>Ga0209826_1000028_pt1 | contig 87257 bp, 80 predicted proteins | sample GOMGulsemesocosm_5_FD_184637 | JGI IMG/M metagenome (GOLD analysis project Ga0209826, IMG submission 184637) | Methane-oxidizing microbial communities from mesocosms in the Gulf of Mexico - GOM15C Gulf of Mexico (SPAdes) (version 2) | ecosystem: Environmental > Aquatic > Marine > Cold seeps...
CCGGACAGCTTCAGGGGTCATACCTTTAACAGTCCCTACCGTGCCAACAGGCATAAAGGCAGGAGTACGGATTTCACCATGAGCCGTGGAGATAGTGCCTCGACGGGCGCCGCCATCCTTGGCATGGATTTCAAATTTAAAAGATTTATCTGTCATGATTTTGGATATAGCAGGGAAGTGTCCCCATAGGAATAAAATCTGTATTTATTGGTAACAGCATGGGCGTAGGCTTCTTTCATTGTCTCCATCCCTGAAAATGCCGATACCAGCATAAAAAGAGTAGATTTTGGCAAATGAAAGTTCGTCATTAGTAAATCAACGGCCTTAAACCGATAGCCGGGCGTAATAAAAATATCTGTCTCATCATTAAAAGCGTGAACAGTACCGCCGTCATCCGTAGCACTTTCCAAAAGACGCAAGCTTGTTGTTCCGACAGACACCACACGCCCACCGGCTGCGCGGCATTTGTTGATAGTGGCAGCCACGTTTTCAGTAATAATACCGACTTCAGCATGCATCTTGTGATCATTGGTATTATCAACCTTCACAGGCAAGAAAGTTCCAGCACCTACATGCAATGTTGTAGCGACGCACGTGACCCCTTTCGCCTCGATCTGAGCAAGAAGGTCTGGTGTAAAATGTAGCCCTGCTGTAGGCGCGGCGACGGCCCCTTCTGCCCGGGCAAACATGGTTTGATAATCTATAGAATCTTGCTCATCGACGGGACGAATTGAACCGATATAGGGAGGCAATGGGATTTCCCCATAAGCCATCAATTTCTCCATCAACTGTGGGCCCGAGCTTGAGAAGGACAGGGCAACTTCACCACCATCAAGTTTCTGAACCACAAGGGCACTGAAATCGTCGGCAAAGTGAATAACATCCCCGGGTTTCAATTTCTTTGCAGGTTTAGCAAAGGCATGCCAGCTATCCGCGGAGACATTTTTGTGAAGTGTTACTTCGATCTTGGCTGTCCGGCGAAGACCTTTTAGGCGTGCAGGAATTACTTTTGTATCATTAAATACAAGAACATCACCGGGATTTAGATAATTGGGTAAATCTCCAACTTTGTGATCTGTAATGCCCTGTTCAACCACCAGCAATTTTGCAGATTCTCGTGGTGATACAGGACGGTCAGCGATCAAATCCGTCGGCAATGTGAAATCGAAGTCTTCTACGAGCATGGCTTAAACGACAGACGAACGGAATTTCCAATGAAAAACCGTTCGCCCCAAAAAATTAAAACAGGAATAAAATTACTTAACGTCTGCAGCAACTTTCATGCTTACGATTTTGTCTGGGTCAGTTACAGAACCGTTATTCATTCCATCACCCTTTTTGATAGCGTGAACATGTTCCATACCTTCAGTGATCTGACCCCAAATTGAATATTGGCTATCAAGATGAGGAGAGGGCGCAAGCATAAGGAAGAACTGGCTGTCTGCACTGTTTGGATCCTGCGCACGTGCCATAGAGCAAGTACCTTCAAGATGGGCTTCTGCAGAAAATTCTGCATCCAAATTCTGACCTGAACCGCCAGTACCATTTCCTTTTGGGTCACCTGTTTGGCACATAAAGCCGTCGATAACCCGGTGGAATACGATACCATCGTAAAAGCCTTCGCGTGCCAATTCTTTAATACGCGCAACATGCTTTGGCGCTAGATCGGGACGCATCTCAATAACAACACGGCCGTCTTTAAGCTCGAGATACAGTGTGTTTTCAAGATCTGCTGACATAAATTCGCTCCTATTAACCTGCACCGGCAGGCATTCTAATTATTTCTGTTTTGCTGCGTGTAATTCTTCAACGCGAGCAACAATCTTCTCGGCGGTGGATTTAGACACAAACTTCGTAATATCGCCATCAAGAAATGCAATTTCCTTGACCAAACTGGAAGCGATAAACTGATGTTGGTCTGAAGCCATCAAAAATACAGTTTCAATTTCTGAATTCAGACGGCTATTCATACCTACCATCTGGAACTCATACTCAAAATCTGATACGGCGCGCAAGCCCCTAATTATAACATTTGCATTGCAAGCTTCTGCAAAATGCATCAGCAAATTATTAAACGGCTTTACTTCAAAATTTGTTTCCGGAAATTCCAGGGTCATTTTTTGAACCATGGCGACCCGCTCTTCCACGCTGAAAAGCGGGTTTTTCCCGGGGTTCATAGCCACCCCAATGACCAACGTATCCACCAATTTTGAGGCACGTTTGATAATATCGTAGTGACCCAGAGTGATTGGATCAAATGTACCAGGATACAAACCAATACGCTCAACCGACATAAGACTTCCTTTCAGATTTGCTATTTCTTCGCTAGCTTTCATCTAAATGATTCCGACTGATCAGGAATCATCACCCTCTTCATTGCTTGTCGTCTCAGTACCAACATTTTCGTCAGTAGTAGCTGCTGCGGTTACTTCGCCTTCAACTACTTCAGATGCATCAATGTCTTCATCTTCGTCATCTTCGGATTTACCTTCTTCAAGGGCTGTGACAGAAACAACTTTCTCTCCTTTAGCCGTCTTGAACAATGTAACTCCTTGCGTATTTCGTCCCGCAATACGGATATCAATCACTGACGTCCGGATCAGTTTTCCACCATTCGTCACCAGCATTATCTGGTGATCAAGTGTTACTGGGAATGTTCCAACGACTTCACCGTTACGGTCTGAGGTTTCAATATTGATAATCCCCTGCCCGCCACGATTTGTAACCCGGTATTCATAAGCATTTGTTCGCTTACCAAATCCATTTTCCGTAATGGCTAGAAGTATTTCTTCGCCAGCAAGCAGTTCATTATAACGCTCTTCCCCGACATCACCGTAATCAGCAACATTACCCTCTTCATCTACAGATCTACGCAGTTTCAAGTAAGCATCCCGCTGATCTGTCTCTACATCCATGTGACCCAGAATAGACATTCCAATAACGCGATCATTCGGCGCCAATCTCATACCCCGAACACCACTGGAATCGCGTCCTTTAAACAACCGAACGTCTGTCGCTTTAAAGCGGATACATTTACCACCCTTGGCAACGAGAAGAACATCAGAAGCCGCTGTACAGGTTTGCACGCCAATAAGCTGATCGTCCTCGTCCAGTTTCATGGCAATCTTGCCGTTTGCTTTAACGTTTGAGAAATCACTTAACCGGTTACGACGTACATTACCCTTCGCCGTTGAGAACATTACTTCAAGATCGTTCCAGCTTTCCTCATCTTCAGGCAGCGGCATCAAGGTATAAATCACCTCGCCTTCCTCCAATGGAAGAAGATTTATAATTGCCTTACCAAGACTGGTAGGAGATCCAAGTGGAAGGCGATACACCTTCATTTTGTAAACCCGACCGAAGGATGAGAAGAACAGAACTGGCGTGTGGGTATTCACAACGAATACTTGCTCTACAAAATCCTCATCACGGGTCTGCATACCCGCGCGGCCCTTGCCGCCACGACGTTGCGCGCGATAAGTGGATAGTGGCACACGCTTGATATAACCACGATGACTAACCGTTAAGACCATATCTTCACGGGCGATCAGATCCTCAATATCATGCTCAAACTCGCTTTCTTCAATTCGTGTTCGGCGAGGCGTCGCATATTTCTCTTTCATCTCCAAAAGTTCAGTTTGGATAATGTCAATCAAACGAGGACGACTGGAAAGAATATCAAGATAGTCGATAATCTTATCGCCAAGACCTTTCAATTCATCGCCAATTTCGTTTTGACCAAGAGCTGTAAGGCGTTGCAAACGCAGGTCAAGAATAGCGCGAGCTTGAAATTCTGACAGGCGATATGTCCCATCATCATTAATCGGATATTCCGGATCATCGACAAGACGGATTAAGCTTTCAACAGCACTGGCATCCCAATTGCGTCCCATTAGTTGACTACGGGCAGTTGCCGGATCAGGCGCGCTCCGGACAAGTTTGATAATTTCGTCGATGTTAGCAACAGCGATAGCAAGGCCGATCAACACATGAGCACGTTCCCGCGCTTTACGAAGAAGGTACTTTGTCCGGCGCGTGATAACCTCTTCCCGGAAATCCAGGAAAGCGACAAGCAATTGTTTCAAATTCATCAATTGCGGACGACCACGATCCAGCGCCAGCATATTCATGCCAAAGGATGTCTGCAAAGAGGTAAACCGGAAAAGCTGCGCCAAAACCACTTCAGCAATAGCATCGCGCTTGATCTCAACCACGACCCGTACGCCGTGACGATCGGATTCATCGCGAAGATCACCAATACCTTCAACCTTCTTGGAGCGCACCATATCAGCAATCTGCTCAACAAGACGGGATTTGTTCACTTGATAGGGGATTTCAGTGACAATCAGCGCTTGGCGGTCTTTTCGAATTTCTTCGATATCCACTTTTGCCCGCATAATCACCGAGCCGCGCCCTGTTGTCAGCCCGCTAATAGAGCCGGAGCGTCCAAGGATTATGCCACCTGTTGGAAAATCAGGTGCCGGAACATAGTCCAACAATTCTTCTTCTGTAATTTCTGGTTTCTCAAGGAGGGCAATAGAGCCATCAATTACTTCACCAAGATTATGAGGTGGAATATTAGTCGCCATACCCACAGCAATACCACCAGCACCGTTTACCAACAAATTGGGATAACGAGCAGGCAGAACCGTTGGCTCCGTTTCAGAATCGTCGTAGTTATTGACGAAATCGACAGTATCTTTGTCAATATCGTCAATGAGGCTTTCAGCCGATTTTTGAAGACGCGCTTCGGTATAACGCATCGCGGCGGCTTTATCGCCGTCCATAGAACCGAAATTACCTTGCCCTTGAATAAGCGGCAAGCGCATGGAAAAGTCTTGAGCAAGACGAACCATGGCATCATAAATAGCACTATCGCCATGAGGATGGTAACGACCCATCACATCACCGACCACACGAGCCGATTTCCTGAATGCCTTGTCGGAGGTGTATCCGCTTTGGTACATAGCGTAGATAATACGCCGATGAACAGGTTTGAGCCCATCCCGAGCATCTGGAAGAGCGCGTGATACAATCACACTCATAGCATAGTCCAAATAGGACTTACGCATTTCGTCTTCGATGTTTACCGGGACAATATCTTTATCGAATGGTGGCAGAGTAACGTCAGTCAAGGTGCACTTCCAGCTCGTTGCACTACCCCTGAATCCCCCCAGAGGCAGCAAATCATACTATTCTTCGTGCCCCAAAAGAGGCGAAATTCAAGAAACAGTTCTACAAGATATCACAAGTCTGTGCAACCTATTGCGCTTGTGAAATAACGCCATGCAATTTAAGCTCGAAAATCAGAGAGCATACCGCTTTTTTTGCACCCTTCTTTTTCACATAAATTAGATCAATAAAGTGACTCCATTTTCCGTCATAAATTTCGAGGTAATTATTTTCATATAATAAAAAAAATAGCCTCCATTCTCAACAAAGTAAGCATTGAGAAAATTCTTGTTTTGTTCTCAATATTACTGCTAACCTAATATAATGAAGCAGTATTTTCAAAGAATTGCCTTTAAAGGAAATAAAACTCATGAGAATGAGAAATATTCTAATTCTGAGTTGTGCCATAGCTCTGCTTTCCTCACCACTAATCGCCGCGACAAAAAACAACCAGATGCTCACATGCTCTAAAGCAGACAATTTTACGATTATCGCCGAACAACACTTTTTCCCTAACACAGGTTTGTATAAGGGAGAACTTAGAGGTTTTTCGCACGATATCATGATGGCCGCCTTTTCTGCAGTTGACTGCTACCCAAAGGTTGAGATCACACCATACAAAAGATGTTTGCACGAAATTGAAGCTGGTCGGGCACTAGGATGCTTCAACACAACGAATTCTGAAGAAAACCAAAGAAAATTTATTCTTCACAAAAAACCACTATTTCGCGGCGAAATCTTGATTTATGGACACCCCGATGCAAGCCGTAAATTTTCACAAACAAATTACTACTCAAATAGCTTTGCTGTCGTTCGTGGCTATACCTATACGGATGCGTTCGACACCGACAGCCAGATTGAAAAAATTTTAGTCGCGACTGACAGACAGACCTTAACGCTTGTCTCAAAAAAACGAGCTGATTTTGCTCTTGTTTATAAAAAAGTGGCGCAATTTGAAATGAACAACAGCAATAAAACAATAACTCCTAAACCTGTTGCTATTTCCAAACATGTCGCGTTTGATTTGTTCATATCTTTTTCCAGAAAAACAGCAAAAAAATCTCAGAGAATTGCAAATATATTAGATAACGGCCTTGGAATAATACAGGCGAATGGAACTTATGCGAATATCGAAAACAACTGGAAGTCTTGGCTTGAATCTGGTTTAACGTCTGGAGACCCTGCCCCTTTATGGCAGCAAAAATAACATTTAATTGTTACTTCAAATAATGCTTCTCCATATACTGACACATGCAAAACAAACCCAAAAAGCCGCACGCCAAAATTGCTGAAATAAAACGTGCAGCCAATGCAGGTCCTGCAATTTTTCAATTTTGCTACAGACCGTTTTTTCTAGGGGCAGGACTTTGGGGCACATTTGCCATCCCTATTTGGTTGTTAATATACAGCGGAATCCAGTCAGACTTGCTCCCTCTTGAGCCACTACTCTGGCATCAACATGAAATGCTTTTTGGATTTGCCAGCGCTGCAGTTGCTGGATTTATGCTTACTACCATCCCCAACTGGACAGCTAGGCTACCGGTCAGTGGATGGCGATTGGTTATGTTTTTTATCCTCTGGCTTCTAGGTCGCATTGCCATGATTTTACCAGCGACTAATAGCTTGATGCTGATAAGCACAATAGATCTGGCTTTTCTATCAACCCTTACTTATCTGATTGGTCGAGAAATCTTTGTGGGCAGGAACTGGCGTAATTTGCCGATGCTTATTCTCATCGCCCTTTTCACGTCTGGCAATTGGCTAGTCCATGCTGAAATCCATAGTTTTTTCGATACTGCTGAACTGGGCTTCAGAATTTCCCTTTTCACCCTTACAATGCTTGTTGCTGTCATCGGTGGTCGCCTTATCCCCAGCTTTACCAGAAACTGGCTTGTTAAAGCGGGATCAGCTGTAAGGCCAAATTCCAAGGGATTTATTGACAGCATTGCCTACGCCTCTCTCGGCATCTTTATAATTATAAAGATTATTGAACCGGACAATGTATTTGCCGCCTATTTCGCATTGTTAAGCAGCGGGTTACATCTAGTTCGCCTTATCGGGTGGAAAGGTTGGGCCATATTACCCGAACCCTTTATGTGGGCGCAGCATCTTGGCTATGCCTGGGTCATCATTGCCCTACTTCTCATGGGTCTAGAGGGTATTACAGATAGCGTCCCTTATAGCGCAGCCCTACACGCCCTTACCACTGGAGCCTTTGGTACAATGATACTGGCGGTTATGGCACGCGCCACCTATACCTTTACGGGCAGGGAGCTTAAAGCAACATCCGGGATCACGCTCATATTCATAAGCATCACCCTTTCAGCTATATTACGTACCCTCGCCCCTTTTAGTCCCACATATGAGATCTCGTTATTATGGTTATCCGGTGGTTTCTGGGCGCTCGCCTACGGGCTTTTTGTTATTTTGTTTTTCAACATCCTAACTCGACACAATCAGCGCAAAAGAAAAGCATCCTAATTGTTCATCAAGAAACTAATTCAAAATATTCCAGTTTTTTTAGAAGCGAATATTTCTGTGCCGAGATATTCTCATCGGACCCTATGTAAATTTACAATTCGGACGAAATTCTTCCAATACTCTCTCTGAAGAATGTCACCTCATTGAATGCCGGCATCCTCAATTCAGACGAAAACGTAGGCCAATTGATGGGAAATTACTCCCGCCCCCATCAGAAAATGTTCCATAGGCCGAAGATCTATGATGTAAACGTGTATAGAAAGACCACCGTTCGTCTTCGGGTACAGCAAACTCCAATTCAAAAATCATTGAAGCCATCAGTTTTTCGCCAGATTCATCCAAATCGGCTTCTTTTGTTGTGTAGGATAATCCGACTCCAACAGAGGCCGAGGTATCGATATAATCATCCCAGGGAAACAGATCCCAACTTACCGTTGGCGTAACAAAAAATTCGGCATAATCTTCATCTCCATAAATATAGGAGGAGTTTAATTCAGTGTAGATAGAGAAATATTTGTCGTAACTGAGGATTTTTTTCCGAAACCCAACGCTAATGACCTGGTAATCTAAAAAATCCCATTCGTATGGCTGGAAAGCTTCAAGCGACTCAACGGTATTTTCAATGGCGTGCCCCCAATGAACACCCACAGACCATCCTTCAGACAATGCAGGAATATTAAGATCTTCTGTAAGTAATTTTTCGCCCGCAACAACAGAGCCTAAGGCAAAAACGTTAAGTAATCCGATAAAACAGACAGCAATTACTTTACTTAGCATTTAAGGGACCCATAAACATTTTTTATTATTTCAAAACCGTACTAACAGCACTAAATAATTTATTTTTATCTTAAATAAACAAATTTATTCATCAAGGCAATACGTTAAAATAGTATTAATGATAATATTCACTTTCTACGTATGTCCCGATGCAGAAAATTTGACAGCATGACGCCATTTTTATTCGCCCAACCAGCCGTATTTAGTCGGCTAAACTTCAGCAATTTCCGCCTTTTTACGCGGTAGGACTGCATTTCATAAGCCTAATTGGATGGAAAAATTGGTCCACATTACCCGAGCCATTTATGTGGACGAAGCATCTTGGACATGACTGGGTTGTAGTTGTCCTGTTCCTCATAGGTTTACAGGGCTTAACAAATAGTGTTAATAGCGTCGCGCAACAGGCAAACCGTCAAAAAAATTATGGCTTAAAAGCAGCTAATTTCGCCCCAAAGCCTAAGAAGACAACACCCCCAGCGCCTTTTATCCAACGCTGAAAAGCGGGATTTCGTACGGCCCCCGAGACTTTACCCATGACAAAAACCATGCCTGAAAACCATAATATTGCGATGAGTGAGTGAATAACAACCAGCGTAAAGGCTCCGATCAACGCTTGATCTCCGACAGGCATAAATTGTGGAAAAGCGGCTAAATAGAACAAAGATACTTTTGGGTTAAGAGCATTGGTCAAGAAACCTTCGACGTAAGCAATTTTTACGGACCGAGACCCCACGGAACTACTGTCAGACTCATTTGCGTTTTCTTTTTTAAATGCAGCCAGAAGTGACTTGATCCCCAACCATATCAGGTAGCTCGCCCCAACCATTTTCACAAAAAAGAAGAGCTGGGCTGATTGTAAAAGAAGAATGGAAATTCCAAATATAGATAGCGCACCATGCAGGTAGAATGCCGTTGCAATTCCAGCCACGTTGGCAAATCCCGCAGCTCTCCCTGATGTGGGAACTGTTTTCGCAATTAGCACACCATTTGGCCCCGGAGACATAACCAATAATCCGGTCACAACGGCAAAACTAAGCAAATGAGAATAATCCATATCAAGCTCCGCAAAAAAAGTACCGGGACGGTAAATCCAATGAAATTTTTGGACAAGGATCAAATTGTCTTTAAGACAATATCGCCGTGCAAAATCAGGTGCGCCAAAATCTCGGTGTGAGGAAAATAAGCAAGGTAAAAATCTCAAGCCGCCCCAAGATCATTTCAACAGATAGAACCCATTTAGCGGCGGGCCCCAGTGTCGAAAAGTTTCCCGACGGACCGATAATATCACCGATCCCCGGCCCCACATTTGCGATGGCCGCTGCGGACCCACTTATACTTGTCTCAAAATCAAGACCGAGTGCCATGAGGATGAAGGTAAAAACAGCGAAAGAGGCTATAAAAACAAAGACAAAACTGGCCACACCAACAAACACACCGTCGCTGATCTTTTTGCCTTCATATTTTTCAGATGAAACACCATTTGGATAAATCTGGCGACGAATTATCTGCCTGATAATTTTGATACTGACAATAAAGCGCATGAATTTGATCCCACCCGTAGTGGAACCCGTACAACCGCCGGAGAAAATCAGGAAGAAAAACAGCATGGCTGAAAAACCACCCCACGCTGTATAATCTGATATGGCAAATCCAGAAGTCGTCATAATAGAGACCACACTGAACACGGCCTTCAATACGGCTTCCCAAAACATCATGTCTTTCTGAGTAACCAGCCAGAAGACAAGCACGACTATGATACTGAGCAAAGCTAGAACAAATACCCGAATTTGTTCACTATCGAACCGTCTTACCCGGATCGCTCGGATATACCAAAGAAAAGGAATACTGCCTAAAAACATAAAAATGATGCAAACCCAACTGATATAAGCGCTTTCAAAATAACCAATTGATGCATCGTGAGTTGAAAATCCGCCTGTCGCAACTGTCGTCAATGCGTGAGCCACAGCGTCAAAGACGGTCATACCACCGAACAAATAGGCAATCAGACACATTATGGTTAAAGCCATATAAACCCACAAAGTGGTGGAGGCGAGTTTTGCGGCGGAGGGTAATTCTTTCTCTGATTCTTCAGAGCTTTCAGTCCGAAATAACTGCATTCCACCGATCCCCAGGAAAGGCAGCATGGCAATAGCCGTTACAACAATACCAATACCACCAAGCCACTGAAGAAAAGCCCGCCACATCAATATACTATGGGGCAGGAAATCCAATCCTGTAAGGGTAGTCGCGCCTGTTGTTGTAATGCCTGACGTCGCCTCGAACACAGAATCCGCCAGTGTCATTCCCCACATCCAAAAGGGAAGGGCCGCAGCAGAAGTCAGTGATATCCAGATAGAGGCAGTAAGAATAAAAATCTGTTTATGAGAGAAGGTTATCTGTCCGCCGCGGCTGGCCAGCATCAATCCCATCCCCACAAACACGATTAGAGCAAAGGCCTTCACAAAAGGCAGTTCAGCGCCATCGTTTAATAATTCAATCAGCAGAAGCGGGAGGGAGATGATGGCAAGAACAGCGCCATTTACAAACAATATGGGTCTCATTCATGATCCAAAACCAGGCATAAAGACGCGTATTACTTTTAATTATTAAAAGAAGAGCCTTTAAAATGCTGTCAGTTTTTATCCCGTAATTGTCAATGATAGAGACGATTTATGCGCTCTCTTCCCTAGCAGGTCAATAAACTATTCATGAACGGTGTCGAGAATTTTGCTCCCTTTGCAAATATACCCGTTGCTAGATTTAAAGGCCGGCACTGTCAAAAGCCAACTGCGCGCCAGATCTTGGCTCAGGCTGGGACGCAGGTTTTACAACCCGGTTTGATACCATGCGGTTGTGCAATTTTGTAATGATACCGCTGCCTGTTTTTACAAAAACAAAAGGTAGAATAGCATGAACAAACGCACAAAACGAGGCTGCGGCTAACCAAAACCCGAAACTCGAAGACATATGCATATGTTCTAGATATGTTTCGTTGACTGAATTTGGGTGCTCGTTAAAAAGTTCTTTTAAAGTCATTCTACTCTCCGTCAACCATCATGGGCCTATCATCTCATCATTGATAAGAAGTATAGAGAAACAACTTCGCGCAATTATTCCTAATTTGACGCCAAATCCGATTTATGTGAAACTTATGTTTTGATATATCGAATAAAATCGGATTTATGTTTCATGGATGCTATAGATCGCAAGATATTACTCCACTTACAACAAGATAGTAGAATCCCCGCTGCAGAGCTTGCAGATTTGGTTGGTTGTTCCCGCACGGTATGCTGGCGACGCATTAAATCTATGGAAGATGCGGGAATTATACGATCTCACGTTACCCTGCTCAATCGCGAGAAACTGGATCTAGGCGTCACGGTTTTTGTTAATGTGAAAACCAGTGAACATGAACCCGACTGGTTAACTCGATTTGCGAAAGTGGTCAATAAATTCCCTGAAATTACTGAATTCTATCGTATGAGCGGTGATGTGGACTATCTCCTGAAGGTAGTGGTTCCCGATATTGCCAGTTACGATGACTTCTATCGACGCTTAATCCAATCCATTAATTTATCAGATGTCAGCTCCAACTTTGCTATGGAAGAAATCAAGTTCACCACGGCCCTACCGCTTTAGCATAACAGTGAAACACAGGATTGATTGAGACCCAACAATCGCGTAAGTTCTGGCAAAAGAAATTATAATGAGGGAGATCAAACCATGAAATCAATTTCTATGGCGGCGTTGTCGCGTCGCACACTACTTGGTGCTGTGGCAGGACTGACGGCGCTCACAGCAGTTGCAACATTTGCCAATGCAGCAGACAAAATTACTGTTGGCGCCTTGCGGTTCACATCCCATTCAGCATCTTTTATTGCGTTTGAAAAGGGCTACTTCAAGGACGAAGGTTTGGATGTAGAGTTCAAGTTTTTCCAAGCAGCCCAACCCATTGCAGTGGCGATTGCTTCTGGAGACATTGATTTTGGTGTAACAGCCCTGACTGGCGGTTTCTTCAGCTTGGCTGATAAAGGGGCGCTAAAAGTCATTGGCGGTTTGATGGCTGAAAAAAAAGGCGCGCCGGGCAACACCATATTGGTATCGAATAAAGCTTACGATGCGGGCGTAAGAACTCCTGCTGACCTTAAAGGTAAAAGCTGGGCAATGACGCAGCAAGGCTCCTCTTTCCATTATATGGCCGGTATCATTGCTGAAAATAACGGATTTTCGGTCAAGGACATGAAAGTAAAGCCCTTGCAAAAGGTTGGCTCTATGATTGGTGCCCTTAAATCTGGCCAAGTAGATGCCATGGCAATTGTTCCCCATATCGCCGCAGGTCTTGCTAAAGGCGGTGCCGCAAAGATTATCGGTAAAATTCAGGATATGAGCGACTATCAGGTAACAACCATCTTTACTTCGACCAAAAACACAGTTGAAAAGAAAGATGTCGTTGAGCGCTTCCTGCGGGCCTATTCAAAAGGTATTGCTGACTATCAGTCCGTCATGCAAAACCAGAAAAAAGATCCTGCGGCAACAGAAGCCATGGTCGATCTAATTCACAAATATGTTTACGCCAGCCGACCACGGGCAAAAGCAGCCCCTTCCATCAAAGCTGGTGCAGTATATTTGAGTAAAGGCGCGGCTCTCGATGTGAAAAATGTAGAGGCACAGCTTACTTGGTTCCAAAAAAACAAACTGGCTCCTGCTAGTCTGACAGTAGAGAAGATGATCGATACAAGTTTTGTAAAAGTGATCAACTAGTATGTATCTGGGGCGGCATTCAACTGCCGTCCCGCTTTAAAATAGCAGGCCTCCCATGGATCTTCACCTCAAACAGATTTCCCATGCCTATGACGATGTTAATGTTTTGGAAAATATTGATTTCCACATCGAACGGGGCCAAATCGTATGTCTCATTGGTCCTTCAGGATGCGGTAAATCCACCCTGTTACGGTTCATTGGCGGGTTAGAGCAACCTACAAGCGGCGCAGTTATGCAAATTGGCAGCCCTCCAACAGACAGCCTCAATCCCCTCACCTACATATTTCAGGATTTTGCTCTTCTGCCTTGGCGTTCCGTTCGAGGAAATATATCCCTCGTCCTTGAAGATCACGGAATTAAAGGGGCGGCTGCAAAGGCTATCATTGACGATGTGCTCCTTCGCACCAAGCTGCAAGATTTTGGAGACGCTCTCCCCAAACAGCTATCTGGCGGCATGAAACAGCGGGTAGCCATCGCCCGTGCTTTAGCGGTCAAACCTGCCTGCCTTTTGATGGACGAGCCTTTGTCAGCCTTGGACAGTCAAACCCGTGAGCTTCTAATGGATGACCTGATCGATCTTTGGGTAAAAGAACGCTACACCGCCTGTTACGTCACTCATAATTTGAACGAAGCCGTCAGGTTGGGTCATAAAGTTGTTGTTATGTCCCGTCGCCCCGGTAAAATCCGGGAGATTGTGTCCATTGATATTCCGCTGGAAGAGCGACAGAAAAACCCTGCAAAACTGCAAGAATATCAAGAATATCTTTGGAACTTAATGCGTGATGAGGCGCGTGCCGCAGATCAGGAGTTGAACAATGCCTGATAATAACTCAAAAAAAACAGAAAGCATCGTTCCCTACCGTGGTGGTGGTTTTGCACCACGCCCTCAAAGGATTGTGGCTCCGGTTCTATTTATCGCTCTTATCGCATTTTGGGAAACAGGATCCAGAATGGGCTGGATAAGCCCTATTGTTCTGCCAGCACCCTCCGAAGCATTTAATGCCTTTAAGGAACTTTTTGTCTCCGGTCAGCTCGGTCTTCATTTATCAGCATCCCTTCAACGGCTAGTAATCGGGTGGGTTTGCGGAACTATTCTAGGGCTCGCTTTTGGTTTTGCTGCGGGCCTTTTTACTATGGCGCGGGGTGGCATCGTTCCCTTTGTTGCTGCGATTTTCCCTATTCCAAAAATTGCCCTTTTACCCCTCTTTATTATCTGGTTTGGTATTGGGGAAGAAAGCAAGATTGCAACGATCCTTTTCGGAACATTTTTTCCAACGGTGATTGCCGTTTATGGCGGCGTTGACAATGTTGATCGCTGCTTAATCCGGATGGGACAATCTTTTAACTTGTCCTGGTGGTCTATTGTACGAAAAATCATATTGCCTGGCGCCCTGCCCGCCATTTTGTCCGGTTTCCGGATATCAGTCTCAATTGCGATTATCCTTCTTGTTGCTGCTGAAATGATCGGCGCTGAATATGGCATTGGCGCTTATGTGCTTCTTGCTGGAAACTTAATGGCGATGGATCAGTTGGTTGCTGGTGTCGCCATGCTCTCCTGCCTTGGACTGTCGTTGAGCTGGGTAATCGGGCGTGCGGAAAAATATTTCCTCAACTGGAGATTGTAATTTTAGGCACCATTAAAGCGACACAACCGCCTAACGTAGGGTCAAAGGGCAAAGAGGAGCTTTTTAAGCACAACTGTGTCGGAGATCACTAGGGTTATCTGAATTAGCGCCTATATGAGCGTGACTTGCTAGAAAACCACTCCGACAGGAAAATACCAATGGGTAAATCCCTTAGATTTTTAATCAGCCTTTTGGCTATAATAACTTTGGCAACGCCTGTGGTTGCTATGGATTTCTCTGCTGTCTATCAGGATGCGGAAATAGAAAGGGCTGTCGTTTCTGCTGAAGTGACTAAGGGTGTACGGACGCTGCAGCTTACACTAACCAACACAACAGTGGGTAACTTAACGATCCTGGGCGTTAAAGGACCCAACCACAAGAAATCAAAAATCATTGCCCAATTGGGCCCCGCGAAATATGTAGCGCTTGAAACCCTGCCTATTTTGAGTGAAGAGACACTGGATATGAAGGATGCCGGTATTTTTATTCAACTACAAGGCATGGAAGCCCCCTTAAAGAAGGGTAGCATAATCGAACTTGATCTTATCCTCCTCAATGGAAAAATGCCTTTCCGTGCCCATGTGGTTGAGAGAAAGGACCAACCTGCCCTCCTTAATTGACAGGTTCTTTATTTATACGCTAGGTTGCTCTCGCACCCCTTGTATGCCTCCTGTCCGCGGAAAAGGCTCAGCCTGACAAGGATTACTTAACGTCATATAAATAATACGATTTCTTGACGATCGGCGGACGCGGCATAAAAGGAAACTCGTATGACCCTTTATAACGAAGCGCCCATTGTGAGCGTTGCCCCGGCCTTGAGCCCCCTATCAAGTGATCTGCAAACAGAACAATCCCTGCACGCAACCAAATTACTGGCTGACTATGAGGCTGGTGTTCAAAGTGCCATCCAACTCTTTAAAGATTTGCACCCTGCAAGTAACAAAGAAGGATTTTCCCCAGCGCTAATTGATGCCCGACAAGTGATCCTGTTTCAATCCATGCGCGGCATAAAATTATCTCTGGAAAAACTCAAGAAGGAGGCTAAGCGGCTTTTAAAAGACGTCGCAGTAGCGGATGAAATTGCTCTGCACAGAATAAAAACCAACCACCCTAAAGTCCGCTTAGGCGCGCGGAAAATTGAAGATGTGACCCTTGTTGATATTCAACACGTACTTGCTCGGGAAAATGGTTTTGACAGTTGGCCGAAGCTTAAAACTCACTTACAGGCTATGAATGCAGCCAAGACACTTGTTGGCTCAGGCACTCAAATTGATGCGGCAAATAGCGTGCATATCAGATGCGGTAGTGATATCGGCCTCCCCCTTAAAGAGGCCGGGTTCAAAGGTGATTTTCTCGAAATCATAAATCCCTTCACAATGGGGCCAGTTCATTCAAGTTATGAGAATGAAACCGACATCACAATGCGTGCAAACTATATCGACAGGGTATTGCTCCCCTATATCCCGGAAGAGGAAAGAAAAAGCTCAAAGTCGCTCATCTTAAAGGAGGAAGAAGCTCTCTCTTCTTTAAGCGACACATATAGCGCCGCCACGTTATGGTTTGAGCATGATGCTTATGATCAGCTTTGCCTCGCTTATATCTTGCACCGGCTTTCGGAACAGGCCCCAAACCTGAATTTGTCTCTGGACCTAGTGCAAGTCAGCAATTTTCCCGGTTATAAAAGATTTGTGGGTCTTGGCCAGTTGGGAAATCAAAACGAGGCTCTCGCCCTGCTTTATCAACAACGCACTCCTATAACACCGGCGATGATGTCATTTGGTGCAACTGTCTGGGAAGCTTATACAAATAAAAACCCGACTGATCTTTGGCGTCTTTGCGTTGAGAAAGATAGCCCCCTTCCCATCATGCAAAATGCCATGCATCGAATGCTACAAGAACTCCCTTCCCCCAAAGATGGTTTGGGGTTGAGCGAACGCCTCGGTCTTCAAATCATTGCGGAAGAAGAAACACTTCTATTACGGCGAGCGTTCTTGTTCCTGCTGGCAGAACGAGATCCGCAACCCTATCACGGCGACATCATGTTCTTTTCCATGATGAAAGATTTGTGGGAAGCAGAAAACCCCGCTTTGGAAATCGTTGGAATGCTCGAAGCGCCGGGTCCCGGTGAGGGCAAAGAAATCTTAAAATTAACAGAGCTTGGACATGCCCTCTTAAACGGTGAGGCCAACTGGATCAAATCCAATAAAGTGACCCGTTGGATCGGTGGCGTGGAAGTGAATAACAAAAGTGAAAAAAACTGGTACTTCCAAGACAGAGAAAAAGGACCAATTTTTCTTTAAGAAACGAAAGCTGGCGACATTTTGATTTGTCGTCAGCTCTTATATGTTTCAACTGCGGCTGCGCCCATACTCTTTTGAGATTTTTAAAGCGGCCTCTTTTGCAACTTCTGCGCATTTATTTAAGTGGCTTTCGTCCGCCCGCATTTCTGGCATGACAATACTTAAAACTGCGGCAACGGTACCGTCTGGGCCATAAATTGGGGCAGCCCCGGCTGCAGCCGCGGCGATACGCTCGCCTCTTGAGATACAAAAGCCATTTTTTTGAATAAATTCAACCTTATCAACCAGCGCATCAAGGGAAGAGATTGAATTATCGGTAGAGAGGGAAAATCCGTCATTCTCTATCATATTTGACAACTCGCCCCTCGATTTATTGGCAAGCAAGCATTGTCCGGCGGCTCCGTTGAAAATTGCCCCGCGAGAGCCGATCTCTAACACATAACGAACCGGCTGAAGACTTGGCAGGGCATAAACGACGACTTGATCATACCGCTCTTGGATGGATAGACAAATGGTCTCGTTGGTTGCTTCCCGCGCATCCTGCATAGCAGCCTGCGCACTATCACGAAGCCCGTCCAAATCAAGTAGCTTCCTGCCCAAAGCGATCAAACCAAAAGAAACTCGATACCGTAACTTATCTCTGTCATAGGCCAGCAACCCTTCGGATACCAACGTATTTGCCAAACGGAAAACAGTGACTTTGTTATATCCTAGAGCTGCGGTGAGTTCGGGGAGCGAGAAAGTTTTCTCCCCCCCTTCAAAACACCGCAGGACTTCAACAGCGCGCTCAACTGTTTGTAGGGTTGATCCCGCCGCACCGTTTTTTTGACTTTCAGCCACTACAACGAACTCCCTCAATCAATATTTCACTATTTGAAATATTGATTTTGAGTTTCTAAGTCAATGGAGAGTTTACGCCCTTCACGCGACTAAAGGCTCCTTCACATTTTTTCTAAATTGCCATTGCCGGGAAACCAACCAGGCAAAAATAACAAGCCCCATAACAAAGAGCCCCATATTCCAGCTATCTGGTAATAGCTGCCGGACTGTACAATAAGCGAATAACAAGCCTGCGGAGAGAAGAGCCAATACTTTTTCTGAACCAGTGAGCTTACCAATAAGCGCGCCATATAAACCAGCCGTCATCATGATCAGTGCGATAAAAATCGCAACCAACGAGGTAACTGAGTCAAAGACGGAGACAAAACGGAGTGTCAGAACTGGATTATAGACAATCAAGAAGGGAATAATAAAACCCGCAAGTGAAAGTTTGAATGCTTTAAAGGACGTTGCGAAATAATTTGCCCCTGAAATCCCAGCCGCCGCCAATGCACCCAGCGCGACAGGAGGTGTCACAGCAGAGATAATCGCATAGTAGAAAACAAAGAAATGCGCAGCCAAAATGGGAACGCCAAGCTTGATCAACGTTGGAACGGCGACAATAGCGACAAGACTATACGCTGCAACTGGTGGCACGCCGCAACCAAGGATCAGTGCCACGAACATTGTCAGGATCAATCCAATGACCATGCTGCCAGCACTAAAGAGTTCTACCAAGCCGGCGATTTTTGCACCAAGGCCGGTTGTAATTAGCGTTTGTGAAATAATGCCGACAATGCAAAGCGAAATACCGATTTGTGCGCCAACACTCGCTCCTTCCGCCAGTTTATCGAAGACTTCTTTTAGCTTGGGTGCCCCGCCTGCACGAAAAGGACTTAATACAAGACAGGCGATAATACCCCAAAGGGCGGCAACATTTGGACTAAAGCGCATTAGTAAAGCGGCTGTTACAATACTAACAGGGATCAAAAATAACGGTAATCCCCGCATAATAACTTTGTAATCAGGTTTTTCTTTTGGTGCCTCAATCCCCGACGAAATCGACACGAACTGCACGCCGATAATAACCGCAACGTAGAAAAAAACTGCTGGCAAAATACCGGCAAGCATAATATCCGAATAAGGAACGCCAACGTAGAAGGCCATCAAGAAAGCCGCGGCTCCCATAACAGGGGGCATTAATTGCCCGCCGGTAGATGCGGTTGCTTCGATCGCCCCAGCCATAGCAGATGAATAACCCGCCTTTTTCATATACGGGATTGTAAAAGCACCGGTGATTGCAACATTGGCAACGGTGGCCCCCGTTAGCATCCCGATTAGAGAACTTGAAACCACCGCAGTTTGCCCCGGTCCGCCTTGAAGGCGCTTACCGGCTAATTTTCCAAGTTCATAAAGAAAATCATTAATGCGCAAAAGGCCCATGATTGATCCGAAGACCACAAACAGGAAAATCTGATTTGCCGATATGCCTAGGAATGTCCCATAAACTCCGGACAAACCAATGGACAAATAAGAAATAATATAATCATTAGAAAACTCTTGATGCTGCAAGGGCCCGCTGAGTAAATGACCAAAGAAGAAATAAGCAATGAAGACAAGACTGACCACTGGGAGTGTCCATCCCCACGCTAATCGCGTTCCTTCAAGTGCCAAAGCCACCAGTAGAACACCGATGATCATGTCATCCAATTCTGGGAAACCGACCGCCTCTTCAAGATGTTCTAAATTTATGCCCACATAAAGGGTGAGACCGAGACCAACAACGACAAGAACAAGTTGGAATATTCTGATTATCGTGGTCGCGCTTCTGTTTGCAGCCCCTAAAAACACCAGCGCAAAAATAAGGGACAAATGAACATTTTGATGTTCAACGCTTCCCAGCCTGAATAAATAAACACTGCCCAGGTGATATACAGCCATAAGCACGCCTACAAGAAGATACAAACGATTGAGTATCAACTTGGTCCAGACACTAACGTCCTGACCCATCTAAAATCCCCCGTCAATAAAGAAAAAGCGCGCGAAACCAGCAGGATTCACGCGCTCAATGTTGTGTTATTTTACCAGTCCAGCTTCGCGATAAGCACGGAGTGCCCCCGGATGAATGTCTTTGGCTTCCCACCCAAAGGCCAGAGACTGTTTGGACATTAATTTGCCAAGAGCGTGATAGTCGGTAAAACCGTCGACATTTTCAATGATCAACTTGGTCACTTTATAAGCTAATTCATCGTTAAGAGAGGCATATCCAACCCATGAAATAGGATCGAAAAACACTTCATGGGGCTTATCAATACCGGCTATGGCTCCAGTAGGAATAGTTAAAGGCTTGATAGACATTCCTTGAGCCGCAACTTTTTTAACGGCATCCGTTCCCCAAGGGATGTGATACAAGGTTTTTCCTGTGCCAAGGAGTTCAACAGTCTGCGGGCTCGGAGAAAATTTTCCTGTTATCGGGTCAGCATAACCACCAATGATTGCCGCATCCACATTCCCATCTAAAAGCGCTTGAGCCGCCTGTTTTGTACCAAGACGTTCAACATTAATCTTACCTTTAAGACCCCAACCAAATTCAATGAGTTTTTCAGGTTCAACTGTCCATAAAATTTGTGGCGGCCGACCAAGAGCAATGCTTTTGCCCACAAGGTCAGCAGAGGTCCGTATTTCAGGGTTAAAAGTCGCAAGCCAAACTGCCCCTAAATTGTAATTGGCAATCAATTTAGTCGTTTCATGTTTTTTCTTAAAAGGTTTACTGCCTTGCGTTGCCAAGAAATTAACCCCGGTCGTAAACGACATGATGGTATTTTTCTGCATGTCTTCGCTTTTAGAAACTTTCTTTGCATTATAAACCAAGCCCGGCGTTTCAGACGAGTTGACGACAATTTCAGTCGAATGCTTTTTTGAAATCTGCTCTAGCGCATTTCCCAGTACATAAGACCCGGTGCCAAATGGTCCTGTCATCAAACTCACACTCTCGGATGCACTGGCAGCACTCGTTCCAATAGCGGTAACACCAAGCGCTGCAGCGAATGCAGCAATTGTATATCTTCTAGAAATATTCATTTTGATCCCTTCCTGATTTTTAAAATGTATTCAGCGCTTAAATCACGCCCTTATTTTTGAGTTCTTTTATCTGCACCGCCGTAAGCCCGAAATGTTGTTTAAAAACATCTTCATTGTCTTGCCCAATAGAAGGACCAGCATTTCTGATATGACCGGGAGATTTCTTGAGGCGTGGGAATACCGATTGCATTGCAATTGTTCCAAGCTCCTCATCGGGCACTTGAACAACGGCTTCCCGTGCCTTCATTTGAGGAGAATTAATAACGTCTTCAATTGGATTGACCGGACTAACGGGGACATCTCCGTCTCTGAGAGCGGTCAGTATTTCGTCCTTTGTATGAGCTGCAAACCACTGACCGATGACATCATTCAAGGCACTCGCATTCTCAACTCTTGCTGGATTGGTGGTGAATTTAGGGTCGTGAATCAGCTCGTCCATGCCCATAGCTTTTGCACACCGCTCGAACACCCGCTGCGTAGATGCGCTCATTGAAATCCAGTGACCGTCTCGGCTTTGGTAAATATTGCTGGGGCCGGCATACTTGCTTGCATTGCCAAACCGTTCGCGAGAAACACCCAATTGATCGAATTCAACAACCGAGAATTCCAGCAAGCGGAACATGGATTCTGCAAGCGACGCATCAATCTCTTCTAAGCCCATGGATGGCTCTCTCCCACGTTTCACACAAGCAAGCAAAACACCAAGAGCACCGAACAAACCACCAACAGCGTCAGAGATAGGGAAACCCAAATGAAGTGGCGGCCCGTTCTCCTCCCCACATAAATATGTAAAACCCGAGAAGGCTTCGGCGACCCTTGCGAATCCAGGCTCCCCCGACATGGGGCCGGTTTGGCCAAATCCTGTTACGCGAAGCACAGTTAGATTTGGATTGAGCTCTTCAAGCTCTTCACTTGAGAATCCATATCGAGCGAGCGTTCCGGGCCGAAAATTTTCAACAAGGACATCTGCCCATGCAACAAGCTCCTTGAAAAGTTCTTTCCCTTCGGTTTTCCGGATATCCAGCGTGATACCCCGCTTATTTCGGTTGGTTACTTTCCACCATAGGGGAACACCCTCTTTATGCGGGGACAAGTGACGTAAACCATCACTTCCGTTGGGCAGCTCAACTTTTAGGACTTCGGCTCCAAAATCTCCCAGTAAGGCTGCCGCAAAAGGACCTGCGATGACAGTAGACAGATCAATGACCTTCAAACCGCTTAAGGGTAAAGAAGATCTGGTTTCGACGTTAGAGGACGCAAAAGTTGTTTCTTGATATTTCATGTTATGTTTCATTATTTGAAATAGTAATTCATTAATTGAAACGCTAGCAAAAAATCTTTTTCTCGTCAAGCGACCTCAATGCACAAAAAAAGAGCCCCGCTTGAAAAGCGAGGCTCCGATTTCCGATAAATTTGATTAATCGGGTGTGTTTAGTTCACCCACTCAATCTCGTGATGAACAGTATATGCACCGAGTTTGGATTTAATTGTGCCTTCCAAAACAGTATTTCGTGAACCCGAAAGCTTAATTTTGACCATCATTCCATGAACGGGATCATTTTCTGCACTGTGGGTTATTTTTACATCTCCTGTGTCGAGAGCATCTAATTCCTGACCAAAGACACCTTCAATGGCATCCTTTCGCAGATCGGGCTTAAAAATCTTACCCACGCCAGTCAACGGCATCTCATCGATCAGAAAAATATTTGCAGGATTGGCAGCCCGTTCCGCGATACGAGAGCGTGCGAAATCCTGTAACTCTTCCTGGGTTGCCGACATGTCAGGTTTAAGCTGCACATAAGCGACGGGCATCTCTCCCGCATAAGAATCCGGTTTTCCAACGGCGGCCGCAAGCTCTACGGCCGGATGTTCGTGCAAAGCTTCCTCAATCAAAGAGGGATCAATGTTGTGACCGCTTCGGATAATGACGTCTTTAGCCCGTCCCGTAAGCCAGATATAACCCTCGCTATCAATCCGCCCTAAATCACCCGTATTAATCCATCCATCCCCCGCAAAGGCCGCTACATTACTAGCCTCTTGAACATAACCGGGCATGACGCAAGTGCCTTTCATGACAATAACACCAATCTCGTTCACATCAGCGTCCCGGTGGATTTTCCCATCAGAATTTAGATGAACCGCTTTTACATCCACATAGGGCGCACGCAAACCAACGGATCCAAACCGTATTTCGCCATCGCGCGGTTGCATGGTTGTAAAGGAAGTTGCTTCGGTCATGCCATAGCCTTCAAGCATGGGAACGCCGCTTTGCTCTGTAATCGCTTTTAACACTTCAACTGGTGCAGCAGAACCACCTGTAAGCCCCATACGCAATGAGGACACATCCGCATCCCCTATAGGAATGTTGAGCAATGCAGAGAGCATTGTTGGAACGCCCCCTAAAATAGAGATTTTGTATTTTTCCACCAATCGCCAATAATTACCAATGACAAGTGGGTCACGGAAGCCTTGCGGGCTCACCAAGACAAGACTAGCCCCGACGAATAAGGGGACAATACCTGTCACAATGGACCCGCTAATATGGAAAAGTGGGAGCCCAGCCAGCATAGTATCCCGCTCACTCATTCCCATCTGATAACCAGAGCCAACTAAAGCAATAAGCTGCATTCGGTTGGTATGGGGGGCAAGCTTTGGCACACCCGTTGTACCCCCTGTATGATAATATCCGATGATATCATCGAGACCGCGTTTTGGCATATTTTTGATCTTATCAGCAGGCTGTTTCGCTAAGCTTTGATCAAATGGAAGGATTTTCTTGCCGTCACATTCTGTATCCCCGCCCAAAACAAAAATAGCCTTTAGGGATGGCATATTTTCAATCAGATATTCGGCTTTAGCCCATAACTCTTCGCTTAAAGCCCGTCCCGTCACAACAAGGATAGTGGCATTTGCAGCATCGGCGATTCCCTGAATATGGTTAGATTCCAACATTGGGTTGATCGAATTCACAATCCCCACAGCTTCTGCGCCCAGCAGTGTGTAATAAGCTTGCGGACAAGACGGCAGCAGGTAGGAAACGGTCTCACCCGGCGCAAGGCCCGCGCTCAAGAACATGTTCGCAGCTTGATTTATTTTCTGAAGAAACCCGTTAAAACTTATATCGACACTCTCCCCCAACGGGTCACCAGCAGGTAAAACCGTTAAAGCAGTTTTCTCTCCATTAGCGGATACAACTTCACAAAAAGCGTTATAAACAGTCTTGTTTTTAAACCATTTTTCTTCAGATTCTTTTTCGAATGCAATAACATCCTGCAAACCACGCAAAGGTCTAGCGTAATTCTTCAAAAGCATGAATATCTCCCAATTATCATTTTTTGTTAGTTTTTATCAAAAAACATTACGTAAAAAACACCCCACTAAAAAGGACAGATAGTTTGTAAAAACAGCCAAATGCCCACGTAGAGCCGAATTTCATATGGAAAAATTTAAATAAACCTTGATCCATTTGGTGAGATAGATACTCTTTAACCGCTAATTGTTGTTGCGCTGTTTGGGTATATGTATGAGTTCAGAAACTGGGTTATTTAGTGCTATCGAAGAATTCTCCTCGTGGATAAGCTCGGACCAGCCAACTGTTAGGGAAGCCCTTTCCGTAATTATTAAAGGAACTGGATTGGATGCTGCAACCTTCAGTATCCTGTCAAAACATCAAGATTGGCTCACTTTTGTTGAAGCTTTTCCAGACATCAATGCCTCCTCACCTGAATTTCTTGATGATATTAGAAAATCTGTAACTCATTGCTTAAAATCTCCCAAAATGAAGGATGTGGAAAGCAACGGATATCTAAAATATAAATATTGCCTTTCTTTTAAATCTCCGACCAAAACAGCAGATGAATTCACAACATTGAGTCTCTGGAGCAATAGCCCAATTCACTTGAATGGAGCTGAGGCGGTTTTCCTTAATATGGCTCTGCCAGCCGTACATCAACGATATTTTGACATTCAACATAAAACTGAAACCAATCAGTTCTTTTCAGAGACCTTAAACGCTATCGACGAAGCATATATTGTCTATGATCGTGATGAAAAAGTAATCAGTTATAACCAACGCCATGCTGAGCTTTTTCCGTCACTTCAAGGAACTCTTAAAGTTGGTGTTAGTTACGAGACGCTATTACGAAAACAAATTGCTTATGGCCAATTGGATGAAGCTGTCGCAGGTAAAGAGGATTGGATAAAGGAAAGAAGGCGCCAACTAAAAATTCATGGTTTTACCATCGAACAAAAATTTATTGATGGCCGAACGATTAGGCTAACCAATTACCGTACAAAATCTGGTAGCACTATATCGCTTCGTACCGATATTACGGAACTTTATAAAGCGAGGCAAAAAGCGCAGGAAAGTGAAATTGCATCCCATGCTCTTTTAGCTGGCGCACCAATACCGTTGATGATCATCGTTGAAGGAGAATGTGTCTTTGGAAACTCCTACGCTGAAGTTCTCTTTGGTGCTGAAAAAGGCGGATTAACCGGTTTAAAAACGAAAAATTTATATTGGGACCCTGTAGATCGAAATGGGGTCATTGGTTATGTGGAAGAAACCGATATAAATGCTGTATTCAACATCAATATTAAGACCTTTACAGGTGAGAAAAAAGTCGTAACGGTTACAAACTCAAAAATTACCTATGATGGTAAAAAAGCGTATTTTGCATCGTTACTAGATATCACGACATCGTCGACTATTCTTCAGGCGCTTGAGACAAGTGAAAAGCAAAACAGGGACTTGCTTGAGCTAAGCCCGGACGCAATCATTGTGCAGGTCGGTGGTTTGCTGACATATGTTAATGAAAATGCCGTTAGAATATTTCGCGCAAAAGACAAGGCGTCTCTTATTGGAACTGAAAGCATTAACTTGATCCCAGAAGACGGGAGAGAACGCACTCTGGCATTTCGAAAACTAATAAACAGTAGCGACGACTCAAAGACTTCCCACACGACGCACCTTCGTACTGACGGTACTACATTTCATTCTGAAAGTTACGCCAAAAGCGTTATTTGGAATGGAAAACTGGGTACAATGGCTATCATAAAGGATGTTTCAAAACGCAAACTTTATGAAAATACGCTTCTTCAAAAGGAAGAAGAGATGTCTTGGGCGCAAGAAATTGGCAATTTTGGACATTGGCGGAAAAACATTCAAGACAATACACTTTTTTGGTCTGATGCCTTATTCAGGCTTCACGGATTAGACCCAAAATTGGATATTTTAACACCCGAGAGAGCTCGAAATTTTACCGTTGAAGAAGACCGCGAAAAATTGAGCGCTGTTATTGACCTAACCGTTTCCAGTCAAAAAGCTCAAAATTACGAGGTAACTATACAGCAGGAAAATGGTGAAAAGCGGATTCTTGCAGGATCAATCCAACCAGAATTTGGAATTAACGGCGCAGTGGTTTCTATCTTCGGTGTCTCGCAAGATGTAACCCGCCAAAGACGAATTGAAGAAACTTTTCGCCAATCACAAAAAATGGAAGCCATTGGCCAGTTAACTGGCGGGGTCGCCCACGATTTCAATAACTTACTTGCAATAATACATGGAAATGCGGAACTTTTGATCGAGCTTGCAAACGGCGTCAGTCCCAGTGAGAAACGGCAACTGGAAGCCATTTTAAAGGCTTCGGAGAGAGGAGCGGACTTAACTGCAAGCCTGCTTGCCTTTTCCCGAAAACAGATACTCAAATCCACAACGGTCAAACTTGATAAGAAAATACAGGAAGCGATTGAGTTCCTCCAACGGACGCTCGGCCGGAAAATTGAACTCAAATCCCTTAGTGATAAAACCCTATGGTCCTGCCATGTCGATGTCGATCAAGTTGAAAATGCCCTGCTTAACCTTGCTTTGAATGCTCGAGACGCCATGCCTGAAGGGGGCACTTTAACAATAGAAACCCGAAATACTGTATGTGAGCAAAAATCGACGGGAGATATTGATGAGTTTAAAGCCGGACAATATGTAGTTTTAAGTGTTACCGACACGGGTCTTGGCATAAGCAAAAGTAATTTGAAACGGGTTTTTGACCCCTTTTACACAACGAAGGATACGGGCAAAGGAACAGGCCTAGGCCTTTCTATGGTTTATGGCTTTGCAAAACAATCAGGGGGACAGGCAACCATAACGTCCACAAAAGGCTCAGGAACAACTGTAAGAATATATCTGCCTAGAGTGTTAGAAGGGTAATAACCACCGATAGGAAAATTGCCTTAGAGCGATAGCCTAAAACCTATTTGAATACGGGCCTAAAGAAGCTCCGTTCATAACTTAGAAAACACTTAGTGTCCTCTGCAAATGTCGCTGCTGCTTGACATTCAGAGTCATCGGCGGCTTTTACGCGGTAGGTTTCGTATTCTGCCAAGCTTGGAAACGAAAACATAGCTAAAGCAATATTACTGGCCCCTTCAGATGGCAGAAAATACCCATGATGCGTCCCGCCGAATTTCTCAACAAGTGGAATCCAGAGTTTCCCATAGTGTTCAAATTCTTCCATTTTGTAAGCATCAACAATATATTTAACATAACACGTAATCACGGCATTTTGCTCCTAAAAGGCCAGCCCAATGCGGGCCGCTAACAAATGATTTAATTACTTTTAAATGTCAATAAATGTGACAAATGCCTATGTAAACTTTCAAGTATTTCCAGCGGTTTTCTGCTTAAAGCGTATTTAGTTATATGATAATTATAGAAAAAGCCAAATTTTCTCCCCACATTAAGAACAACCGCTGGATAGGCCGTGGATACTTAAAAAGTTACACCCTGAGACGTGTTAGCGGCTTCAACCAGACGGTCAAAGTCAGCAACAGATCCCACTAGTTTCGTCTTCCAGTCAGTCCATTCTGAACGCTGTTGACCGGAAGCTGCCTGCCAAGCTTTTTTCTCGTCAGCAGTTGGCTCGTAGAACTCGGTTCCAAGTGCTTCGAAGGCGCTCCGAACTTTCTTGTTCCCATTCCTTGCTTCATTCAATTGATCCTGAAAAGTAAGCTCAGCTGCCTCCAGTAGTTTATCGCGTAGTTGGGCGGGTAACGTTTTAAGCCAATCCATGCTCAAAATCGCCACCCAGCCATCGTGAACGGAATCAATGAGCGATATCTTGGCAATTGCATCTTTGAGATTATCAGGGCCAGAATACAAACCGAGGGGTGATGGATCCAAAGCTTGAATTCTGCCTGCTCTTGCAACACCCGCTGTCAGTGACCACTTGACTTTTGTTGGTTTCGCACCGGTGAGGTCATAAAATTGTTTCAGGATCTCAGAGGAAGGAATTCGGAATTTAACCCCCTGCATATCTTCTGGAACTCGGATCAATTTGTCATAAGCTTTTACTGTAGCCGCCGTCCGGGCCCCCACAACACAGGGGTACAAAATATGCAGTCCCTTATCACTAACTTTCTTATTAACAGCATCATTCCAAGCCGATGACTTTACTAGGTTTAAAAAATTCTGATTGGTGGCAGACCAAAAAGGAATATTCAGCACGTCAACAGCTGACGTGTATCGAGACAAATTGGAGATAGAAATGATACCACCCTGCAGACTGTTTCTTGCAACGCCACCAAGCAGTTTTCCGCCAGCACCGCGTTTGCCATTGTCAAATATATCGACCTGTATTTCGCCGCCAGTTACTTTTTCAACATTTCTTTTAAATGCACCTTGTGCTGAAGGCGCAAATTCGGCATCTGTTGCATAAGGTGAGCCAAAACCCAAAACATGTTGTGCCGCAGAGGCGCTGGATGTTTTTAACAATAATCCACTGCCCCCCGCAAACGCTCCTGTACCAAGTAACGCACCGCTTCTGCAGAAGTTCCGTCTGGATACCTTTGTATTTAAAACTGATTTCATCACCACGACCTCATCCAAATTTAAGACCAATCACATTCTCAAGAACGGCATTTTGCCCAAAAGAACATGCATTAAGATTTGTGAAGAGCGCACTCTCGGTCAACACGAGAATATAGCGACAGTAAGCATCGTTAACTTTACACTCTTCTTACCGAATATATAAAATTGAACTAAAACGCATACTTACAATTAATCTTATGTATCGTTATTGATACATAAAAATAATTATATAGTTCTAATTTTGCAATTTTCCACTTAATGGAAACCAATAACTAGACAAGAAAGAACATCACCAGACCATAACTAAGCTTCAATAAAGGCAGTTACCTTTTTAAAATAATGTTATGAACAACTAAACTTAATATACTATTTTATGCAGGATACTTTGGTGCTAATAATTACTAGAAAAGATATCGAATTTTCGCATTGTGTTTTTATTCAATGAAGTTTTCTGTTCGAAATATATCATTCTATTTCATACTAATGGCTTAGCTGCTCAATACAGGATTAGCCGCGAGCTTTGAAAAAATTACATTTTCCAGTGGCGCGCCTTTGCGGACCCATCAGCCCGCAGTGATTATCCCACTTTTGACTGAGGCTTTTCTACGCAATCGGTTTCAATTTGAAGCCATATTTTTTCCATCCCGACGATCCCTTTTTCTGTCCAATAGCGACCAGATGGACGGGGAATTGCATCGAGTCTATGATTTTCACGAAGTCAGCGCTCATAAATACCCCAACTTAATCCGTATCGAGTCACAATTGATGGTTGTGTCACTCGCAATTTTTGTGAGTAATGAACTACAGATTAACAGTATTGACCAGTTGTATGGACTATCCGTCGCCTATCAGGCGGGTCGCAAGAATGTTTCCACATTACTGCGGAACCAATATCCTGAAAAAAATATATTGGCCGTGACTACTGATGACCAAGCCTTCAATATGCTGGCGACCGGTCGTGTTGACGTTGTCATCTCAGAAAGTTTCTTGGGAAAAATTATTACTTCCCAAAAAACAAAATTTAAGAACGTACGAGAAATCCATACAGTAAAGGGCATCTCGATTTACGCCTATATCAATATCAAGCACGCAGCCCTTGCTACTAGAATCGCAGCAACCCTCGACGATATGAAAAAAGACAGCTCGTTTCAGCGTATCACCAAAGACACCGAGCAAAAATTACTGCAAAGCGCCGGATCCCTGACCCAAGAGACTAAACAAGACACAAAAGCCAACACCCACTGAGCCGAGCCTTATAATCAGTAACATCCCAACATGGCAAATCAGAACTGTCTGTCAACATATTGCCGCTGAACGATGCTGGTTATCTGCTAACGATTATTCATTAACTCGTTGAAAAGGTTTGTCCAATTATCTATAGCTGCCTGTTCTGTAAAGTTTTTCAGAAATTCAGTTTTTCCGTTTTCTGCAAATGTTTTGGCATCTTCTTTGTTATTGATCAGGTGGGTAACCTGCTCTGCCATGCTGTCAAAATCGTCAACAGGCGACAGCAACCCATTCGTCCCATGAGTAATATAGGCGGCCGGTCCGAGCGACGCTGACGCGACAATTGGTGTTCCTGATGCCCATGCATCCAATGTAACATTGCCAAAGGGTTCTATGCGGGACGGATATAAGCATATGTCGGCCGCCGCGAAGAGAGCCTCTTTATCCGTGCGCCAACCTAGAAATCTCACCCGATCATCAACACCGAGATCCCGAGAAAGTGCCTTCAGATTTTCGAGAAGCGGCCCTGTACCGGCGATCCAAAGATATACATTCTCGAGTTTTGCCAAGGCTTTTAAAGCGATATCGAAAGCTTTGTTTTCGTGAAGACGCCCGAGGGCGAGCAAAACTGTAACCTCTTCAGGAGTGTCCAGAGTTGTCCGTTCAATGGGTTCTGCGGCTGTCCAATTGACAAAATTGGGGATGTAATGGGCGTTTTCGCGGGGCCAGCCCTGGTCAATTAAATACTGTTTGATATCTTCTGTATTGGCAATGAGATGGTCACATTTCTGATAATACTTTAAATTGTAATATCCGCCGAGGCGTGCCAGTTTTAAAAAATCTCCCGAGGGCATCATATGGGAGGCTCGGGACATCCAACTTAAAAAAATGTCTGGCTGGTAAGTGTCTGCAAGCTTTTGTATTTTTGATTTTGTGAAAAAATCTAACGCCCCACCAAATCTGAGTTCTGTTGGCGTAATTCCCTGTGATTCCAGTTGCATACGCCGCGTATCATTGCTGCGCATCGTGATCAATTGATCGAAGTTGGCTCGTTCGAAAGCACCAGCCAAACTGACAAAGAACGTTTCCGCTCCGCCGTGGCCGCTGCCGCCTATCGCTTGCATAATTTTCATTCTCGTCCCCTCCGTCTGGCTTTTATAAGGTGAGTTATCCTACGGGCGAGGAACTGGTTTATACTCGCGCGACCAACTGCTTAACACCAGTTGAAAATCATCGACTGTGTATCCATTATACATAGAACACATAATTTTTTGGAACCTAATACAGCAATCCCTTCATTTTAACGGGGTCTTTTCGAAGAATTTACGCGGCGCATTTCAGTTTCATTGCAGATATTATCGCGTGGGTGTCATTTTGGGTCGAACATTATTGTATGTCTCGAGCGCACTATTGAAATATCTCGAGCCATGGTCCAATAGAGGGTCGCAATCTGGAAATATTTATTCAAATCAAGTCTGGAAATTTATACGTATTGCGGCACGGTTATATAACTCGATTAACGTTCCGAAAACGACAAAAGCCCCGGTTTCCCGAGGCTTTTAATCTAAAATCTTGCATTCTATTCTAACCGACAAGCCTAGAACGGGATGTCGTCGTCGAAGTCTCCGCCTGCAGGTGCGCCGCCGAAGCCACCGCCTTGACCGCCACCTTGCTGATTACCACCGCCGAAACCGCCGCCTTGTTGGCCGCCGCCTTGTTGACCGCCGCCAAAGCCGCCACCGCCGCCTTGACCGCTTGCATTATCAAGCATTGTCAACGTTGCGTTAAAGCCTTGCAAAACGATTTCTGTAGAATATTTAGTCTGGCCATCCTGCTCCCACGAGCGAGTTTGGATTTGGCCTTCCAAATAAACTTTAGAGCCTTTTTTCAGGTAATTCTCTGCGATTTTACAAAGACCTTCACTGAAAATAACAACGCGATGCCATTCAGTTTTGTCTTTGCGCTCGCCACTTGCCTTATCGCGCCAGCTTTCAGATGTCGCAATTCGCAAATTGCAAACGGGCTTGCCGTTTTGCATATGCCGAATTTCTGGATCCGCTCCAAGATTACCAACTAGAATGACTTTGTTGACACTACCCGCCATATTTTCTTGCTTTCGATTCGAATTTCTTAAATAAATTTGTGGCCAACCATAACGTCTTGCCCCGCCCCTGACTAGTAAAATTCAACAGGAATGGTATTAAGAACAAAAGCACAACATTTTTTATTATTGGCACTAGAATTTTTTGTTCATCCCCTATAAATTCCGCCACTGAAACCCCGCTCAAATTCAGGTATTCAAACTACATGCATAAAGAAATTAGCGTCCGTGGCGCCCGTGAACATAACCTGCAGAATGTTAACGTCGATATTCCCCGTGATAAACTGGTTGTCATAACCGGTATGTCCGGCTCAGGTAAATCGTCACTGGCCTTCGATACAATCTACGCCGAAGGACAGCGCCGCTATGTGGAAAGCCTTTCCGCCTACGCGCGCCAATTTCTGGAAATGATGCAAAAACCCGATGTGGACTATATTGACGGGCTAAGCCCCGCAATCTCCATCGAGCAAAAAACCACATCGAAGAATCCACGTTCTACTGTGGGTACAGTCACAGAAATCTATGACTATCTTCGTCTTTTATTTGCCCGTATCGGTGTCCCCTACTCTCCGGCAACTGGCCTTCCTATCTCTAGCCAGACAGTCAGCCAAATGGTTGATCAGGTTTTGGCTCTTGGAGACGGCAAGCGCCTTTACCTTATGGCGCCAATCGTACGAGGCCGTAAAGGTGAGTATCGTAAAGAGTTTTTGGAACTTCGAAAGAAGGGTTTCCAACGAGTCAAAATCGATGGCGAGATTTACGAAATTGAGGACATCCCTGAACTCGACAAGAAAATAAAGCATCATATCGATGTTGTTGTTGATCGTATTGTTATTAACGACGACATCAAGACACGGCTTGCCGATTCTATTGAAACATCACTAGAACTGGCAGACGGCTTGTTTGTGGTTGAAAATGCAGATACGGCAGAGCGTAAGATTTTCTCTGCAAAATTTGCCTGCCCTGAATCAGGCTTCACCATTGAGGAGATCGAACCGCGCATCTTCTCCTTTAACAATCCCTATGGTGCTTGCCCTGCTTGTGGTGGCCTTGGGACGGAAATGTATTTTGATCCTGACCTTGTCGTGCCCGACATCTCAATATCCATTCGGGAAGGCGCGATTGCCCCTTGGTCACGATCTGCAACACCCGCCCCATATTATATGCAGACTTTGGAAGCCCTTGGACGTCACTATGGCTTCACGACAACTGTCCCGTGGGAGACAATTGACGAGGAATCTCGCAAGAAAATTCTATACGGTACTGGCGACGAGAAGATCCAGATCACTTTTGATGATGGCATGCGGACTTATAAAACGAACAAGCCATTTGAAGGCGTTATTCCGAACCTTGAAAGACGTTGGCGCGAATCTGACAGCAGCTGGGTCCGTGAGGATATGGAGAAATATCAGGATAAAACGGCCTGTACTCCTTGCGGTGGACATCGCTTGAAGCCCGAAGCGCTCGCTATCAAAATTGATGGCCACCAAATCGGACAGGTTTCGGAAAAATCAATCGTCGCTGCGCGGGATTGGTTCTTAAGCCTTAATGATGTGCTGACAGGTAAAGAGAAAGCGATTGCAGAGCGGGTCTTGAAAGAGATTAACGAACGTCTTGGTTTCCTTGTTGATGTTGGCCTTGAATATCTAACGCTATCCCGTGGTTCCAGTACATTATCAGGTGGAGAAAGCCAGCGTATTCGTTTGGCTTCCCAAATTGGCTCCGGCCTGACCGGCGTGCTGTATGTCCTTGATGAGCCCTCCATCGGTTTGCATCAACGGGATAATTCCCGCCTTCTAAAAACTCTTGAAAATCTTCGGGACCAAGGTAATTCTGTAATTGTCGTGGAACATGATGAAGAAGCCATCATGACAGCAGACCATGTGATTGATATGGGGCCAAAGGCTGGTAGTCTCGGTGGACAACTGATCGCTCAGGGTACCTCCGCTGATATTATGGCATGCCCTGAAAGTATCACCGGTAAATACCTCTCTGGTGAAATGGAAGTCCCACTTCCCGTTGTTCGGCGTAGAACCCAAGCAGCCCGCGAAATTCGTATCATTGGCGCTCGTCATAATAACTTGAAACGCATTGACGTAACCATTCCTCTTGGTACTTTTGCCTGCGTTACCGGGGTCTCTGGTGGTGGAAAATCATCCTTGATCATCGAAACTCTATACAAAGCCATTGCGAAGAAATTAAACAATAATCGTAATCACCCTGGTCCCCATGATCGGATTGAAGGCATTGAATGGCTCGATAAGATTGTTGATATTGACCAAAGCCCGATCGGTCGGACACCAAGGTCAAATCCCGCAACCTATACCGGTGCCTTCACTCCTATTCGGGAATGGTTTGCGGGCCTTCCAGAAGCAAAAGCACGGGGCTATAAATCAGGTCGTTTCTCTTTCAACGTCAAAGGCGGACGCTGCGAAGCGTGTAAGGGCGATGGCGTTATCAAGATTGAAATGCATTTCTTGCCCGACGTATATGTTCAATGTGATGTGTGCCAAGGCAAACGATATAACCGCGAAACACTTGAGGTCACTTTTAAAGACAAGAGCATTTCTGATGTTCTCGACATGACCGTTGATGAAGCGGCTGTGTTCTTTAAAGCTGTTCCAGTTGTTCGCGAAAAATTTGAGACCCTGCAACAAGTCGGGCTTGGTTATATCCATGTAGGTCAGCAAGCAACCACGCTGTCAGGCGGTGAAGCGCAGCGCGTGAAGTTGGCAAAAGAGCTCTCACGTCGTGCCACAGGACGGACACTCTATATTCTGGATGAGCCCACAACTGGACTTCATTTTGAAGATGTCCGCAAATTGATGGAAGTGCTTCAAGCCTTGGTCAATACTGGCAACAGTGTGCTGGTAATTGAACATAATCTTGAGGTAATCAAAACCGCTGACTGGGTTGTTGATATTGGACCAAATGGTGGAGATACCGGTGGATATCTTGTCGGTGAAGGAACTCCGGAACATATCGCCAGTATCGAGGAAAGCCATACGGGCCGTTACCTCAAAGACGTTCTTGCAAAAAGCCCTCCTGTAAAAGTACAGGAAGGCAAAGATAAGAAGTCTGCTTAAAAATAACCCAAAATTCAAATGTCGCTTGAACTTTTTCAAGCGACGAGTGAGTAATTATGACCAATGAAATAACCCCTGTTCACGTTATCGGTGGCGGGCTTGCAGGTTCTGAAGCTACCTGGCAGCTTGTCAGCAATGGCATCCCGGTGATCTTGCATGAAATGCGCCCAGTTCGGGGAACTGATGCCCATTTAACGGAAGGTTTGGCGGAGCTTGTCTGTTCCAACTCCTTCCGCTCTGATGATGCATCTAACAGTGCCGTCGGGGTCTTGCATAAAGAATTGCGAGAACTCGGTTCTCTTATTTTTGAAAGTGCTGACATCAACAAAGTGCCCGCCGGCGGCGCCCTTGCCGTTGATCGCAATGAATTTTCAAACTACGTGCAGGACAAATTGGAAAACCACCCACTCGTCACGATCGAGCGCGCGGAAGTGACAGGATTGCCGCCTGAAGAATGGGGAGATTGCATTATTGCGACGGGGCCACTGACTTCTCCGGAATTAGCAGAAGCCGTGCATGAGGCATCAGGCACCAACGCCCTTGCTTTCTTCGATGCTATTGCCCCAATTTTGTATAAAGACAGTATCAATTTTGACGTTGCCTGGTTTCAATCTCGCTATGATAAGGGAGAGGGAACAGATTATATCAACTGTCCTCTTACCAAAGAGCAATATTATCAATTCATTGATGATTTGGGGACTGGCGATAAAACTGTTTTTAAAGAGTGGGAGGAAGACACGCCGTACTTTGATGGCTGCCTGCCCATTGAAGTTATGGCAGAACGCGGCCCTGAGACTCTACGCTATGGCCCGATGAAACCTGTGGGCCTAACTAATCCCCGCGACCCTGACGTCAAATCCTATGCCATCATTCAGTTGCGACAAGATAATAAACTAGGCACATTATACAATATCGTCGGTTTCCAGACAAAACTGAAATATGCAGAGCAAACTCGCATTTTCAAAACAATACCCGGTCTTGAAGATGCTGAATTTGCGCGCCTTGGTGGTTTGCATCGCAACACCTTCCTCAACAGCCCCGAAGTCCTTGACGAGCAGTTTCGCCTTAAATCTGTTCCAAGATTACGCTTCGCCGGACAAATTACCGGTGTTGAAGGTTATGTAGAGAGTACGGCTATCGGGCTTTTAACAGGACGAATGCTCGCTGCCGAAAAGCTGGGAAAGACTTTCACTATCCCGCCAATGACCACATCTTTGGGGGCGCTCACGAGCCATATTACGGGCGGGGCAGATGCAAAAACATTCCAGCCAATGAATGTAAATTTTGGGCTTTACCCTCCCCTTGCAGTCCGGGTGAAGAAGAAAGAACGCAAGCAAGCCTATACCGCTCGTGCTGCAATTGACTTTGACGAATGGAAAAACACACTAGAGTTTTAAAAAATTCAAACCATCTATATAGGATCAGCTAAGCAAGACATTTTCATTAAATAGGCTATAGTAACCTTTTATATACTATGTCGGCATACTCTAGATCTTATCTGTAACAACGAGTAGTTTCAGGTCTATTCTGTTATTGCGCGTAAAAGTTTTATTTTAATAGGTTAATGCAACTAAATGTCTGACTCTAAGAACAAGGACATCAACGATAACGCCGAGTCTGAAAATGACGATTTGAGTCCAAGCACTCACTTCGCGTTTGACCATAAAATATTTGCTGTGAAGGGTGCTCATTTCAAGCTCACCCATGACAGTAAAGAAGCGGCATTATACGTTAATCTTGGTGAAATGATTGGGGCTATCCCTGTTCGTTCCATTTGCCATGAGTTCGGCATTGATAAAGAGAGTAGCGATGCTCAACTGTTGGAAACCATCAGTGGGTCCTTAAAATTTGTAAAAGAAATTTACCCTAACGATTCAATTCCAACGGAACTTCTTGACGGTACGGCCTCTTGGACAATTTTGGAAAGTCACAAGAATGTTGCTCGTGGCAGGATTACAATGCAGCTTGTCTCTTGGCTTGCAGGTAGTGAAGAAATCATTACTAATTCCGGCGAACTCGAAGCCATTGCCAATGATCCAAATACAAAAGATAAGGTACAATCAGCCTTTCGCGATATAGCTGAAAAACTTGGAATTACGAAAGATGACGTAATTGAAAAAGTAGACGACATTATCCGAGAACTTTCCTATATCGAAGCGTTGAGAGATCATTATTCAAAAATAAAGAAAATTTTCACCAGCGTGGAGCGGTTAAAAGTCACTTATCGGCGCGACCGAGGAATGGCTGATGACCTTTCCCGAATTCATGCCTTGTTTGAGCCTGTAATCGTCAAGTTTGAAAGAAGTTTTGATGAAGTCGATGCGCAAACTTGCGAAGTGTTGACGATCCTGAAAAATTTCGACCCAACAACCGATATCATCCGTAAAACCAGAGATGATTTACATCAGCGCTTCATGATTTGGGAAGGTATGTTGTCCGGTTGGAAAAACCTTGAGCCGGAGGAAAGCCCTGTTGTGGAAAGACAACTAAAGGCTACTTACCGTTTCCTAGCGCAAAATTTCATGCAATCCCAATCCTGGCGCCTGGGAAATATGTAAATCCTACCCTCTTCTCAAGTTACCCAAGACCAATGCCAAAATTTTTCTTTGCGATCCTACGGTCAATTTAGGATGACCCGGATCAAATTTTGATGCTTTCAATCTCGCTAAATAGAGCGCTGTTAGTGAATTTAACAATTGAATAGCCTTTATCTTGGGGGATGCTTTTCGGGCGGCGACCCTTGCATCCCGCAATTCTTGCTGCGCGAGATCAGCGATCTGTTCTACAATTTTTAAAAATGATTTTCTATTGTCAGCCTTAAATACGGTTTCAGTTGTCAAACCTTCATCGGCTAATCTTGAATGGGGCAGTAAAAGCAAATCATTTCGAGCATGAAAAGGGATCGCTCTCAACACACCGACAAGGGAGAATGACCGCCCCGCTCTCAAAGCCGCCTCTTTATCTATTTCATCAAATTCTGGATGTATGACCGATACGAGCAATTGCTGTAGCACCCCGCCGGTCGCGTCGGCATAAGCTAATAGTCCGGCATCATCATGAATTGGCGCGGCATCCAAATCAGTTGAACGGCCGTCAATCATCTCCTGCATTAATTTATAACGTATTAAAGTTTGTTTCTGTACGTGCACTAACGCATCCATAACTGGATGGCTTTTGGGTTTCCCATTCTCAAGGCCTTCAATAGCTTCTCGCCACCATTGCAAACGGATATCCCCGATCATCGGCTCTGACACTGTTTCACGAATACGAGAAATTTCGGAATTAAAAGCAAGAAAGGAATGCAGGCTTTCGCGCAAATGAGCGGGTGCAAATAATGTAACAAGCCATCTGTCATGATCATATTGACGGGCTTCATTCGCTACATAAGATAACTCGTTACGATCGACCACGGAACCATACCTTTGATTAAATAATAAGGAGGATATATTACCTCCGTCACTCTCTTTAGAATAATTATAAAAAAAAGGCTGTCGGGTCTACAAATTTGATATATAAATCTGCATACAAAATAAAATATTTGCGGTTTGGGCAACTGAACCATGAACAATTCAATAACCGGAACGTATTCGTTCATCAAACAGGCTAGAGGAATATTATGGCTTTTGAACTTCCAGATCTTCCATATGCAAAAGATGCATTGGCACCTCACATTTCTGAAGAAACACTCAATGTTCATCATGGAAAACACCACAACACATATGTTGTAAACCTGAACAAACTTCTTGATGGCGATGACAGCAAGTCATTGGAAACATTGATGAAAGAAACTGCTGGCGATGCGTCAAAAGCAGGTATCTTCAACAACGCCGCTCAAATTTGGAACCACACTTTCTATTGGAATTCAATGTCTCCAAACGGTGGCGGAAAACCAACAGGTGCCATTGCTGCGAAAATTGATGAAGATTTCGGATCATACGAAAAATTTGCTGAAGAATTTAAAACAGCTGGCGCCACACAATTTGGTAGTGGTTGGGCATGGCTTGTTCTTGAAGGTGGCAAATTAAAAGTTACTAAAACTCCAAATGCAGAATGTCCTCTGACATCTGGTGCAACGCCTCTCATCACAATGGATGTTTGGGAACACGCATATTACATCGATTACCAAAATCGTCGTCCAGACTATATGGGAGTTTTCCTAGCTGAACTGATCAATTGGGATCATGCAAATAAAATGCTCAGCGGCGCATAATTACTGCCCTGCAAATTATTAAGAGGCGCCGTTTAATCCCGGCGCCTTTTTTTGTGCTTGAAATCAGCGTTATACAGCGATGAGCGCAGCGGCCACACGACGACCTTCTAAAAGAAGAACATTGTAGGTTCGAACCGCAGCACCACTATCCATACTTTCTATGGTAATGCCGCGTTCTCTCAATGGTTTACGAACGGACTCTTCAATAAAGACCATATTCGCCCCACACCCGATGAACAGGATTTCAACAGGTGGCTCTGCTTCCAAGATTGGCTGAAGGGAATCAACTGTCAAATCGTTAATGTCAGTCAGGGACCACGGGTGGGTCTTCTCTGGAACAATGAGAACTGACCCTTTATATCGCTCTCCACTAATGCGGAAGCCACCGTCTCCATAGCTATTTATAAGCTGTTGACCGGCATCAGGAATTCCTGAAATATCTTGCATATTACTTCCTGTCCCAACGTGCCTGTACGCAAAGGATGGTTATCCCTCTGCGTCCACAACATCGTCTTTAGGTTTGAAACCTTCTTCTTCTTCATTGTGATGGGTCAAACCAATTTTTAGCAATATTGGGGCTGCCACGAAGATAGAAGAATAAGTACCAACAATCACACCAAAGATCATCGCTGTTGCAAAGCCGCGAATAACTTCTCCACCGAAGATATACAGGGCGGCCAAAGCTAACAAAGTGGTGACCGACGTCATAACCGTCCGCGACAAAGTCTCGTTAATAGATAGATCAAGCAGGTCTTTCACATCCATTTTTTTGTAACGGCGGAAATTCTCGCGAATTCGGTCATAAACCACCACCGTATCATTAATGGAATAACCCACAATTGTCAGGATAGCGGCCACAGAGGCCAGATTAAATTCGATACCGGTAAGGGAGAACATCCCCACCGTTAAAATGACGTCATGGACAAGAGCCGCGATAGCGCCAACAGAATAATGCCACTCAAAGCGCAACCAGATATAAATCAAGATGGCAATCACAGACAAAATGACAGCTTCAATAGCTGATTGTACCAACTCACCCGATACAGTCGGTCCAACGAATTCAATTCGACGGTACGAGATATCGCTGCCAAAAGTATCCGTTAGTTGTTTTTTGACTAACTCAACGGCAATCTTCTGTTCCTCGCTGCCGCCCTCTTGTCGCTGAACGCGGATCATAATGTCGTTTGGGGCACCGAAGGTTTGCAATGTGACTTGGCCCAGCCCTAAATCACCGAGGGCAGAGCGCATTTGCGCAAGGTCTGGGGCTTCCGTCATGCCAATTTCCAGCATGATACCGCCTTCAAAATCGATCCCTTTGTTAACACCTGGGCCGAAGAACATTCCAGCAGAGGCCAGGATTAAAGCGGCCGACATCAGAAAAGTGATAAACCGATATTTTAGGAACGGAACTTTTGTTTCAGCTGGGACTAGTTTTAATTTCATCATCACGCCTCTCCCTTATACGCTAAGGGTCTTGGGACGCGCACGTTGCACCCACAAGGAAATAATCATACGCGACAACAAAATTGCCGTGAACATGGAACACAATATTCCGATACCCAGTGTTACAGCGAAGCCCTTAACGGGGCCAGACCCCATAACAAACAGGATGACTGCCGCAATACCAGTCGTAACGTTTGCATCCACAATGGTGGTGAAAGCCCGCGCATACCCGGATTCGATGGCATTCATAGGGTTCTTACCTGCTCTAAGCTCTTCGCGAATTCTTTCGAAAATCAGAACATTCGCATCAACCGCCATACCAATTGTAAGAATAATTCCAGCAATGCCCGGTAAAGTAAGGGTTGCACCTAAAACAGAAAGTGCCGCACCAATAAGGAACATGTTCATGGCCAAAGCGATATTGGCAACAACGCCAAACATTCCATATGTGATGATCATGAAAATGATGACAGCAACGATACCAATAATGCCGGCAATTTTACCAGCTTCGATAGAGTCAGCACCAAGATCAGGGCCCACAGAGCGCTGTTCGATTACATTCAAGGGGGCAGGAAGTGCACCTGCGCGTAGCAGCAACGCCAAATCTTGTGCGCCTTGAGTCGTGAAGGATCCACTGATAATGGCACTACCACCAAGAATAGGCTCATTAATGCGCGGGGCGCTAATAACTTTACCATCAAGGACAATCGCAAAGGGACGCCCGACATTCTCAGACGTCACTTTACCAAATTGTTTACCGCCAAGGCCGTTAAAGCGAATGGAGACAACTGGCTGTCCTTGGCTGAAGGTTGCTTGTGCATCTTCAAGGTTTTCGCCTGACACCATTACCCGGTTCTTGATAACGGTTGTGCCATCACCTTCCTCTAAACCCGGAAGACGTTTGGAGCCCGCTGGTGCGCGGCCATTATTACCGGTTGCTGACAAATCAACTAAGTGAAAGGTCATTTGAGCTGTTTTACCAAGCAGGCTAATAATCCGTTCAGGATCACCAAGTCCTGGCAATTGAACCAAAATTCGGTCCGCTCCTTGACGTTGGATTGTCGGCTCATTCACACCAGTTTCATTAACCCGGCGTCCGACAATCTCGATCGCTTGATCAACAACAGAACTTATGCGATCAGCAATTCCCTGCTCACTCGGGGTGATCGTAACCGCCCCTTCGTCACTGATGTCAATAATATTACTACGCTGTCCCGTAGGCAGCATAACGGAGAGTGGCGCAATTGCTTCTCTCATACGATCGCGGTCTTCAGCTTTGCGGAGTTTGAAAGTGACAGTTGTTGCTCTCACTTTCAGATTTTGATAACCAATCCGAGGCTCCGCACTGCGCAAATTGCTCCGCACAGCTTCACTAAGACTAACGAGCATTTTCTCTTTGACGTCGTTTGTATCCACTTGCAGCAGCAAGTGAGAGCCTCCCTGTAGATCCAGCCCCAAATTTATATGCTGATTTGGCAGCCACTCAGGCAAGCCTTCCAGCATTTTTTTGGAAACAAAATTCGGGATTGTATAGACCACGCCTAAAATGCATACGAGCAAAACAAGCGCGGTCTTCCACTTAGGGAAGCTAGTCATAGAGGTTTCCGTTATTTCTTCTTGAACATTCCGAACAGACCAGCGGGTGCGTTTGCATCACCGGATGCTGCAGGTTTTGAACCGCTAACAGCTTCTGTTTTTCCGCGAATGTCTGACAAAGTTGATTTCACAACGTCGATTTTAACATCGGCCGCGATTTCAATTTGAACAGTGTTGTCGTCTTTTACTTTTGTCACTTTACCCATGATACCGCCAGCAGTTACCACAGTATCACCACGGCTTACACCGTCGATCATAGCACGGTGCGCCTTAGCGCGTTTTTGCTGCGGACGAATAAGTAAAAAATAGAAAACAACACCGATAAGGATCAATGGCATAAATTGCGCTAGTTCCTGGTTCATAACTCTTGATCCTTTAAGTGGACTATCAAAATTAATGTGCCCCCGCAATCGGAAGGCAGTACAACAAAATATTGAAGAACTGTTATAATAGTCTTGCCTCTCATTGCAAGCCGCAACTTCGCGACCGCGTCTTTAATAAGCACATGACTAATCAACGCTCCCCCCCAACAACACGCATCCTTTTGACTATGCTTTTTGTTTAGATTAGATAGATTGGGTCTTCCTTACCATTTTTCAATCAGATCTCATGACAAAACAAATTATTGCCGAACAACTGACCCGTATTGCTGACAGCCTTGAGAGATTAGCACCGCTAGCACCCGCGACACCCGACCTGAACAAAGGGACCGCTTTTGTATGGCACGCTGACCAAAACCGGCTGCAGCCTATCCTCAACGTCAATTATGTTGATATGTCCATGTTGCATGGAATTGATCGTGTGAAGGATATTTTAACAGCCAATACCTTGCGTTTTGCTAAAGGGTTCCCGGCAAACAACGCCCTTTTATGGGGCGCACGCGGCATGGGAAAAAGTTCTCTTGTAAAAGCAGCCCACGCCTATGTGAACCAAGAAATTGGCGATCGCTTGGTTCTTGTAGAAATCCACAGGGAAGACATTCCGTCCCTTCCAGATTTACTTAAAATATTATCGAAGACCGACCGCAACTGCATTTTGTTCTGCGATGATCTGTCTTTTGATGGAGAAGACGAAACCTACAAATCCCTAAAAACCGTTTTGGAAGGCGGTTTGGAAGGCCGACCAAAGAACGTCATCTTTTATGCCACGTCAAATCGCCGCCATCTTATGCGCCGCGACATGATCGAAAATGAACGATCAACAGCGATTTCACCGTCAGAAGCTGTAGAAGAAAAAGTGTCTTTATCAGATCGATTTGGCCTGTGGCTTGGTTTCCATAGCTGTTCACAAGACGAATATTTAAAAATGATTCGGCAATATATTGCTCACTACAACATTCCAATTTCTGATGAAGAAATGTACAAAGAAGCCATCGAATGGACCCACACCCGTGGCTCACGTTCAGGCCGCGTCGCCTGGCAATTTATTCAGGAATTAGCTGGCCGCACAGAGACTCAACTGGACTGAACCGCGGAGAACTTATTCCTTAAAAAGCCCTTGGATCTCAATCAATTGCGCGCTAACAGCCGTTTTGGATTGAGAGCCGCGCCTTCTTTGCGAATTTCAAAATGAAGTTGTGCGACAGCGACATCCCCTGTAGCTCCGGCGCGTGCGATCATATCGCCGCGCCTGACAAGGTCGCCCTTTTGAACAAGGATTTCAGCATTATGCCCATAAGTGGTGACATAACCACCGGAGTGGGAAATAAGGATTAAATTCCCAAATGAGCGCATTTCGTTCCCAACATAGGAAACCACACCATTTTCCGCAGCCTTAACAGGTGTGCCCGGCTTCACTTTGATATTGATGCCATCATTATGAAAACCGTTTTTCTTACGGCCATAAGCAGAAAGCACTTTGCCCTTCACCGGCCAGTCAAAAGATTTCCCTGACCGCGAGGGCGGCTGCTTTATACTGTATCGGTTTTTTGGTAATGGGGGCAGATTTGCTTTTGCGATAGCTGTACCATCCAAAATAACCGCGGGCCGTGCAGGAACAGCCTTACGTATTGCAGGAGCACTGCTCGACTGCTTTATTGGCGCCTTAAGCGTAACAACCGTCAGATCCTTATTGGTTTTAGTCGCCTTTGGCGGCGTCAAAACCAGTTGTTCTCGCTGCAATTTCGGCGTCCGTTGCTCAGGCTTCCATGTGGCCATTTTGGTGGAGACAACCAAAGCCTCTCCACTGCCATTTTGTGGAATTTTTAGAATATTTCCGGGGCGCAGATTATAGGGTGATACAAGATCATTAAAATGAGCGACATTTCCGGTCTCTACATTATAAACATGCGAAATTGCGTATAAAGTCTCCCCGGCTCGAACCGAGTGGATCTTGAAATAAGGAATTTTTACCTGCTGACCAACCCTAATTGTATAAGGCGGCGCACTGCCATTCAGGGCAATGACTGCAGGGGTAGGCACGTCATAACGCTGGGCGATTTTTGAAAGCGTATCCCCAGGCTGAACCCTCACTTGAGTATACGCTAAGCCCTTATAGTAACCTGAATAATCAGGTCGTGGCGCCACGATTGTGTTATTGCTGTTTTGGCCTTGAGGCGACCGCTTTAGTTGCGCCGATCCGGTAGTTTCTGGCGGCAAATATCGATCATAGGAACAACTGGCAAGACTAAAACTCACCAGACCCAGCACTATCAAGCGGCCCAATATTGATAAATCCATTGCCATCATAGGTTTCATGTTAGTCATATGACCGCACGAATAGCAAGGAATTTCGCATTTTAATCATATACAGCAAAAAATTAACTCTCTATCGCAAGCCCTTGAACTAACGGGACAAACCGTACCGCTAGAAGTTCCGTTTCTGTAACAAAGCCAGTAGCATCTTTCTCGACACGAATGATATGCTGATTTCCTAAATCTGGTCCTACAGGCAATATCATAATGCCACCCTCATTCAATTGGTCGACCAAGCATTCCGGAATTTTCGGAGCGGCGGCAGTCACAATAATTCGATCAAAAGGCGCCTGTTCGGGCCACCCTTTATTCCCATCACCGAGCTTGGTTGTAATATTTGAAATTTTCAATTCTTCAAATAATTTTGCAGCTGTATTGTGCAAAGACCGATATCGCTCAATTGAATAAACCCTGCGGCACAGCTTTGAAAGAACAGCCGCCTGATATCCCGACCCAGTTCCAATTTCTAGAACTTTCCGTCGAGGATCAGGTTGCAATTGCTGGGTCATATAGGCGACCACATAAGGCTGGCTAATAGTCTGCCCACTATGAATAGGTAACGCAATATTCTCGTATGCGCGATCCCGGAAGGTCGGCGGCACAAATTGTTCTCTTGGGATGCGTTCAATAGCAGACAAGACATCGGTATCAACGATGCCTTGACGGCGAAGCTCCATTATCAGGCGAATTTTTTGCGTCGCGTTATCGTTCACAATTGCCTCTAAACATTAGCCAAATGACTTTTTAAGATCACCCAAAAGGCTGTCTGCTGTTAAATTGAGGTTCAAGGGCGTAATGGATACCTTGTTATTACCTACAGCGTGCAAATCAGTTCCTTCGTTGGGTGTACCAACGGATGGGCGATAGCCAAGCCAGAAATAATCATGTCCGCGGGCATCTGTACGGGCATCAATCAGCAAGTTGCTAAGATCCCTCTTTCCCTGACGTGTCGCTACAATTCCTTCAACTTTAGCCGTTGGTACCGCGGGGAAATTGATATTCATCAAGGTCCCTGGACCCCAATCGGATTTCAGCAAATTCCGAATGATATCAGGAGCCATTTCAGCCGCAGTATCCCAATAAATCTCATCAGCATCAAAAATGCATTGGCTGATGGCAATGGAAGGAACACCTAATAAAGTACCCTCACTGGCGGCAGCAACTGTACCCGAATATAGCACATCTTCGCCTAAATTTCCGCCCCGATTAACACCGGATAAAATAAGGTCTGGTTTTTGATCAGGGAACAAATGATTTAGCGCCATCATAACGCTGTCAGTTGGTGTTCCCTCAACAGAATATTCAGTTTCTGAAAACTTATTGATGCGCAAGGGATCATGAAGCGTTAAAGAGCGAGACGCTCCACTTTGTTCTTTCGCCGGAGCCACAATCACAACATCATCAGAAAGCGCAAAGGCAATCTTCTTCAGAACTTCCATTCCGGGAGCATTAAAACCATCGTCATTACTGAGTAAAATACGCAAAATAAACCTGCCTTTTTTTAATTGTTATTGAGCACCGATAACTTCAAGTCCGCCCATATAAGGGCGTAAAACGTCTGGAACGACAATAGAACCATCCGCTTGCTGGTAATTTTCCATCACCGCAATCAAAGTGCGTCCAACAGCCAATCCTGATCCATTCAGAGTATGAACAAACCGTGTTCCTTTTTCGCCGTCAGGACGATAGCGCGCCTTCATACGGCGCGCTTGAAAGTCACCGCAGACTGAACAGCTTGAAATTTCGCGATACGTGTCCTGCCCCGGTAGCCATACTTCTATGTCATAGGTTTTCCGCGCGCCAAAGCCCGTATCCCCCGTACAAAGAACCATAAGCCGATAGGGAAGTTCTAGGCGCTTCAAAATATCTTCAGCGCAGGCTGTCATGCGCTCATGTTCTTCTTCAGATTTCTCTGGCGTGGTAATGGATACCATCTCAACTTTAGCGAACTGATGCTGACGCAACATACCTGTAGTATCTTTGCCCGCGGATCCCGCTTCAGATCGGAAACAAAGCGTATGGGCAGTGAAGCGCTTTGGAAGCTCATCCTCACTCATGATACTGTCGCGAACAAGGTTCGTTAAAGGAACCTCTCCCGTTGGGATCATATAACTGCCTGTATCGATTTTATAAAGATCCTCTTCGAATTTTGGCAACTGTCCGGTTCCAAAAAGGGCATGATCTCTCACCATAACAGGAGGGGACACCTCAACATATCCCTTCTCGCCTGTATGAACGTCCAGCATAAATGAACTCAGAGCCCGTTCAAGCCGTGCGATCTGACCGCTCGTTACAACAAATCGGCTACCGGATATTTTAGCTGCAGTCTCAAAATCCATCAAACCTAGCGCTTCACCAAGCTCATAATGCTCTTTAGGGCTAAATTCAAAGGAAGGAATCTGACCAACGATACGAAGCTCCACATTGTCAGCTTCATCATCCCCATCTGGAACATCATCCTTCATGACGTTAGGAATACTAGCGAGTAAATGATCCATTTCATCAATTAACTCGCGTTCCTGCGCTTCCATTTCCTGAACAGAGGATTTTAATTTGGATACTTCCGCAATAACAGCAGCAACGTCTTCACCGGCGGCTTTTGCTTTACCGATCGCTTTTGCAGCATCGTTACGGCGAGCTTGAGTTGCCTGCAATTCTGTCTGCAGGTTTCTCTTTTTCTCGTCCAACGCAATAACTACGGAAGATAAAGGGGCTGCCTTACGGCGCCCGAGAGCCGCGTCCAGTGCGATTGGGTTTTCACGAATCCATTTCAAATCAAGCATCGTCTAGCCATTCGATTATTGTTTAGGTAGGAATATTTGTATAAGCGCCCTGCCCCGGTCAGTCCAGAGCAGAGGCACATCTTTAATACGAAATTATGCGAAGGATCAGATTTGTTGCCAAAATAGCAGCAACAAATCTGTTAATCATCGTCATCATCTTCGGCAGCGTCACGTTCCGCCCGCTTTTTCTCTACTATCATCACACTCAGAATAGAGAGGCCATAAAGCAGAATGATCGGAATTGCCAAAGCAATCTGAGACAATGGATCTGGTGGCGTTAGGATAGCGGCTGCAATAAAGGCAAAAACAACGGCGTATTTGAACTTAGCCTTAAGCCCCTTTGAAGACACAACACCGACACGCCCAAGCAATGTGAGCAAAACTGGAAGCTGGAAACAAAGCCCAAAAGCAAAAATAAGCTTCATAGACAAGCTCAAATATTCACTCACCCGCGTTTCAGCGACAATCGGCAACGCAATCGCTTCTGATGGTTTTGGCAGGTAATTTACGGCTTTTGGAAATTCGGTCACGATCGCAGTAAAAGTTTGCGAATAAAGCGAACCAGTTCCACCTGTCTCGAAACTTAATAGAAATTTCCATGCCAGAGGCATCACAATTTCATAAGCAAGCGCACCGCCCATAAAAAACAGGATGGGTGTCATTATCAAAAATGGCAGGAATGCCTTTTTCTCATGCTTATAAAGGCCCGGTGCTACGAAAGCCCATATTTGCGTCGCAATGATCGGAAACGATATAAAAAGCGCGACAAAGAAGGCAATCTTTATGTTTGTAAAAAAGGCTTCATGAAGGCCGGTGAAGATCATCCGCCGCCCTTCCACATCATCCCCCAACGCCTCGACTAAAGGTCGAACAAGGAATTCAAACAACTCCTGACTGACAATGTAACAAAGAATAAAGGTGACCAGCAAAGTGATCACGGCATAGACAAGCCGGTTTCTAAACTCGACAATATGCTCCATCAACGGCGCTTTGCTGTCTTCAATTTCAGTGTCAGATTGCATTATCAGGAAACTTTTGTGTCTGGGGAAGGGTCGGCGTCCGCTAATGCGTCACCACTGATACTATTTTCCGGCGTGTCTGAAGGTGCAGAAACCTCACTGGTTTCTGCATTATCTGCTTTGATTTTAGGCTTTATGTCATCAAACATGTTATCAAACGAGCCCGTCGAACCCACAGCATCCTCAATCTGTTTTTTCAGATTAAAGTCTGTACTTCCCTGAATGTCTTTACGTATTTCATCCAGTTCAGTCTCTTTTGCAAGATCATCCAGGCCAGACTGAAAATCGCGGGCAAGCCCACGCGCTTTTCGAATATATTTACCAATGGTCGCGATTGTTTTTGGTAAGTCTTTGGGGCCAATAACCAGCACCGCTATGACCATAACGAAAACCATCTCCGACCAGCCAATATCAAACATGGCTCACCATTCCGCCTTTTACACGCCCTAGAAGAGACTCAATTTGAAAATCAGACACTCAGCTTTGTGCTGCTTTGTCTTTTTCTTCAGTCGCATCTTTAGCTGTCTTCGATGCATCTATTTCTTTTTTGGCTTCATCTTTTTCTTCGTCGCTCATGCCACTTTTGAAATTTTTGATACCTTTTGCAAGATCACCCGCAACGCGTGGTAATTTACCAGCACCAAAAATGATGAGCACAATGACAAGAATTAGAATAATTTGCCAAGGACCTATACTCATAATGTAAACTCCTGATCTCGAATGCGAGACGCGTTAATAAATTTTAATTGTCATACCATTTAATGTGAATACTAACACACAATAAAAATACGACAATCTCCCATACCTTTATATAGAGGTGAAAAGCGGATTACACGACACTTAATTTTTAAAAGTCATTATGCCGCAGATAAATTACACGATCAAACGGAGGCAAAAAGAAACACTTGCCTTTGATCAAGTGAAATAGCACAGATTTGATCATCTTCAGGCTGTAGAATGGTCGCAGCCCGGGCAACGATCACCTTGCCCGATGGTAACTCTAAATCCACAAGACAGTACGCACCCAAATTGCGGGACTTTAGAACTCGCCCCGTTGGGCCGGACGCATCACTAGTGGGTCTAAGACGGATAGCTTCCGGACGTACAAGGATCTCGCAATCACCTGTAATGTTTTTCGCGTTTTCATGCAAAATCGCTCCGACTTCAGATTGCAATCCTTCGGGATTTACAAACGCACTGATCCGGTTCACATCACCAAGGAAGGATGCAACAAATTCATTTTTGGGATTACTATAAAGTTCCGCCGGGGTTCCCTGTTGCTCGATGCGTCCGTCTTTCATCAAAACGATCTTATCGGCCATGCGCATGGCTTCTTCAGGATCATGAGTTACCAACAATGCTGTTGTCCCCGTCTCCTTTAATAAAGTGACTGTCTCGTCCCGTACATGATTTCGCAAAACCACATCCAAGCCAGAAAAAGGCTCATCCATCAACATAATCCGTGGATTGGGGGCCAGCGCGCGGGCAAGAGCCACCCTTTGTTGTTCTCCGCCTGAAAGCATATGAGGGTATTTTTCTGAAAAAGCTGTTAAGTCCAGCTTTTTCATAATTGTCTCAGCAATTTCTCTCCGTTGCTTTGCCTTCATGTTTTGAAGGCCAAATTGAATATTGCCAAGGACTGTTAAATGAGGGAACAAGGCATAATCTTGGAAAACCAGACCAACGCGGCGATCTTCTGCCGGTACAAACACACCCGCCCCTGCCACACAATCTCCATTGATATGAATATTTCCAGATTCTGGATTATCTAGCCCTGCGGCCAATCGTAAAGTTGTCGATTTCCCGCATCCACTCGGTCCAAGCAGGCAAAGAATTTTGCCGGCTTCTGCTGCAAGAAGGTCAATTTTGACAGAAAAATTCTCACTATTGTGATGCAAAAGATCAGTGATAATCAATTTACTCATGCACTCAACTCTCTTCGCCAGGTTTTTGCCCCGGTCTTGAACGCCCAATGGCGCGGCTTAAAATAATTACCGGAATAATTCCAGCAAGAACAATTGCGATAGAAGGGCCTGCAGCTTCCGACAATCTTTCGTCCGACGCCATTTCATAGGCACGAACAGCCAAAGTCTCGAAACCAAAGGGACGCATAATCAATGTAGCGGGTAGCTCTTTCATCACATCGACAAAAACCAACAATAATGCGGTCATCAAACTGCCTGAGATAATGGGAACGTGTACTTTGAATATGGCCCGTATACCTGTCACCCCCATAGTTCGCGCAGCTTGCTCCATAGACGGGGTAATTTTCTCAACGCTTCCCTCCACCGTATTGAGAGATACAGCGAGAAAACGTACCACATAGGCAAACATCAAGGCAAAGAGTGTTCCGCTTAAGATCAGTCCAGTCGAGACGCCAAATTGCGTGCGCATAAACTGATCCACCGCATTATCAGCAAAGCCAAAGGGGATAAGTATACCGACGGCAAGGACAGGGCCCGGAATTGCGTATCCCATTGCCGCTACTCTTATGCTAAAGGTCTTAATTTTTGATGCGGATTTCTGTCCACCCATCCGATTTCCATAGACAAGCAGCATGGCAATCACCAAGGCAAAAATACTGGCCATCACAGCAATGGATATACTGCTCATTACTAATTTGGGAAATTCTGCATTTAACACAGAGCCCGGATGAGAAATACTTTCATTCAACAACCAGCCGGAAGGGAGAAGGAAACCAAAAAATATAGGAGCGAAACACGCAAAAAATGCCAATAAAGCCTTAATTCCCTTAAGTCGCTCACGCCTGATTTGCTGATAACGGCCTGTGGTATGGTGATATTTTCGAGCGCCTCGGTTAACCCGCTCCAAAATTACCAGAAAAAACACGAACCCCATAAGCATTGCAGCAAGTTGCGCCGCTGCGGCGGGCTCTCCAAGTCCAAGCCACGTACGATAGATACCTGTTGTGAAAGTATCCACTGCGAAATATTGAACTGTTCCAAAATCGCTCAAAGTCTCCATGAGCGCCAATGCAAGTCCGGTTACAATTGCGGGCCTTGCAAGGGGAAGGGCTATTTCTCTGAAAACACTCCATGAATTCCGACCCAGGGTCCGTCCCACTTCTAACGCGCAGACTGATTGTTCTAAAAATGCAGCGCGACTAACCAAGTAAACATACGGATATAACACAAGCCCCAACATCAAGATCGCACCGCCGATACTTCTTACCGGCGGAAACCAATAATCTTGCCGTCCCCATCCGAACAATTCACGCAAAAAAGTCTGAACCGGTCCCGCAAAATCGAACATGCCAGTGTAAGTATAAGCGATAATATAGGCAGGCATGGCAAGAGGCAGAAAAAGCGCCCAGGAGAAATAACGCCGTCCCGGGAATTCGTACATGGTAACGAGCCATGCAGTGCTGACACCTATGGTCAGTACTAAAACGGCAACACCCGCACCAAGAATAAGAGTATTGATCAAATATAAGGGGAGCACTGTAGAGGCCAAATGCGACCAAATATCACCTGCTGGAACAAATATAAATCCAAACACCACCAAAATTGGTATGGCGATGAGCGACGCCACAAGCAAGGACAAGCCAGCACCCAAAGAGGAAAACAACCCTCTGGATCTTGCTTTCTTAATATTCAGGTTTTGTGTCGGACTTACGACGGCCAATTGGCTATTTCCTCAAGCACAGATTTCAAACCATCCTTCATTAAGCCTCCCGTGCGAGGTTGTAAATAATAATCACTCGCATAGGCGACAATCCGTCGCAGAAAATGGATGATTTTCATTTCCACCGAAAATCAATACAGTGCAATAAATTAGTATGCGCAGTGAATACAGTTATATGGAATTTGGATTTCAAAATGGAACGCAGGTCAATCAGTACAGCAATTGCTGAAGGCGATAAATGTCAACTCATTTGGTCTGATGGTCAGATAAGCCACTTTCATGCCCTTTGGTTGAGGGACAACTGCCCCTGTAGCGAGTGCTTACATCCCCAAACGCGGGAACGCGTTTTGGACATTATGAATATTCCACAAAACCTGACGATGCCAGAAACTTTAAAAATCGATGGGGAAAATCTTGTCATCACTTGGTCCGATGGTCATTTAACTGAATTTAAGGGGGATTGGCTCAATTATCATTGTTACTCGGATCAAGCATTGAATAGTCGCAAAGAAAAATTGAATCTTTGGAACGGGGACATTTCAAACTCTATCCCTGAAATTGAATATGACGTTATCATGCAAGAAGACCGTGGCTTGCTCCATTGGTTAGATATGATGGTCGAATATGGCTTTGCGCTTGTACGAAACACCCCGACCATCCATGGAGAGGTATGTAAGCTTGCCTCTAAAATCTCTTTTTTAAGGGAAACAAATTTTGGCCGGGAATTTGAAGTCATTTCCAAGGCCAATCCTAACAATGTGGCCTATACGGCAATTTCCCTACAGTCCCATAGCGATCTACCCAATTGGGAACTGCCTCCCGGAACCCAATTTCTGCACTGCTTGAAATCAGAGGCAACGGGCGGTGAGAGCACGCTTGTTGATGGTTTCGCGGTCGCTGAGATGTTAAAGCGCGAAAATCCGGATGCATATGAGTTATTGAAATCTCAAGCTATCCCCTTCCGCTTCCACGATGAGGAATGGGATTTAACACATGAAGCACCCACTATCGGCTGCAATTCTGAGGGAGACTATACAGATATCCGGTATCATTCCGCACTGACGGCTCCCCTACAGATTTCTTCTGAGAAGGTCTTGCCCTTTTACCAAGCGTATCGAGCCTTGACCAAAATCGTCCGCGCCCCAGAAAACATTCTTAAATTAAAGCTTATGCCTGGTGATGTAATGGTGTTCAATAACCGACGCATTTTACATGGACGTGCGCAATTTGATCCGACCAGCGGAGATCGCCGCCTTGAAGGATGTTATGTTGATAATGACGCAATTTTAAGCAAGCGCCGAGTTTTGCGAAAGAAACTTGATCATATCCCTGATCGCAAAATTTAGGCCTCCGGTTAAGCAAACCGTTTTGCTCCTGCAACACAGCAGACAACAAGTAAACTTACAGCGATCATGGACCAAGCCACAGGTTCACTGAGCAGCCACCCAGCCAGTATCAAGCCGAAGAAAGGTTGTAGCAGTTGGAGTTGCCCAACACCCGTGATACCGCCGATTGCGAGGCCTCGATACCAAAAGATGAAACCGATCAACATACTGAAAACGGAAACATATCCAAAACCAATCCAAGCTTGAACGGGGATGCCAGACCAAATCTTGGGAAGTGTGCCAATCGCGAGAACCAACATAACCGGCAAGGCCAATGCAAGCGCCCACGAGATAACTTGCCAACCACCCAACCGCCGAGACAATGTCGCGCCTTCTGCATAGCCAAGGCCGCAAAGAAGTATCGCTGCCATCATCATTAGATCGCCTTTGATTGACGAATTTTCGCTATTGCCCAGCGCAAAACCAACAACCAGAAGAGCGCCGATGCATGAAAATAACCAGAAGGCATATTTGGGACGTTCTCCCCCACGTAAGACACCAAAAATAGCGGTAGAAAGTGGCAGAAGACCAATAAAGACGATCGAATGAGCTGCGGTCATGTGTTGAAGCGCGAAAGCTGTCAGCAGCGGAAAACCAACGACGACCCCGAGTGCCACAATGGCAAGCGATTTTAAATCATTGCGTGCGGGGCGGGCTTGACGAAGAACTAGAAGAAGCACCCCTCCGAGAAGGGCAGCAATCGCCGCTCGTGCTGACGTTAGAAAAATTGGATTAAAACCTTCTACCGCAACACGAGTCGCAGGCAGGGATCCACTAAAAATAAGGACACCCAGCAGCCCACTACCCCATCCATCAGTCTTGGATTCCATCATGTATTCTCCTTTATTGCTTCGAAGATAATAGAAAAGGGCTAGTGTTTACAGATACAGAACAGTACAATTTTATAAAACTGTATGGTCAATTGAAGCAATACACTTTGGAGCCAAGAGCGATGAAAGGAACACGGGTAGGCCAAGTGATGGAAGCGATCCGTCGTAAAGTGACAAGTCGTGCCCTATCCCCCGGTGAAAAATTGCCTTCCATTCGGCGTTTTGCCGTCACTATGGGTGTATCACCCTCGACTGTCGTAGATGCCTATGACCGGCTGATCGCTGAGGGCGTGATACGATCACAACCGGGTTCAGGTTTCTTCGTATCGGGAACCTTGGCACCCCTTACAATGGCCCATATTGAGCCTCGCTTAGATCGCGCAATCGATCCGTTTTGGGTCTCTCGCCAGTCCCTTGATGCAAGCCCAAAGATGTTAAAACCGGGCTGTGGGTGGTTGCCATCAGACTGGATGCCCAATGCCGCCATCCGCAAAGCTGTTCGTAGTCTTGCCAAAGCTGACGACACCGTGTTCTCAGAATATGGAAATACGCGCGGTGCATTCAATCTTCGCCGCCTTCTTGTACGCCAACTTTCCGAGGATGGCGTTTCTGCGGATCCGGATCAAATCCTGCTGACGGTTTCAGGCACACAAGCGATAGACTTGATTTGCCGCTTTCTGCTCCGCCCCGGCGATGCTGTCCTCGTGGATGATCCATGTTACTTCAATTTTCAGGCATTATTGAAGGCCCATCAGGCAAAAGTTATTGGGGTACCCTACACGCCGACGGGGCCAAATATGGCTCGGTTTAATGAGGCCCTCGCCGAACATAAGCCTCGTCTTTACATCACCAATTCTGCGCTGCACAATCCGACCGGCGCAACAATCTCTCCACAAACCGCACATCAAGTCCTAAATTCTGCGGCAGCGAATGATATGATTATCGTAGAAGATGACATTTTTTCAGGGTTTGAGCCAGAACCCTCGCCTCGCCTTGCAGCGTTGGACGGCCTAAATCGGGTTATCCGGATCGGCAGTTTTTCCAAAACACTCTCGGCCTCGATCCGCTGTGGATACATCGCAGCACGTCCAGACTGGATTGAAGCGCTCGTCGACTTGCAAGTGGCGACGAACTTCGGCGGCCCTAGTCCTCTTGCCGTCGAGATACTTTTCTCAGCGCTGAGTGATGGGAGTTATCGCAAGCATATGGAAACCTTACAAAGGCGCCTCTCTAAGGCACGGAGAGAAAGTGCGGTAACGCTCGCGGAGCTTGGTATACAGCCCTGGTTGATGCCCCGCGGGGGCTTCTATCTTTGGTGTACGCTCCCTGGCGATCTGGATTCAGCAGACGTTGCCCGATCGGCTTTGAAAGAGAATGTAGTTCTTGCGCCCGGCAACGTCTTCAGCCCGACCCAATCAATGGCAAAATTTTTACGGTTTAACGTAAGCCAAATGACTGACCCGAGCGTTTTCGAAGTTCTTCGGCGCAGCCTACATTTATAGTTTAAAATTAAGACCTAGCATGAATTTTTGCCTGTCGGCTGCAAACCCATCGCCATCATAGTCGGCGTATTTTCCAACCACTTTAAAATTATCATAAAGCGGAACTGCAACAACGGCATCAAATTCCGACCCCATATCAACAGAGCTGTCTTCTGCATCAAATTCGTGATAGGCAATTGTCCCTGTGATGCCTTTCTTAAATATTGAAAACGGTTTGCTTTTATAGCTTAAAGATAAATAGACATCTTCCAGGCCATCTGCTGGTGTTGTTAAGAACACATCGGCAAAACCTTGAAACTTATGAGCGGTTGCCAAAGGAGTTTGGAAAGCGTCTGTACCATCGCCTTCGAAAACATCGTACCCGACTTTGCCGGTAAAACCGTTCCAAGAAACGCCACCCATGACAGAATAAAAACTGTTATCCACGTCAGCAGTATTCTCAGCATTATCTTCCTGATAAGCATACGTTCCTGCGTATAAAGCTGTCACACCGTCTGTTATCGGAGCTTTGCCATTCAAACGCACACCATATGTCGCCAAAGATGACCCTTCTTTCGCATCTTCAAAATCTAGCCAATGCCCAAATCCCGTAATATTTGCATATTTGAAACCTGAGTAAGTCACATCAAAAAAATGACTATCGGAATCCCAATCTCCAAGCGTAGCTTCGCTTCCCAAGATGCCGTTGACGCGCCACATATACACATAGTTGGCCTTAAGTCCTTCAATACTGGTATTGGTAATTCGGATTGAATCAAAAGTTTGTTCATTCTGGCGATACCCCAAATTGCCAACAAACCGTGCATCATCCAAAATTATCCTCTGTCGCCCAGCTTTAAGCACCGTGTCTGGAATACCTGTATATTTTAGGTTCGCACGATTAAGACGGAACGAGTCGGGGTCGGCGACAACTGGGTAATGGGTTTTTCCATTTTCCTTACTATTAAACTCTTCGCCGCCGAAATGTGTGGTTCCATCGATTTCAGCCAAAGCGGAGATACCGTAGAAGCTACCAGTCTCGTATCCCAGACGTGCCCTCGCCGTTTTGGCATTAGCATCTTCAGAAATACCGTCTTGATCAACGAATTCGTAACGGACACGAACATCAACAAGGAATTTGCCTCCGAGCAAGGCTTCGCTAATTGATTCATCTGCAAAGCTTGATGTTGTCGAGGCAAAAGATAGGCCCGCGATCATTGGGACTATAGTGAGGAAAGTAGCTAATTTTTTCTGGATCATAACAAAACCTGATTTCCGCTAAATAGCGCGATTAATATATATCCTACTAATTAGGATATATATTAATCTACAGATACTCGCTAACCATTGACCTCAAACAAACATCGCGCGTTAAGTAAATGTGATGCAAAAGTCACAATTAGTGAAGGTTTCACCCTGTTAGATACTGCGGAATTTAAACTGCAATATTGTCGATCAATCTGGTTTTCCCAAGCGTTGCGGCAACCAGAACCCTAATTGGCTGATCACGGTCTTTCGCAAATTGCAATGTATTGGCATCTCTGACCGTTAGATAATCCACAGCACTAAACCCTGCGGCCTTAAGTCCATCAATGGCTTCCAACAGGAAATTCTCCATATTCTGATTTATCGTAACCGCGTGAGCAATTTTCTGGAGGGTATAATGAAGTTTTGAGGCAACGGCCCGTTCTTCTTTAGTCAAATAAGTGTTCCGCGACGATAAGGCTAAACCATCACTCTCTCGCACAGTGGCACCCCCTAGAATATCCACTGGAATATTCATGTCTTTCACTACTTTACGGATGACTTGAAGCTGCTGAAAATCCTTCTCGCCAAAAATTGCGACGTCAGGCAGCACTTGAAGAAGGAGTTTGCTCACAACCGTTGCAACTCCTGTAAAAAATCCTGGCCGACATTCCCCCTCCAAAATATCGGCAAGGGGCCCTACAGACAGTGACGTGGTGTGACCTTCGGGGTATATTTCGCTTACATCAGGCGCATAAAGAAGATCTGTACCGACATCTTCTAGCTGCCGTACATCGGCGCCCTCGTCACGCGGATAGACATCGAAATCTTCATTGGGACCGAATTGTTTCGGGTTTACAAAAAGAGAGACACAAACTTTGTCCGCTTTTTTCTGCACCGTTTTGACAAGAGACAAATGCCCATCATGCAACGATCCCATGGTTGGAACCAGCGCGACAGTTTGCCCTTGCCTGCGCCAGTTAGATATTTGAATTCGTAAATCCGCAACAGATCGTACAATTGTTAAATTACCCATTGTTTTGACCTCCCAATTTCAAACCAAAGCAATGCTCTGGTTCTGGGAATTTTCGCTCCCGAACATCCTCAGCATAGCGGGTCACTGCGTCTGTTATCTCATTTCCAAGTGCAGCATATTGTTTAACAAATTTTGGCGTAAAATCATTAGACAGGCCCAGCAAATCATCGGTTACAAGTATTTGGCCATCGCAGGTAACGGATGCACCGATACCTATTGTTGGGATGGGAATGAGTTTAGTTATCTCCCGAGCAACACCCTCTACAGTTCCTTCCACGACGCAAGCAAAGGCTCCGGATTTTGCCACAGCCAAAGCATCAGATTTAATCTTTTGTGCCTCAACTTCGTCCCGACCATGGGACCTGAAGCCTCCTGCAGCATTCACAGATTGTGGCATCAACCCTACATGTCCAAAAACCGGGATGCCGCGCTGACATAAAAATGCAATGGTCTCGGCCATCTCCGCGCCCCCTTCCAGCTTCACACCATCGCAGTCCGTCTCTGCCATAACGCGAGCCGCATTTTCAAACGCTTGCTCTGGTGATTTTTGGTAGGTTCCGAAGGGCAAATCCACGATAATGCACGATTGACTCGCCCCCCGTCGAACAGCCTTTGCATGGGCGATCATCATATCAAGAGTAACTGACAAAGTGCTTTTCATACCATACAGGACCATTCCCAATGAATCTCCAACCAAGAGTAAATCACAATGAGGGTCAAGGAGTTGAGCCATCGGGGTGGTGTAAGCTGTTAAACAGACCAAAGGGGCTCGACCTTTTTGAGCTTTAATATCATTTATTGTTTTTCTTTTTGGTTGCACCTGCACACTCATGGACTGCTCCTTAAACAAATTACGAACTTCTATGCTGCAAGTGCGAGATCGTAAATATAAGTATTTATGGTAACAACCAATAAATCACGTTTGGTAATATTATTTCACAATTTTCATCTATAGATCGTGTCATTTCAATAAATACAACCAATCAATTGTTTTGTAACAATCAATAAGTTCTATTTTTCTCTAATTTTTAAGTATTTTTATTGTTTGATTTACATCAAACTATTAGAATCATTTCCATCGATTTCAAGTAATAAACAAACTTCGAGTGACGATCTTCCATTTAGTCGCATTACTATATATGCCTAAAATTGCAATCTTTTGGTTTTGCTAAAAATGTAAGAAAAACATGGAGCTGCCATCATTTTTTTGGGGAGGGCATGATTAAAACAATTAGACTGCGATTAGGAATTGCTACAGTTTTTGCGACCCTGACAATGTTTTTAATTTTAGTGATGACTAGATATCTGTATTTGGCTAATTCCAAACCTGTATTGAAAACAATCGCCTCGGTCCGTGATAATGATCAGGCTTGACCTTGCGTTAGGATAGATTTCACTAAAATTCTATCTACAAATTTACATCAACTTAACAAACTTGCACTTATTATATCTATACTAATTTAACAAATCTAAAATTAATGCACTATTTTAAAAGTAACGACTTTCCAAATTCGCGTTAATTAGTAAGTGTACCTGCAATGATATTGAATAAATTTCTATCAGATACTAGTGGCGCTGTCGCAGTCTACGCAGCAATGTTTACAATCGTCGCCGTTGGCGCTGGCGCAATAGCACTTGATATTGGTCGCATGACCCTGCTTCGCGCGGAAATGCAAAATCGAGCAGATGCAGGTGCCATGGCTGCAGCGCGCTTTCTTGATGGTAGTGATGGCGCCCGGGCAATGGCAACCGATGTTGCCACGAACGCGATGACACAAGTTAGTGGCGTCAATAGCGACACCCTTACAGTTAATTCAGTTTCTTTTTTTAGTAGCCTTAACCCGGCAGTTGCTGCGAATACAGATCTCGAAGCCAAATTCATTCAAGTCGATCTGGCAACTAGCACCACTGATCTTCTGTTCGCGCCTGTTCTTGAGATGCTTGCATCTGGTAATATAGCAAGCGGAATGGACCAAACAGCACAGGCGACAGCCGGCCCGAAACCTTTTTTGTGTCATGCCCCTCCCCTCATGATTTGTGATTTTTTAGAGAATACTCCTGCGGCTGACTTGCGAGACCCTGTGAACGCTGGACGAATGATTGTCTTGAAAGAACCTCAAGGTGGTGGCAGTTGGGCGCCTGGCAATTTTGGTCTTTTGTCTTTGCCGGATGGTTCGGGCGGCGCAAATGATATTGAAGGTGCTCTCGCATCCGTAGAACCGGAAGATTGTTACAGTATAGAAGTTGAAACCGCACAGGGATCCAAAACAAATAAGGTGAAAGATGGCATTAATGCCCGCTTTGATCGCCCTGGTAATTCGTGGCCTTATCCCGCGCCAAATGTCATAAATTTTCCGCGAGACGACGAAATTATAGCCGATGACAGCGTTCAACTTGGAGACGGAAACTGGGATATCGAAACTTACTGGCCAGCCCGTCACAGTGGCGCAGCAGTTCCCGCAGACTTGGAAGATCATGATGGTAAGCAAACACCTCGCCTTCAAGTCTACCTCTATGAGCTCGGAGAGACATATTGGCGCAATGGCAATCAGACAATTTACCCCGTTGATCCTGCCGTATCCCTTCCCACGGGTTGGGTAGAGATTATGCCCGCCTCCGACGATGTTCCAGAAGATGCTGCCAATGCAGATGACAATGAATTTGATGGTATCCCGTCAGAAACTGTCGCCAACAACGGTGCCGAACGCAGATTTATGCAAGTGGCGCAATTACAATGCGTTGCCGACAATGTGCATGGAAACGGAACCTACCCAACAAATGGAAACTACATCGAAGTTCTTGTAACCGAGTATGTGCCTGACCCTCCAGAGGCGGCTATCTATGGCGAAGTGATCAGGGCCCTAACTCCATCCAATGCAGCAGAGTATCATGCCAATGTTGAATTATATTAAACGCTTTTGGCGATCCAAAGAAGGAACACCTTCTGTGGAATTTGCCCTCTACCTTCCCATACTCGTATTAATCCTTGTGGGTGTTTCTGAATTTGGCCGTGCTGTCATGCAAAGTACTATTCTTGAAAAAAGCTTGCGGTCTGGGGCACTGTATGCAGCGCGATCAAACCTACCCTTGTCGGCTGCGTCCTTGGCGGAAATCCAGAATGTTGTGCAAAATGGCAATCCAGATGGAACTGGGAATTTTCTGATCGACGGCTGGGGCGATACATCTGCGAGCATTACAATCTCTGTTAGCAATTATACCTTAGCAAGTGAGACATCAGTTTTGGGAAGCAATCAACTGCCTGTTATAACAATTGATGCAAGTGTACCCTACCAGCCAATCCTAGGAGATATTATGGCGGTTCTCGGTATGGGCGGAATTGTCCTCAACCTCTCTCATGAGCAGGCTCATATTGGTGTATAGTTTAAAAAAACTGCTGCGAAATTCCGACGGCGCAACCGCTGTTGAATTTGCCTTCATTTTGCCAGTCCTACTATTGATCAGTTTTGGAATTTTGGAATTTATCGCCGTCTTCTTTCAAAATCACAAAATTAATGAAGCAACTCGCATTATAGCCAGAAATCTGTCTGTCTCCGCTCCCCTTGTTAGTGAAGCGACCCTTCTTGCAGATAATACGCATCAATGTACCGCCGCGACATGCCCTGGTATTTCAGCCATTATAACTGATGCACAGGCGCTTTTACCTGATCTCACTGCCGCGGATGTAGAAATCAGTTATGAAATCAAAGATCTTGGGGGAATTGGATATTCTGTGGGGTACAAACCCCTCATCATTGTCAATTTAACAGCACAAACATACGACTTCATTGTTTTAGGAGCGTTCCCCGGCATCCCAACTTCTGTCGCCTTAAATCCCTCGACGACTAGCATTCTAGGAAAATGGTACTAGATTTAATTTGTTCGCAACATAGCTGTCGGGATAGCTAGCGTACTATCAGCATCGGTCTCTTTTGGCGATTTACAGTGGTGTCTGTTAGAAAACTTTGGACTAGAATTCGAAGATGGAAAGTTGGAATCGTTAGGTTACGCGTTCATGCCTGTTCTCTCTCTATCATCGATATATCGACAGTCTTATTTTAGCAGGATTACCCGAGTAACGATCTTGTTAGATGGCATTAAAAGAATAACCTGTCAGCGCTAAAAATACCGGTCCCAATTGCAATAGGAATTGGTAAAGTTGCAAAGGCCATAGTCAGTGCAAATGGTTTAAATTTAAAGGCTCCACTGAAACCGCAGAGAATAGAAATTCCGCCACCGCCGCCGAATACTGAATTCCCTGGTAAGTTCACCAGCCCTGCCAAAACAACATATCGCCATGGTGCTTTACTCGAATGCTGTAGGCTTTCCAACTTTCGCTCCCACCTCTTATCAGATTTAAGCTTATCTAAGACCAACCGACCCAAAGGCCCGCGGGAGATCATCCTTCCAATTGCAAAGGCAATCGAGAGCCCGACAACCGTTCCCAACCACGCAGCGATCACGCCCGCCACACCAAAAACAATCATGATAATCAAGCCAAATTCCAGTCCCGGAACGAAGGGAATAACCAGCAAAATTGTGTAAAAAAGCAAAACAATAAAAAGGCTGAAGAATGAGGTATCCAGATTAAAGGCGGTCATAAACTCGTCGGCGTCCATAAACTCAATCCAAACCAGATTATGTCCGACAAGCAACATGCTAATCCACAACAAGATAAGCAAGTCTCGCCTCGCTTGAAATTTGATATTGAGTAAAATTTTTAAAATGGTGAACACAGCCAACGAGATGATCACCACCTGAATGAACAGTGCCCAAAGCAAATCAACATTCGATTTTAAAACAAAATGATATTCGTGGGTAAGGCGATGCCCACCCCAAGCGATACCGGCAACAGCCACACCAGTTAAGATCGTTCGTATTGTCACAACAGCCTTAAACTGTTGGGTGAATTTGGGCATGCTTGTCCGAACTAACGGTTTTTCCATGGCCGTGACCATAGAGCATCAAAAGACACCAAAATAGTACCATAATTGAACTTCAGACCAAGTCATTTATTGACCGAAATTCAATTCACAACTGAGGAAAACGTTTTTGAATTCCGTTATATGAAATCTTGAGGAGAGCGGGACGTATTGTCTCTGCTTTTCTAAAAATCAAAGCCTTCTACAATCGTCTTACATTTGCGTTCCAGAAACTCAAGTTCATTATCGCTGAGCTGAATGGCGCTGTCTCCTACTTGGACGAGACTTTTTGCCCGGGCTTTTTCGGGCAGACTTTCAAGATAAGATCGTTTGGTAAGAGAATTGAGTGGACGCAACAATGGCAGTTTTTCTTTTAAAATCTCGCTTTGTGCAAAATCAAGGAAACCGCCCGTATCTGCGGCCAAAGTGTCATAGCGAATAAGGTACATCTGTTCACGGTTCGCGCGGATAATGTCAATCATCTTGTTCCAGGATTTAACAAAATTCTTAAACATGGATCGGCGTAATCCTGATTCACTGTCCCTGTATACAGAGCTTCGGTGATCCGCCATATGACGCATCAATGACTTAAAAACATCTTCCGGCGCGCGATAGAGCATAACAAAATCACAATCTGGAAAACATCGTTTGATATTCTCAAAATGGAAAATATTGCGGGGAGTTTTTTCAACGATGTAACGGCAATCTTCCGGGGTTTCCTCCCCATTAAAATAGAGATGCAGGAAAATCTTTTCATGAAGAGCAAAAGCAGATTTATTCGTGATGGGTTGATAATCACCAAAGCCGTCATAGACTTCCCTGTTCACAATCCGTACATTATCGGAATATTTTCCACCAAGACGATTTATTTGATCATAGAAAAAATGGAAATAATCCATCTCTCCGCGTGCGTAAACGCCTTCAAATATATCGAAGCTGCGGCCTAAAAAAGTAGTGCCGCTTTTCGTGTAGCCCCCAAGAAATATCTTTCGATGCGCGTGCGCCAATTCTGCCACTGTGCCCCCAAACCGCCAACCCCTTAATCCGGAATGACCCTAATCCAGTTTGGCTTACCTTTACCAGCAATAGAATTAAGAAAGCACTAAACCCAATCAACCCGAGGCAGCAAAGCATGCCCCGGGCCAACCGACAGGGTGTTTTTATGCCGCTTGCCTGGCACCGCGCAACCCAAGAGCAACACCGGTCCCCGCGAGCACAAGCGCTGCGATCGCTAATTCGAAATGTGAGAAAGGAAGCATCCCTCCGCCCGGTACCGCTAAGGCGATACCACCTAGCAGTACAAATACGCGTGCTATCAAGCCTGTTCCGCCATTTGTCAGGGACCCAACACCGATCAGATAGCCCTGTAATGCGCCGGAAACCAGTACAATACCTAACGCTGCGGTTACGCAAACTGTAATCACTTCACCAGCAGTCCCATTCCCCAACAAGGCAGGGTTAAAGACAAAGAAAAACGGAATGAAATAGATAATGGAGCCAATACGCATGGCTTCAAACCCAGTCTCCATCGGATTACATTTCGCAACAGAGGAGGCCGCAAATGCGGCCAAAGCCACAGGGGGCGTTATGAAGCTCAACATTCCCCAGTAAAGAAGGAACATATGGACGCTCATAGGATCTAATCCCGTATTTATTAAAGCGGGAGCAAGTATTATGGCAAGGAATATATAGGCCGCCGTCACCGTCATTCCAATCCCCAGAACAAAACTTGTGATAGCCCCCATTAACAGAAGAGCAAATGGGTGTCCTCCGGCTAAATATACAAGGTCATTGGTAAGGGTACCGGTCATTCCCGTGACTTGTAGAGCCCCAACAATAAGTCCAACCGCAGCAAGCAGTCCCGTCAATTCCGCTAGCAATCCACCAACAGCAAAGATCATCGCTTTCGTTTTCTCCCAATTTAACCGGTGTTTTGGATTAAACTGATTAATGACAAGCAAAAGTGCTGTTGCATAGAAGGGCGCGTGGGATTCCCTTTTGAGGAATATGAGCATCCACACTAAAAACACAAAAACAGCGATATAATACCAGCCGTCTCGAAATACTTCCTTGAGTGACACCAAATCTTCTTTTGGTAACCCTTCCAGTTTATGCTCCGCTGCATAAGCATCGATTTGCATAAAAAGGCCGAAATAATAAAGCAAAGATGGGATTGCGGCGGCCAAAGCGACGTCGATATACCGAACATTTAGAAAATCTGCCATAATGAAGGCCGTTGCCCCCATAATCGGTGGCATCATAACGCCGCCCGTGGAAGCGCAAGCCTCAATCGCAGCGGCTGTTTTTGCCCGAACACCAATACTTTTCATAGCGGGTATTGTTAGGGATCCCGTGGTCAGGACATTAGTCACTGGACCACCGCTCATCGACCCAAAAAGCCCACTGGAGAAAATTGCGACCTTTGCAGGTCCGCCGCGAACATGTCCAAGAAGGGCAAAAGCGAAATTAATAAAGAATTGCCCCGCACCGGTATAAATCAAGGCAACCCCAAACAGCAGAAAACCGAACACCAGCATGGTAAAAGCTTTCATAGGGATACCCAGTAGGCTTTCCTCTGAAAACATATGGAATGCGCCGGTATTAAGGAAGGTTTGTCCGACGCCTGATATCACTTCAGGCATTAAATCTGCATAAGTAGGATAGAGAGAAATCACCGCCACGATAGTGAATACCGCTAAGCCCCCTGCCCGCCGGCCCGCTTCTAAAATCAGGGCCCAAAAGAGAAGACTTACATACTGACCATGTTCAGGTGGATTATACTCCCACGCCTCGTCCAGAATATCTTCTGCGAAATACACATAGTAAGCCGTAAGCCCAATTGCCGCCAAAAACAAGACCACGTCATACCACGGAACGCTTCTTTTTGGTGCTGCCTTGTAGGCAGGCATAACAAGAAACAGCATAGATAACATTAAGCCGCAAATCAGGTACATATACCGGTTATTCACCAGTATTTTTCCCGTAAGAAACTGGAAAAAGCCCAAATGAAACAGTTGATTAACCGCAAAAAATATAGCAGTCACGGTCAGTATCAACGCAAGCCCTTGCCAGAGAGGGGGCAAGATACGATAGCGGGCGGTCTCAAGATCTTCGACTTCCTCAGCCGTTGTCTGAACACTACTCATGGACAAGTCCTCATGCCACCGGAACAGCCAAATCGGCGCTTCGGCAGCCGTGATAAATATTCTGAGAAAAATTTAATTCCGGAAGCCGAGAATAAAATTCCCGACTTCCGGTCCAGATAACCGTCTTACCAGCTAAGGAAAACGGGTTCCATATTGGCAGCGGTCAATGCCGCTGCCCGTGTCTTCATCCAGCCTGTTTTAAAAGCGTCCTTATCAGACGGTGCACTTTTGGAATATGAGGCCCAAGCATCAATGATAGTCTGTTGACGCTTCAGGTTTTTGTCCTGATTGGCTTGTGCCTTATCGGACCACTTTCCAACTTCCTTATAATATTTGATCGCCCCTTCATGAAAAGGCAGGAATACGGTTTCCAATTTCTGCCGCTCCCACGCCCAACCGTTAGCACCCGGTGCGCTGGCCTTGTAATCATCAAAATGATCATACATGGCCTTGGTCATATTATAGGTGACGTCATTGTCAACTTTTGTTGTGGAAATCAGGATTGGGTAGGCTGTCGCAATCCCCTCATATCCGACTTTGGGAACGCCTGCACCTTGCATACAGCGATGACGGGCATACCAAGGAACAATGCTGTTGAGGCGCGACCATGCTTTATCGTCACCGTGAGGTGTGGAAGGATGATAAAGACCGCGAGGCGATGCTTCCACTTTCAACATGGAGCTAGAAAAAGTTGCCCCTAAAAATGCATCAAGGTCGTTATTAATAAGGCCATCGACGGAAGCACCATATCCGCCCACTTCAACTTTCTCTACATCGTCCCAAGTAAGACTTGCAAATGCCAGCATGGATTTAACGGCTTGGTTCAATGCGGGAGCGCCCCGAACCCAAGCAACCCGTTTTCCCTTTAAGTCGTCTAGTGTTTTGATGTTGGCGTCTTTCGCTGTTGCCAGAGACACGGCACATCCATCAGCCAAATTATGCATGAGAAGGCGAATAGGTTGAGGGCCCCAAGCTTTTGTTCCAAATGTATAGACCGCTTCTTGCGCATAAACGCTATCTGAACCGGTGGCAGAGAATTGCGCAACATTACTCCGAAGAGGAGATAAACGGGACACGTCGTTTTTGCCCGGAAGAACACGCAAATTTACCCCATAAGCGTTCTTAAGCACACTCCCAATGCCAACGGCCTGATTATAGCCACTGGTTCCCGTATTATAAGCTGTCCAAACAACGGTCTTTGGAAGCATTATATCAGCGGCTTGAACGACTCCGCTCCCCAAATGTGTACTTAGTCCCATTGCGGCTATGGCTGTCACAGTCAGTATTTTATTCAGTTTACCCATTTTGATTATCTCCCGGTTCATCAAGCTGTCACTGCAGTTTTTATTAATTTTTCAAATACTTTTTTGTAGAAAACGAAGGTCACACATTTCCATATTTTAATCAATACTCGAATCAATATTCTAGTTTTATTTAATTAAAATCTCATATTCTAAATTAAAAAATTGTTTTTTAGGATTAAAAAATCTCTTTCTATGCCAGCCCTCTCAATTCATTATAAATTCAGAAACAAATCACTGTTTGCCTTAAAGAGGACATGGCATAAATGCCTGCATCGAAAAGCACAAAAATTACGAGCGAGCGCCCTGCTCTTCAACGCAGAAGCCAAGAAAAGCGGCGCATACTGGTTAAGGCTGGCTTTCGGATTTTTGCGAGAGATGGCTATAAAGATGCTCGAATAGCTGACATAGCGAAGGAATCAGGGATTTCAGTCGGTGCCTTTTATCATCGGTTTGGGGATAAACGCGGTTTTTTTCAGGTTTTATTGAACGAATATACGGAACGCGGTAAGGAAAATTGGAATTTATTCTTCAAACATGCCGATCCAAGTTGGAGTACAACTGAGTTATTTGAAAAAATGGTCGCCGGAGAAGCTCGAGCGATTGACAGGAATATGGGCTTTTTCAGCGCCTACCTTTCACTAGGTCGAAAAGATACAGCCATAGCAGGCCCCATGAAGGAGATGGACAGTCATGGCGCAATTCTTCTTCTCGAACATTTGCGGGCTCGCTCTAAATCCCCACTTGATCTGGATTTGGAAACTGTTCATTTTGCCATTAACAGTATCGGAAAAATTCTTGTTATCTCCTCTGTTATGGAGGGATCCAAGTTTAAAGCGCAAGACCCCGTTACCATTGTCCAAGTTGCAACGATGATAAGACGCTACCTCGCCATTGATTAACAATCAGCCCCACAGGACCAAATTTTGACAATAAATATAGAGAAAACGCCGCGCGTGGGATGTGGCGCGCTTATTCAGGATGCGAATAATCGCATATTACTTGTTAAACGACGACGTGCCCCTGAGGCAGGCTGTTGGGGTTTTCCTGGCGGAAAAGTAGATTTTGGTGAGACCGTGGAGGACGCCATCTGCCGCGAAATTATGGAAGAGCTTGGGATCTCCATTGCGCTAAATGGTCTAGCACATCTCGTGAATTACATTGATTTAGACGAAAACCAACATTGGCTTGCCCCCGTCTATAAGGCGACGATTTCAAAGGGCATCCCCAGCATCATGGAGCCTCATGCCCTATCCGAGCTCGCATGGTATTCCTTGGATGAACTTCCGGGAAATTTGACAGAGGCAACAAGGCAAACTCTGAAATAAAAATCAACTTGGCTTAAAAAAAAGCCCTGTTCTTACAGGGCTCAAGTCATAGCTGGTATTAGTGCAAGTATCAATTAAGTTACAAATATACTAGAGTGACAACCAAAGTAGTGGGCTATCTCTCGCGGCTTGTATCATCATGAAGTTCTCCTTTTTAAGTAAAAGTTGATTTCAAAAGACGATAATTTCTCAAGATACTTAACAAATGAGATATCAAGAATACTATAACATTAATATTAGTATTTAAGATATTCAAAATTTATAAAAAACGAATTTACCTTCTTTTTCTCTTTACAAGAGGTTTGTTTTTCCGAAAAAACAAATATAAGGTGAAAAACTGTCGAAATTCTGACAAATAATCTAAACACCCGCTACTATAAATTTAAACTCGTGAATCACTTAAGCTAGAAAAAGGTAACTTTTCTAATCCTCTTCATCGTCGTCGACCGATGAATTTTCATTCCTCTCAATGCCTTCAAAAAGACTAAGAGGTTCCATCGATAATAGTCCTGACGCTTTCATTTCATCGATGCCTGGCAAATCCGACACATCATTTAAACCAAAGTGAACTAAAAATTCTTCTGTTATGCCGTAAGTAACAGGTCTTCCCGGGCTGCGTCGACGTCCTTTGGGCTGAATCCACCTTGCTTCAAATAAAACATCCATAATACCGCGACTTAAACTAACGCCTCTAATACCTTCAACCTCTGTCCTGGTAATCGGCTGATGGTAAGCAATGATTGCTAATGTCTCCAACGCTGCACGGCTTAATTTTCTTGTCGTATCAACTTCTTCTTCCATGAGCCAAGACAGGTCCGGTGCTGTCATAAAAGCCCATTTATCAGCAACCCTGACAAGATTAATTCCTTTATGTTCATAAAAGCCCTGCAAGTGGTGAAATATTGCGACAATATCGGTACCATCGGGTAATCGGTTGGCAATCGCCAATTCATTCAAGGGCTCTTTTGCTGCAAAAAGAAGCGCTTCGACTATTCGAACATGCTCTGGATTTGCAGTCATGGCTCCCTTTTCTCCTTTATAGGTCGGACTTTAATAGGTCCAAATGATCTGGACTGACGCATTTCCAACCGCCCTTCCTTGACCATTTGTAGGCTTGCTAGAAACGTTGACGCTTCGGCAGATCGTTGCGTGAAAGCATTGCGTAATTTATCAGGAAGATAAGACATCAAATCTGCCCATTCAGGCAACGACCCAAGCATTTCTTCCAGCCTTGCCTGTGCAGCCTCAACGGAAAAAACGGCGTCTCTCATCAAGCGAAGCGGGTTATTGCTGCCCTTTCGCTCTTCTGTTGACCCATAGGCCTTAAGAAGATCTACAAGGGTGCAATCAAATCGGGATTTTTTAACAAGTGTGAGCCCTTCGGCCATTCCTCGCATAAGACGATCACGCCCTGTAACGGGGCGTTCCATTAGCATCTTTGAGGCACGGCGCATGGCCTCGAGTTTTTTCAATTGGAAAGCAAGGCGCTCGCTAAGTTCAGCGCCTGTTGGCTCTTCATCTTCAACATCTTCTGGCAGTAAAAGTCGCGATTTCAGATAAACGAGCCACGCTGCCATCACCAAATAATCAGCAGCTATTTCCAGTTGCTCTGCATGTAACTGTTCAATGTAGTGGAGATACTGTTCTGTCAGGTTCAAAATGGAAATTTGTAACAGATCAACCTTCTGTTCCCGTGCCAACTCCAGCAAAACATCCAAAGGTCCCTCATATCCGTCTAGATCCACGACCAGTGCATGCCTTGTCTGCACTCGTTTCTCTTCGACGTCAAAACCCTGTTTTTTATTTACCAAATAGCCCTAAGCTCCATTTTGGTAAATTTTAGCCAAGACCGGCCATTTTGGCAATTGAAGAGACGACAAAGGAAATTGGACCGTGAAGAACCCAACGAATAGGATCAAATTCGACACCTATTCCCCTAGAAATCATTGGCACTAGAAAAATAAGTCCAATCAATATCAGGAAGCCAAAGCGCTCTAACCGGGCCAGAGGAATAGCCAAGAAATCTGGGAGTAATCCAACCGCAACCCGTCCCCCATCCAATGGCGGAATAGGGAGAAGATTAAAAACGCCTAAAATCACATTCAAGATAATGCCATTTCGCTGATTTTCCATCATCCATTGAGCCACATTGTCCGGAAACAAAGGAAGAAGATGAATGCTAAGGGCAAATAAAAATGCCAACAAAAAGTTCATTCCCGGTCCTGCCAGTGCAACGAGGACCATATCGCGACGCGGATTTCCAAGGCGCATGAAATTCACGGGAACCGGTTTCGCATAACCAAACAGAAAAGGCGCTTTAACAAGAAGAAGAAAGGCAGGAATAAGAATTGTACCCTTTGGATCGATATGCTTAAGCGGGTTCATGCTCACCCGTCCCTGCCGCATGGCCGTGTCATCCCCAAGCTTCCAAGCAGCAAAGGCATGACCTGCCTCATGCAGTGTAATGGCAAGCAAGGCCGGAATAGTCCAGATGGAAATATTGTAAAGAAGTGTTGAGATGTCCATTTACGCGTCTTCTATTTTACTTAAAAGGCTTTTAAGCTCAGTAATCATTGATTGTTGATCATATAAGGGCTGTGGGAAAGCTTTACATTGTTTTTCTGCTCGCCAAATTCTCTCAACGGATTCACCGCTCAAATGAGTACATGCGCCTGCCACGATTTTCATTTCTTCAAGCTTTCCAGAGCAATGAAGAATAATGTCCACACCCGCATCCAAAGCCCTCTTAGCTCTTAGATCCAACGGACCATCCAGTGCCTGCATATTCAAGTCATCCGTTAGCAACAAACCATCAAACCCGATATCCCCCCGAATAACGTCACGGATAATTTGACTCGATTGGGTTGCCGGACGATCAGCATCAATCTCATCAAAGACGATATGAGCAGTCATCCCCCATGGCGTCTTGTTCAAAGAATGAAAAGGTGCAAAATCGGATTTGATCAACGCATCTCTCGATACCTGCACGGTGGGCAAAAGATGGTGACTATCGACGGTTGCCCGGCCGTGTCCCGGCATATGCTTAATGACAGGAATTATACCTGCCTTCAGAAACTCGTCAGCAACAACAGCCCCAAGGATTGCCACAAAATCCGGATCCTGATGAAAGGAGCGATCTCCAATAACCGACGAGGTTTCTGCAAAGGACAAATCCAGGCATGGGGAGCAATCGACATTAATACCAACGCCCCTTAAATCCTGCGCGATCAGACGCGTGGCAAGTCGCGTTGCCTGAATGCCTTCATCTGCGTTTTGATCAAACAGCTTTCCTAGTTTCCCAAAGGCTGGGGCCTCAAACCAAAAAGGAGCCTTAAGCCTTAAAACGCGTCCCCCTTCTTGATCCACAAGGATCGGCGCATCACGTCGCCCGACCGCTGACCTCAAGTCATCGGTGAGTTTTTTGACTTGATCTGGATTATCAATATTTCGAGCGAACAGTATGAAACCAAAAGGATTTTCTTGTCCAAAAAATGCATTCTCCGCTTCCGTTACTTCTAAACCAGCACAAGAAAAAATGACGGATTTTACGCGAGACAAATCAGTTTTTTGCAACGAGGCAATCCTGTTTTTCTGCTTTCAAATTTTGGCACAAATTATTGGCAGCGACCTTTTCAGCATAAGCTCCGGCTTGAAGGCGGTGGAACAAACCCTTGCCCTTAATCTCAACACTTTTGACCACATGAGGAACTTGTCCGAGTAAAGTCTTATGAGCTTTTTGCAAGTCGATCCATGCCTTTTCTGCAGCATCCATAGATCGGAAAGCACCCAGTTGAACTCTAAACTTATCACCTGTTGCTTTTTTAGAGGCAACGACTGTCTTTGCAGGCGAGACCAGCGCTTTTGGAGTAGCAACAGACTTCGCCGGCTTTTCAGCAGCCTTCTTTACCTCCGCCACAACTACTTCTGGCGCTTTTGCCTCTTTCTTTGCAACTTCAATTACCCTTTCAGCTTGTTTCGGCTGAACAGGTTTTGTCATCAAAGTCTCAGTTTCTTTTGGGGATGATTTCTCGGTAACGGTTTCAGTTATATCAATTGGGGCTGCTTCGCGGGTAGCTTCTTCCGGTGCCTCCATCAATTTTTCGACCGTTTCCTCCGCTTTGTCTCCCGTTAAAACGTTAAAAACCTTTTTGTCCTGATGAGGAATGTCCATTCCTCCCGTATCTTCAGGGGCCTTTTTAACAACAGCATTATCCGCTTTGATAATTGGTGGGGCGAGCTGAACACCTTTTTTCACGCCCTGATCATAGGCATACCAAATGCCAATTCCAAAACCAGCCACAACAACGACAGCTAAAGCGGCGCCAACCAGCTTCCATCGGCTCAATGTTGGCAGATCGTCTTCATCATAATAATCATCGTCGTTACCTAAATCCTGATTTTCGTTCACTGGTTTTACTCCTCAACCCCATCAATACCAAGCACGTCTAATCCCCCGCAGATCAGTTTGTCTATGGCTTGCAATAACACCTGACGCACAATATTGGTATTCTTTTCAGTCAAATACTCTGTCGATTGTGGCCGTACATCCGCAACTAACTTGAAAAATAGCAGGGATAATTCATGTAGGAAAGTCGTCAGATACACGACATCTCTCTCTTGTAGCGCTTTATTCACAATAATAGGCCAATGACATAAAAATTTGGCTATTTTCTGTTCAATGGGTAAGGATAAATTCAAATTGTCCGAAACCTCAACGAGCTCGAGATCTTCGTCCTTATTCGCCAATGCCTCATCTCGAACCTTATCTAGCAAAGCTGTGATCCGTGAATGGGCAAAGGGAATACAAAAAGCAGGATTGGAATATGCCATATCGATGGCCTGAACCGGACTGAAATTTATGGCGAAATCTTCTCCATTCGATAAAAGCGCCAATCGCATTTGAGAATATGTGCATTTTGCAATTGCAACACTTGTAGCGAAGCCTTTAGCACCATCGGATTGCCACAAATCGAACGTCACTTCAGTATTTGTCAGCTTTGCCAAGTGCTCCAACACCTCCGCATTCCATAACTGTCGTGCCGACAACAGATCATCTGTGTGAGCTGGCTTGCACAAAACAATAGTCGATTCCGACCCACTTCCCGGCAGCCCATATTCAGCGCCAAGTCTCAATATGTCCGATAATTGCGTCACCCAGTAGTCAGGTTTTATTTTGATATTTATATAACCTGCGCCAGATAAAGTGGCGGAGGCAACGTGAGGTAATTTTAAGAAACCGTTCAAAAACGTTGGTGCCAACGCTTCTCGCTTCACTGTGTCTTCAGCACATAAAAGGAGCAGTATATTTGTGCAAACATCGCCCCAGTTTTCATTCTTGGGAGGTCGTAATGTAAGCCCTTTTCCAACCACAGATGCATCCAGATTATCTAGATCAATTTGGGTATCCAACAATGCTTCAAGGACATGTCGGATCGATTGGATATAATTTTCTGACATAGAGATGTGTCTTTACTTTAAGCCTGGCAATTGACAAATGGGTCAAGGATAAATACATCATTATAGTATTCGGTATAAGTTGAAAATTTTTGTAAGTCTGGAAAAGCGACCATGTTTGCCCATGAGACGATGGAACCACCAGTAAAACTCTCAGATTCAGCGGCATTGCGGATTAAAAGCATTGTTGAAGATCTTAAGTCTGAAAAGAATATGCTGCGCGTTGCGGTAAATGGCGGTGGCTGCTCAGGCTTTCAATATAGTTTTGACTTGGACGACACACAAAATCCTGACGACACGGTCGTTGAGAATAAAGGCGCTACTTTACTGGTGGATAGTATTTCCCTCATGTATCTTGCGGGTGCAGAAGTTGATTTTGTCTCTGACTTAATCGGTGCATCTTTCCAGATTAAAAATCCAAATGCGACAGCTTCTTGTTCTTGTGGATCCTCTTTCACTATTTGATCTACTTGCTTTCTCCTCAAAAATTGTTCATCAATAGCGCCCATACGTCGTCTATGAACAGGGTTGAGAGAATTTATGAAAATCGCCAGTTGGAACGTCAATTCTGTAAAAGCAAGATTACCAAGACTAATTCAATATTTAACCGACGAATCCCCTGATGTCCTGTGTTTACAGGAACTGAAAGTTGTCGATGAAGCGTTTCCGCGCGCGGAAATTGAAGAACTTGGCTATAACGTCGAAACCCACGGCATGAAAACCTACAATGGTGTTGCAATATTATCCAAGCACGCCATTGAAGATGTTATGCGCCGCCTTCCGGACAATGACGATGATGTGCAGGCGCGGTACATGGAAGCCACCATACAAGGGGTTCGCATAGCCTCTATCTACTTGCCAAATGGCAATCCAGTTGATACGGAAAAATTCCCTTATAAACTCGAGTGGATGGATCGGCTGATCAAACGCGCAACAGAGCTACTCAGTTGGGAAAAACCTGTTGTTCTTGCAGGGGATTACAATGTTATCCCACAAGATGAAGATTGCTATGATGCGAAAGCTTGGGCTGGCGATGCATTGACGATGCCCCAAAGCCGAGAACGCTTTCGCCAAATGCTAAATATGGGCTATAGCGATGCTTATAGAACATTCACCACCGATGTAAATTATACATTCTGGGACTACCAGCGCGGCTCCTGGCAAAAAGATAATGGTATTCGCATAGACCACTTGCTTTTATCCCCTGAAGCGGCTGATCTCCTTGAAGATGTTGGTATTGACAAAAAACCACGAGGACAAGAACGCCCTTCTGATCACACACCAATATGGGTCAAATTACATATAAGTTGATTAAAAATATTTTTAAGAGCGTAACGAGCTCAATTTGTTAGGAAATAATTAGGATAAACCCTCTAAATTTTACCTACGCCCAGAACAGTAGACTTTAGTAATTAAAACGATTGGATGGGTTAGGAGACAAATGTCAGTTGAGAATAATTGGAACGCAAATCTAGCAAAAACCTGTTTTACACATCTTGATCAGGGTATCAGTGTTATTGACTCGAATTTCAAGTTGGTTTTTGTAAATCAACGCCTATTCGAGTTACTTCAATTGCCCAGAGATTTGCTCAACGAAAAAACACATTTAAGTGAAGTTTTCCGGTTTAATGCTAAACGCGGTGAATATGGTGATGGCGATATAGAAGAGCTTGTAGAAGAGAGAATGGTGCTCGCCCGTCAGCGCCTCCCTCATTCTTTCGAGCGCATTCGCCCCGATGGCGTTGTTCTTCGCGTTGATGGCACGCCCCTGCCTGAAGGCGGTTTTGTAACCACCTATACTGACATAACTGAACTCCATTCTTCAAAACGCGAATTGGAAAAAACCAACGAGGCACTAGACGAGAGGGTCAAGCGCCGTACGGAAGATCTCGCTGCACGTGAAATTGAATTGTCGCAAAAAGCAGCAGCACTTGAGACAATAATGGAAAGCATTGGTCCTGGACTTGCTCTTTTCGATAACGACTTAAAACTGGTTACTTCCAACAAACCCTTCATCGAGATAATGGACTATCCAGAAGAACTTAGTAAAAAAGGGACCTCTCTCGCCAAATTTTTCGAGATAAATGCCAAACGCGGAGAATATGGAAAAGGCGAGATTGCTGATCTGGTGAAATACCGGATGGATATCACTCTTGCTTCAGGTGGTTATCACCTCATTAGAGAAACGTTGGATGGTCGTTTCCTAGAGCTAAGAGGCCGCCCAACATCAGAAGGTCTCGTTATGACATATTCTGATGTTACCGAGCAAAAGCTCGCAGAAAAATTCCTCAAACAAAACAACGAATTCCTTGAAGAAAGGGTAGATGAGAGAACGGCGGAACTTCGACACGCGAAAGAGACAGCAGAAGAAGCAAGTAAATCCAAGACACAATTTCTGGCAAATATGAGCCATGAATTAAGAACCCCGCTCAATGCGATTATCGGATTTTCTGAACTCCTGAAAATGGAGGATTATAATCTTGTAGGAAAAGAAAAACGTTTTGAATATGCAAATGATATCAACTCTGCAGGTATTCATCTGTTGGAAGTGATTAATGACATTCTGGATGTTGCAAAAATTGAAGCGAACCAAATTAGTTTGGTAGAATCCGATATTGATTTCGAATATCTGATTGAACCTTGCCTGCATATGCTCAAAGTGATGGCAAAAGAGCGCGAAGTTGAGATGAAAATGGTCGTACCAAAGAATATGCCATACATGAAAGGCGACCCCACAAGAATAAAGCAGATTATCTCTAACCTTCTTTCTAATGCAGTGAAATTTACAGATCCTGGTGGAACCGTTCAGGTATCTGTCAGCTTGTTAGCAGATCAATCCTTGTGTGTAAGTGTTTCCGATGATGGTATTGGAATTGCCGCGAAAGACTTGAATATTGTCCAAAAACAATTTGGCCAGGTTCAATCTTCATACAGCAGAAACCATCAAGGGACAGGACTTGGTTTAAGTTTGGTTCGATTATTGACCGAGGCACATGGTGGTCGTTTCGTGCTTAAAAGTGAACTAGGTGTTGGAACAACAGCAGCACTTATTTTCCCGCCCGACCGAACACGCATCCCTATCTCGGAAACATTTTCAACTGTAAAAAGCCATTAAAGTATTCCTTGTGCCACTGACTTATTCATGCATAAAATAGATTTGTAAAATTAGTATTTTGTAGCATATGTGCCATGTTGTTGATCGATCAATTTAACCAATCCCATCCAATTGTTAAAGATGGATATGCCTATTGGCTAAGCAAGTGCCATGGTAGTTCCATTCCCAGATGGTCAGATTTCAACCCCGCAGACATTAAACCGCTTCTTCCCAATATTGTGGTGACTCATGTGATGAACGATCCGCGAGATTATTTGGAAAAAATTACCGGGGAAAACGTCATTAGCCGGAGCAGTATGAATTCTGCCGGTAAATACTGGAGTAAAATTCCGGGACGCGGACCGGAGAGCAAAATTTGGACGATATTCTCAGATATCGTGGAGAGAAAACAACCAATTTTAAATCGAATCCCTTATGTAGGTCCTCATCGCGAATTTATTGACATTGAGACTGTCTGTTGCCCAATTTCAGAAAATGGCGAAACAGTTGATAGAATTGTCGCGTTTATTGGGTATATTCGGAGCGACAATAATTCGACGCCTTAAAAATAATACTGCGACATTACGAAATTTAATTCTACTATCTCCGTATAAAAGTACTTCGGTGGCTTTGTTTGGGTTATCCTATTTAAAATGAATTAGATTTTTTGAAATTACGTTGCAGGAAAAAATGCTGGCAATTTCTCATTACAATGATCGTTTCTCGGAATGGACGGAGCTTCTGTCTTTAATTCAAACTGCCTTTTCGTATATGGAAGAACGAATAGATCCCCCTTCTTCAATGCGTTTCCTTGATGTGGACAACTTAAAAAAAAAGGCGCAAAGCGAAACTCTTATTTTAGCTTACGACAAAAGAAAGCTCGTGGGTTGTGTCTTTGCCAACGATCTCCCCAAATCCCTTTATATTGGAAAATTGGCCATATCTCCAGATTATCAAGGACAGGGGTTAGGACAACAATTGGTTGCTGCTTGCGCGGGTCTTGCAAAACAAAAAGGCCTTAAAACACTGCAGTTACAAACCCGCATTGAACTTGTTGAAAATCAACAATATTTTAGAAAACTGGGGTTCATTAAAACCGCTGAAGGGTCCCATGAAGGGTATGATCGCATAACCAATATTACGATGCAGTGTACGGTTGCCTGATGAATAGAGATGAATTTGATCGCTTTTGTGCATCCTTGAAAGCCACAACAAATGTTATTCAGTGGGGAAATGCAACGGTTTGGAAAATTGGCGGTAAAATATTTGCCATTTGTTCCCATTGGGGACCGGGAGAGGATCAGAAGATCTCTTTTAAATGTAGTGACCTATCCTTCACTATTTTAATCGAGCAGGATAAAATTATCCCTGCTCCCTACTTGGCTCGGGCTAAGTGGGTACAACTCACGGCGCGCGACGCTATGAACGAAGATGACATTAAGGCTTATATAAATGAGGCCTACACTATCATTTCAGCCAAACTTACAAGAGCTGTACGATCGGAGTTAAGGATTTGAATAACAAAAGGGAATATGAGTGATAAACCTTACCCGAGTAACCAAGAACCTCTTTTTGGCGGCACAGTTTGTTTTTCAAAATTTTGGTGCCTGCATTTTTCGGGCACTACCAGTTTTATTTCTGGTCTCCCTGCTCGCCTATGCTCAATCATTTCTTGCTGTTGGTTCCAATGACTTAGAAAAATACATCTCTCCCTTCCTCTATGCGATGTTTGCAGTTTCATGGCACCGATATTCGGTTTTGGAGTCTATCAGGGTTTCAAAAGGCATCCCCTACCAAATGGGATTAAGAGAACTTATGTTCGGTGCTTTGTCTGTTTTCAGTACACTCTTCATCGACTGGATGCTTGGCGCCTTTATCCAAAATTTTGATCAGGAAACGGCAATTATCTTGTTTGCACTTTTTCTTATCCCCGTTCTTGTTACGCTTGTATTTGTCTACCCTGCCATTGCGCTGGATCAGCCCTTGCGCATAAGTCAGTTTTTGCGCGAAGGGATCTCTCTTCTCCCCTCCTTCAGTGTCGCGCTATTGGTTGTCGCTATCTGCGTCCTGATAATCGGCGGTGGGGGTTATGTTCTTATCTCAATACTCACCACTATTTTTACCCCATTGGCTCTACAAGTCATTCTGTTCATTTCCGTTAATTTGGTTCTAGTACCCATCCTTCTTGCAATCACCGCCAGTTCTGCATCCTTCCTCTACCGTGACGTTATTGGCTTCAGTAGCCACGTAACGCCTCCCGATCTTGAGCCCAATAACGAGCTCGAATAGAGAAAGCGGGCCTATATTTGCGTCTGATCAAGAGCTGTGCTTAAAAACTGGATAATATTGCAATAATAGAATTATTCAGAACATGCGAATAAGTAGAGAGGGTCTATGCAAATACAACGCTGGTGTGATCAGGCAATAGCCAAGTTGGAAGCCGATTACAATCGTTCCGCCGATACGCATCTCTTTAAGTTGGATTTGCCAGCTTTAGTGGGCATTGATCTGTATTTCAAAGATGAATCTACGCACCCAACTGGCAGCTTGAAGCATCGCCTTGCCCGTTCCCTTTTCTTATACGCCATCTGTAACGGTTGGATAGAAAATGGAACGACAATCATAGAGGCATCATCTGGATCCACAGCCGTATCTGAAGCTTATTTTGCACAAATGTTAGGCCTTCCCTTTATTGCCGTAATGCCAAAGACCACGTCACCCAAGAAAATAGCCGCCATTGAACATCGCGGAGGCAGTTGCCGACTAATTGACGATCCCGCTAAAGTAACGGAGACAGCTCAAGCGCTTGCAAAAGAATGCCACGGGCATTTCATGGATCAATTCACCTATGCAGAGAGAGCGACCGATTGGCGAGGTAATAATAATATCGCCGAGTCTATCTTTCAACAACTTGAGAAAGAACCCCATCCTATCCCAGCCTGGATTGTCGTCGGCGCAGGGACAGGCGGGACATCAGCAACCATTGGCCGTTACATCCGTTATCAACAAGCGAAAACCAAACTTTGCGTTGTTGATCCGGAAAATTCAGCTTTCTATCACGGATTTACCACCAATAATGCAATGGCGACAGTTGATACCGGATCGCGGATTGAAGGAATTGGCCGCCCGCGCATGGAAGCCTCTTTCATACCGCAAATAATTGACGAGATGATAAAAGTTCCAGATGCAGCCTCCTTAAGTGCGATGCACATATTGGCAAAGCTGTTAGGGCGGCGTCCCGGTGGCTCAACAGGAACTAACTTCTATGGCGTTTTACAGTTAGCGCAGGAAATGGTCAAAAACCAGCAAACAGGTTCCATTGTAACCCTGATATGTGATGATGGAAATCGCTATGAAGATACATATTACAGCACAGACTGGCTGGCTAAAAACAAGATAAACATCCATCAATATGACGCTGAGATAGAAGGCCTACTCTCACAAATGTAAAAACCCCGCGCTCATTAAAGCACGGGGTTTTCAGAAAATTGATGAAATGCTTATTTCTGAACTTGGCTCACATCGCGGATAGCGCCACGTGCGGCACTCGTTGTAAGCGCGCCATAAGCTTGCAGGGCTTTAGAGACAACACGTGTCCGCACTTCTGTTGGCTTCCAGGCATCAGATCCCTTAGCGTCCATCGCTGTGCGGCGATTGTCCATATCAGCGTCACTGATCGCCAAATTGATTTTGCGATTTGGAATATCAATTTCGATCATATCCCCTTCTTCAACCAGCCCAATGTTACCACCTTCTGCAGCTTCAGGTGATACATGGCCAATAGAGAGACCAGAAGTCCCGCCGGAAAAACGACCATCCGTCAAAAGGGCGCAGGCTTTACCAAGGCCTTTTGATTTCAGATACGTTGTCGGATACAGCATTTCCTGCATTCCCGGCCCGCCTTTGGGTCCTTCATACATGATGACAACCACATCACCTTCATTGATTTTATCGCCAAGGATTGCCTCAACCGCACTATCCTGACTTTCAAAAATACGAGCAGGACCGGAGAATTTGAGGCTTCCCTTATCCACGCCAGCAGTTTTCACGATACAGCCATCGGCTGCGATATTTCCGTATAAAACAGCGAGGCCACCATCTTTACTGTAAGCATGTTCCTCTGACCGGATACACCCATTTTCACGATCAATATCCAGATCAGGATAGCGTTTCGATTGGCTGAAAGCTTCCGTTGTACGAACGCCACCGGGTCCTGCACGGTAGAATTCCTGTACCGTATTGCTTTTCGAAACTTTTACGTCCCAAAGAGCAAGGCCTTCGGCAACCGACTGACTGTGAATGGTCGGAAGTTCGTTATGGATAAGCCCAGCCCGATCAAGCTCACCGATAATTCCCATAATACCACCGGCGCGATGCACATCTTCCATATGGTAATCTTGCGTGCTAGGCGCCACTTTACAAAGATGTGGCACTTCACGGCTAAGACGATCGATGTCTTCCATGGTAAAGCCAATCTCACCCTCTTCCGCTGCGGCCAACAAATGCAGAACTGTATTGGTTGAACCACCCATGGTGATGTCCAGCATCATGGCATTTTCAAACGCCTTGAAGCAGGCGATATCACGTGGGAGCAACCCGGGCTCATCCATTTCATAATGGCGGCGGGTGATATCAACAATTGTTCGCGCAGCATCAAGGAAAAGCTGTTTGCGGTCACTATGAGTTGCAAGAAGACTACCATTGCCAGGCAATGCCAATCCTAACGCTTCTGTCAGGCAATTCATTGAATTGGCCGTAAACATACCAGAACAGGATCCACATGTAGGACAAGCTGACCGTTCAACTTCTGCGACTTGTTCGTCAGAGACAGTCGGATCACCGGCCTGCATCATGGCATCGATCAAATCAAGACCGATTTCTTTGCCATCTGCCATGCCTTTGCCCGCTTCCATTGGGCCGCCCGATACGAACACAACAGGGATATTAAGGCGCATTGCAGCCATCAACATGCCCGGTGTGATCTTGTCGCAGTTTGAAATGCAAACTAACGCATCCGCACAATGGGCATTGACCATATATTCAACTGAATCTGCAATAATTTCCCGTGAAGGAAGACTATACAGCATGCCATCATGACCCATGGCAATTCCATCATCCACGGCGATGGTGTTAAATTCCTTAGCAACGCCACCACATTTCTCAACCTCTCTCGCCACCAGCTGGCCAAGATCCTTCAAATGCACATGACCGGGCACAAACTGTGTGAATGAGTTTGAGATGGCAATGATGGGTTTGGAGAAATCATCATCTTTCATACCAGTCGCACGCCATAGGGCACGCGCGCCTGCCATGTTACGTCCATGTGTCGAAGTTTTGGATTTATATTGTGGCATTCTTATATCCTTGCAGCATTTTACCTGTTCTCTTTCCTACTCCCTTCAGAGATCAAGAGCAAGAAAACCTCAGATAATTGAGAGTATAAAATTGGCTTCAATAATTGAAATACAACTTATGCTTGTATAAAATGCAATAAACACCATCTTAAGATTTTGTTCATTGTCATTAAAGAGGCGTATTATCATGCAATGCCGAGGAAAAACCCGCGCCGGCAATAGATGCCGTAATCGCTCAGTGGATGGCGAACTCTTCTGCGATGTCCACATGCGTGTGAACCACTCTTATAATCTATCCTTGCTCATACCACTGCTATCGGGATTACTGATCTGCTACTTCTTTTTCTTCGGATTGTTCTTTAACACAGTGGTGTTTGGTGTTTTCGACATTAATTACCTGAAATTTGCAGGCATTGAGGATTTGTTCTTAAACATGCTTAGATTTGGGAGCATGATTACCCTTATTCTGATCTTATTGTGGTGCATTTATGCGATCATTGTCAGTGTCTTATTTTGTATTTTACTTGTGTTCCAGATGATCATATCCACAGGAAAATCAGAGCTGACATTTATAGAACGCCTGAAAGTCATCGGCCTAAGCCTGACTGTCTTTATTTTCAACATTTTGCAGCTCTTTGTTGTTCTCTTTCCGGTGCGGAACAGAGCCCTCTCTGGAAGCATGAATACCAAACGCGAACGTTTCTCAAAATCCCTGTTTAACCTTATAAACAAATCGGGAAAATCACGGACGGGAAAACCGATCCTAACGGCACAGAATACCTTCGAAGATTATCTATACTTCCGCAGCGCAGGAAATCACCGCTTTTTTATGACGATCCTGTTGTTGTTCGGTATTTCAATCGGTGTAACCTATCATGCGGGAAGTAAAGCTCAGCAAGCCCGTGATTGCACTTTGGCTCAAAGTGAAAGCCGTACGCATATCATTGATGGCCTCCCCTCCGGCTCACTGTTTGTAAATCAGCCTTGCGGTATCCTCGGAGGCCTTCAAAGTCGAGAAGAAAAGAGCCTCTCCGAAACTTTTGTGTCAGCATTGACCGGATTTTTTAATTTTACGTCGGTAGAGCTTCAAACAACAAACGGCCAAGTTCCCTTGCTTCATTTAGCTTCCACATCACGTTTTGATTTATATTTCAACCTTCAAAGTAGCAACTCCATAGTCGTTCCGCGACTTAGTTCCAGTGATCAAGCATCTTTTAAAAGAAACGAAGACCAACTTGAACAAAAACTGAATGCGATAAACAGCAAGATCACAGACAACGAAAAAAAACGGTACTTGCTTCAATTAACCTTGAAGCAAACAGTTGAAGATGTCGCCCAGATTTCCATCCAGGCAAATAATCGTCAACAAGCCGAACATAGGCGAACCGAAGGCGTTTTCTCTTCAGATTGTTGGGATCAAAACCCGTCCCACATTTTTAGTTTCAACTCTAACTCGAGCAGGATAGAAAACGCCGTTTTCCTGGAAGCAATCACAAAACTAGCAAAACAATATAAAGAAAACCCCAACAGAGGCCTCATTATTACAGGTTATGCGGATCCGTCAGGACCAGAGAGCTATAACTTGACCATTTCCAACGATCGTGCCCAACAAGTCCGCAAACTACTCAACAATTTGGGAATTTCGGGTCATCGTATTATTGCCTTTGGTATGGGAGAGAATAGCAGTTTGACCCGTCCCATGCGACGCGTTGAGATAAAAATATGCTCGCACGGCTAGAAGGAATAACGTTTAATATCTTGTAATTTAGGCAACCTCCCATTAGTTTTTTCTTCTAAATAAAAAACTAATGGGAGAAATTTATGTCATTCCTGAAAACAGTAACTTTAAGTGCAATAGGGGTGTCGTTTTTGGCTGGCACCGCCTTTGCCGAAGAATGCATTCCCTCCAAATGGGGGAAAGCGGATGAAATCGGATCGGCAAATCTTGTCACGACAGAGCGAGTGATTGCGGCCTCCAAGCTTATCAAACAAGGGAAAACGCAACCCCTCGGTATTACAATTGATGCGAACACACCCGCCTTCCCACCTCGTGGTCTCAGCTTGCAAGTTGTTCAACCAAATCAGCAAGGTGGTGGCAGGCTTTTTGCCTATGATGGGAGCTACAATGATGACCTGATGCAGCTTTGGCTTGGTATTGGATCTCAACTTGATGGCCTTGGGCATCTTGGTCAGAACGGCATGTATTACAATTGCAATGATGAGAAGGAATTTGCCGCCATCACTGGACTGACCAAACTAGGTACCCATAACGTGCCTCCACTGGTTGGGCGCGGTGTTGTTCTGGACATGGCAAAGTTTTTTGGTAAAGACCATCTACCCGCCGGAAAGTTCTTTACCGCCGCTGACGTTCAAGCAGCGTCAAAGGCACAAGGCGTCACCATAGGAGAAGGTGATATTGTCCTGTTCCACACAGGATGGACAGATGCGAAGCTTGAAAAGGATCCAACCGCGTGGGCATCGGCAGAACCCGGCATATCTGAAGATGCAGCAGTCTGGCTTGCAGCTCAGAACGTAATGGCCGTTGGCGCAGATACGTGGGGTGTTGATGTCGTCCCACCAGAGAAAGATGGCCGGCCATTTTGGGGACATGTTGTTCTTCTTAAAGAAAATGGAATTTATATTCTTGAGACGATGAACACAGGCCCTCTAGTGCGGGATAATGTAACCGAATTTATGTTTGTTCTTGGACAGCCAAAAGTACGCGGCACGGTCCAGATGATCATTAATCCAGTAGCAATGTACTAACAACAAATACCGAATGAGCGCAAGATACCGTCTTGCGCTCAACCATCGCGCATAGCTTCTGCTATTTGCTTCTTTAATAACGGTGAAAAATCACCAAAAAAAAGGCCGCCAAAGGCAGCCTTTCTTCAACATCCGTTTTAAAGGATTTATGCAGTAGCTGTAGATTTAAGCTTACGACGTGACAACCAACCCATGCCAAGCAATGCACCACCAAACAATAAGACTGATGACGGAAGCGGAACAGCGCTCACTGAGATAGAGGCGACAGTGAAATTATCGGTGCTCCCGAAAATGCTACCGTCTTGGGCACCAATGCCAAACATGCTGCTGATATAATTGCTTAAAGCCAAATCAGTATTCATTGCCATATCGAACCCTTGGACGACTAATGGGCTGCCGGCAAAGAATGTAAATTGATCATCATTGTCCAGATTTAAGAACGTAATACTCTCAAATTTAACGTCTTTGTTAAAGCTAAAGATAGCGACATCATTGTTAAAAAATCCGTCAATTTCAGAGCTGGTGTCAAGAAAATGACTTACGCCGAGGCCTGCACCGACGGTTGTTCCAACACGAACCAGCCCCCAAAGACCACCAGGTGTTACATTCCCTGCGTTATCGAAAGATCCACCGCTTACATTTAGATCCAAACCGCCAGATGACATATCGAAAGAAGATGTTAATCCTCTATCAGATAGAAAATCAAAAGTTGTTGATGCTTGAGCTGCGATTGAAGACACACTAAGTACTAGGGCAGTGGCAACCACTGCCAATGTTTTTTTAAACATTTTATCCCCTCAAAGGAAAAATTTGAATTTTAATATTTGTACATACAGCTAACTGAGTTCGATTTTGATAACGTGTCATTAATCGGTTTCAGCACGCGGAGTGAATGTGTTGTTGTTATAAAATCACTCCACAAACAATTACTGCGGGCATATTAAATTAGGCAAAATATGGAAAGCGAACAAATTAATAAAATTTTAACTAATTTAGACAAATTTCTATTAAAAACCCGATTTAAGGTTAACAATATTGGTTAATTTTCCCTCTAAACTTGTAAGTAACAAAAACACAACCAGTAAAACTATTGTTTTATAAAAAACAAATTCCCACCCTACCCTTGTGGCGAATATGATTCGCTTCATTACGCGCTACAGTTTTTTCTAAATCTATAATTTTGGGCAAAAAAAAGGGCTACCATCAGCAGCCCTTTGATACATTATTTGCGAAGA
>Ga0209826_1000034_pt1 | contig 82303 bp, 84 predicted proteins | sample GOMGulsemesocosm_5_FD_184637 | JGI IMG/M metagenome (GOLD analysis project Ga0209826, IMG submission 184637) | Methane-oxidizing microbial communities from mesocosms in the Gulf of Mexico - GOM15C Gulf of Mexico (SPAdes) (version 2) | ecosystem: Environmental > Aquatic > Marine > Cold seeps...
ATGAGTGCCTTACGAACAATTGAAGAATTGTTAAGCCATACAGACAAGAAATATGAAATATCAATTTTTGGTGAAGAACCTCACGTAAATTACAACAGAATTATGCTTTCATATTTACTCTCACGGGAAAAAACTTTTGGTGATACCATTTTAAATACTCAAGAATGGTATGACAGCAATGAAGTTACTTTATACACAGATAATAAAATATCACAAATCAATAGAGATAAAAAAGTCATTGTAAATTCAGATAACGAAGAGTTTAATTATGACAAACTTCTAATTGCTACGGGATCAGTTCCCTTTATTCCAACAACTTTTGGATCAGACTTAAATAATGTATTGGGATTTAGAACCAAAGAAGATGTGGACAATATCTTAAACACTATACGTGATGAGAAAAAAGCTGTTGTTGTGGGTGGTGGTTTACTTGGACTTGAAGCAGCTTATGGTATTGCTAAACATGGTATAAAAACATTACTTATTCACAGAAGTGCAAATATCATGAGTCAACAACTTGATGCCACTGCTGGAAAACTACTTCAAAAGAAATTGGAAACCCTTGGAATTGAGTTTAGATTAAATACTACTGTAGATAAAATTGATGGGCAAGATAGTGTTGAATCTGTGACACTAAGTGATGGTGAAGTAGTGGATGCAAATATCGTTGTTTTCTCTACTGGAATTTCTCCAAATAAAACCATTGCCAGTGATTGTGGACTTGAAACCAATAAGGCAATTATCGTAAATGATTATTTGCAAACTGAAGATGAAAACATATTTGCTATAGGAGAGTGTTGTGAACATGATGGTAAAACCTTTGGATTAGTTGCTCCATTATTTGAGCAAGCGAAAATTTGTGCAAAAAAATTAGCAGATGTGGAAACAGAAGGTTATGTAGGTTCAATTAATTCAACTCGACTTAAAATTTCTGGTGTAGATTTGTTTTCAGCTGGACAGTATATTTGTGATGATGATAGTGAAGAGTTAATTTTACTGGATGAAAAAGTGGGTATCTATAAAAAGCTGGTGATTAAAGGTGATTATTTAATTGGTATTATTTTATATGGAGATACTTTAGATGCTTCATGGTATTTAAAACTTCTTAAAGAAAAAACTGATATCTCAGATCTAAGAGTAAAACTTCTTTTTGGAAAAGCAAGTTTGGGTGACTCTGGTCATGGAGAAGATTCTATCGAGGCCATGAGTGATGATGAAGAAATTTGTGGGTGTAATGGTATTACTAAGGGTGCAGTTATTGAGGGAATCAAGTGTAATAATCTTAAGACTATAGGTGAAGTAAAAGCCTGTACGAAAGCTGGAGCTTCATGTGGTTCTTGTGTCGCTTTAGTTGAACAAGTATTGGTAAGTACCTTGGGTGATGAATACCAAGATGTAACTCCTGAGGGTATTTGTGATTGTTGTACTTCAACTCACAAAGAAATCAAAGATAATATTGCGCTTAATGATTATGAAAATGTTTATGAAGTATTTAAAAACTTAAAATGGTCAAATGAAGAAGGATGTCGTCTTTGTCGACCTGCGGTTAACTATTATTTATTGGTGAAATACAATGACGATAAATACAAAAATGACCTAAGATCACGATTGGTAAATGATAGAGTTTATGCCAATATCCAAAAAGATGGAACTTATTCAGTGGTACCTAGAATTTGGGGTGGGGTGACTAATGCAAAAGACTTACGAGCCATGGCTGATGTTGCGGATAAATACAATGTTCCCACAATAAAATTTACAGGTGGTCAGAGACTTGATATGTTGGGTATTAAAAAAGAAGACTTAGCACCAATGTGGAAAGATTTAAATGATGCTGGTTTTGTATCTGGTCAAGCTTATGCAAAAGGACTTAGAACGGTAAAAACTTGTGTTGGAAATACTTGGTGTAGATTTGGTACTCAAGATGCTATGCAAATAGGAATTGATATAGAAAAAATGACCTGGGGATCTTGGACACCTCACAAATTTAAAATAGCAGTGTCAGCTTGTCCTAGAAACTGTGCGGAAGCTACTATTAAAGATATCGGTGTTATTGGAGTAGATTCTGGATGGGAAATTCATTTTGCTGGAAATGGTGGATTAAAAGTCCGAGTAACTGATTTTTTAACGAAGGTAAAAACCGATGAAGAGCTCTTTCATTATATAAAGGCTTTAATGCAGTTTTATAGAGAAGATGCATACTATTTAGAGAGAACAGCGCATTGGGTTGAGAGAGTTGGGATTGACTATGTTAAAGACGTGATAGTTAAAGATGACGCAAAACGAGATTTCTATGCCAAAGGTTTTGATGAGTCTCAAAAACATGCTCAAATTGACCCATGGAAAGACAGTGTTGATTCTGGGTTTACTCAAGAGTTTGAACCTATTGTATTAGAAAGGATGGCATAATGAAAAGCTGGATTAAAGTCACAAGTTTAGAGAATATTCCAACAATGGGTGCTAGAAAAGTACTAATAGATGATTTAGAAATAGGTATTTTTAAAAACTCTAAAGAAGAAGTATTTGCCCTTGAAAACAGATGTCCCCATAAAGATGGAGTATTGACTGAAGGCATGATTCATGGAAATACAGTAACGTGCCCGTTACACAACTGGGATATTGATATGGAAACTGGAATTGCAAAAGATGAAGACGCTGATTGTGTAACAAGATATGAACTCAAAGTTGAAGATAACATCGTATATTTAAATATATGATGTTATCAGATATCTAAGCTATATTTTTACCTCTTGTTATGCTCTTCTCCCCAAAAATAGAGCTGTTTTAAAATAGGTTTGAGTGTTTTTCCATAAGTACTTAATGAGTACTCAACCTTGGGAGGAACTACTGGGTAAACTTCTCTATGAACAATTCCATCTTCTTCTAGCTCTCTTAATTTTTGGATGAGCATTTTTTGTGTTATTCCATAAATTAATTTCTGTAATTCACTAAATCTCTTTTTTTCGTCTCTTAAATACCATAAAATAAGTATTTTCCACTTTCCTGCAATTGCATCCATGGCAACTTCAACATGACATTTTATTCTATCATTTGAATTCTTTGTATCTATTTTTTTCATTAACTTCACTCCATTGCCCATAAAATAACTAGGTATCTTTTTAGTAAGTACCTATCTTTTTTGTATGTTCTTGACATTATAGCAAGTTTATAATAAGATTTCAACATAAACATGCAGGAGAGAAAAATGACAAACAGAGCATTTGTAGTAGAAAAAGTTGGAGATAGAAAGTTTAACTGTGAAGTAAAAGAGATGGAAGTACCAGAAATTTCAGATAATGAAGTATTGATAAAAGTAAGCTATTCAAGTTTAAATTATAAAGATGCACTAAGCTCACAAGGTAATCCTGGGGTTACAAGAGTATTTCCTCACGTGACAGGTATTGATGTTGCTGGAACTATTGTAGTGAGTAATAGTGATGAATTTAAAACAGGTGATGACGTCTTGGTTACTGGTTATGATATGGGAATGAACAGTGATGGTGGTCACCAATCTTATGTAAAAGTACCTGCTTCTTGGGTAGTTAAAAAACCTTCAAATATTACAGATAAAGAAATCATGACCTTTGGAACAGCTGGGTTAACGGCAGCTTTAAGTGTAAATGAGTTACTTGAAAATGGCCTTACTAAAGATTCTGGTACTGTTTTAGTAACAGGTGCAACTGGTGGTGTTGGTTCTATTGCTGTGTCAATTTTAAGTAAACTTGGTTTTGATGTGGTTGCTATTTCTGGAAAAGAATCAAAAATTCCATTTCTAAATGAAATAGGAGCATCAGATGTCATCTTAAGAAAAGATTTTGATATTGAAAATAAACGACCAATGGGGAAAGAAATCTATGCTGGACTTGTTGACACTGTTGGAGGAAATATCTTAAACGAAGCACTTAAAGTATTGAAATATGATGGTGTTGCTACTTGTTGTGGATTAACGTCTTCACATGAACTTCCAACAAATGTATTTCCATTTATTTTAAGAGGTGTTAGATTAATTGGAATTGATTCTGTTGAATGTAAAAGAGAGAAAAAAGAAGCGGCGTGGAATAAAATAGCAGATGAGTTTAAAATAGATACCTTAGATAAAATAACAACTCAAATCTCTATTGATGAAATTGCTGATGTATATACAGCTATGTTAGACGGAAAAGTTACAGGTAGGTATGTGGTAAAAATTTAATTAAAAGAAGAAGTCATACTTCTTCTTTTAAGATGTCATTATTTTATCATAAAATTATCATATACTTAAACAAGAAATTACTATTTAAGTGCAGCAATGAATTATAAAATAACTACAAATAAAAGTAGTACATATTTACTACAACAATCAAAAATGGCTGCCATGGGCTCTATGATTGAAAATATTGTACATCAATGGAAACAACCCCTTTCTCTAATTGCAGCTGAGTCTTCTGGTATAAAATTTAAAAATGATTCTGGAAAACTAGAGACTCATGATATTGATAAGTCTACAGAGTCTATCAATGAGTCTGTACAGCACCTAGCTCAAACTATTGATGACTTTAGAAACTTCTTTAAAGAGGATAAATACAGTAAGAATTTTTTAATCACAGATACTTTTGAAAAGGTTTTTAGACTGCTACTTTCTCAGTTTTTACCTCAAAATATTCATCTTGTTAAGAATATTCAAGACGTAAGTATTGAAGGTTTTGAAAATGAATTGATTCAAGTTTTAATTAATATTCTCAATAATGCTCGCGATGAATTAATTAAGAGTAAAGATGAGCAGAAACTCATTTTTATTGATGTTTATAAGAACAAATCTTTTCTAGATATAATAGTAAAAGATAATGCAGGTGGTATTTCTGAGAAGATTATTGACAAAATATTTGATTCACACTTTACTACTAAGAATCAGGGTGAAGGTACAGGCATTGGTCTACATATGTCCAAAGTCATCATTACTGAACATATGCATGGAAGAATAGATGTGTGTAATACTAAGTATACGTATGATAAAAAATCTTACACTGGTGCAGAGTTTAAAATATCAATTCCTCTAAATCTAAAAACTTAAGATCATTCCTTGGAGGATAACTCAACCACAGGATAAGTCTTTTGAATTTGATGAATCTAAAGATAAGTCATTTTCTTTTGAATACTCTTTTCCCCAATCATGTAAATCAAGTAGAATAGGTATGAGTTTTTCTCCCATTTCTGTCAGTTTATATTCAACTTTTGGAGGAATCTCAGGATAGACTATACGAAGAACAATACCAGAATCTTCCAGCTCTCTTAATTGTTGTGTTAACATTTTTTGGCTGATATTGGGTATTAGACGTTTAAGTTCACCGTTTCTTTTTATGCTGTCTTTTAAACACCATAAGACCAAAGCTTTCCATTTTCCACCAATGATGTCAGTTGCCAATTGAAAAAAACAGTTATATTGCTTTATACTCTCCATGATAATTCTCCTATGATAAAGAAGTCACACTGTTTTAGGCTTTTAAAACAGTTATATTGTTTTATACTTTCCATGATAAATTACTCCAAATTCCTAAACCATCATTTATCTTTTATATGATATATTTTGTCTGATTTTAGCAGATAGGTACTTAAAGGTACCTATAGTACTAAAAAGTGTATACTTGACAAAAATATCTCAATAAGATATTATTCCACATAATTTAAAAATAAAAGGAAATAAAATGGGAAAATATATAGAATTAACAAACGAAAATTTTGATACAACAGTAAACGAAGGTGTATCTTTAGTAGACTTCTGGGCACCTTGGTGTGGGCCTTGTAGAATGATTGCTCCAGTAATTGAAGAATTAGCAGGAGATTTTGACGGAAAAGCAAATATTTGTAAAGTAAATACAGATGAGCAACAAGATTTAGCAACTAAATATGGTGTTAGATCTATTCCTACAATTTTATTCATGAAAAATGGAGAAGTTGTAGATCAAATGGTTGGTGCTAGTTCAAAACAAGCATTAACAGACAAACTTAACGCTCACATCTAATAATTTATAAGGCACTTCATATTGAAGTGCCTTACTTTTACTTCCTCCAACTAAACTTCACTCTCACAAATATTGTCAAACTATAAAAGGCTTATCTAAAAGCAATTTTTAGATAAAATCACTCATTATTAAATTAGGATTCAAAGATGATACAGTTTTTAGAAGAATCAAAAAAAACAAGTGCAATTATTGCAAATTTAAGTTCAAAAGTTAAAAATAAAGTTTTAAATCAAATGGCAGATGCCTTAGAAAAACATTGTGATTACATCATTTCTCATAATGATATTGATATTAAAGCTGGAAAAGAAAATCTACTAACAGATGCTTTGATGGACAGATTACTTTTAACTGGTGAACGGGTTCAAAGTATGGCTGCTGCCATTAGAGAAATAGCTGCTTTAAAAGAACCTGTTGGCAAAATTCTTGAAGGATGGGTAACTGATGATGGGTTAAAGATTCAAAAAGTTTCTGTTCCTATTGGAGTTATTGGAATCATATATGAAAGTAGACCTAATGTAACCAGTGATACAGCTGCCTTGTGTTTTAAGAGTGGAAATGTATGTGTTCTAAAAGGTGGAAAAGAAGCTGAGCATTCAAATAAAGCAATTGCTGCAGTTTTACAAGACGTCTTAACTAAAAACAAATTACCACAACATGCCATCGCACTTTTGCCTGATTCATCAAGAGAAGGTGTTGATATCTTAATCAAACAAGATAAGTTTGTTGATTTGATTATTCCAAGAGGTGGTGAAGCACTTATATCGCATGTAAGTAAAAACTCTTCAGTTCCAGTTGTAAAACATGATAAAGGTTTGTGCCATACTTATGTGGATAAAAATGCTGATGGACAAATGGCCATCAATATTGCCATTAATGCGAAGTGTCAAAGACCAGGAGTTTGCAATGCAATGGAAACACTTTTGGTTCACAAAGATATTGCTGCTTTAATTCTACCACCACTTCATGAAGCCTTTCTTCAAGAAAACACAGAACTCAGGGGTTGTGATTTTACAAGAAAATTGATTGATATTCAGTGTGCTACACATGAAGATTACGATACAGAGTACTTGGCAAATATCTTATCTATAAAAATTGTTAAAGATGTAAAAGAGGCAGTTTTTCATATTAATAAATTTGGTTCAGGACATTCTGAAGCAATTATCAGCGAAAACTATACTGCGGTGAACTATTTCTTAGATAATGTGGATGCAGCAGCTGTTTATGCCAATGCAAGTACACGATTCACTGATGGAGAAGCTTTTGGATTTGGAGCTGAAGTTGGAATATCAACAAGTAAACTTCATGCACGAGGACCTATGGGAATCAATGACTTAACAACCTATAAGTTTAAAATACATGGAAACGGGCAAACACGATAAATTAGACAAAAAATATTTTTAAAGGAATATACTTATGGACGATTCGTTAAACCAGAATACACAAGAGGTTGTAGAAGAAAGTAGTTCGGATAATACGATACTTAATGTTATATTTATAACGGTTATTATGGGTATGGCAATTGTTGGTTATATGTATGGAAACTTCGGAAGTATTCCTTTAGAAGAATTAGAAAATGATTATGTGAAAAAAAGTACCATTACTTTTAACACTATCAACAAAAATGAAAAAATGAATTACATCAAAAAAGACAAATATTTAGATGAAATTGATAAACTTAAAAACAAAGAGCCAAAAATTGTCGAAGTTGAAAAGGTTGTCGAGAAGATTGTTAATGTTGATAAAATAATTGAAGTAGAAAAAATTGTCGAGAAGATTGTTGAAGTTGAAAAGATAGTTTATAGAGACAAAATTATTGAAGCCGAACCAAAAATCGTTGAAAAAATAGTCTATAAAGATAAAATTGTTATGGCTGAACCTAAAGTAGTATACAAAGATAAAATAGTAGAGGGCGAAGCTAAAATTATTGAAAAAACGGTCTTTAAAGATGTGATCATTGACAAGTCTAAGTTTAATGTTTTTAGATGTTATGGAATGAGTCCAAGTGGATATAGGCTTTCTCCCAAATGTGAAAATGGCTTAAAAACATTTTTGGATAAAAATAAAGATGCAAAATCTTTTGAAGTCATTGGAATTATGAATCCAAAAGATTTTAGAACTATTGTCATCTTAAAACAAAAATTAGAACTTCTTAAAGAACTTGATTTAAGTGGTGAACAAGTGGACGTATTAAAACATCTTGTTGCAGTTGGATTAGACAAGTTAAGAGTAAATGAAACGATCTGGGAAGTTAAAAAAATATTAGGGCGTCAAGCGAATATTGCACCTGTATCTTATGATGTGAATTCACCTCATTATAGAGGTACAGTTGTGCGAGCTTATAAATAAGGGAATAAATGCAAACAGTAAAAATTTGGCATAATGCTAAATGTTCAAAGTCAAGAAATGCACATGAGTTATTAAGTGCTTCAGGTCTAGATATGGAAGTCATTAACTATCTTGAAAACACACCAAGTAAAGATGAGATAAAACATGTCCTTGGCTTACTAAATACCAATGCAAGAGGTTTGATGAGAGTTAAAGAGCTTTTATACAAAGAGTTAAACTTAGATGATGATTCTTTAAGTGAAGAAACATTAATACAAACTATGGCTGATAATCCTTCTTTGATTGAACGTCCCGTTGTGATTTATAATGGAAAAGCTACAATAGGTAGACCAATAGAAAATATTTTGGAACTTATCTCTTTCTAATATGTGACGTATCACTTTTGTTGGTTATACAAAAGTGAGTTCCCTAAAACACTAATTTTCTTCCCTTTTTATCTGAATATCTCCATTGTCAAGTAAGATACATGAATACTTATATTCATCTGCAAGAAAACTGATTGAAACAAGTTCTTTTATTCTATATACTGAGGAATTTGAATAGGGTGATTTGATGATAGTTAAAATATCATCATTTTGAATATATGTTCTATAATTATTGCCCTTATTAAGGTTTAGTTGGTTTATAAATGAGTCAAAGTTTTTCAATAACGCTTTCCTTGTATGAATATCAAATGTTAATTTTATTTTACATTATAAAGCATTAATATTCCATGAAATAAAGAATAAGTTCTATTATAATATTATTTTTAAGGAGTAAAATGGAAGTTTACGAAAAAATAAATCAAATTCTTGTAAGTAGATCCATGTCAAAAAGAGATTTCTCTACAAAACTGCGCTCAATTGAACCTAAGTTAAAAAGCACAGGTGAAGTACCTACTGAAAAAGCAATTTATGGTTATTTAAATGGAACATCCAATCTTAAAATTGAACTTATTCCTTATATTGCAGAAGTTTTAAATATAAAAGAGCAAGTACTGTTTGAATCAACGATATATAAAGTTGAAAACAATAATACAAGTAGTGTGCAAGAATCTAAAGTTGTTTACGAAAATAAACAGAATCACGAATTTCAAAAACTAATTGATCTATTACCTTATGCTCCAAATTCTTTACTCAAAAAAATGATTGAAAAGCTAGAAGAAATCAAAAAAATATCTGACTTAGACTAGTCAGACTAATACAAGATTAGCTAAACCAACTGATTTTTTAAAAAATCCTGATAATGTCCATCTTCAAATTCCAATTCTTTGTGGGTACCACTTTGTACCAGTTTCCCATCATCTAAAACAAATATTTTGTGGGCATTCTTTACTGTACTTAACCTATGTGCAATGGTAATCACAGTTTTGTTTTCTAAAATAGGTTTGAGTGAATTAAAAAGATTAAGTTCAGTATGTACATCTAGGGCTGATGTTGATTCATCAAAGATGACAATTGAAGGGTCTGATATAATCATCCTAGCAACAGAGAGCCTTTGTCGCTGACCTCCTGATAGTCTCATCCCATGTTTACCTACAACGGTATCCAACCCATCTGTTGTATTGGATATCATGTCATCTAGTTGCGCAATACTTAGAGCGTTAAAAATTTTCTCATCATCTATGTCTTCATTTCCCATAGTTATATTAAATCTGAGGGTATTGTTGAATAGAATCGGCATTTGAAGTACTAAAAATATTGAGTTTCTTAAGCTTTGTTTGTCAATATTATCAATACTGACATTGTTGTAATATATTGAGCCTGAGTTTTTTGTGTAAAAACCAGAAATAAGTTGGGCTAAGGTAGTTTTCCCACTACCACTTGCACCAATGAGTGCTACTTTATCTTTTGCCTTGATATCCAAAGATATATTTCTTAATAGAGGTTTGTCTTTTATATAAGAGAAGTAAAGATTCTCTATTTGAATATTTACGCCTTTCTTTTTTGAGTTAAGTTGTTCGTCTCCATTACTCTCAATTTTAAGCTCCAGTATTTTATTGACTCTTGCAATGGCTGCTTTTGCAGTTGCATAGGAGTATTGCATGGATAAAATATCTTGCACAGGAGTCATCATAAACCAAATATATCCAAACATGGCAAACATCATTCCAATACTAAGATCACTATAAGCCACCATGACCAAACCACTCGCTCGTAATACCTCAAATGCCATTAGAAAAATAGTAAATGAAAAGCGCTCATATACAACACTTTTATAACTGTACTCATTTGAAGTGATTTGTATTTTTTTTGCTTTTTGTGTGGCATCATCAAAAAACTGCTTTTCTTTGTTGCTGGCTTTAATTTGCCCAAATAATTCCAGTGTTTCACCAAAGTTATTTTGGAAGTCTTCAATGGCTTGGTTTTCATCTGCTTTAAGATGGCTAACACTTTTGGCAATTTTCTTTGACAATAACATAACAAGAGGTTGAATTACCAGTATCATTATTCCTAAAATTGGGTGAATGAGAATCATAACAATAGCAATGGCAATTAACATCATCACTGAAGCAACAAATCTACTCGCACCCGTGATAATAAAGTTATCTAAAGTATTAACATCTGTGACAAGATTTGCGCCAATAGCACCACTTCCTAATGATTCGTATTCATTCATACAAACATGCTGAAGATGAGATATGAGTTTTCTTCTAATCTCAAAGGTAACATGTTTTGAAATATAGGTAAATATTTTACTAATCATAGCTGAGAACAAAAAATGCATAAAACGTAAAAAAATAACAGTAATGGCAACTATTGCAATATAGTAGAAAGCTGTCCCTGTTCCAAATAAATCATCTATGGTACCTACAAATAGGGCAGGTTTATCTAAAAGAACTTCATCCACAAGAATGGGAAGCATTAAAGGAATAGGGATACTGATGAGGATAGTCATTAAAGTAATGACTTGTCCCCAAATAAGAGTCGACTTTTTTTGAAGTACTAGTGTCCATAAGGTTCTAAAGTTAATTAAATCAGGCATGAAAGAAAGACCTTTAAATTATCGTTGAGATAATGCGAGTTTTAGACCCAGTGAAAAAAAGACACCTGCAGTAATGGTATTTAAATACTTTGAAATAGATGGATTCGAGACAATTTTTTCACCAAATTTATTTGCAATAGCTCCCATAGCTGTAAACACAACAATGGTTACTATCATAAATACAACACCTAAAGTAATCATCTGCATAGGAACATTTCCATTTGATACACTTACAAATTGCGGCAAGAATGCAAGAAAAAATATGGAAACTTTGGGATTTAAAATGTTCATAATAAACCCTTTTGTATAAAGAGTTTTCAAATCTTTTGCACTTTCTTTTTGTCCAAATGTCAATGGGTCATTTCTATGTTTAAATGCCTTATATGCCATATAAATCAAATATAAAGCACCTAAATACTTTACCACATTAAAAGCCATTTCAGAAGTATGAAAAATAGCAGAAATCCCAAATGCAGCAGCTGTTGTGTGAATAATGACTCCAGAACTTAATCCAAGACTTGTTACAAATGCAGCTTTTTTGCTCCGTGTGATTCCTTGTGTCATTACATAGATATTATCAGGGCCTGGTGAAAATGCCAATAAAATTGATGCCCCTAAAAAAAGATATAAGTTTGTTAATTCAATCATAATTTTTCCTTTATTTGGGCTATTATAGCAAAGGAAAAACAAACTATGTATTAAATATTGATAGAGTCAACACTCAATATCAATATTAAAAATTATTTTGCTATAATTGTCCATAAAAAAAGAATAATAGGGAACACATGATAAACAAGTCAATATTTAGAGAATACGATATTAGAGGAATAGTTGGAACTCAATTAAATGAAGAAAGCGTTAAACTAATTGGTTACCACTTAGGTTTACAAACACTTAAAAGAGTAAGTACGAAAACACCTTATATTGTTATTGGTTATGATGCAAGAACCCATTCTCCTGAAATGTTTGGATACTTAACAAGTGGTTTTAATAAAGCAGGTTGTAAAGTTCTTGGTATGGGAATGGTAGCAACGGGAGTAAATTATTTTGCTTCATATCAAACTTTTAATGGTATTACTCCTGATGCTTCAGTGATGATAACGGGAAGTCATAATCCAAGTGACTACAACGGCTTTAAAATTACTATTGACAATTCACCGTTTTTTGGGGATGATATTTATTCTATGGGTGATGATATCCTAGCTTCTAAAGTTGAAGTATCAAATGATGAATCATATGAAGAAATTGATGTAAAATCCATTTATGTTGATTATATGGTAAAAGAATTTGATTTCCTAAGAGGTATGAAACCTAGATTTATGATTGATTGTGGAAATGGTGTTGCAGATACTGTTTTAACTGAGATTTTAGATAAGTTAGACCTAAATTATGATGCTTTATATACAACGCCAGATGGAACATTTCCTAATCACCACCCAGATCCAAGTGAAGAAAAAAACTTAGTAGATGTTATGGAAGCATTAAAAGGTGATTTTGAATACGGATTTGCTTACGATGGAGATGCAGATAGAATTGCATTTCTAACTAAAAAACACAATGTCAAAGGTGACATTATGGCACTTCTTTTTGCAAAAACAATGACAAATCCAGTCATCATTGGTGAAGTTAAATGTACACAAATCATGTATGACATGATCAATGAAACTGGAACTGCTGTGATGTATAAAACAGGGCACAGTAACTTAAAAGTAAAACTAAAAGAGTTAAATGCAGATATGGCAGCTGAAGTATCTGGACATATCTTTTTTAATGACAGATACTATGGTTATGATGATGCAGTTTATGCAACATTTAGACTACTAGAGCTTATTTTTAACGGCATGGATATTGATAAAGAAATTGAAGCACTTCCTCAAACATTTTCAACTGAAGAAATAAAAGTACATACCACTGAAGAAGAAAAATTTATTTTAATGGATAAGGTTAAAGAACTTTTAAATGATGTACCTGCTGATTTCCCAAAAATAGTTGATATCATTGATGTTGATGGTGTAAGAATAATATTTGAACAAGGTTGGGGATTGGTTCGAGCTAGTAATACAACGCCAGTTTTAGTCACTAGATTTGAATCAACCATTGAAGAAAAAGCAAAGTTGTATGAAACAAAAATAAATGATCTAATACAAAGAGCAAAAGATGAACTTAGTTAGACTACAATTTAATTCAATAAAGAGTAAAAAATGAATTTAGTCACCTTGCAGTTTAAAACAACCAATGACTTTAACTGGAACTTAGACTATGTGGAAACACTCATAGCTAAGGCGCCATTAAATTCGTTTATATTAGCACCCGAACTGGCACTTAATGGCTATGCTTATAATAGAATGGATGATGCTGTAGCAATTACGACAAAAGCCATTGAAGTCTTTAAAAAACTCTCTTTTAATAAAACAATCGCCATTACTATGACTACAAAAAAAGAAGCTAAGTTTTTTAATACCTTGCATGTCTTTTATAAGGGTAAGATTGTTCATACCCAGTCTAAAATACAATTGTTTGTATTAAATGACGAGACAGAGTACTTTACAGCTGGAAGTTTAGATGAAATGAAACTTATTGATTTGGATGGTTTTAAAGTAGGTGCTTTAATTTGTTTTGAGCTTAGATTTATCTCTTTGTGGCAACAGTTACAAGGGGCTGATTTAATTATTGTTCCAGCAATGTGGGGAAAACAAAGAAAAGATAATTTTGAAACATTAAATAAAGCATTGGCTGTTGCCAATCAATGTTTTGTTGTATCAAGCTGTAGTGCTAATGATGACATGGCAAAAGGTAGTGCTATCATTGGTCCTTTTGGTGAGGAATATAAAGATGATAATAAAGAACTTATTTCTAGACTTGTTGACTTACAAGATATTGGAAAAATGAGAAAGTACTTAGATGTGGGAATTAAATAAGCGTGAAATAATATATAAATAAATGTTATTATTAATATCATCTAAATAAAACTTAAAACGATTACGCTAAAATTTACTTAAAGGATTCATTATGATTAATAAAGATTTCTTAAAAAATCTGACCATTTTATATGTGGAGGATGACGAATTAGCAAGAACAAAACTTGCTAAAATACTAAAGAGAATCTTCAAAGATGTTCTTTTAGCAGCAAATGGCCTAGAAGGCTATATCCTTTTCCAAGAACAGCAACTTGCCAATAATACTATTGATTTAATTTTGAGTGATATTAACATGCCTAAAATGAATGGTATTGAAATGCTTGAAAGCATTAGAGAATTAGACAGTGAAGTTCCTATTATCTACACAACAGCTAGAACTGAATCAGAGTATCTACTACGTGCTATTGAGCTGAATGCCAACCATTATGTACTTAAACCCATAGATACAGAAGATGTGATCATGCGTGTACAAAAGGTGTGTGAAAAAAAATATTATGAAAATATGATTCACTCAAAAAACAAAGAGTTAGCACAATATCTCGAAATCATTGACTACGTTGCAGTAATCATTAAATTAGATGATGCAGGAAGAGTTCTTTTTACAAATAGCTTATTTTTGGATATTTCGAAATATGAAAAGGGTGAAGTAACGGGGAATACTTTTAATAGTTTAATTCATGAAGATACCTCAAGTAATGCCATTGATGATATGTGGGTAAAACTTGAAGCTGGAGAAACCTGGCATGGTGATATAAAGTATGAAGATAAAGAAAAAGAAGTGTTTTTTGTAAATAGTACTATTTTTCAAGTTACCACCGATATTGGTACTGAGTATGTTAATATTGGTTTTTTGTCTACACAAGAAGTTAATGATAAAAGAGAATTTCAGAAAAAAATCATAAAAAATATTAAAGATTCTAATATTAAGGCATTTGAATCCAAAAATGAGATTCTACAATTAAAACATAAAGATGAACAACTTGAATTAATTATCAGTCGTTTACAAGCGGATATTCTTAAGGCCCGAACAAAAGGTCAGTCTACAAAAAATCAGTTGGAACAGTATGAAAATGATTTATTACATATTGATAAACGAGTTGAAAATAGTCTTAAGCTTAAAAATAAAGAGATTCAAAATCACCAAGAGTCAATTTCCAGTTTAAAGAAAGAAAAAGAAGTAAAATCCATCAACAATCAAAAACTTATGGAAGAATTAGATGCTTCAAGAACTGAGATAGACAAAATGTATGATGCGCTTAAACTAAAAGAAAAAAGAATAGAAACCTTAACTGATTTACTGGAATATAGGGAAGCCCAACTAAGAGAGATTAACCCTGAGTTGGTAAGTTAGAGATGCTTGGGTAGGGCAATGACAAACTTAACTCCATTTGCACTATTTTCAAGCTTTAAGTCCCCATTAAAACTAGTTTTGATGACAAGCTTTACCATATAAAGACCCGTACCTGTACCTTCTTCTTTGGTTGTATAGTAGGGGTTAAATACTTCATCCAAGTTACCACCTTTAATTCCTCCTGCATTGTCTTCGATAACTAAAAGAGTATGTTCTTCATTTGAGCCAGCACTTATAGTAATGGTTCTATCTTTTATGTCTCTTTCAATAAAAGCATCTTTAGAATTATTGATTAGGTTTAAGACCACTTGTACCAACTCCGTGAGTACTCCATAAGCGGTCTCATCTTCTATATTGATATTTGTTGTTATATTGTTAAAAGAGAGTTGTTTCTCAACTAAATGAAGGGCTTGTTCAACGGAATTTTTTAAAAGAAAGGATTTCTTATTTTTGTCAGGATTAAAAAAGTTTCTAAATCCATCAATGGTATCACTTAAATATTTTATTTGCTCTTTTGTATTTTGTGAAAACTCTTCTATTAATTCATCATCGATTTCTCCATATTTATGAGATTCTTTTATATCCTCGCAATATAAAGATAAGACATTTAAGGGTTGTTTCATTTGATGGGAAATCACACCTATCATTTCTCCCATGGTTGCCATCTTTGCTTGATGTTTAAGTACATCATCTTTCTTTTTTAATTCGCTCTCTTTTTTTCTTTGACTATCAAATAAATCGATATACACTTTAAGTTTTGCATTTAATAAGGTATCATCAATGGGTTTGGTGATATATTCAATGGCTCCTAGGTTATACCCTTTTTTTTGATATTCATCTTTGTCATAAATACCCGTGATAAAGATCAAAGGAATATCTTTTGTTCTCTCAATTCCATTGAGATATTCTGCAAACTCAAAACCATCAATATCTGGCATTTGGACATCTGTTAAAATTAAATTGATTTCTTCTTTCATTAAAATTGACATGCCATCTTGCGCACTTATTGCAGTTAGAATTTTTACATCAAAAGAGTCTTCAATCATTAACTTTAATGAGTGAATATTTTGTTCCACATCATCAACCAGCAACACTGTAAATTTATTCATATCTGACCTTTCTAAATATTCTTTAAAATTTCGACCATATCAATTTTTTTGATATCTTCACTGTTTTTATTCTCATGTTCTTCAAGATTAAATATGGACTTTTGGATTTTTGGAGAGAACTTGTCCATATGTTCCATCATGGCATTAATTTTTATTTGGTTTAAAAGTAATTTGTCTTTTTGGGCAATGAGTTGTTTGTCTTCTTTCTTTTGCATAAATATCTTTAAAAAAACACGCAATTTTGAATATAAAAGATTGTCATCAATTGGTTTACTGATATATTCAATTGCTCCTGTGTTATAAGCTTGCTTTACAAATCTTTCATCATCACAAATTCCTGTGATTAGCATAACGGGAATATCTTTTGTTTGCTCAATGTTACCTAGGTATTCAATCAATTCAAAGCCATTTATTTCAGGCATCTGAACATCGCTTAAAATCAGATCTATCTCATATTTCATGATAATTAATAGTGCGTCTTTGACATTTAACGCACTCATTATCTCTAGATTATCAAATCGATCTTCTATTAATAACTTAAGAGAGTATAGATTCTCTTCCACATCATCAATTAATAATATAGTAAATTTATTCATGATTTGTCTCCTTGGTGAGTAATAAGGCCAGTAGTGTTTTTACATCCACTGGTTTAGAAACTACTGTATCAATATATTCATTGCTTTCTTGTTTGGTACTAATTCCAATAACTTTTACTTGAACATCATTTTTAATATACTCCTGAATTTTCACATCCAAGGTATCACTATCAAGGATTAGAATATTGGTTTGTTTTAATTCAAGCTCTTTGATGACCTCTGGAACACTTTTTAAAGTCACACAATCAACGTCAATGTGTTTTTTAAGTGCAACGATCAGAGCAAAGAAAGTAACAGGATCACTGTTAAATAAAAGTACTTTTACTTTGTCTTTTTGTTCAGACTTCTCTTCTTTTTCTAAAATAACTTCCATTTCTGTTTTCTTTTTAGTATCTAACGTGTCATCTTGATTATTTTTTACTTTAATCTGTTCCTTGGACATATTAGAATTTTTTGGAAAACTAAACTGAAAACTACTTCCTTTTTTGATTTGACTGCTTAGTGTTAAATCTCCACCTAAAAATCCAGCAAGCTCTTTTGATATGGCAAGCCCCAAACCTGTCCCTCCATATTTTCTAGTAATACTTCCATCAACTTGTTTAAATCGATCAAAAATATTTGCAATTTTGTCTTGGGGAATTCCAATTCCTGTGTCAATCACATCAACAATTATATTGAGTCTATTTTCATGGACATTAAATTGCACTTTTCCTTTATCGGTAAATTTGATTGCATTACTCAGAAGGTTTTGAATGACTTGTTTAATTCTTTTTGAATCCGATATGACGAGGTCACTTTTTAGCTTAATATCTTTAGTTAATAAAATCTTTTTTTCTTTTGCTTGTGGAACCATTGCATCATATAACTCATCTATAAGTTTGTCAATCTTAATCTCTTCGAAATATAGAGTTAATTTGCCTGCTTCTACTTTAGAAATATCCAGAATATCATTAATCAATCCCAATAAATCTTTTCCTGATTTATTAATGATATTCATGTTTTTGACCTGTTTTTCACTTAAATCATTGTGGCTATTTTTTGACATCACCGAAGAGATTATGTTGATAGAGTTCAACGGAGTTTTGAGTTCATGACTCATATTGGCTAAAAAATCTGTTTGATATTTGTTTGCTTCTATTAAATCTTGTTTTTGTTCTTTAAGTTTGGTAAATGACTCAGTAATTCTTTTGGACATGGTATTAAAAGTATCAACCAAGGTATCCAGCTCGCTTTTACTGGTATCTTTATGCTCTAGTGTAATCTCTTTATATTCTTTTATATTAAGTTCTTTGGTTGCCAGAATAATTTGATGTAAAGGTTGAGTGAGGAGTTTGTTTGAAAAGTGATTAAATAAAATCCATAATACGACTATAATAATTAAGGTATAGATTAATATAAAAATTAAACTGTCTTTTACAATAGCGTAAATTGCATTTTCAGAAGTATAAATAGTAACCGTACCTAAAATCTCCCCTGGCGAAAAATCTTCATGGACAATACTAAAGGAGTGTTTGATTAAACCAGTACTAAAAGAAATATTCTTATTTTTTTCATATAAAAAAGTGCTATATGTTTTCTCCTGTAGGGAGAGAGTTCCTTTTTGAGCAAGGACTTCTTTATTAGCACTGATAATAGAAACACCCACAATCCCCTGAACAGACTTTATGGCTTGTGCAGTAGAATCTATTTGTTTTTCATCTAAGTGCCAAACACTATTGGCTATTCCATTATAAAAGGCTATTTCAATTGTCTTCATATCCTTTAAAACGGTATCCTTTGCTAAAGAATATTGTACATAGATATGATAAGAAGTAAAAATAATTGCAATAAGTACGTATCCTAAAAATATTTTATTAAATAAGATATGTCCAATTTGTTTGTTATTTTGCATATTCTTCTACAACTCCTTTGAAACTTTGTTTTTGTAAAAATTGAATAAGCGCCGAATTTTTAGTTGTTGTCATAATATTTCTCATATAAACCTGGTGAGCCACTTTGGCTTTTTCCAACTCTTTGAGATCATTATTATTATTTAAATAGTAATTAAAAGATGAAGTTGGAAGTAAAGTGACATCAACTCGGTTGGATAATACTTTTTGCAAATTGATTTCTTCACTGTTCCCATCTATTCTTTTTATTTTTCCTCCCAGTACCAAATCATCAATACCTACATATCTATGACCAGCAATTCCAGCGAGTTTTTTTCCTACTAATGAATCAGGAGAGGTATAATCAACTTTTCTATTTTTTGAGTAGATAATTGCATTTGAATCTTCAAATAATCCTGTCCAAGAAAAATTTGCTAAAGAATCTTTTCCAAACCCCCATTTTGGGTTTACCCATAGTACCACCCAATTTGAGGCACACTCTCGGGTCACGCCACATTCTTTATTTATCCAAGGTTTTAAGATGTAATTTAATCTGCTTCGTGGAAGCACTTTTAATTTAAAGGTATAGTCTCCATTTGATTTATTGTTGAGGTATTGAATCAAGTCATAAGACAAACCTGCTTTTTTCTCGGTGATAAATGGTGCATGATTATGATATGTATACACATTAATCTCTTGAGCCCCAAGTAAAATACCAAATCCAACTAAGAGTGATAAAACTATCTTTTTCATAATATATCCTTTATAATTTTAATAATTCAGGAATTAATAATTCCTCTATTTGTTCATTGTGAATAACCAAGTCAACACCAAAAAACTTGTCAGAACTTTGGGTAATTATAACGATTTTCATCTTTAACTCCTTTGCCTGTATTATCAAATCGGATGTCTCTTCTTTGAAGTCAGTTAAGTTGATAAGTAAAAGATCAAAGGGCTCATTTTCAAGCTCATCTAAGGCCCTTTTAGGCAAATCAAACTGGGTGATATTCAAGCCAATTTTTTTTAGTTTAACAAAAGAAGTAAAGAGGTTTAAATGATCTTGTGTTACGACTAAAATGTCCTTTATATTACTTTGTACATAAGTTGGGTCTTTTTTTACTGGTTTTACCAACATTGAATCTTTGATCGTTAGATTTGTATGGGAGGTTTTTATATGTTCTTTTTTTAAGTAATGTGGCAAGGATAAAATAAATGTTGTTCCTTTATCAACTTGACTATGAACAATAATTTGCCCACCTAATAGTTGCGCCAATTCTTTACAAATAGCTAATCCCAAACCAGAACCACCAAACTTTTTGGAAGTACTATCTTCTGCTTGTTTAAATCTATCAAAAATATGTTCCAGCTTATCTTGGGTAATACCTATACCATCGTCTTTAACCGTAAATAATATATTTTCTTCACTTCTTTCTAATCTCAATCTAATTTTTCCGTCACTGACAAATTTTAAAGCATTACTTAAAAGATTTTTTATTATTTGACGAACTTTGTGTTTATCTGTGTAGATTTGTTTAATACTTTCATCAAATTCACAAACAAATTCTAGACCTTTACTTTTCACCAAAGGTGCAAACATATCTTTTAAATCAAGTAATGTCTGAACAATATCTATTTCATCTAGCTCTAATAACATCTCCCCTGCTTCAAGTTTTGAGATATCTAAAACATCGTTGATTAAATAGAGTAAATCCTTTCCACTTTCATTGATAATTTTAAGGTTTTTTATTTGTTCTTCATCTAGTTTTTTATTTTTATTTTTTGACATCACAGAAGAAATGACCAAAATAGAATTTAGAGGGGTTTTTAACTCATGACTCATATTTGCAACAAAAACATCTTTTGATTTGTTTGAAGTGATTAACTTATGGTTCTGTTGATGTAGTTTTTCTACTAATTGTCTGAGCTTTTTATTTTCTATTTCCAGTTCTTCTTGGGTCATGACTCACCTTTATATGTATAGATATAATAGTTAAAAATTGTGGCAAAATAGTGTCTGCTTTATTTTGTTCCTTTGAAATTTATGATAAACTTTGCACCCTCTGAACCATCTTCTAATGTTATATTTGAACGAAAACTCGCCTCAATAACAAGTTTAACCATATACAAACCTACTCCTGTCCCTTTCTCTTTTGTGGTGAAATAGGGGTTGAATATTTTTTCTTTTAAAGTATCTGCTACTCCTCCTGCGTTATCTTCAACACTAAAGGTTAATCCTTCCTCATTTTTAATACTTACAATATGAATCAATTTTTCTTCAATGTTATTTTCTAATAAAGCATCTTGCGCATTGGATACCAGATTTAAGACAACTTGTTCAAACTCAGAATCAACTCCATACATATCTTTTTCTTGTATATCTGTTTTTACAGTGACTCCATTTAACTCCAATTGTTTTTCCAACAAAGAGAGTATTTTATTGACTGATTTTTCCAGACAAAATTCTTTTTTAACTTTATTTGGATTGAAAAAATCTCTAAAGTCATCAATTGTTTTACTTAAAAATCGGATTTGATCTCTTGTGTTTTCATCAAAGTCCTCAACAAAATCTTTATTAATCTCACCATAGTCAAAGGAACTTTTTACGTCTTGACAAAATAGTGATAATATATTTAGGGGTTGTTTGAGTTGGTGCGCAATAACACCAATCATTTCGCCCATGGCTGCCATTTTTGATTGATAAATGATAATTTCATTTTTTTGTTTAAGTTCGTGTTGTTTGTTTAATTTCTCTTCAAATAAATTTATATATACCCGTAACTTTGAGGTGAGAAGTTCGTTGTTAATAGGCTTGGTAATATAGTCAACAGCTCCCAAATCATAGCCTTTCTGAATATATTCTGTCTTGTCATAAATACCTGTGATTAAAATAACTGGAATATCTTTGGTTCTATCAATTCCTTTTAGATACTCTGCAAATTCAAAACCATCTATATTTGGCATTTGAATATCGGTGAGAATTAAATTGATGTCTTTTTTCATTAGTTGAGAGATGGCTTCTTCCGCACTTTTACACATAATAATTTTAATATCAAATTCATCTAAAATCATCATAGATAATGAGTCCAAGTTTTGTTGTATATCATCAACTAATAAAATTGTAAATACTTGATTCATTGGTATCACCTACTTTTTTATTATATATCCAACACCGCGGACATTTTTAATTAAATCAAAATCAATTTGTTTTCTAATATCCCTGATATGACTCGAAATTGTATGCATGTCTTTAAGGGCATCCTCATAAATAAAATCTGCTATGGTATCAAAAGATAAAACACGACCTCTATTCTTGATTAATAAATACAAAATTTCATTTTGTTTTTTTGACAATACTAAAGCCTCTTTCCCTTTAAACAATTGTTTTTCATTTAAATCGTATTTGTACTCATTTTCAAATTCTATGTAGTCTTTAAAATGGAAGTTTTTAAGTATGGCTTCCATTCTTAATTCAAGTTCAGCAAGCTCAAAAGGTTTTTTTAGATAATCGCTACAGCCCAATTCATAGGCTTGTTTAACCTTGTCTATATCAACCATGGCACTGATTATAATCACTGGACAATCTATTTTCTTATCCCTTAAAAATTGTAAAACTTCAAAGCCATCAATATTAGGAACATTGATGTCAAAGATAAAAAAGTCATATTCGTATAGGTTCACTGTATCGAGTAAATGTAATCCATCATCAAAACCAATGACTTCATGTCCTTTGATTAAAAAATATTTTTCTATATGTTTTTTTAGTAAAAAATCGTCTTCAAGTAATAAAATTTTCATTTTGACTCTTTATAAGAAAAGCTAAATTTTGTAAAATTGTTAATAGATCGAACGTTAACTTCTATATCATTTTTTTGACAAACATGCGCAACGATATCCAATCCAATTCCAAGACCCAAGCGAGAGGAGTCTTCTTGAAAGAGGTTCTCAAATATTTTATCTGCATTATGGATAACTTTCCCTTGGTTTTCTATGGAAAATACAATTTTATCTTCTTTATTTTTTATTTTAATCTGTATAACTGTATGAACGCTAGAGTATTTAATGGCATTTGATAATATATTGGAAAGCAATCTTTTTAATTGGGATTCATTAATATGAATCATAGGATTTTCAATTTCATTTATTAATTCAAAACCAATGAACTTTGTCTGGGCTAGGGGTGTAAAGTATTTAATTTGATCTTTGATAAAAATATCTAGCTCTATCCATTGTGGTTCATAGGGCGTGATTTCTTTTTTAATGGCATAGTAAATATCATCAGAAACAAGGTTTAGGTTTATCATGGCTGATTCTATACTTTCAATATATTCACTGCTTCCATACTCTAGTCTTTGCATTTCTATTCCTGTTTTCATGACACTTAAGGGCGTGTATATTTCATGGAAAGACTTTTCTATCAATGAATTAAGGGAGCTAATTAAAGTACTGGTTTGTAGATGTACTTTTACCCTAAGGAGAACTTCTTTTTCATTAAAAGGTTTTGGAATATAATCAATACCTCCTACATCAAAGGCTTTGATTTTGTCTTCTACATTGGAAAGTGCTGACAAAAATATTACAGGGATATCTTTTAACTTAGCATCTAATTTTAATCTTTTACAGGTCTCATAACCATCTATTTGTGGCATCATAATATCCAAGAGAATTAAATCAGGCTGTATATTTGAGGCTATTTCAAGGCCTTTTATCCCATCTTTTGCCATATATAATTCATAGCCATGGGAATCAAGAATATGTCTTAATACATTTATATTTTCAGTTACATCATCGATGATGAGTATTTTCTTGTTGAGTAAATTTTTCATGGTAATGTCATTTCAATTTTGTGGATGATTTCATCAAAATTATAGTTATTTAAATGTTCTATTAATAATTGTTTAGATTTACGGTGACTCACTTTTTGAATGAGTTCGGATAGTTTTTTATATTGTCCCAGTTTTGCATATTCTAGAATGTCTTTTTTTAACAATTCATTTTCAATGGTAATGGCATTGATGTCTTCATCTTCATCTTCAAATTCAAAGTCTTTATTGGTAAAGAAGATCAAAGCCTGATCAATATTACTAAAACTATAAGGCTTGATTATGTAGTTGGTAAAGTTTACACTCACATCTTTGATTTCTTGGCTCATAGCTAATGCGGTTAATGCAATAATAGGAATTCCAGTGTTCTTCTCACGAATTTTATGGACCAAGTCAAAAGAGTGATTTTTTCCTAAATTGGTATCTAGAAAAATCAAATCTACATCATTGGTTTTTAGGTAGTCGAGTATGTCATTTTCTTTATCAACGATTTTATAGGTAATTTCTTTGGAACTTAAGTAGGCTTCCAAAATTGATATTTCTTTATCAATTTTTTCTCCAATTAAAATGGAAAGTTCAGATCCCACTTTTAGTCTTTTTATTTTTCTCAACTCAAATACTTTTTGATTTTCACTGAAAGAATGTTCTTTTGAGGATTCACAATTAATGGAAAAAGAAAAAGTGCTTCCTTTTTTTATTTGAGAACTTATCTTTAACTCACTGCCTAAAGCTTTTATATTGGTGTTTGCAATGGCTAAGCCTAAACCATTACCTTCATAGTTATTATTTTCATCTACTCTCACATAGCTTTTTAGAATTTCATTTTGTAAGGAATCTTCAATTCCAATGCCTGTGTCAATAATCTCAAAGGCAATACTATTGTCTTCATTTTTTTTGCATTTTAATGTAACACTTCCTTGTGCTGTAAACTTTATAGCATTTCCTATAATATTTAGCAAAATATAAAAGAGTTTATTCTTATCACTTTTTATAATATATTCATTGGGAATAGTATTATTAAGAATAAGTTTAATATCCTTAGAAATAGCGATAGATTCGAAGATTGAATAAATATTTTCAATGAGAGTATTTAAATCAAAAGTACAGAGGTTTAATTTTCCATTTCCAACATTTTTACTGATGTTGATAATTTCATTGATGAGGTCAATCATGTGAGAACTGGCATCCAGTATTTTATCGATTAACTCTTGCTGGTTGTTATTCAAGGATGTGTCTTTTGATAAAATTTGAGTATGTCCATAAATAGAATTTAAAAGGGTTCTGACATCATGAGAGATGTTGGATATAAACAAATCTCTTGAATTATCATAAGCGTGTTTTTTTAAATCAAGAATATGTGAAATGAGTTCTTTTTTTGTAAAACGATCATAATTCATGTTAAATCCTAACTCGGTTTTAAATAGCAAGATTAAAACTTTAATAGCCCGTAAGTATTCGTAAATGCGAACTTTTTATCAATATTATATACTTTTACATTAGTTCTATCCACGATAATATTTGATAAAATAAATTTATAATCTAACTTTAAATTTGTATTTAAATAAGTATTGTCGTAAACAATTGTATTTGTAATTTCGCAATCGTGTTCTATAAATACATTTTCATTAATAACTGTGTTTGGCCCAATTTGTGAATTTTCACAAATTTTTACATTGTCCATGATAATAACAGGTGCAACGAGTTTGCACTTTTTGTCAATCTCAACATTCTTACCTATTATAATACCCTCTTCATTGCTATATCCTGGAAGAGTATACTGGTGGTTCAAATCTTTGACAATATAATCTGAAACAATGAAGTAATCACTAATGGTATCGATTTCTTTTAAAGACAAGTTGAAATTTACTTTAAAATTTTCAAAAGAAATATCCGTAAAGTGTTTTTTAATATAGAGTATTTTAAAAGTATTGTGCACAAAGATACTGTTTTCAGGCATATCAAAAAAAGATGCACTAATGATATTTAAATCATTTTGAATAAATCCAAAGCCATCAATTATGACCAGTTCTTCCTCTTGTACTTGTTCATATAAAGTAGCGTAGGAAGACCTACTATCTGGACTTTGAAGAAAATGTATCTTTATATTAAAAGTATCAATAAAAAGTAATCTTTCTTGGATTTTTAATTTATTGCTGCATATAAATACTTCTTCAACTCCCAGTTGATATAAAAAGTCAAAATAATAACCAATAATCGTCTTCCCGCATATTTTCAAAAATGGAAGTTCATCTATGAACTCCAAAGTATCATCTTTATGCGCTTTGTTGTTTAATTGAAGTAGTGCTTTCATGAAGTGATCCTTTGCTTCTAAAACTATTCAGGGCCTCAGTTTCATTTTCGTATAATTCAAAAAGTGTATTAACTCTTGTAATCTCAAAAACGACCTTGGGCTGATTGAGTAGATGTAATAGTTTGATTTGTGTGTTATATTTCATGGACAACTTCAGACAGTTTATAATATAACTAAGACCTGTAGAGTCAATGAGTTCTAAGTGTTCTAAATCAAAAACAAAGTTGCCAATATGTTCACTATCAACAATTATATTTTTATCAATTAACTTGATATTATCTGAGGTTAAATCTCCCCAAAACCGGATAACTTTAATATTTTGTTTTTTCTCATATGTTATTTTGAACATAACAGCTCCTTTAAAGAGTTTACTCGTGTTATTTGAAACATGATATTGCTGGCTTGATTACTGGATATACTTAATTTCAAGCAGTTGATTAGATAAGTATATTTTAAAGGCCTTATTGTATTGAGTTTATTTATGTTAAAAATATACTCTCCAAGTTTTCGTGTCGATCTTTGGGAATCATTTTTTACTGAAAAACTCAACATATTAACTCCTTTAATTCATAATAAATTATAAAATAACAAAGTGCAAAAACTTTGCAATTAATAAGAACCTTTAGAAAATAAAACAGCAGGAATAGTTTTTAGTAAAAGAATAAGGTCATAGATGAACCCATGTTCTTTTATATACTTCTTATCCATAACAACTTGTTGTTTAAACGGAATTTCACTTCTTCCTGATACTTGCCAAATACAGGTGATTCCTGGCTTCATATGAAGACGTTTTCGCTCATCAATTTGATATAAGGCCACTTCTTTTGGCAAGGGAGGTCTGGGACCAACTAGACTCATTTCTCCTCTTAAGACATTAAATAATTGAGGAAGCTCATCAATACTTGTTTTACGAATAAATTTTCCAATCTTAGTGATTCTTGGGTCGTTTTTCATTTTAAATACAACTCCATCAGTGGATTCGTTTTTAGCATCCAAAACCTCTTGTAAAGACGAAGCCTCAATAACCATGGATCTAAATTTATACATTTTAAACTCTTTTCCTCTTAAGCCAACTCTATTTTGAGAGAAAAGTACAGCTCCTTTGGATTCTGTTCTAATTAGAATTGATACAATTACAAACAAAGGTGTCAATAATACAAGCATAATTGATGACACGAAAATATCAAGAACTCTTTTGAAAAAGGAAGAGCTCAGTAATTTAAAGTGCCATAAAATATTTTTATATTTAAATCCAAAAATATTTGGCTCGTAGGTGTGCAAATAATTATCGATAAGTTTTATTTTTGATAGATTATTTTTATATTTATAGACCCGATATAAAAATAAGGGATTTCCTAAAATATATCTCTTCCACATTCTTTGTGGTTCTTGAATCATTCTATACACCCATTCAAAACCCAGTTCTCTTAAAAATAATGGGGCTCTTTTTATTCTTTTGGAATAAAAGTCAAACAGACCTCCCACTCCTAAAAATAGATTTGCATTGAGTTGATGTTTGTATCTTTGAATAAATAATTCTTGCATGGGAGCACCAAGAGCAACTAGTAAGATTTGAGCATTGGATTCATTGATATCTTTTATAAGTGAGAGCATTTGTGACTCTTCTGTATATCCATCTTTAAAGCCAACAATTTTTAGTGATTTATACTTTAACAACAATTCTTCTTTGACTTTTTTTGCAACGCCATTTTTCCCACCCAATAAGTATATTGAATAAGCATGTTGTTGAGCTAGGGTACAAATACTGGGAAAGAGGTCTGTTCCATTTAAATTTTCCAGCAAGGGATTATGTATCATATTACATGCCATATTTATCCCACTTCCATCAGGTAATATATAATCACTTTGTTGTAGGGTCTTTTTATATACGGGATCATTCTGTGTTTTATTTAGACAATCTGCATTTACAAAACTTACTGTTTTTTTTGTTTTTGTTTCTAGGCAGAAATGAAAATTCTTTATGATTTGATTTAATCGAAGATTATCAAACTCCACATCTAATAATAAAACTTTGGAGTTGAAGTTGATGATTTCTTTATAATACAAACAAGAAATGACAGACTTCGCAAGAATTTTTAAATCATAGTATATACTACGATTTCTCAAGTATTCTTTGTTACATACGTACATAGAGCTATTTGACATCTTGCTATTTTTTCGAATAAACCATAATGAAATAAGTCCAACTTTCTCTTTCTTTGGATTTAAAGATATGTAGAGTTTTTTAGAAGCTATTCCCACAAGAGTTAAGTCACCTATTAAAATATTAAGAAAGACAGGAATACTTTTCAAAAACAATATTTGTGTATTAAAAAAATATACACTTTTATTACGTCGAATCACCTGCGTATTAAAAATATTTAGTTTTAAGAATAGCTTGTTGTGTAGTGCATAATACAAAAACACAAATAGTCCTAAAAACAAAACCATAATAGATATGATGATTTCAAGAAAACGTTTTTGGACTTTGTACATATTGGCTTTTTTCATAAAGCTTAATGATATTATTTGCATGATAACTCCAATCATATTGTTTTACTTTTTTTAAACCATTTTTTTTCATGGTATTTTGAAGATCTTGATCGTTCAGTACTTTTAACATGGTTTCTTTTATGCTTTGAATATCATATTCATTAAAAAATAAGGAAACATCTTTTCCTATTTCAATTAAAGAAGAATTAGAAGCACATAAGGTAGGTACATTCATGGCCATTGCTTCAATTAAAGGTATTCCAAAACCTTCATATAAAGATGGAAAGACAAATATTTTGGCCTTTGATATAAGCTCAGGCATCTTTTCATTTTCAACAAAACCTAAAAACTGGATATGTTTTTTATACTTTGATTTGGACACGTACTCATGAATGACATGAGCGTTTTCACAATTACTTCCTACTAATACTAAAGGATGAGTTTGTTTTATATGTAGCGGTAATAACTCATAAGCTTGGATAAGGCGAAGATGATTCTTCCCTGGATGCTCCAACCTTGATATATATAGAATATAGTTTTCTATTTGATTGCTGTTTTTTACTGAGCTAGTATTATTCTTTGCGATCTTATATAGATTTTTATCGTAACCATTTAGATTGACAAAAATATCTTTATCTTTTAGATTTAAATATTTGAGCATATCCTGTTTTGTATTGTTGCTTACAGCTATTATTTTATGCACACCTTTTAAAAATAGAGGTATAAAGTACTTAATATAGATCATTCTAAAAAAGTCATATTTACCTTCGATGTAAAATTGTGACAAATCATGAAACGTTGCAATTGTGTATAGGGGATAAAACAGCATGAGTCTTCTATTTGCTGCTGGTAAAAACAAAAAATCATACTTCCATGAGATTATAAAAGGTAAAACAAAAAAGTGAAACAATAGATTTAAAATAGAGTGTTTTAATATATCAGGATAAACAATAAAGCGAATGTTTTTGTGTTTTCTTGTGTAGTTGTTGATGTCTTTTTTTAATATGGCAACATACATACTATTGGATGAGGCTAAATGATACACACTGTTTTCTATATAGTTTGATATACCTGATTTTCCCTCATCAAAAACCAAAGCACTTACAAATATTTTATACATCTTAAATCCTTTCATCTTATGGAATCATATAAATACTGTATGCAAAAAGATTGCATTTTTATATGGCTTCTTTGCAATCTTTTTGCATGCAGTCATTTTATACTTACACATACTTAAACAAGGAGTTTATCATGTGTAAAACATTCGTACTTGTAATACTTGCAACCTTTATAATAGGTTGTGGACCAGGTTCCAACTCTCAAACTCAACATAGCGTTTCAAATGAAGTTGGATACTTTATTGATTCAGCTGTTAGTGGTGTTGAGTACAGTTGTGGAAACTTTGGAGGAATCACTGGAAATGATGGAGAGTTCTTATACAATGAGAACTGTAAAGTCATCTTTAAATTGGGTGGAATTATCTTAGGTGAAATAGAAGGATCTTCAATCAATGAAGATAATAATGTTCTTCCAGCAGATATCTTTGGAGTATCTAGAGATAATATCACCGATTCTAAAATAGTCTTTCTTATTCAATTTTTACAGTCCCTTGATGAAGACAATAATCCAAATAACAATATTGTCATCAAAAAAGAGATTCGAGATGGACTAATATCCAGCATTTTGAATTTTACTAAAGATGATATAAGCAGTTTAGATGTGCAAAGGGTAATTTCCTCATTGGATAAAGAGTTTGTAAGTAAAGACAGTGCTCTGCTACATTATACAAGTGTTCTAAAGAGCAAATTAAAAATTGTACTTGATGAATATGTTGAACAAGAAAATTTCTATGAAACCCAAGTCCAAAGCCAAGATACCAATAAGAGCGAAAGTAGTGAAAAACTTTTATCTGAACTTACAAATATTTTAGAATCAAGCTTGGACAAGAATGTAAGCAAAGTAGAAGTGAAACTGCTCTCAGGTTTAAGTACAGTAGAAGATACCTCTACGACAATTCAAAGCAATAATGGCTTTTCTTACGAAAATCAACGGGTAGTTGATATTGAAGTAAAAGCCCTTCCTGCCTTATTTAACAAACAAATACTTTTTTTTGAAGAGTTAAATATCCTTCCATCCCCTGTTGGTGTTATTGAAAAACTTGAAAACAAAGTACTCTCTACTGTGTTTAATCAAGAGGGAAAACTAGACTTGCAATATACCTTAGGGAACCACATCACAAGTCTTTGGCTTCTTGTTCCTTTTTATGGAATAAAAATGGAAGTCCCTATTGTTAATAATAGAATTTACATCACATTAAATAAAGGAGAGTAGTTATGAAAAAGTTAATAATATGTATGTTATTGATAAGTAAATTATTTTCTGTTGATTTTGTGCCTGCACAAACAGATGGAGCTTGGAATTACCTTTTTGATAAATATACAACACAAGGAATAAATGGTGCAGGGATTAAATCTGAAAATATCGCAACACCACAATTTGTGGTTGGTGAAGAGATCCTAAATACCTTTTTGTATGCACTACCAGAATCAACCAATGCTTCAACTGCACATCCTGAGTATTTCCCAGCAACTGAGCCTGAAATTCTTATAAAAGAGAATGCTGAAGCATTTGTGACCTTTTACTCTGAAGGTGCTGGATATAGAAATACTTTAGGGTTTTATACTTATGAAGGTGATACAGGTAGAGAAAAACCTACTTCAATAGAGCAACTCCAATCCCATGGTGTTATAATTTTCCCCAATACTTCATTATTACATAGTGGAGGAGAGTTAACCTATGGTACGAGCGTCTCTTTAGGACAATTAAGTGCTGGAACAAAGGTTGCCTTTTTTATTGTTTCAAATGGTTGGAGAGGTGACAAGGTTCAATATAGTGATTGGATATTTTCTACCTTATCATCGTTGAATCTAGAATATGATGAAGAATCAACCAAAGAAGTTCCCGATCATAAACATGTGGCATTACTTTGGAGTAATGTTGGAGCTGGAAATATCCTGTTGATGGGGTTTGAAGATATATTGAGAACACATTATGGCTGTGATCATGATTTTAATGATGCCTTGTTTTCATTTTCAACAGATCCAATGGAAGCATTAAGTGATTCAAACGGAAGTTTTGTAACTGCACCTTTGGAGCAAGATTCTGACAATGATGGAGTAAGTGATGCCTTTGATGAGTTTATAAATGATGCACAAAGAGCCTATACTACCCACTATCCAAGTATCAATGATACTGTATCTATACTGTTTGAAGATATGTGGCCCAAAGAGGGTGATTATGATATGAATGATTTAAGTGTAGAACTGCATATAGCTGAGGTTAAAGACAGTGAAAACCTAGTAAAAGAGATTCTCTTATCTTCAAAGTTAAAAGCAAATGGAGCAGCGTATAAAAATGGATTTGCCATACAAATTGATACACCCATTGAAAACATAGAATCTGCAACTTTTTATGTTAATTCACAAGAGAGCTCAACTAATGTAATCAGCAATGATAATGGTACCAGTATCGTTACTTTTTTTACAGATGCGGTGAAAGAGTTTAAAAAGATGGATGATTATAGCACTTTTGCAAGTAGCTCTAATACCAATGCCAATTGTAATGACCCTTACAATAGATTTATTAATGTATGTGACAATAGACCAATTGTAAGCAGCCCTGAGTTTAATGTTACCATTGTTTTAAAAGAACCAGTGAACTTATCAAGTCCTCCCTATAACCCATTTTTAATTGTAAACAATGGTGTGCGAAATTACAATGAAGTTCATTTACCAAATCATATGCCAACTTCAAGAGCCAATGTAAACTTATTTAATACACACAACGATGCTTCAGATTTAAATAGTAGCTTGACCTATAAAACAAAACGAGATAAACCATGGGGATTGTTAATACCAACTTCATTTTCTTATCCCTTAGAGCGAAAAAATATCAACACCGTATACAGACACTATAATGATTGGGTTCAAAGTAATGGTGCTAACTATTATGATTGGTACTTACATAACAACCTTGATGATGAGGGTGAATCATATGCTCATCCAAATAGGATATTTAATGTGAGTGATTAAAGTAAAGAGGGAAAACACTTCCCTTTTTATTTAAAGAATGTCTTTGATGATATTCTCAACTGCGTTTTTAGATGAGATCTTTTTGTAGTTAATTTTTTTATTTTTAAAAAGTTTTAGAAGCTTTTTATCCAAGTGTCTTGCACTTGTAAAGTCCTCTTTTCTTCCATAGCTTTGATAAGCAATATCTTGTCTGTCTAAGAAATAGTTTTCATTGTCGTATTGACTAAAGATATCTAACACAAGCTGTTTAAACAGCTTTTTATTGTACATTGACTTTTTATTGTAGTGAATATAACTGAATAAAAAAGACCCATCACAAATAACGTAATCAACCTTTCCTTTAAGTCTATAAAGACGATGATGTTGTTCAGCTAACATATACAAGTAATCATTTAGACGTTCAAATCTATTTTCATAAATCAAGTCTTTTGCATACTCGCTAACATATTCAACTTTTTTGTTCATAGTTTTTAGACGATAAAAAAGACCTGCAGCAGTAGTTGACTTACCACTTCCAGGTCCAGCAAAGATATTAATAACTTTCATAATTTAACCTTGTTGATAGTTTCCAAACGTTTGAGAAATATTCTCATTGTTTTTTCTCTTCATTCCTTGCCAATTTCCTTTTAAATAAGAAAAGTGTGCAACTCCTCTAAGACCAATTGCGTTTATGAATCCAAAGACATCACCACATTTTAGATGAAATATAAAATCATGGTATATGGATCCAATATAGTTTTTAAGGGTTTTAAGTAAAGTGATTTGCATATTATAAATATAAGCATCAGCTTCCCCTTCTACATACTTTCTATTGTAAAGTTGAGCAAGGGTATAGTTATGGGAATGCATGACCAAAGAACTTGGAGCATAATTTATTTTATAACCAAGTTTTTTTATATCTACTGCCCATTTGGTGTCTTCAGATGCCCAAGCTTGGGTATAAAAGGGTACTTCTTGCCAAACACTTTTTTTAATAGCTGCAAGAGGCAATGAAAAATGCATCCAATCTTTCTTTTCACTTGTGGGAAAGGCTATTTCATAATCTCTTTTAACCCATGATAAAGCTTCTGGTCTTGAAACTTGTCTTGAGAATGCAGCGGAGATTGAATCATCTTCCATTTCGTTTAATAATAATTGCAAGGTATTAGGCAATAGCATCACACAATCAGAGTTTAGAAAAACGACTATTCTATTGGAGCATTTATGAAGTGTTTTGTTAAGAACTCTACCTGGATGATATTCTTCAGAAGTCATCAACATTAATGTGTGTTGGTACTTTAAACACTTATTTAAAGTATCATCTGTGGAGCCTGAATCAACAATAATCAAATCAAAATTCACAAAAGTTTGTGAAAATAAAGCTTTTAATGTTTGATCGATTATATTAGATGAGTTTTTAGTTCGTACGATTATCGAAATTTTTTCACTAAACATTTTTTACTCCTTTGATTTCATTTAGGATTAACAATTCACTCATGTGGATATTTTTACAGCTAGAAATGTAACGGAGAATTTCATCAATTTTTTCAAATTTATCACACAAATACATGGTAATTGGGTGAATGATTACATTTGACAATAAACCTTTTTCTTCGTTATCTTTAAGTTGCTTCAAAACCATATCTCCCCATTCGTTAATAAAATAGGATTGTGAACCAAAGTCATCTCTCCAATTATATCTTTTTTTCCAAGCATCAATCCATTGTGGAGTTCTCTCTGCATGAATTAAGTGCTCATGATCTGGAATAATATTGATGGGTAAATTAAAAAGTCCCGTTTTATGTGATTGCAAAGAATGTGTATCTTTTTGAACCCCATCTGAACATATCTTTATTCCTGCATTAAAAAGTATTTTTTCAGTGTTTGCCCCATGCATATACATGTGATTTCTCCAAACATCAATGGTTTTCCCACTTGTCTTAAAAATGATATCCATGGTTTTTAACACATCGTGTTTTTGATAAAAAGCTGGACCATTATAATTACGTGTTAATTGGTTCCATATTCGATGAAACATCTCATGTTCAAAGGCATCATAGTTGTGACCACCTGTTTCAATGAGAGGGTTAAAGATGATGGGTTCAACATGTTGGTATTCATTTAAAAATGACTTTCCTGTGATGAACATCGTCATCTTGACTTGATATTTTTCCAAAACTTTAAGAAAGAACCTTCCTGTTTGCATTTCTGTAACTTCGCAATGTTGTTGGTTACCTGTATTTAGGCTCATGTGATGTAGGTCACCCGTTAAACAAATCATGATACTTCCTCTTGTATATCGTATAGTTTTAAAGAAAAATTATTGTTAATGTATTTACCCCAATAATTCAAGTACTGACGTTTAAGTGCGTTATTGTTGGCTTTGTCAAGTTTGAAAAAGTCACATACAAGTTTTAGAGTCTTTTTATCGTTGATTCCAAAAGCAACATAGGGAAAAATCAAGGGTAACGTTCCTCTTATTCCCAGCATCTTCGTTTTTAAGTTATCTTTTAGAGACAAGTTTTTAATGCTATGTTTGGATGTGATTAAGTTTTTAATTTGTTTTAATACTGCTTTTAGAGTATTGGTTTGAGAAAATGAATTGGATACCGCTGTTGCAAAATAAGAAGACCATCTTAGGTTTTTATCTTCAATGGACATGATTTCACATTGTAAATGAATCTTTTTCAATGTCTCTTTGAGCTCTTTTTGAAATTGAATTAAATCACGTTGTAAGTAGGTATCATAGTTTGGCTCAAATCTAAAGTTCATTGCCTCATCATATAATTTTTTAAATGATTCATCAATATTTTTTTGTTTTGCCATACGTATTTTTTTCTCAAGATATGAGTAGTGATAGGCACCATTATAGTATAGTAGTGCATCTCCATATCCAATAATAGCTTTTACACAATGTTTGATAACTGTTTTTATTTCTTTCATGGTGTGGTGTTTTTTTGAAAGAATCAAGTCATTGATTGTAAGTAAGGTCCCTCTATTTACCATAAGGTTTCGTATATCCCAGTTTGGGATATTTGCCAGATTAAAACGGCACATGTTTTTTAAAAACTGTGCATCTCCATTAATCACCTTGTGTCCATATCTCATATCATAAGTAATTACCAAGGGCTCACATAATTTTAATTTCATTTCACTAAAAATAGCAAGATCAAAATCTATATTAAGTACGGCGCAATGTTCTTTGATGATCTTATGAACTTCTTCTCGTAATTGTTGCTCTTTATTTTGATTGATCCCTTTTGAGACGATCAAAAAATCTAGGTTGTTGTGGGGAAATTCAACATTGGATATTTTTACAACACCACCTTCTCCCCTTCCATATCCTCCAATTAAAATCACACACTTATAATAATCTGGGTTAATATGTGATTCTATATGATCTGAAATGTTATTTAAAACTTTTGTCATCTTTTCTTCAAAGTGCGTGCTGCCTTTTAGGCTGAGTTTTCCAAAATTTTTCATTTTAAATCCTTATTTTTGTTGATTAAATATAGTGACCAAATTTTCAATATGAGTTTTACTTTTAAAATCGTATAACATACTTTTAAAAGCATTAAAGCAAAAATTATAATGCATACTTGGTGTTGCGATTAAGTGATTGATTTTTTGGGATAAATCATTGGCATTGTTTGAGTCAAACAACAGACCATTGATTCCATCTCTTAGCCATTCCGTTATGCCACCCACATCAGCTGCAATGACAGGCAAACCAGCTTTTAATGCCTCAACGCCTGTTAAATTAAAGGTTTCAGGAGTTCTGCTTGGAACAATTAAACAATAGGCTTCTTGATAATGTTTTATCAGTTCTTCATGTTTAACGGAACCCATAAATTCAACTCGATCTTCAAGTTGTAATTTTTTCGTATAATTTTTTAAGAGTTCATTTTGTGGACCTGAACCTATGATTTTTAGTTTATAACTTTTGTCAATATTTATCATTGCCTTTAATAGAATATCTATGCCTTTTCCCGTTAAAAGTTGACCCACATATAATAAAGTTTTACTTTTTGTAAAATTAACATCTTTTTTATATTCGTTGTTTTCATCCACATATAAGGGATTAACAACGATTTTATGTTCATTAAAATCATGCAGTTTTAAGTGCTCTTTCATATACTTTGAAGCCACAACAAAGGTGTCAAATTTGGCATTTACTTTTTGCAGTTTTTGTAACTTACCCAAACTTGCCAATTTGAACCCATTGGAAGTTTTGTTGATAAACCCCAAACATGAGTAGCAGTTCAAGCCTGTTTTACAGGTACACGTTTGTTTTGTAATAGCTGTATATTTATGCTCTCTTAAACAAAATAATTTATGGTCGTGGTAAAATCGAATGGTTTTAATATTGGAATTTGCGACGTCTTCTAAAGTATTGATATCATTTAATTGATGCATATAAATTACGTCAGGGTTGATCGTCTTTATCTGTTCTTTTGCAAGCACCAAGGGAAAGCTCATCTTAAATATATTAAGAAACTCGTGGGAGACTTTCATATTTGGATCATAAAGAAGCGTTGATGTAATGCCTTTTTGATTCAAATGACGTACTGTGTTATAAATATACTGCTCTGCACCTCCACCTAAAGAGGCCTTATTGTTTATCCATAAAATGTGCATTGTAAACTCCTTGTGTATATAAAAAAGTTTAACCTTGTTGTCTGCAAAAACATTGCAATCAAAATATTCTAGGTCTTTTGAATGACTTTTTTATAAATTGAATATAGTTTCGAATTGATTTTTTGAGTATCAAAAGATAAAACACTTTGCCGCGCATTTTTAATCAAAGTGCTGCCTAGGATTTTATTTGAGATCAAAGTAGATAAGTTCTCTTGCAAGGAAGTAATAGATTCATTTTTAAAAATTAAAGCATCTTTTTTGTCTTCCATGACATTACAAATACCTGCAATATCGCTGATGATGACAGGTAAAGAAGCTGCCCATGCTTCAAGAGCAACGATACCAAAGGGTTCATGGTTTGAAGGAAGGACTAAAACATCAGCGTTTAAATACATATTGATTAACTCTTGGGATTGTGGATTAAGGTTAGTGATAATTGTGACGTGTTTTTTCAAGTTGTTTTGCTGAATATACTTTACAATAGTAGTATGATAGCTCTCATCGGTGATATTTCCCACCAGTAACACATGAATGTTTTTATATAGGTGTTTGATGTTATTAATAACGTTTAAAAGTAATAATTGGTTTTTTTGAGGATCAATTCTAGCACTGACCAAACAGATAAAAGCATTATTTCCTAAGTTGAACTTTTCACGAATGATTGTATTTTTTGCTTTGGCAAATAATTTAATATCAACACTGTTTTCAAGTAAAAATATATTTGAATTATTTTCTTTTTCTTTTAGCTTTGAGTACTCTTCTTGATTGAGACAAATGGTGGCATTGGCATCTTGTATCACTCTTCTTGACCCAACAAGCAAACCCAAAATTTTACCCCACTCAAAACTTGATTTAAAAAAGCCACTAGATTCATTTGATTGGGAAGTTTGTCTATTGTAAACACCACCGTGAATAGAGACAATATAGGGTATTTTTCTTAGTTTACAAATAAGTCTGGCAATTCCTCCTAGACGCTTAAAGGTATGTAAGTGGATTAAATCTATATTTGCTTTAAATAATAAAGAAAATAACAATGTGAAAGAAAAAATATTCCCTCCGATTAAATCCAATTGAGCTTTGAGTTTTTCTTTTAGATTGAAGTAGGGATAAAAATAAGAAAAACGACGTATCTTAACACCTTGTAAGTGTTCTTCTTTCTTAGAGTTTAAAATGCTTGTTGTATAAACCTCACTGTTCACATGAAATTCTTTTAATCCCAAGGCATAAGACATAATCACATTTTCAGTTCCTCCCCAATGAGATTTGGTGAAGCGTCTTGGAATGTGAATAACATTTATCTTTTGATTGCTTATATGTTCTATTATTGAATATAGTTTTTTGGATACTTCACTTGATGAATGATTTTTTTTGACATGGTCATAGGCGCGAGTACCAATATTTTGGCAGGGGTTTGGTGTTGATAACAGTTGGACAGTTTTAAGTGCTATATTTGAGGCTGTATCTTCAATACAGAGAGCTTTATCCATATTTAAACCTTCTGCTCCAATGGAAGTCGTTAGTACTGCTTTTTTCAAAAAGGCTGCTTCTAAAACTCTTGTTAGGGTGCCTGAAGCAATTTTAAGGGGCAAAAACACAAACTCGGCTTTTTTTATGTAACTCGTCAAGTTATCAACTTCTCCTAGGACTGTAATATTTTCTAACTCTTTGTCATACGTGGATGTTTTGTTTTTTCCAATGACTAAGATATGGATATCTTGTTGTTGCAAAAATGTTTTAATTAAGGGATAGATTTCATTTTTTAAAAAAATATATGCTGTTTGATTAACCGTGGAATTTAACATTCCGTAAAATAAAATAAAGCGTTTGTTGTAAGTACATGTTCCTTTATCTTGTTGTTCCTTAAAGACATTGGGTAAATGTTTGTGTTGTTTTTTATTTGTATGGGTATTTCTAATCGTGAGCATTTCTGTTTTATTGGTATACAAATATGTGAAATTTTCATTTAAAAATCTTTTTTCAAAATAGTTTAGTTTTAAATATTCAAGTAAAAAATATCTATTTTTAAGGGTAGGTTTGTTTTTCCAGGCCTCGTAACAGATGCGCGAGCTTAACATGTCCACATCAATAATTATATTTGAAAAAGGAAGAATCTTCTTTGCAAATCTAGCCAAAACTGCCATAGAATTGAACTTGAAAAAAATTGTATCATATTGGTTTTGAAGCAGTATTTCTTTGAACGCATTTAATTCTTCCTCTAAAAAATCGTGCACAGAGTTTGGAAAGTAAAAGGGACTATCTGTATTGTTTATGACATAGAGTTTTTGCTGTCTATGTTGTTCTATGATTTCTTTTGAATAGTGTTTATCTTGAATAAGTAGAATATCAGTGTCATACTTATTCTTTAAGGACTCATATAAAAAAGAACTACGATTTTTGTCTCCTCCAAAAAGTCCTATAAAAGGTACATCAACGTATAAAAGTGTTTTAGTTTTCATCTTGATCTCTTTTAAGTAAAAGTTGCCGAATGTTTTTTTCCAATAAAGTTTTTGTCCCTTTAACGCGTCTATCATCAATCAGCCAATCAAGATCACTTTCTTTGGTATCCACCAAGTTGCCATCTAAAGCAATAATTGATGTTGCAAATACAATTTTATTTTCAATATTGGCTGGAAACTTTACTGTCTTGTAGTCATCTATGATGGATTCTATTAAAACCACATTACTTTTGATCTGACAGTTGGAACCTACCATAGAAGGGCCAATAATAGTCGCTCCATCTTCTATACTCGTAGATGAACCAATAAAAACAGGGGGTATAATGGTGACTTTATCCAAGTCAACTGTTACATTCAAGCCTAAATAAATTCCTTTTTTAACCTCTTTTGCAAAAATCTTATAGTGTTTGATTTCACCTTTTAAAATACGGCAAGTAGCATTATAATAGTCATTGACATTCCCAATATCAATCCATTGGTAGTTAATATTAATTCCAAAAATATTGAGCTCTTTTTTAACGATATCTGGCAATAACTCACTTCCAATATCATATTCTACATTGGAGGGAATATGATCAAATATTTCTGGTTCAAAGATATAAATTCCTGTATTGGCTAAGCTTGAAACGGCAATATGGGGTTCGGGTTTTTCTTGAAACTGAATAATCTTATTTTCTTCATTTAATTGAACCACGCCATATTTATGCACTTCGCTGACATCCACTTGTTTGAGCGCAAGGGTGACTAAAGATTTTTTTTCTTTATGATATTGAATAACTTTTCTTATATCTAAATCAATGAGTGCATCTGCACATAACACTAAGAAAGTATCATCAAAAAAAGAAGTTTCATCTTGAATCTTTTTCATTCCTCCTGCACTTCCTAAGGCTTTAGAAACCAAGTTACCTTCAATCTTTTCTCCTTCAAAAGAATAAGCAATTTCAACACCCAAACGATTACCATTTCCAAAATATTGTTCAATTTGAGTTGATAAATAACTGGTATTTATTATGATTTGTGTTATTCCATTGTCTCTTAAGTGTTCAATTATAGATTCTAGAACGGGTTTTTGAAGAAGTTGAATCATTGGTTTAGGAATCTCGTTGGTTATAGGTTGGACTCTTGTCCCTTTTCCTGCTGCTAAAATCATTGCTTTCATAATATCTCCCTTAGCCTATTCTTTTATAATCATCTTTATATCGGACAATATCGTCTTCTTCAAGATATTCACCTACTTGAACTTCTATTAATAATAAATCAACTTTTCCTTCATTTTCTAAACGATGTTTTTTACCCATAGGAATATAAACAGATTCATTGGCACAAACGAGTTTTTTGGTTTTTCCAATGGTTACTGTAGCAGTACCTTTTAATACAATCCAATGTTCATTTCTATGAAAATGTTTTTGAAGAGAAAGTCGATGTTGTGGTTTGACTAAAATCGTTTTAAATTTATAATTGTCTTTTGTCTCTAATAGGTTAAATGTTCCCCATGGTCGATGTACAAGAGGATGTTCTTCTACTATATTTGAGCCTTCTTTATGCAAGGTATCCACAATGCTTTTTACATCCTCAGATTTTCCTTTTTGAGTGATGAGTAGGGCATCTTGTGTATCAACGACAAGTAGTTCTTTTACGTTTAAAAGCACGATCTTTTTGCCATGTGCTAAGACCAAGTTATTTGATGAGTTCACCAATAATGGTTTCTCTTTTGTATAAGAAATAGCATTGGAATCTTCTTTTGGTAATTCATTATAAATAGAATCAAAGTTTCCCAAATCACTCCAAGAAAAAGTAGAACGTACAATTTTTAACTTGTGAGATTTTTCCATAACAGCATAATCAATACTGATATTTGGAATATCCTTCATCAAGTCTTCTTTGATGAAAAATGGATTTGTTTTAGGTGTACTTTGAAATGCATATATACACATCTCATATACATCCAAGGCGTATTCTTTTGCTTGGTCGAGTAACATATCCGCTTTAAAACAAAACATACCGCTGTTCCAAAAATAACCTGCGACCAGATACTCATTGGCCTTATAAATATTTGGTTTTTCATAAAACTTTTCAACATCTTCATTTCTGGCTTTAATATAACCATAACCAGTATGCGCATACATCGCTTTAATACCAAAGATACTTATATAGTTGCTTTGGGAGTTTATAATTGCCGTGTGAACATCTTTTTCATAAGTTGAACTTTCACTTATTTCATGGTCACTGGGTGTTACAAATAAAACTTCATTTTTATCCACGTATAAACTGGCCAAAATAATGGCTGCAGCGGTATTTCTTCCTATGGATTCTAAAATAAACTCAACTTGTATTTTTAAAGAAAACTCACAAATTACTTCTTCAATTTGCTCTTGGGCAATAAAATAGTTTTGCTCATTACATATGATTAAGAACTTAGTGGTTAAAACCGTATTTCTTAAAAGTGTATTTTGAAATAAAGAATGTCTTGAAGTCAACTTGGTAAATTGTTTGGGCATGTGTGTTCTTGAAATTGGCCAAAGTCTGGTACCATTTCCCCCACATAAAATTACATTTGTCATTATCCACCTCCAAATAAATTGTTGTATATTTGAAAGTTTTCCATAAGAGTGTGCAAATAAAATGCAATTAGTTTTTTAAAGTGAGGTGGATTAAGAAATAGTAGTTAGAAGTAGGAATTACACAAATTTTGTAATAAGAATTGTAGTGTCATCATTTTTTTCTTTTTCTTTAATGAAACTTTCAAGAGCTAAATAAATTTGATGTAAAATATCTTCTGGATTTTTATGGGTATTTTGGGCAATGATTTTGATTAAACTATCAAGTCCAAACATTTGATGATCTTCATTACTGGCCTCTGTTAAACCATCTGTATAAAGAACCATAAAATCATTTATTGAGATATCTTTTTTGATGACCTCATACGATGTTTCTTCAAAAATACCTAAAGGAATAGCAATTGATTTTAAATTTTCAATGAGATTTGTTTTTGAGTTATAGTATAAAACATCATTGTGTCCAGCACCTATATAATCTATTCTACTTTCGTTTTCATAAAACTTAATAAAAAAGGCTGTAATAAAAAATTCACTACTTTTAGCATCACTGCAAACCATCTCATTGATATGCTCAACTTGTTCTTGAAAAGAGGATGAAGTAGATAAGATTGCTCTACAAATTCCCCTAAAGGTACTCATAGTAATAGCAGGACCCACCCCATGACCAGAAACATCAGCAATGACAATATTAATTGCTCCATCATTGGAAAAGAAAAAGTCATAATAATCTCCACCTACAAATTGTGCTGCTTCAAAGTGGGTTGCTACTTCCATTCTATCGCTACTTAGTATTTCTTTGGGTAAAAAGTTTTGTTGCACTTTTTGTGCGATTTTCATCTCTTCTTTTAAATAGTTTGCTTTTTTAACTTCTTCGAGAGTTTTTAAAAGTACAATGTTTTTTTCTTCAAGTTGTCTGGTTCTTTGGTTGACCAAATCTTCTAAATTAATTTTATATTGTCTATTTTCTCGTGTATGTTTAATTTGGATTAACAGTTTATGTAATAAATCAAAAAACTTATCATGTTCCAGGGGTTTAAATAAAAATCCATCAACACCCAGCTCTATTGCTTGAGTTAAAAAAGTAATATCAGAATAAGAAGATAAAAAAATGATTCTTTGAGACTTATGAACTTGTTTAATAGAAGTCACCATTTCAATACCATTTAGTTTTGCCATAACAATATCACTGATGACCAAGTCAAATTTCTGCTTCATGTATAAAGACAAACCTTCTTCTCCATTTGAAGCTGTTTGAACATCATCAAATATTCTTTTTAATAGCTCAGATGTTTTTTTTCGGGCTAAATCGTTGTCTTCCACATATAAAACAGAAATGTTTTTCGCAATTTCTTTTATATTATTTAAACCTTTCATTTCATATCCTCATCTTTATACCGTATAACTAAAGTCACGCTATTTTTTTTAAATATAATATCATCACAAAAATGTTTCATGAGCATAATCCCTCGACCCGACTCTTTAAAAATATCCTCATCTGTTATTGTCTTAACATCTTGTATCTGGTTCTCTAGGACAATCCCATCACCTTCATCTTCAATGGTGATATTTAGCTCATCAGAAACCTTATAAGATATGCCTACATACTTGTTTTCATCAGATTTATTTCCGTGGATTATTGCATTGGTGACGGCTTCTTGTAGACTTAATTTTAAACTCTCAAATTTAGCTTGTATTTTAAATAAAGGTTTTAAATCAGATTTAATCCAATTCATTACCTCTGTGATATTTTTTAAATTACTTTTTATGGCTATTTTTGAAGTGAGTGTTTTCATGGTTTTTACCGTATATTAATAAAGCTATCAAGTTTGGTAACTTTAAATATTTCTTGTACAAAAGTACAACTATTTATGATGGTTAAAATTTGGTTTTTTGCTAAAAGTTTTTTGTATATATTAATAATCATGGCCAAGCCAGAGCTATCTATGAAGCTTATGGCATCAAAATCCAGCTCCAGCTCATGTACCTTACTTTCCTGGATCTCGTGTACATAAGGCCCCAGTAGTTCTTGTATCTCTTTTAGGTTGGTCGTATCAATTCTATCATCATCTACAAATACGATTTGTATTTGAGTACTTGACTTTTTAATGCTTAAGTTCATATGAAAACTCCTCAAAGTATAGACAGTTCAACAATTATACATTAATTATATTTAATAGTTTTTTCTTATTTAAGATATATTTTTTACTTAAGCTTTTGACTTTTTCTCTTTGTTCTTTATCTAAACAAAGGAAGAAGTAAAACAAACAATATAAAACAACACTTGAAAAACCAAATAACAACAGAATTAAAAACGATATATAGGCTATATATTGGCTGATAAAAAATAAAATAGCATAAACACATAGACCTATTAAAATATTTTTGAAAAGTACTGCTTTAAAATATAAATAAATTGAGATATTTGAAAATTTACAAGCTACGGGTATATTATATAAAAAAGCCAATAATACATTTGGTATAAGGGTTCCAATAGCCACACCTACAATAGAATACTGCCCAATAAGATAAATACTTAAACCCAAATTCATAATAGATTCTATGATTGCAATAAGGGTTAGTTGTTTGTGTTTATTACACATTAAGAGTACTTGAACACTGCTACTTCTTAATACAACTAAAATATACATGGAGAACAATAGTATTTTTGCTGTTGTAATCACTTGTACATTGGTAATATTTAGCCATAGATTTAAAAGCTCTTCAATAAATAAAAAAGAAGGCACCAACAACATTGTTGCAACGAAAGCAACCACTTGATTACTCTGTAGTAAAACACTGGAAAGTTTGTTGTGATTTGAAGCAGCAAAAAACGAGGCACTTAAAGGTCCTACTATATCGTGGATTTGAGTGGAAAATTGTCTGAACAACTCTGAGACCCTAGAAATAATTTGATAAAAACCAACCAAGGCTATACTTGAAAACATTGAAATAACAATTTGATCGGTTTTAAAAATAATCAAATTTGAAAACATCACAATATATGCAAACAATGAAAATCCCATAACTTCTTTTACTTTTTCTTTTTGAAAGAGTTCAAGAGATATTTGTAAAGAAGGGACTTTTTTATAAACATAATAAGCCATACAAATATTGGTTAATAGTTGGACTAAAATAGCACCAATTGCCATGATTAATAAAGATGAATATAAATAAATAGCCAAAGTTATTACAATAAAGTTGAGTATTAAAAAAAACAAATCAATATTATTACGAAGTGGGATTTCTTGAAGACCTCTTAATATTTCTCTAAAAAACCCTAGGGGAAAGATCAGTGTCGTTCCTACTCCAAAAATCAAAAAAACCATTTGAAAAGATTCAATGGATTTTGTGTCTGAAAAGGTAAATAAGTTTTCAAGATTAAAGGCCAAAGAAACAGTTAATATTAAAATTCCAAAAGCCAGAACCACATAAGAGAAAAATATGGTTGAAATGAGTTTATTATAGTTTTTCCATTTTTTATTTGCCAAGGTCTCACTGGTGGCTTTTTGAACTGCTGTTCCAAATCCAAAATCTAAAAGAACTGAATATCCAAATATACTCCATAACAAAGCCCAAAAACCATACTCTTCATTGCTAATGCCTAGAAAAATAATTCTTACTAAGAACAAGGAAGTAATTATTTTAATAATAAGAAGTAAGTAGTTTGAAGCTGTACTTTTAATTAAAGTATCTTTGATATCTATATTCATGACACACTCTTTTTGAGGGTATTTAATAGAATCGCTTCTACTTCTTTTTTAACACTATGAAGGTTAAACTTTTCACAAACATGTGTAAAGGCATTTTGTCTCAGAAGCTTATAAAAATAAGTATTATTGTGAATCTTTAAGATATTATTTTTTAAATCATTCCTATCTTCTCTTTCATACAGTAAACCATTTTTATGATGTGTAATGATTTCTGAAGGACCAAATCCTTTAGAGGCAATAACGACAACACCTGCAGCCATTGCTTCAATGATAACCAATCCAAAGGGTTCTTCCATCCGAGTTGGCATTAGTAAAATATCATAAGCCTCATAAGTAGACTCTAGAGAATTCTTTTTTCCAAGAAACTTAACTTCTTTAGTTAGATTTAAAACATTTACCATGTTTTTACACGTATGCACATATTGTTTCTCTCCCTCCCCCAAAATATCAAAAGTAAAGTTTTTCACTCCTTGATCCTTTAGTGAAGAGAAAGCTCTTAATGCAATATCTAAACCTTTAGAATAATCTAATCGTCCACAAAATAGATATTTAATTGTTTTGCTAAGATGTTTTTCTTTTTTGTGAACAATTCTTGTGCCATTTGGAATCACATAGGTTTGTTTTGAATGATAAAGTTCTTGCATTCTTTTCTCAACCCACTTAGATACACAAATGGCAGGAGAGTAGTTAACCTCTTGACTAATAGTAAAAGGCAAAATATCTTTTATTTTTCTTTTTATTTTTGAAAGAAAGGAATTGGAACAATATCCCTTCATCCAAAAATCTCCAATTTCAAATATTCTTTTGATATGAAGGTCTTGAACTGCAACAGCAGGGGAGAGGGAAATCATACGCAAAGACCAAAGGTAAACCAAGTCAGGTTTGAGACTTTGGATAAGCTCCTTGGTTAAAGTGTAGTTATACTTTTCTATCTTGTGTTTATCCCAAAAGCTTGGTTTCTCATAATTTATGTATTTTAGTTTTCTATAAATTGGCTCAAAGTTGATACTTTCTTTCATGAAATTTCCAGTTAAAACAACTACTTCATGACCACAATTTTTTAAAAAATTAACGGTATTAAAACAAGCTACTTCATAGCCTCCAATAAAATGTGGAGGATAATAATTGCTGATAACTAAAATTTTCATTTCATATCCTTTACTTGGTATTATTTAAGTAAATGCCACTCAAATAGGTCAAAGCCAATAAGAGATTTTATATAATATAAAGCCAAAAAGATTGCAGAAACTAAAGATATGGCCACACAAAACACAAAAATACTTGAAATGAACATGGTGATTACTTCCCAAATGAAATTTTTGTTTATGAGTCTTGACGAGTATCTTTTTTCTTTTCCTAGATAAAAAGTAATATAGAAAAGTCTCAAAAACCAAAAACACATATTGATTTCTAGAACCTTTTTTGTTTGTTTTGGAAGGGCTAGTTTAATCAATCGTTTGGTTTCTCTTTTTTGTTCATTATTCATACTCTCCTCTATTAAGGGGTTTATTTTAGAGAAGATAAGTTCCTCACTCACTTTTTGAAGATTGATCTCTTCTTGCTTTTGTGCGCTAAGGGCAATTTTAATAAGACGTTTCGTCTCAACTATCTGTCCTAGTGACATGGCTTTTTGTATGATGGGATTCATATCTTTAAATATGGACTCTTCATTTATGTTTTGTGCTTTCACATGAACTCCTTTCTTGAATTAATCTATTTGTTGCTGCAATTAGGGCAAAAACAAACATCAGTTGATAATAATTGTTGGTCTGTTTTAAAACCCACTCTAGGGATGATTGAAGATAGATACTTAATAATGCACCAATTAGCGCGATACAAATATAACGATACTTACGCCACTTTCCATGTTTAAGTGCAAAATAGTTTTGAAGGTTTTTAAAATAAAAATATAGGAGCATGGAAATAAATACAAATAAATTCAACCAGCCTGTCTCAGCTGCTATCATTAGATATATGGTCTCCACCAAGCCACCTTTTTCATCTTCATTTAATCGCTCAATATGGTTACCATATGAATAAGGAGGATTGATTTTTAGTGCAAAGTTATTTAGTCCAATCCCAAATATTTTGTCGTTGGCCATATTTTGAGCAGCTTCAGCTAGTACTAGTCTCACACTAACAGATTCTTCAGGTGCAGTTCTAATTCGCTCCATAATAGTGTCACTTGCTTTATATAAAACACCCGTACCTAAAATTAAAAACAAGCCAGCAACACCTACTTTTCTGAATGAAACCTTATGGGCATAAGACAAAATAAATATAATAAAAATAGACAAAGAAAACAGTGCCATACCACCTCTGGATAAAGTGGATAAAATATCAATGGCACAACACCCAAAGGCAAGTGTCCATAAGAAGATATTTGATTTTTTGACATTGAGTAAATAAGACAAAAAAAGACTTCCATAAACAATAAGATACATTACTAAAGAATTTTGATGGGGAAAGGGCCCCATGGTTTGAAACATTCCTTCTAGGTATTTTTGCTTAAGTACAATAAGGGTTATAAAGATAACGATATAGACCATATATTTTAAAAACTGTTCTATATCTTCAAAACTGCGAATAAGGTTGTATATGACAAAAAAGTAAAAGTACATTCGAATCATTTTCCATAATTCAAAAAAAGAATAAACATAAATATCACTGTTTATAATGGAAATAGCTGAAAACATAAAATAGGTAAAATACAAAAAACTCCCAATAGGTAAAGAGATGGGATACTTGTCTCTTCTATGAATGAGAACCAAACACATAATCATGGCGGTAATATCAACCAAGCCTATTTCAAAACCTCTTGCGGTTCCTCTGTATGTTTCCATGGATATGAAGTTAATATCTTCTGTTCTTGCTGTAAAAAATAACAGTAAAAACCATAGAAATTTTTCAAAAGAGGGATGCCTTTTAGCTATTGCATAAGCAATTGGAATCCCAAAAAATATGACAATGAAAAATACTATGTATTTAAATTCAGACATGATGTACTCTCTTTAAATTATTTCTCTATATTTAATAACACTAGCTGGAGCTCCAACTACTACTGAGTATTTTGGAGTATCTTTTAAAACAACGCTATTTGCTCCAACTCTTGAATAATCATCTAGAAATATTTTTCCAAGAATTTTTGCTCCTGTGCCTATCTCAACATAATCTCCTAAGGTTGGATTAGAAGTTTCGTGTTCTTCTCCTCGATCACCTAAAGTCACGCCTTGATGAATAATACAGTTTTGACCTATAATGGCATACTCTCCAATAACCACACCACTTGGATGAGGAAGATATAATCCTCCTTGAATTTTCGCACCTCTTGCAATATCACACCCAAAAAGTACAAAATTAAAAGTTGATATTATTTTTGCAAGAATTCCCAAGTGATTGTCGTAAAAGAATGTTGCGGTTCGAACTAGAACCACGGGATACATTCTTGGATTAAATACCATTAAATAATCCTTGAAACCTAGTTCCTCTTTATTTCTAAACATTGCTATGTCTTTTTTGATTAATCTGAATAAATTTTTCATGCTAGTCTCCTTTAACTATTTCTTTGACTACAAAGGTATTTAAAATGGCATCTAAACTTGGCATAATTAATGCAAGTATAGAATTCCAATCTCCTAGTTTACTAGAAGGAATAAATACAACATCATTGGGTTTGATCATGAAGTCTACTTGTTTGCCTTCAAGAATATTTCGTAAACTTGCTACATATATAGTGGGGTTTGTTAAGTTCCCACGAATAATTGCAATTTCGTCGATATTGGCATTTGGTGTATATCCTTTGGTATAGGTTATGAGTTGGGTAAGGGTCATCTTTTCTTTAAATCCAAAGTGACCAGGTTCTTGAACTTCCCCTAAAACATATACTTCACTGTTTAAAGCAGAAGGTATATAAATATAATCTTTGTCTTTTAGCGGAATATTATGTAAGGGATTTCCTTTTCTTACTAGCTCAATAAAGTTGACGGGTAAAACAGTATTTTCTCGTCTTATATAAGCATGCTCTAAATCAGCAAGCTCAACGGTATTGTCTTCAAAAATACCAATGGATAAACCTCTTGCAATGGCAATGGTGTCTAAAACCTTTGTATTATTAGTGATTGAATACGTACCTGGGTCATTGATTTTTCCCAAAATGGTAAAACTCTCACTTCTAAATTCATATGGAACAATGGTTATAATTGGATTGATGAGGTATTTTTGTAATTTTTTGGATAATTTACTCATGGCTTCATTTATGGATAGTCCACTTATTTTTACATCACCAATGAGCTGTAAGGTAACTGTACCATCTGATTTGACTACCAAACCCTTGACATTTAACTCAGGTTCTCCATAAACAAAAACATTAAACTTATCACCTGCTCCAATAACATAGTTTTCTCTTTTTATTTGATGTAAGGCCAAAAGCTCTTTTTTGATTTCTTTTTCACTTTTACCTTTATATAAAATATCAAAGTTCTTTTCAATGACTTGATAGGTTTCTTTCTTTTCTTGGGTTTTGTTTATAACTTTTTCTATTTTTATTTTTTCCATTTTTACAGAATTGTCTTGGGGTTTTGGACTGGGAATACACCCTGAGTAAAAAAGAAAAACACTTAAACACAATAAGTATTTAGATATATTTTTTATCCATAACATTGAGAACTCCTTTTATATTTTGAATTCCTTTTTTCTTCATAACAATCATCAGCTCTTGCAGAAGTGTTCTGTGTGAAAAACGATACTTACATACCAAACACACAAAACTACAGAAGTTTGCCAAAGAAGCAAAAAGATAAGGATTAGACATAGTATTTGATACTTCGATAAAAATATGATTGAAATCATTGCCTTTTAAATTATTAAAAAACTTTTCAACATTTTGTGCATTGGCCAAATCATATTCATTTTCTTCATTTATTAATAAGTACGCCTTATAAGTATTGGCATTAATTTTATTTAATTTTAAATAGTTAATATTTTTATTGTTGTACAAAGACTCATTTAACACAGCACTTTTAACATCAGAGCTTAATGTATCGATGGTTTGTATATGTAGAACTTTTTTATTTTGGTGGGAGAGAATTTGCATGAGTTGATTTATTATGGTACTTTTCCCAGTTCCAGGTTTATCACTTCCAAATAAAATAATAGCTGGGTTTGTAAATTGTGAACAAGTATTTAAAAATTCGTCAAAGAAGCTGGCGTTGTTTTTTTTGATTAAAGAAGCTTCACTCTTCTCATCTAGTAACACGCCTAATACATTAATCCCAAATCTTTTTTCTAAGTCAAAACGCTCTTTAATAGTACGGTTAAAAAACTCCAATAATATAACAGCAGCAATACTGATTGAAAAACCTAAAAAGCCAAATAAAATAACTATGGCCTTTTTATAAGACGGTTGTGCATATCTAGGTTCTGTGGCATATTCCAAAAACTTAAAGTCTTCTAGAGATGATTCTAGGGCCATTTTCACTTCACTTAATCTGCTTGTAATTTTATTAAATAGATCTTGTTGTTGATTTAGCTCATTTTGAATTATTTGGTAACGCTTATCTAAAATATTTAAGATTTTTATTTTTCTTTGTACCCGTTTTTTTTGAACTGCAAGTTGTTTTATTCTAGTACCACTTGATACTATTCCCACTTGACTTTTTGATTTTTCAATTTTCAAGGCAGTCACTACTGGATTGTTTCCATAGGTAGTTTCATCAGGGATTGAGTGTTTTTTATCTTTGTTTAATAACTCTTTTCCCATGATTTCGATTTCATCTATTAGTTTTTTTACTTTTGGATTATGTAGTGTATACCGTTGTTTTAGCTTTCTGAGTTCTTTCTTTTTGTTATCTAAACTTTTTCTATCTGCTGATCTAACTGAGTATTTAAGTTGAACTTCTTTAGGAAGGTTTTCTAAAGAGTTATTTATTTCTTTTACTTTTGTTTCAAATTCTTTTTGTAATACTTTTGCAGATACCAAACTTAATTCTATTTCATTTAACTGTTTGTATTTATACTCTTTTTGTATTTGAATAGATAAGATTTTATATTTTTTTATAAAGTCACCTTTTTTAAAGAGCGCCTTATTAATGCCTTTTTGAACGATTTCTTTCTGCTCTTCGTAATATCTATATATTTCCTTGGTTGCTGCATTTTGAACTTCATAAAAGTTCTTTAAAAATATTTCACTTAAAACATTTGCACCTTCAACTGCTTTTTTGATATTTGGATTGGTATATCTTATTTCAATAATATCTGAGTTTCTTCCTCTTTTTATTTCGAAGCTAGAGTAAAGTTTTTCTACACTTAGATTTAGTTTTAGTCTTACAATAACTTCTTCTAAGTTTTTACGTGTTCGTATTGTTTGCAGTGCAGTGTCGTAGTTGAAATTTTGGAATTTATAAGGTACATCTCTTGGCATAGATATTTTTTTGTCATATCTTATTAACTTGGCAGTAGCTTTATACTTTGGCTTGATAATATTTTGTGCCAAAGAAGCACCAATGATTAAAAATAGTAAAGTCATAAGCAAAATAACAATTGATTTATATTTTAATACTTTTAAGTAGTAAGTAAAATTGATTAAAAAATTGTTATCTTGAATGTTTTTATTTTTCATTTCTTATCTCTTTTTCCATTACTTTTCTAATATCAGTTATGCTTTGTATATGTTCATCTATGTTTGTACTTGAAAACATTAAGGCATTTGAGTCTTTATGGTCTGGATGAAAGCCATGCATTCCTGGAATTGCTTTTAATCCAAAATAACTTGGATTGATTAGAATTCCTGGATTGGTTAAAAAAAACATTTCTCCGAAACGATTTCCTTCAAAATAAACATGCATTCTTTTAAGCTCATCATGTGATACAATTGAACCTTCTTCGGTGTTTTCTAAGACTTCTTGTATTTTAATTTTTGCCTCGTCATTTAAAAACCAAAATCGAGCCATCGTAGAGTCATACATAGCTACATAATCTTTTCCATACTCTAGTTGTGTCTTTTCAATTGATGAGATAAGATCAACACTTCCTTTTGTATCACACATTCCATGGTCACTAAAGATGTGAAGACTAACTTCATCATAGTGATCAGTTGCATGATCATAGACATCTTCAATTTGTTCTTCTAGCCAGTGTAATTTATCTTTTGTTTGCTCTTGTGTTGTTCCATAAGTGTGCATGACGCCATCAAGGGTTGGAAGATAAAGGTAAGTAAATTCAATCTCTTTTTTTTCAATCTCTTTTTTTAAAACATTAAGATTGAATGTTTCACTTTTTCTCCAATTTGAGCAGTGGTAAGGAATGTCATTTTGAACACACCAATCAAAAATGGTATCTGTTTTTAATATTCCATTGGGAACAAAATAATCTCTTTTTTCAAGATAATCAAAATATGGAAGATATTTAAAAGGAACACTATATAGTTCAAAGTATCCTGTAAATCCATAATACAATTTGATAAGTTTACTTAAATAATGACGAGGTCTAAAACGGTCAAAAATACGTTTGGGTAAAAAGGCCAAATATTTAAAAAACTTAAAAGGTGAATTACTTGGATCGTAGTAAAAACTTGACCAATGGGTATGTTCATCTGGATAACGTCCTGTTAATATAGACGGGTCAGCAGCTGATGAAAAACCGAAGGTTGTTTTTAAGGGTTTGGCTGTTTTAATATGTTTTATATTAAAGCCATGTTTTTTATAAACTTCCCAACCAAAACCATCAATAAAAACAAATAGGGATAATTTTTTCATTGTAAATCCTTTTTCTTTTTAATTGTAATCATTAAGAATGCAAAAACAATGCAATCTTAGAGTGTGCGTTAATAAAGACCAATACTTTTTAAAAATAAGTAAGCCGCTTTAAAAAGTTCTCTTGAGGAATCAAACATATCTGCTATTTGATAAGTAAATAAATAGGCAATAGTATAAAAAATGCTGGAGTTGGAAAACGATGAGTGTGAGATTTTTTTGTTGATAAAGACTAAAAAAGGGAGAGAGACACAAAGATAGGCAATACTTATACCTATAAACGCCCCTACAATTATATCGGTGAAGTAATGTAAACCCAAATAAATACGTGGAAGGCAAATGAACAAAAAAGTATAAAAAAAGGCAAAGAGACCAATTCTTTTTGATATGAAGTACAAACACATGCTAAGTGTAAAAAATAAGGTTGCATGGTCACTTGGCATTGAGTTCCAACCTTCCAGCAAATCAATCTTCACATCGTAAGGAAGTACAAAGTCTATGCGTTCTTCATGAATTGGTCTTAGTCTCATGGGTAAAACACTTGGCAGTAATCTTGCAATTGCCATAGCAATAATTGTGCTAAAAATAGTGAATACAAAAGCAATTTTTCGTAAAGAATCATCTTTGACATTAAACAAGGTATACCATAATAAGGCAGTTATAACTCCCCCTTTTAAAAGGTGATTGGAAGATAAGAGGACAATAAATTTGTCTATGCTTGTGTGAATATGAGCGTATTGATTTAAGAATAAAATAATTGCAGTATCAAATTCATTCATAACGTACTCCTTAGACGTTATTATAAAAATGATTAATGCAAAAATTATGCAGAACTAGGAGTTTATGGTATTTTTAAATAAACTCTCTAAATTTCCCAGTAGTACTGTATCTTTATGCATAATAGATTTTAGTTTATCTATGTTGATAAACAATATATCAGTGGTGAGTGTTGTTTTTATAGTTTTATGGCTCACCCCATGAAACAATACATCAATACCCAATGTTGCTCCTGTACTTTTGATATCTTCTATTTCATTGGTATCTTCATTGATGATTTCTATACTTCCACGTACCACAACAATTAAAGTATCTGCTTGTTTGTCTTGTTTGTAAATGTATTCATGTTCTGAGTAAATATGGTGTTCAAATAAATGAATCAATTGGTTTAAAGTAGACTCTTTAATATCTTTGGTCCAAGAGGCTTGTTTGATCAAAGTTGATACTTCTGGAATGGCAACTTTGCTTGGCATTTTTAATAAAGCAAACATTCTGGTTTCAACATCATCAACCATTCTTGAAGCTTCAGGTGTATCTAAAACACCAGCTTCCAATAGTTTTTTAATAACTGATCGCTCACGGTTAAGTAACAGTCTATTGGCTGTTCTTGTTTGTATTGCAATTACAATCTCCGGAAAGACTGACGAAATATTTGCAATATAGTTGAAGGTGATTTGTTTGTTTCGCATGATCTCTTCTCGAACGGCCTTGTTGGCTTCTTCATTTGGAGCTAAGTTATCTACATGGGCTAAAATTTCTTCTTGTCCATCTAGAAATCCACGTGCAATTTCATACCCAAGGGCAATTCTCACAAAAGAAAACTTAAGAAAAATATTTCCTAGAACGGGTACATTTTCAAATATTTGATAATATTTAGGCGTATGCCAAAGTTGATCCAACATTGGACGTGGCGTAATGGTTGGATATTCATCTAAGGCTTCCTCTACAACACTTGCCAAACTTTTTGCAGCATCAGCACCTAGCGTTCCTCCTTTGTAGGTTTCCCAATAATATTTCCGCTCCGTTTCTAGAATTCTTCTTCTAAAAGCGATTGAGAGGTCTTCATTTGTTATTTCTTCTTTATGCTCATGAATGTCTTTATCATGAACTGTCTCAAGAGAGTTAATCTCACTGATATCTTCCCAGTTGACATTTTGTAGAAACTCGTCATTTTTTAGATCGGGCAAATATTTTTGGACGTCATTATAAACAATAGATTTTGCCTTTTGAACTGTGGCTTCTTTTGCAGGAGGAAGTTTATCAAGACCCAATTTTGCCAAGAGTTTTTCCATGGTTAAGCCATTGATTAAAATAGTAAGTACCACAATTCCTGCTGTTAAAAATAAAATTTGGTCTCCAATTTCTTTTGGGATACTTGTATTTTGCGCAACCACTAAGGCTAAGGCCAGTGACACCGCACCTCTTAATCCACCCCACACCAAGACGATGGCTTTTTCTTTTGTAATACCAACTCCAATTCTGGCAAGTATTGGCATAAATAATCCAACTGATCCAGCTCTTACAATTGTAATTGCAATATATAAAACAAATAGTGCGACCCAGTACTCCACAGAATCCAGTTTAATTCTTGCAATGATTAAAACACCAACCAGTAAAAAGATTAGGGTATTTGCAAAGTGCGCCATCATCTCCCAGAAATGATGTAGAAATCCAGCGACTTCAGGAGAGATTTTAGTTCGTCCAACACTTGAAAACATCAGGGCTAAAGCTACTAAAGCCACAACTCCTGATACATGGAAAGTGTTTTCTGCTACAAAAAATACCATGTAGGCTACAGCAACTGAAAGTGAGATTTCTACAAGGGGATTGTTAAATACTTTTGATATCAATAAAATAGCCAAATATCCAAGAATGATTCCAATAGCAAGTCCAAGAAGAACGACAAAACTAAACTCACCAACAACACCCAAGAAGTCAAAACTACTTGAGGAGGTTGATACAACCATTCCATAAAATAGTGTAAACAATACAATAGCAGTCCCATCATTTAATAAAGACTCTCCTTCAATGAGTGTTTCAAGTCTTTTACGTGAACTGACTTCTTTTAGTAGTGCAACCACTGCAACTGGATCAGTGGCACTAATAAGTGCTCCAAACATAAAACACAACTCCCAACTCCAATCCCATGGAAAAAAATACTTAACGAAGGTTGCAGTTACCATCGTACTAACAATTAAACCAGGAATTGCAAGAGTCGCTATTTGAGAGAAAATTCGTTTGAAAAGATGGACTTCTAAGGAGTATGCAGATTCGAAAATTAAAGTGGGCAAGAAAACGAATAAAAATAAGTGGGGATCAATGTCAACAACCAGCGCAATAGACTCAGAGACCATAGGCATATAAGTAGGAAAAAAACCAACACGATCAAGTCCTCCAAGAGCCAAACCTATAAGAAGTAAAGCAACAGTGTAGGGTAACTTGGTACCTTTTACAGATATCATTGTCAATGCACCAATGAGAATTGAACCTATAACAAATAATAATACAAGTAAGCCTGTGCCATGTTCCATAACAAACCCTTTCTACAGAAACACTGCTAAGGATGATTTTATCCAATTTCTTCGTTAAAATTGAGTAAAATCTTCTAGTATGCAGTGCTCTTACACATTTTATTGACTTACAATATTCTTTATTCTCTTATGTTTTTCTATATTTATGGAATTAATTGAAAAATGAAAATATCAAAGCAAGTAATTTAACAAAACAATATAAAAAATTGCTATAATTACAATAACAAATTAAATTATTCAAAGGGCAAAAATGAAAACAATTATAGGAAGTGCATGTTTAGCGCTGTTAATTCTTAGCGGTTGTGGTGAGAAAACGGAAGAAGAGGTTGAAGTTAAAAAAGAAGTCATGAAAAAAACCCAAGAAGTAAAGATGACTAAAGCTGAACCTGTAAAAGAAACTCAATCAAAAACAGCAATTAAAGAAATGGCCCAAGATTTAAAAGAGTCAACCAATAAAGCAATCGATAAAGCCGCCATCATTGCTGAAGATTTAAGTAAGAAATCTACAGAAGTGATGACAAAAGTAACTGCAAAAACAGAAGTGATTTCAGAGCAAGTAATGGAAAAAGCAAAAGTGATGAAAAAAAGCTTAGATAAGAAGTATGATGAAGTAGTAAACGCTTCAAGTATAAATGGCAAAAAACTGTATCTTAAATGTGCAGGGTGTCATGGACAAAATGGAGAGAAAAAAGCTCTAGGTAAATCAGCTGTTATACAAGGTTGGGATAAAGATAAAACAATTAAAGTACTACAAGGATATAAAGATGGTAGTTATGGTGCAGCTATGAAAGCAATCATGATTAGTCAAGTTAGAGCTTTAAGCGATGAAAATATTGAAGATTTAGGTTCTTATATCTCAACTTTATAAGTATAAGTTGGTTTAATAGTGGTGGTCTCATCACTATTAAATCTATTTTGATCGAGGGTTATCATCATAAATATCACCTTTTTTTAAAAACACTTCTTTGTAATACTCAATATAGTCCTCTTTGATTTTTGAACTGGGCATCCAATCTACAAAAGGTTGAATCCACTCATCTGTAGGTTTTATTTCTTTAATTATTTCATCAATTTCTTCAATGACTTTTTTACCTTTAGGTGTTTTGACGCATGAATGATATCCATAAAATACGCCAGAGTTTTCCTTAATGGGAATTGCAAAGAACTGATTAGGTTTTCCTATTAGCTTTGAGTAATAGGTTGCTCTAAATACGTATTCTAATGTATAGTCGGCTCTCCCTTTTAAAACAAAGTTAAACATACTAAGACCTGTATTTAAGGTGGACATCTCTGTAATATGATGTTGAGAAGGATTTGAAGCTAAATAGTCTTTTATAACAATACCTGCATCTAAATAGGGTCTATTTTTTGAAAGAACCAGCTTGAGCTTTTCATTGTTCAGTATATCCTTTAAGACCACGGGTTTATTATTTTTAGTAAAAAGGTGTGCTTTATCTAAAGTGGTAATTAAAAACTGGCCTTTAAAAGGAAATGATGCCATACTCATATAGTCATCGAAATCTAGTGATTCATGGGAAACCATGTCATTGGCACAGTATATTTTTTGTGAGTCATCTTTATCTTTAAAAATTGATACTGCTCGATTGAAGTTCATAACTTGAGATTCGTGATTGTATTGTGGGAGTCTATCTTGAATCATTTTTAATCGGATATCTTCATAGCCTTTATCTTTTAATGGCCCTTTTGATATAAAGTTAGGAGGTAAGTCCCAAATCATCCATACTATAGTCTCTTTGGAGAATAAAGCACTTACTAGTAATAGAAGTAAAAAAATCTTTCGCATAGTTTTCCCATATCATGTAATATGAGTGATTTTAACATATTAAGTCTTTTGAAATAAAAACATAAAGAATTAGTTTTGGTACTTAAACGTTGAATACATAAAAAGTTGGGGACAGAAATTTTGAAATAAAAAAAGGAGAAGTACAATCTCGTATCTTCTCCTTTTTTATAAATAATGTAAATAAAACATGTTATTTACCGATCACTACATAGTGAATTGTTTTATTATTTTTTAAATATTAACAATATTAAAAATGACTAACCTTATTCATTGACACCCCCATATTGTTTGGATAGTGACATTATAACATGAATAAAGATTAAAATCAACTTAAAGTGTCTATAATAGGGCTAATATGAAAAAATACAAGCTATTATTTGGCAATATACAAAGATAAATATTAGCATAATTTTTTTTTAAAGTGACTATAATTAGGCGTTTTTAAAGAGAGTAAAATCTTCAATAAAAAAAATTATTTTATTTTATTTTCACAAATATTTAAATTTTAGAAATTTATTTTTTGATGAAGAATAAGCCTGAATTATTGTTGAAAAAACACTAAAAATATGGATATTTAAACCAGATAAAAGAAATGGAATGAACAATATTGTCTCTTTTGGCTACTTTTCTTACTCTTGGATTTTTAAATCCTTAATATTTTGTTTATTTTTAGATTCTATTTACATAAAAGTCACATATTAATTACATAAAAGCACATTTTAATAGGAAGTCAAGTAATATCTTTTTAGGAATATATTATAACTTTAAGGAGAATAATATGAGTAGGATATTTTTAGATGGCTTGAAAGAAAAACTAAGCACTGTACAAGAGCAAGGTTTATATAAAAATGAGAGAATAATTAACTCAGCACAAGCATCAAATATCACTTTAAGTGACGGCCAAGAAGTAATAAACTTCTGCGCCAACAATTATTTAGGACTGGCTTCAAATGAACAAATGAAAGAAGCAGCAGCTAATGCGTTAAGAGATTACGGATATGGAGTTGCATCTGTGCGATTTATTTGTGGCACACAAACTATCCATAAAAAGTTGGAAAGAACAATTTCTTCTTTCTTAGGAACTGATGATACTATTTTGTATTCATCTTGTTTTGATGCCAATACCGGCTTATTTGAAACCATCTTAGACAAAGATGATGCAATTATTAGTGATGAGTTAAATCATGCAAGCATTATTGATGGGGTTAGACTATGTAAGGCTTCAAGATATAGATATAAAAACTCAGATATGGATTCATTAGAAGAGCAGTTAATTTCTGCAAAAGATGCCAAGACAAAACTAATCGTAACAGATGGTGTTTTTTCTATGGATGGTTCAATTGCGAACTTACCTGGTATTTGTGCTTTGGCACAAAAGTATGATGCCTTAATTATGGTAGATGATTCACATAGTATTGGTGTATTGGGAAAAAATGGGCGAGGAACGCCTTCTCATTATGGACTGGAAGATAAAATAGATATCTATACAGGGACTCTGGGTAAAGCACTGGGAGGAGCTAGTGGTGGATATACTTCTGGACGAGCTGAAATTATTGAATATTTAAGACAATTCTCTAGACCCTATCTATTTTCTAATTCAATTGCACCTATGGTTGCAGGTGCTTCTATTAAAGCTTTTGAATTATTGGAAAACTCCACTGAGATTTTAAATACACTTAAGTCAAACAGTATGTATTTTAGACAAAAGATGGGTGAGGCTGGGTTTACCTTAAAAGGTGCAGATCATGCCATAGTTCCTGTTTTGTTAAAAGATGCAAAACTGGCATCTGTGATGGCTGAAAAATTGTTAGAACGTGGTCTTTACGTGATTGCTTTTTCTTTTCCAGTTGTGGCTAAAGGACAAGCACGTATTAGAGTACAAGTTTCTGCTGCTCATACAAAAGAACAGATGAAATTTGCAGTTGAGTCTTTTATTGCTGTTGGAATTGAATTGGGTGTTTTATCATGATGAAAGCCCTTTCAAAACTACATAATAAAAAAGGAATCTGGCAAGTTGAAGCACCTATTCCCAAACCTGGACACAATGATCTTTTAATTAAAATTAAAAAAACAGCTATTTGTGGAACAGATATGCACATATATCAATGGGATGATTGGGCTCAAAGAACCATTCCTACACCTATGATTGTTGGACATGAGTTTGTTGGAGAAGTGGTTGAAATAGGTGAAGGTGTTAATGGATTTAGCATTGGAGATAGGGTTTCAGGTGAGGGTCATATTACGTGTGGACATTGTAGAAATTGTCGAGCAGGAAAAAGACACCTATGTAGAAATACTGAAGGCGTTGGAGTAAATAGACAAGGTTCTTTTGCCCAATACTTAAGTATCCCAGCTTTTAATGCCTTTAAAGTAAACGAATGTATTACCGATTCTCAAGCTGCAATCTTTGATCCCTTTGGAAATGCCGTTCATACAGCACTTTCTTTTGATATGGTTGGAGAAGATGTACTTATTACTGGTGCTGGCCCTATTGGGGCAATGGCAGCTTCAGTGGCAGCTCATGTTGGTGCACGACATATAGTTATTACAGATGTAAATGATTATAGACTGGATTTGGCAAAAAAGATGGGCGCAACTCGTACTGTTAATGTTGCCAATGAATCTTTGGATGAAGTTATGGAAAACCTGCATATGTTTGAAGGTTTTGATGTAGGCTTAGAGATGTCAGGAGCCCCTTCTGCCTTTAGGTCTATGTTAAAGTATATGAATAATGGCGGGAAAATAGCAATGCTAGGAATTCCGCCCAATGATATGGCAATTTCTTGGGATGAAGTGATCTTCAAAGGTTTACAAATAAAAGGAATCTACGGAAGAGAGATGTTTGAGACTTGGTATAAAATGGCCAATCTTGTACAATCAGGTTTGGATTTAAATCCAATAATTACCCATGAATTTAATATAAACGATTTTCAAAAAGGTTTTGATGTAATGGAATCAGGATTATCAGGAAAAGTTATTTTAAACTGGGAATAACAGAGTAGTTTAGGGGACTTTATTCCTACCCCTAAACTTTATTAATAAAATAGGAATAATTACTTCTCTCTTTTAGATTTGGATAACCTAAAAGAACAAGCTCAGGCAAAATTGTTTTGTCTGATTCATATCTAACATTCTTAAACCGCTCTTAATTTTATGACTAAACAGTTTTCTAAACAAAGTTTTTAATCCAATATGGTTTATCATTATGTAATCCATAAGGAATTAAAATGATTATATATAATTTGACTTTATGTAAAAAAATTCAAATACCATTCATTCTATTTTCTATTCTTATATGTCTTCAAACTCTTAATGCCAAAGAATATGAAGTCTTTACAGAAGAATTTGCACCTTTTGGCTATACGAAAGATGGAAAAATAACGGGCTTATCTGTTGAAATAGTCAATGAAATACTAAAAAAATTATCTTATAAAAGTAAAATAAAAATCCGTCCTTGGGCACGAGCTTATAGGAGAACTCTTAGTGGCCCAAACATAATTCTATTCTCCATGGCAAGAAATAAGGAGAGGGAAGCATCATTTAAATGGGTAGGGCCCTTGGTTTCTGATAGAGTATACTTTTATAAGAAAAGAGACTCAGCTGTAGTGGTAAAAAGTATGATGGATGCAAAAAAAGTAAGTCGAATCTTACTTACTCGAGAATTTCCTGAATACAATTACTTGAAAAAACTAGGCTTTAACAATTTAAATGAAACCGTAACTCCTGTTCAAAATTTCAAAATGTTAATGAGAAATAGAGGCGAATTAGTACCCATGGGCGAGTTAGCTGTTTCTGAAGTTTTAAAAGAAGCTGGTATTGATTCAAGGAAAATACAAAGAACCAATATAAAGCTATTTGAAGTCAACTTGTATATTGCCTTTTCAAAAGATATTTCTGATGAGGAAATTTACAAATGGCAAGAGGCTTTGGATCATGTAAAAAGCTCAGGTCTATATGAAAAAATACTAAAAAAATATATTATTGAGTAAATATATTCAATAAAAATGAACAAAATCATCCCAATAAAACATGTCTTTAAATTTATAAAATAACTTAAGCACCACGAATACGAAGCTTAAATAAGTTTTCTTCTTAAAATTACAAATTAATAATCATTATTATTCTTATAATAAGTTACCATTAAGATTCTTTATGTTAAATTTCCACAATAATAATCAATATCAATAAGACAAATCAAAAAGGAAAGAAATGAAAAAGACAAAATTAATTGTAGCAAGTATGAGTATAGCTGCAGCACTAGTATTCGCAGGATGCGCAAAAGACAATATGGCAATGGGTGAAATGAAAAATACGACTCTATTAGGTACGTATTCAAGTTTGGCAGCAAAAAACTATTCTGATGCTTTAAGTGATGCTATTGCATTAAGATTCCAAATTGATGCATTTGCAACAAATCCAACTGCCCAAAATTTAGAATTGGCTAAAAAAGCTTGGTTACAATCAAGAGAATCTTACGGACAAACTGAAATCTTCAGACTTTCAAATGGACCAATTGATGCTGAAGAAGGTTGGGTTGCAGATACTTATGGTTCTTTAGAAGGGCAATTAAATGCTTGGCCACTTGATGAAAACATGATTGATTATACTGTTGATGCAAATGGTAAAAGAACTTCTGGAAATATTATTGATACAAAAGGTGCTTTTAACCCAGGTGGTGAAGGATCTGAGTCTGTAAATGTTAAAAAGATTACAGTTAAAGCAATTACTGCATTAAATGAAAATGGTGGAGATGCAAATGTTGCTACTGGTTACCATGCTGTTGAGTTCATGTTATGGGGACAAGATCAAGATTACTCTAACTTCGTTAAAAATGGAGTTGCTAACGGTGATTTACAAGCTGGAAACAGACCTTTAACTGACTTTACAAGTGATTCAGGAGCTTCTCGAAGATTGGCATTTTTAAAAGCTGCATCTGAAAAAATCGTTGGAGATTTAGATACAGTTAATTCTGCTTGGTCAAATGATGCCTTATATTCTAAAGCTTTAAATGGGAAATTATCAGGTGATAACGCTGGTAAAAATATTGATAAAAAAACTGCTTTAACACAAATCTTCGCTGGAATGGGTGTATTTATAAAGTCTGAATTAGCAAATGAGAGAATTGCAGTTGCTGTATTAACACCATCTGAAGAAGACGAACATTCTTGTTTTTCTGACAATACTCACAGAGATATCGCTTTAAACTACCAAGGGTTTAAAAATGTTCTTGTGGGTTCTTACTCAGGTACTAGCTACGGAAAAGCACCAATTGATGCACTTGATTCTGCTACAAAAACTAGAGTAACAACTTTAATGACTTCAATTGAAACAAAAATTGAATCTATCAATGAAATTGCTAGAACTTCTAGACACTTTGATAGACAAATCACACCAAATGATCCTCAAGTAAAAGTAATCGTTAAACTTAAAAATGAGATGAGAAAACTAGGTGATGAAATGGTTAATGTGGCAAAAGCAAATGGAATCAACTTAAGCGTTGATGATGTTACAGATGCTGATGAAACACAACTCTAAGTAAATGCCAAACTTAAAAATCATAAGTCTCGTAGCAATTCTTGCTACGGGGCTTTTTGCCGTTAATAATCCTGGGTATTTTACAAAAGCAAATACGAAAAAGTCCCTCTCACAATCTTATAATAATCTAAATGATGAAGAACAAGATAGCTTTATGCTTGGACGTAGTTTTTTTACTATTCCTTGGGTTGAAGCACCAAGTGCTACCACCGCTAGAGATGGATTAGGTCCTTTATTTAATGCCAATACCTGTATCAACTGTCATCAAAACAATTCACTGGGAAGTGTCTATAACAAAGATGGCAAGTTTAGTAGATCAATGGTCGCTAGACTCTCAATTACTTCAAATAACTCAAAAGAACATCAAGAGTACCTTCAAAAAGCTGGTTTTATTCCAGAACCAACATATGGAGCACAAATATCTATAAATGGTACACGAACAATCCCATATGAGGCCAAACTACATATTGATTATGAAGATAAAGAAGTAACTTATCCTGACGGGAAGAAAGTAGTATTACGAAGTCCTACTTATTCTTTAAAAGATTTAAATTATGGACCAATATCTAAAGACACCAGTATAAGTGTGCGAAAAGCGCCTGCTCTTGTTGGACTTGGATTATTGGAAGATTTAAGTGATGAAGCAATCTTAGCCAATGTGGATGAAGATGATAAAAACTCTGATGGAATTTCTGGCCGAGCTAATCTTGTTTATTCAGTTGAGAGTAATACTTATAAAATAGGAAGATATACTTATAAAGCAAGTGCACCAAGTGTTAAGCACCAAAGTGCAGGAGCTTTTGTTAATGATATGGGATTGACAACAACACTTTTCCCCAATGATAATTGTACCAAAGCACAAGAGAAATGTTTGGATGCTCCAAAATCAAGAGATGCTATAGATGTGCCTGATTTAAGATTGGATGCGGTTACTTTTTATTTAACTCACCTAAAAGTACCTAAGTCAAAAGTACGTGTAAATGAAGGTAGAAAACTCTTTACTCAAATTGGCTGTGTATCTTGTCATGTATCGTCATTTACAACCAAAAAAGGTATAAAGATAAATCCTTATAGTGATTTTTTACTCCATGATATGGGTGAGGCATTAAGTGATGGAAGAACTGAGTTTAGAGCAAGTGGCAATGAATGGAAAACAGCTCCTTTATGGGGTATTAATTCTTATGAAAAAACCATACGAAAAAAGCCTGACTACTTACATGATGGGCGAGCGCGAAACTTAGAAGAAGCCATACTTTGGCATGGTGGAGAAGCACAAGCTTCTAAAGAATCTTTTATGTCTTTAGAAGAAAGTAAAAGAGAAATGATAATTAAATTTATAGGAACTTTATAATGATAATGAAAAAAATAGTTTTAAGTGTACTGTTAGTGGCATCAAGCTTGTTAGCTGAAGAAAAAGTGATGAAAGCAATTTTAGATGATGTATTACTTCATAATGTAAAAACTGCAAGCACTAATGCAAAAACATTATACGAAGATTTAAAAACTAAAAAAGAGTTAAGTGTTTTAAAAAACGACTTTAAAGATTTAGTCGTATCTTGGAAAAAAGTAGAAACATTTTATCTGGCTGCTGAGTTTAACGAAGACTCAATTGATACACCAAGATATATTGATGTCTTTCATAATCTAAAAGAAAATTTATCCGTACAGATTCAAAGAGTTATTGATTCTAAAGATAGCTTGGATATTGAGATGTATAAACATTCTTTTAAAACAATAAATGCCTTAGAGTACGCGCTTTATGCCAAAGGATTTGATGATAGAAGATATGAGTTATCAAAAATTATTGTTCAAAACATTATCAATCGTTTAGATGAAATCAACGAAGTATATGTCAATGATAATAAAAAGTTTTTAAGTGATTTTAAATGGACAAATGATGTGATTATCAATATGTTAATTGACAGTTCTTTTAAACTAAGAGATTGGCGTGTTGGAGATATCGCTGGTTATTCTAGAAAAGCCAAGGGAAGCTCAGATAATAAAAGAGCGGAGTACTTCATCAGCGCTAATAGTACCAATGCCATTAAAGCAATACTTGATACTCACAAGCAAATTATGGATGCTGGTAGCTACGATTTTGGTGATATGTTGATTGAAAATGGTTTGAAAAATGAAGTTCAATTAATTCGGAATGAGATTAATAAGTCAATTGAGAATTTAAAATATCTTAAAAATGAAGATTTTGAAAATAAAGATGTGAAGATCTTGTATGTATCTTTGGATAAATTACACCGATCGTATTATAGCTCATTGGTGAATGCCTTAGAGATTAATACAAAAATATTAGATGCTGATGGTGATTAGTGGAGAGTTTTTTAGGACTTGAATATTTTATTGATGCACACAAAAGAGTTTATTATATTTATATAATAAGCTCTTTAGTTTTAGCAATTATTTATTTAACTGTTAATCAAAAAGAAAAAAGAGTTAATCTCAGCTCTAAACTGTGGTTACATAAAAGTGCCCAATTGGATTATAGATATTTTTTCATATCAAATTTGATTAAAATATTACTTATTTTTCCAATAGTATTGAGTTTTAAAACAGTGGCTCTGTCCACTATTATGTTTTTAACGGATACCTTTGGGTATGTCAGAATCAATTTATCTTATGAAGTTGTTTTAATACTGTTTACAACTACTATTTTTATAGTAAGTGATTTAACTCGATATCTTTTACATCGGTTTTTGCATACCATACCTTTTTTGTGGCGTTTTCATAAGGTACATCACAGTGCCAAGGTATTAACGCCTATGACATTTTATAGGGTTCACCCCGTGGAGAATCTATTATTTGGTTTTAGATATGTGTTAAGTATTGGCTTAGTTAGTGGAGTATTTATCTATTTCTTTGGCTCTAAAGTAGATATTTATGATGTGATTGGGGTGAATGTATTTGTCTTTGTTTTTTCCCTTCTCGGAAGTAATCTAAGACATTCACATATTAAATTATCTTATCCTACATTTTTGGAAAAGATACTGGTATCTCCTTATATGCACCAAATACATCACAGTACTAAACACTTTAATAGAAACTATGGTGGAACTTTGGCAGTTTGGGATTATTTATTTAACTCCCATAAATTCTCACATGAGGTTAAAACAGTAAAGTTTGGATTAAAAAAAGAGCAAATGGGTGATTATGATTCAATAATCAAACTACTAATTACTCCCTTTAGGATGAGTAAAATAGAAAATCAATAGGAACTAAAATGAAATACATTAAATATTTATGCTTAATTATGAGTCTCTTTTTCTTTGCGGCTTGTTCCAATGAAAGAACTGCAAGTATCGTTAAAGCGGATATTCAAAAAGAAAAAGCACAATTAGGAAAGACTCTGTTCTTTGATAAAAGTCTTTCAAAAAATAAAACACAATCTTGTGCAACTTGTCATAATCCAGAAGCTGGTTTTGTAGATGATAGAGACAATGGTGTGGGTATGCAAGCATCACTGGGTGATGATGGTCACTCAATTGGAGACAGACAAGCACCAAGTGCAGCTTATGCTATGTTTAGTCCAAAGTTTCATTATGATGCTAAAAAGAAAGAGTATGTTGGTGGCCAGTTTTGGGATGGAAGAGAGTCAACGTTAGCAGGACAAGCAGGAGGTCCTCCCACAAATCCAGCTGAAATGGGAATGAGCTCACAAGAAGAAACAATAGAGCGAATTCAAGAAAATGAATATTACGTGGAGCTTTTTACTAAAATTTATGGTCAGGATATTTTCTTGGATGCACCAAAAGCATACGCAGCAATGGCCCAAGCCATTGAAGCATTTGAGCAAACTAAAGTATTTGCTCCTTTTGATTCAAAGTATGACAGATACTTAGAAGGCAAATATGATTTAACAGCAACTGAAGATTTAGGACGATCACTGTTTTTCTCCAATGCAAATAATTCTTGTGCTTCTTGTCATACTTTAAAAGGTGAAGATAAAAAAGGTGAAACGTTTACTAATTATGAGTTTCATAATATTGGAACGCCAGTTAATAGTGAATTAAGAGCTATAAATGGTGTAAAAGATATTGATGTTGGTTTATTAAACAATCCAGCAGTAAGTGATGAAATTCATAAGGGAAAATATAAAGTTCCAACATTACGAAATGTTGCAGTAACTGCACCTTATATGCACAATGGCGTATTTAAAGAACTAAAAACAGTTGTTGAATTTTATAATAAATACAATGATAAAACACAAACAGTTAATCCTGAAACTGGAAAACCTTGGGCACAGCCAGAGGTAAAAGAGAACATTAACATTGATGACTTGAAAGCTAAAAAACAAAATGACAGAAAAATGGAAGCGTTGGTAGCTTTTATGAAGCTGTTAACAGATAAGAGATATGAACATTTAGTTAATACCAAATAAAAAAAGAAGTTAGTATTAACTTATTATTTTATTTGGTATAAGTAGGTTAAAAGTTAGTAGAGCGTCTCTACTAACTTTTATGGGCGACTATGAACAGTGCCCACCACCACAGCATCCAGATGATTTTGCTTGTTCTGCAAACGAGATAACAAAATCATTAGCTACCTCAGAAAGAATAAAATCATGTTTACCACAAAATTCTGCATTCATTCTATCTTTTGTATTAATTGCTAAATTTAAAGCGTCGTCTTTTGATTCTACTGCTACATTGTTTTCTAAATCACTTCTTCTAAAACAACCACATTCTTGACTAATTAAAATATTATGCATATTTATTTCCTTTGATATATATTTTCGCTTAGGGTAACGAAAAAACATTTATCTTATCTTATCTTGAGAAATTAATATAAAATATTTATAATAACATTATTCTTACTTCAATAAGTAAAGGTATAAAATGAGAGTATAATTAGGATATGGTTTTTGTATTAAAGGGCTTAGTTTTAGTAGGTAATATTTGTGATTAGTGCAGTTTTTTTAATTAAGACAATTTTTATCCTATTTAGATAGAATTCGTATGTAAATTATCAAAAGAAGGTAACACTCATGTAGGGTTACTTTCTTAAAAATATTAAGGATATATAATGAGTAAAATTGGATTATTTTATGGAAGTGATACTGGAAATACTGAAAGCGTTGCACAAAGATTAATAGATGTACTGGGAAAAGAGAATTTTGATTTAATTGAAGTAACCAATGCCAGTGCTGATCAAGTTTCTTCATACGAAAAAATTATTCTAGCAACATCTACTTGGGGTGATGGAGATTTACAATCTGATTGGGAAGATTTTGTGGATACACTTGATGATGTAGATTTTTCTTCTAAAACTGTTGCTCTAATTGGTCTTGGAGATGCAGAAGGGTATGAAGATACTTTTTGTAATGCCTTGTCTTTATTACATGATAAAGTAAAAGATGCAACACTTGTTGGACAAACATCAACAGATGGTTATGAATATGAAGATACAACTGCTGTAGTTGATGGGAAGTTTTTAGGACTTGCTATTGATGAGGAAAATCAAGATGATTTAACAAATGAGCGAATAGAGAATTGGGCTGAGCAAATTAAAGGCGATTTAGGTCTATAATAGTTGGTTTAATAGTTTTGAAGATCAAATCTGACTTCAAAACTATAGATTTAAAATTAAACTTATGCTAGCTTTTTTAATTGTTTAACAATATTTTTTGCAGAATCATCATTTAACGGTTTTTCATAAGTCGTTAAAAGCTCTCTTGCTAATACATTTGCACCTAAATGTTGAAATTGTATTCTCATAGCTTGAAGAACTTTAGTTCCCCCACCACCACTGTGAGTTGCTAATGCAACGATTTTCTCATCAAATGCATCTCTCCATTCTTTAGTTGCTCGAGAAGTCCAAGCCATAGCGTTATTTAAAACTGCTGGCATAACCCCATTGTACTCTGGTGCCACAATAATAAATGCTTTTAAAGCCAAAATTTTTGTAGCCAAATCAGTAGCCACTTGAGGAATCCCATTTTCTTCTTCTTCTATTGTACTGTAAAGTGGTAATCGTAAGTCTACCAAATTTATTAATTCAACTTCACAACCAGCTTCAAGTGCAACTTCTTGTAATTTTAACGCTAATTTTTGATTATTATTTGAACTTGCAACTAAAATACCTATCTTTGACATTATGTATCCTTATTATTTTTGTGTGATTATAGCGAAGAATTACTTTATGAAATGAGCATATTAGCTCCAACGAGAATAGAAACCAACCCAGCGCCTGCAAAAACCTTTCTGATTCTTTGAATGGAATGTAAAAGGTATTGATTGACATACAAAATACAAGCCCCAAAAGAAAGAAATATAACCATAACACCAGCAGTGAATGCAAAAACCATCCACAGATCCACACTAGAGTTTTCTATAAAACCTAAGGTGATTAACATGCCTCTAACTCCTCCAATACCCATCAATAATCCTATTGAAAAAGCAGAACCAATATCTTTGTTGGAGTGATCATGTTTTTTACCAAAGTAAATATGTAGATGTTTTGAATCTTGGTGTTGATGCTGGCTAATATTGATTCTGTTTGTAAAGACCATAAACAATAAGTAAAAACCAATTCCCAAAATAACACTGGCTGATATGAAATCACCATAACCTAACAAATGATCTGAAATATGAAAAGTTTCAAGAATTTTGGCAAAAATCATTAATGAAATCCCGTGGCCAAAAGCAAATAAGGTGGTGACCAATATAGTTCTTCTTTTATTTTTTCCAATTGAGAAATCTGCAATAGCTGTGAGGTGATCGGGACCAAAGGCATGTAATATACCATACCAAAAAATTATAAGTAATCCTAAGTTTTCCAAAAGTAGCCTTTATTTTAATATTTGAAATTATTACATAAATGATATTAATTATCAATACAATTTAGGTTTCTTATGATAAACTTACCTTACTTGTTATTCAAAGGAGTAAAAATGAGCAATAATAGTTTAATAAATCATCACTTTGATTTGTCAGAATTACTTATGTCAAATATTGAAGATGAATACACCTTTAATCAACTTTTATTTAACGGTGCGGATCTAAATTTTCAAACGCCGCGTGGATGGTGCGTTTTATTTGAAGCAGTAACTTCAAATTGTAATGACAATATTCGTGACTATATTACTGCTGGCGCAAATTTAAATATAAGAGATACTAAGGGAAGAAATGCACTTTTTTGGGCAATCTATTCTAATAATATTGAAGCAGTAAAAATTCTATTGTCTTTGGGTATTGACTTACTTGTTAAAAACGAAACCAATTTGTATGTGATGCATTTTGCAGTATATAATGACAACTTGAATCTGCTGAAAATATTGGTAGAAAATGGTGTTGACATCAACCAAAAAGATGATGTTCAAGCAACTGCATTAATATACGCTGTAATTCATAATAAAATAAATTTGGTAGATTATTTACTTGATAATGGTGCTAATAAATTTTATGAAGATGATTTGGGAAACAGCGCCATGAGTTTGGCATATAATCTCAAAGTTGAATCAATGATAGAAAAATTAAAAGGACAAAAATGTTAAAAATAGAATCAGTTAAAGCCCATTGTGATATCCCTTGTGGAATTTATGACCCAATAACAGCTCAAATTGCTGCCCTTAGTGTTATTAGAATGATAGATTTAATGTCAGCATTAGAAAAAAACAATGAGTTAGAATATTTAAATACAGTTTCACGGAATATTGCCTTGAAAGAAACAGAAGCAGAAAAAGTAAAACATGAAGTTAGAATTATTTGGGGAGATTTTATTAAAGGACCTCAAATAGAAAAATATCCACATATTCATACTTTAGTACACAATATAATGTTACTTGGAAGCGCAAATAAACAACACGTTTCACGAGTAAAAGCCATGGAACTTTTAGATGAAGTTAATAATTTTGCTCAAATCTTTTGGGAAATTAAAGGCGTAGAAACTAAGAAAATTACAGCAAACTACTTTCCTAATGAAGAGATAGTTGTTCCTGCTTAGTGTTCAAACTTTTTAAGATCCAAGGTGATTCACTTTACCCTCTAGTTAAGGAGGGCGAAGTGGTATTTTGTATAAAATTATGTCGCTTTAATACAATAAACATCAATGATTTAGTTCTATTCAATCATAAAGTTAATGGTTTTATGATTAAAAAAGTAAGCGATATTAATGATAAAGGTTATTTTGTCAAAGGTGAAAACCCAAGCAGCTATGATAGCAGAGATTTTGGTGAACTTAAAAAAGAAGATCTTCTATATAAAGTAATCTATCATTTTTCTAAAAATTAAGAAATATATATCAGGTACTAAGTGTCGTTATTTAGATATTTGGTGTAGTGACATAGTTTTGTCATAGAAAGTTTGTTTTTATAGTAGTTTTTAGGGGTCTCACTCATGAAAAACTTAAATTCTCTTGTAAAGTGTGCTTGATCAAAAAAACCAGCATCATGAGCTGTGGTTGTTAAGTCTTTGATTTTAAGCGAGCTTAAAATATCTTTTGCATTTCTCATTCTTATAATTCGTATATACAGCTTTGGACTAATTCCTACTTCTTTTTTAAAGGTTCGCTCAACTTGTCGGATATTAATATTAAACTCATCACATAAAGAAGTTAATGACACATCTCCTTTTTGTTTAAGGACCTTTTGGGTTAAAAGAAAGATCCACTGGGAATTTTTTTTCTTTGCTGCCTTGAGCTTATTAATAAGAAATTCTTCAATGAGTTGTATTTTCTCTTTTGTTGTATTTTTTTGGATTAATTTTTCATATAAGTCATCTAAAGGCCAACTTTCACTATTTTTAAATGGCACGTTTTTATCCAAAAAAGAATCCATTGGTTCATCAAAGAAAATGTAAGCTCCAGCTGTTTTAAATCGAACGCCAATTAAATCTAGCTCTTTTTCAAATCGTAAATAAGAAGGATATTTGGTAAGACCATCTATTGTAAATCGTTCACTACACGTAAAAGTTTGGTTGTTCACTGTACTTTTATACGGACTTGCAAAATTAACTACAAATCCCATGCTTGCATCACTTAATACTTTACACGTCATAGCTTCTGAGAAATCTTCTTTTTGAATAACCCAATAACTATGTATATATGCCTTTAATAGCTCATGGGTTTCGTATAGTTTAAAATTTAGTGTGTCTAGGGTTGGATTAAAATAGCCCATATTGCCTCTATCTTTTTATAAAATATGTTCTTTTAGATCAATCATTATATCATCTAGTTGCTCAGTTGTGTATTTTACTGAATCAATTCCATAAAGATAAAATGGCTTAAGTTCTTTCATTCCCAGAGAATACGCCGTTGTAGAGTAAGAAGTTAAACACTCTTTTACTTTTACACCCATTTGTTCATATTCTTCTTCACTTGCACCTATAGTCACAATCATTTGAAACTCTTTATCTTGTAGTTTTAAGGTTTGCCAAGTGCCATTTTCATCGTAAGTAAAGGCGAATCCATTGGTCAATACTTCATCTGTCCATTGCTTTAAAATAGAAGGTGCTGTGAACCAATAAAGAGGAAATTGAAAAATGACTTTATCCACGTTTATTAGATCTTCTTGCTCTTGTTTTACATCGAAATCAAAGTTTTTATATAAAGATTTAATATCTTTGTAAATAATGTGTTCTTCGTCTTGCAAAGTTTCTTTAATTTTTTTATTTACTGTTGAGTCATTTGGATTGGTATGTGCCATAATGACTAAGGTTTTCTTTTTCATAAATGTCCTTTTTTGTAGAAGTATATAGGAAATCACTTTTTAATAATTGTACAAAAGCGACATTTATAAAACTTATGAAATAAGTAAATCCTTTATATCTCTTCTTGGAGAGTGTGTAACTTTTGCAGCTGTTCCAATTCTAAAAAACATTTGAACAGTATGTTTGCCTGGAACTTTTAAATAGCTCAAAAATTCTTTTTGTAAATCATTCATATCAGTATACTCTTGAAGCACTTGACTCATTGGATGTATTTCTAAGCCCAAAGAGTTTGCTAGAAGGTTAACTCTTTCATAAACGCGTCCTATTTTGACTTGGTCAAGTCTACTATTGGTTGTGGTGCTTAACCATCCAAAAGTTGTAGTTGAATTAACTTGGTTTTGAGTCATACTTATAGCTTCTTTCCCAAATGTAAGAGGATCTTTTTGAGCACTGTCTCTTGAAAGAAAAAGCTTTTCAATCATGAATTTTTTTACTCCTGTTACGCCACTTTGAGCTAGACCAAAACCATCTTTGTATTTGTTGATTTCTTCTTGAGAAAATCTAAACATTTTAATAGTTTCTAAATCTCTGTCATGATTGTTTGATTCTATTTTCATACTACTAACGGCTATTTCTCTTAGTTTTTCTAGATGTTCAGTTTTACTTGTAATATTAAGTGAAAATCCACCTTCTAGTTCTTCTTTGATTTGAGACTGAAGTATTTTTAGTTTTTGAAAAGGTGCTTTTTCATTTGAGTATTCTCTTTTATTAGATTGTCTCGTGAGTATTTGATCAAACAATGGGTCTTTATCGATACTTTTATCTTCTGTAAGTTCAATTGAGGCTACTGGTTTATTCTCAATAACACTGTTTGAGTATTGTCCTTGTGGAAAATACTTGATAGTAGCTTTGTATCCGAAGTTACGAGCTGCAAGATTTAAATTTTCTAAAAAAGTACCTTGACCAATATGTATTTGTCTAAATGGAGGATCTGTATGAGGAAGTGTTCTGTTTGTATCAACATACAAATCAAAATTTCTTTCATCTTTTAACTCTATCAACCAGGGCTGTTTATTGTGAGGGTTTGGAGCTAAGATTGCATAGGATAAAACAATAATTCGAATATCTTTTTCATCATGCTTGTGTCCATCCCAAGCACTTATCTCTTTTTTTGATTTTTCAAAACATCCAGTGAAAATACCTGGGACTAAAACAACACCTGCAGCTGTACTTGAGATTTTGATAAAGTTTCTTCTTTCTTCATTCATTGTGATTCCTTAATTGATTTAAGAAATTGTAGTACAAAGAAAAAAACTTGTCATTCACATATGTTAACTTTTGCGAATTTTAATTGTTTTCGTTTTTTAATCGACTTAATGATTGGGGTGCAATACCCAAAAAAGATGCAAGTTGGTGCTGTGGTACTTTTTTTAATAACATAGGTTTTTCTTGTGCAAAGTCTTCATATCTTTGTTTTGCTGTAGTGGTTGAGCGATAAACCATGTCATCTCGAATATTTGTAAAAACCAAAGTTCCCATTTCATCCATAAATACTTTTATACTTTTTATTTTAGAACACAAATCTTGTAAGTCATCGAAACTGAGTTCAACTGTTTCACAATCTTCAAGTACATCGGAAAAAGAAGAAGAAGCAGACTGCTTCGAAAAACTTTCAAAGTCAAGAATAAACTTATCAGTAGGTCGAGCACTTTTATCATTATGTCCTATAAAACAAGTAAATTCTTTACCCTCATCATTGATAAAATAAAGCCTTGCAATACCTTTGTTTATAAATCTTAGTGTTTTACAAACATCTCCTGCTTGAAGTAGAACATCCCCTTTTTTATAATGAGTAAGTGTTAATTTTGATTCAAACAATGCCCATTCCTCATCATTAATTTTGACCAATTCTTGGATTAGATTCCTATACTCTTCAAACATATATCTTCCTAATAGTATAATTTATTTTTCCATTAATTATACTCAACTCTATGTTTTTTTAATATAAACTATTTTATTTTTTGATAAAATAGTTATATTAACTTGTGTACAACATTTATTACACAAAAACTCAATACAATAAACAAAAGGAGATAGAATGAAAAAACTGATCATTATCTTACTATTTAGTATTACTTCCTTGTTTGCATTTGAAAATTTAACTGCAAGTAATTTTGATAGTAAAGTAAATAATAAAAATGCTTTAGTTGAATTTTACACTACCTGGTGACCATCTTGCCATGCTTTAGGTCAAAGCTTAACACAATATAACGCAAGTAAAACAGATGATGTAACAATTTATAAAGTAGATTTAGAACAAGAACCAGAACTAGCGAAAAGGTTTAATATACGTGGTTTCCCAATATTACTTTACCTTAAAAATGGTGAAGTCGTTGCACAAGAGTTTGGTGTAAAAACCCCTGCACAGATAACTACTAGTATACAAAAACACTTTAAGTAAAGACGTAGTCTTAAAAAAGTACTGAGGAGATGATTTCACTAATTTCTTAGTTGATATTAGTGAAATTGATTAAATGCAATTCGAACATTACCACTTGAATTAATAATAACAAAGTCAGAGTTTTTTGCAAATCTACTCAGAGCTTTGACATTTTTTGAGTTTCCAGTAACAATAATAGATTTTTCCATAAAATCAAAACGATAGGATAATTCGTAAGGTGACTTAGGAGTATTCAGTGTACTTACTTTGATATCGTTGATGAAAAAAGTCTCTCCCCCGAGTATTTTTCTATTTTTTTTAGGATACAACTCAGCCTTTAGTGTCGTTAGTTTTTGTGTATATAAGAGTGCTGTTAATTTGTCAGAATCTACACCCAATTTATTCAAGTCTTTTTCAGTGCTATATCCCATATCTACAATAATTGTGGTTTCTCCTTGTGTAATTAAAACTGAAGCCCCCGTATTGTTTTTTATATAAGAAGATTCCCCATATCCAACAATAGTTGCAGAGAGTTCATTTTCATTTGCATAGACACTTGAAAACAGATAACTTGAAAGTAATAGGGCGAATAGTGTTTTTGTCATAAGTTGGATTCCTTTTTGATAGGGAAATTATGACAAAAATTATTAAATAGATTTTAAATTCAAAGTAAACAAAAGTAAATAGTCTTTTTTCTTAAGCTTAAAAGCCCAACATAAGGTCTTCTTAGATATTTATATTAATGTAGCATGACTCAAATATGAATGTAAAGCAAATAGGTATTATTTCTTTTTTTTTGATTTGGCAAAAACCATTTTTGTGAAAGGTTTCTTTTCCTTGTTTTTTGGTGTTGGTTTTTCTTTTCTATTTGGTTCTATTTGTTCTTGATCTTCTTGTTTAGTAATTTCTTCTAGATTGTTTTTTATTTTATTCCAGTCAATTGCCATTTATTTCCTTTTTAGTATCTTCAGAATTTTTGGAGTTATATTATTTATTAAAGATGTTTACTTTTTTTACATGCATAATTTAATATTTTTGGATGTCTGAATAATACAAGGACTTTGTCAAAGAAAGCGTCACTATCCCTTTATAAAGGCTTTATTGGGGTGTTTTGTTAGTTACGTATAAAAGTTGTTTTAAATCAATGTACATATTTGTAGAACCTGATATACTTCCTTAAGATTAACAAATGGAGTTCACATGCATAAAATTAATATATATGACAATATAGAGTATTCAGATAAAAAAGTTCAAATTACACCTTTGTTTGAAAGTAACAGTTCAAAAGAAATAAGAATTGTTTTTAAAAAAGACCAAATCATGAAAGAACATAAAACAAAATTTCCAATTACAGTAGAAATATTTGAAGGTTCAATTGATTTTGGCGTTTCAGGAGAAGTTCACACCTTGGTGAAAGGTGATGTGGTCGCACTTGAAGGTAGTGTAAAACATGACTTAAAAGCGACACAAGACTCAATTGTGAGATTGTCTTTATCAAAAGGTGATAGTGTTGCAAGGGTTAATGGGGTGTTGAAACTTTAATTATATACTGGGTGAATGTACTTTATTCGCCCATGCCTTAAATCTTATTTCTGCTGAAATTCAGTACCTTTAAATTTCTTATCATGAAACTTATACCATTTACATCGTTTTTTATTTTTAATAGCGTAGATATTATAAGTAAATTTTCTTCCACACTCTTGACACTGAAAAGTAGCTCTGTTTTTAAACTTGTTGTATTTTACGAATAAAAAGTTTCCTACTTGTTGACCTTCTTTATATACAATCTTTTCATTTTTTTCAAAAGAGCTTTCTGCTATTTTTGCATCTTCTCTTTGTTTAACCAGCCATGTGGGTTCTTCATCTTCTTCAAAGTCATAATCCATAAATTTTCCTTGTCTTATGAATTATACAAAGTTTTATATATATAGAAGATATAGATACCTTTGATTGTTTAAAGTTTTAACACATCCAAAATAACATTACTTATTTTGTTTATACGAATAATAGTATCTTGAATTTTATAAAGTTTCGAATCTTTAGTATTTGGAAACTGTTTTTTGAATTTTTTTGGGTCTAGTGCAGTACTCGCTTGTAAAATATCATCTGGGACAACTTGACCCACAGCAATTTTTTTCTTCCAACCAGGAGGTAATTGTTTTCCACGATTAAGTTTTTTTTGTAAACCCTTAGGAAATGTTTTACTTTTTTTTACTTTTTTATCTTGAGCGTGAGCTGGTTTCTTTGCAAAAGATTGGGTGCTAAATAACAATGCAATACTAAATAAGATAGATAGAATTTTCATGGAATACTCCTATTAATAGATAGGTTTATTCTATAGTAGTTTTACTTGTGTATAGACTTAAAAGCAAAACTGATATAAATATGCTTATTTTGCATATTTAGGATTGGAAACATCTTTTGTTCCTAAAATTTTATTATAATTTGAGGCAGCATCTCTTGCTCCACCCATATTTCCCGTATATATAGCATATCCTATACCAATAACGAAAAGTAAAAGTATCCATTTCATAAAAAACATCCTTCATTATATTCTTAATTAATTTTAACATAAAATAATAAAAATTGCCTAAAAATAATATTGTAACTTTACCATAGCTTTTTTCTTTTCCCTTTGACAAGCTGTTCTTCTAGGTGTTTAATGACATCTTCTCTATCTTCTATTATTTTTCGTAATTCGTCTTTATCATTTTGTAGTTGTGATACTTTGGTTTGAGTATTAAATAACTTTTTTTCATTTATCTCTATACTCATGTTAAAGTTTCTTGATTGGTTGGTAAGTTTTTTATTAGCAACGCGTATTTTCTCTAAGGTACTACTTGCTTCTTGCACACGGTATTTCCATTTGTTTATTTCTTTGTTCTTCTCATCTGTGGTTTCATTTAATTTCGATTCTGCAACTGCACGTTTTCCTATGTGATTTCTTGCATTTTCTCTTTCTAAATTGATGATGTATTCTAAGTCTTGCATTTCTTTTTTTACAGATATTTTTGCTTTTAAAAGAGATTCCTCATATACTTTTGAGTAATTTAACTTGGTCTCTTTGAGTAGTTTTTTGGCTTGATTGGTTTGTGTAACATAGTGGGTTATATCTTGTCTAAAACTTATAAATTCACTTAGCTTTCCATATTCATCTTTAATTGGATATATACTTGTTTCTACATAATAAGAAGTACCATCTTTTGCTTTGTTCTGTATAGTTCCACTCCATATATTACCACTTATAATGGTATGCCATAAATCCTTAAAAAAATTATCTTCCATGTCTTCATGTTTTACAATACTGTGTTCTTGACCAATGAGTTCATCGCGGCAGTATTTAGATGCCTTGCAAAAGTTATCATTAACATATGTAATGATTCCTTCTAAATTGGTTTTTGAAATGAGTAGTTGAGTATCTGCAGATTTTTTATAAATTTCTAGTTCTTGATTCATTTTATAAAGCATTTTTGAATTGTAAATGGGTTTAAGTACTTTTATTAAAACACCCAAGTGTGTTTGGTGTAAAATAGGTTTGATTATATAATCAATGGCACCTAGTTTTAAGCATTTCAATAAAACATCATCGTTCGTATTTTTTAAAGTGAACATAATTGGATGTTCATAACCATAGTTTTGCCTAATGAATCGCACCATTTGGATACCTGATAGTATTGGTGCTTCTACATTTGTAATGGTTAGATCAATTTCCTCATTGTATTTTTTAAATAATTCTAGGGCATCTTTCCCATTGTTAGAAAAGTATACTTTTTTGAAAATTGCATTATAAAGTTCCAATGTTTCTTTTGCGGTACTTTTGTCATTTTCTACATAAAGAATAGTGAATTGTTTCAAAAGTTCTATGGTTTTTTTCATGTTAATACCCCTATTTTACTGTAGTCTAGATAAAATTTAAAGTCAAATGTGACTAAATAACTTTTAAAATTATAATGTAATATTCATTAGAGTTTTATTAAAATTAAACTAAATTTAATAAATGGAGTGCAGTTTGATTATTTCTATTAATTATTGGTTAACCATGTATTTGCTATTGATTAATCATGGGATATTATAATTACTGAACCAATAAGTTATATTGCGAATTTGTAACTTATTAATATGTAGTTTCCGCGAACAAACTACATTCTTCGAACACGAATTTTGAAATTTTAATAAAAAGCATCCGCTCCTGGATGCTTTTTTATTTTGAGAAATATTTTCTCTTGTCAGTTCTTATTCATAGTATTTTTTTGCAAATTCTTTTATTTTCCCTTCATCAATCAAATCTTGAATGACTTTATTAATTTGATGAAGTTCTTTTATAAAAGGCGATTTCTTAGAGATTACAAAAAACAAATCACTATTATTATTGGGTTTATAATGCGCTTTTTCAAAGCTCTTACTAAGTCCCAACTTCGCAATCTCATAATCTGCTTGACAATCTGTTCCAATGATGACTTTTATTCTGTCGTTTTTAAGCATTTTGAGCAATTGGATTTCACTATAGATGGAATGTTTTTTTAATTTTTCATCTTTATCAAACCTATCAAAATAAGCAGAATTTGCCACATATGCAATCGGATATTTATAAAGATCTTCATAGGTTTTAATTAAATGCCCTTCTCCTTTTTTTAAATAAAAAACAGCAGAACAAGTATAATATAGTGGTGTAGCGTAGCTTACATACTTGGCTCTTTCTTTTGTCTTGGCCAAGCCACTCATGGCATCTAATTCACCTGATTCTAAATTATGTAAAATCCTTGACCAAGGATATTTTTTAAAGGTAATTTTTAAATCGAGTCTTTTTTCTATTTCTTCCCAGATATCAACATCAATGCCACTCATTTTATTATCCTCGTGGATTCTAAAAGGGGGCCAAGAATCAGTTCCTACAAAAATTTCTGTACATGCGATTACTGTTTGAGTTGTAAAGATAGAAAGAAGGATGAAAGATTGAAGTACTTTTAGCATAATGAACTCCTTGAACATTATGCTTAATTATATTACAAAATAAGTGCTCTCAATCTGAATAATTCCAATTAATTTATACTAATTTATATCAGTTTATATCAGTTTTCCCATGCAAGTACGCTCTTCTATATGAAAGCCTAAAGATTTATAAAACTCAATAACTTCAGTGTTGGTAGGTCGAATATGAAGATTAACTTTTAAGCAGCCAAGATTTTTCAGTTCTTCAATGGCATGGGAAACTAACTTTTTACCAACTCCACCTTTTCTGATCTCTTTTGATACTGCAACACTATAGAGATAGCCTCTGTGTCCATCATATCCAGCCATACATGAGCCAATAATTTGTTCATTATCAAGGGCTATAAAGATTAAATCATCAATTTTCAGTTTTGAATCAATCATAAAATTGGGTTCATCATGATTTGGATTATTGGGAAAAGAATTCTCCCAAAGAGAAATTAAACCAGTTCGATAAATATCTTTGTATTTTGTGATTATCATGATGTTCCTTAGATTATTTTATAAGAAAAAGATGGTATATGAAAATTGCTTAAAAAGGGGTGTCATAAAGGATAATTTTACTGTCATTAATTATTGGTTAACCATGTATTTTCTATTGATTAATCATGGGCTATTA
>Ga0209826_1000036_pt1 | contig 81604 bp, 94 predicted proteins | sample GOMGulsemesocosm_5_FD_184637 | JGI IMG/M metagenome (GOLD analysis project Ga0209826, IMG submission 184637) | Methane-oxidizing microbial communities from mesocosms in the Gulf of Mexico - GOM15C Gulf of Mexico (SPAdes) (version 2) | ecosystem: Environmental > Aquatic > Marine > Cold seeps...
ACATAGAGACTAGTACCAGTTTCACATAGAGACTAGTACCAGTTTCACATAGAGACTAGTACCAGTTTCACATAGAGACTAGTACCAGTTTCACATAGAGACTAGTACCAGTTTCACATAGAGACTAGTACCAGTTTCACATAGAGACTAGTACCAGTTTCACATAGAGACTAAAAAAAAGACTGTTTTATATTTATATTTATATTTTAGTACCAGTTTCACATAGAGACTAGTACCAGTTTCACATAGAGATAGTACCAGTTTCACATAGAGATAGTACCAGTTTCACATAGAGGAGGGTGTAACCTTTTGATTTAAAAATAAAAAAACACCCTCTTAACTTGTGTTTAAAAATATTTAAAAAAGAAATAAAAGAAATAAGACAATAAAAATCTGTTTGTTTTCTTTTATTTTTAACGACTCTCTAAAAAGCAAAATAAGAGGCTTTAGCTTGATTGGCGTAACTAACAGCATTAAAATTCGTTTGGTATTGTTAAATCGACTGCTAGAGGTGTTAAAAAAACAAAAAACAAAGGATTGAAAGCATGTAAAAAAGAGATGAGTTTGATCTTCTTGTAGGATCAAAAAAGATCATTCTATTTTGTTCTGATCTTTTAAAGTATTTTAATACTGATTACTTTACAAAAAAACAGATCAAAATTATTAAATAATTTAATTATTTAATAAAGAAATTAAAACGAACAACTATTAATAAATAGTTCACATTTATTTACAGAGAAAAAACAATGATTAAAAAAATAATATTACCGTTGGTAGTTACAATGTTGACAACATCTTTAGCTCAGGCAATGACAAAAAAAGAAGTAGGAATACTTTTAAAAGACAAAGTTCCTTTTATAATAAAATCAGTTGAAGATTCGCCTTTGATCGGTTTTTATCAGATAGTGACAGATAAAGGATTGGTGTATGTAGATCACAAAGGCGAACACTTAATAACGGGAAATATATTTTCTGTTAAAGGAGGGCTAAAAAATCTAACAGATATTCGCAAACAAAAACTAAACAAAGAACGGTTTGCGGAATATAAAGAAACAGCTATAACGTACAAAGCCAAAAATGAACAGTTTAAAGTAACAGTCTTCACAGATATTTCTTGCGGGTATTGCCAAAAGTTACATGAGCAAGTACCAGAGTATAACAAGCTTGGTATCACAATAAGTTTTTTAGCTTGGCCGAGAAACGGATTGGATTCAAGTATATTCAAAAAAATGGAAACGGTTTGGTGTGAAAAAGATCAGTTATCCGCATTAGATAAAGCCTCTAAAAACGCTTACGAAGTAGATGAAGATGCTACTTGTACAAATCCAGTAGAAGCACACTATAACTTTGGCAAGATACTTGGTATAAAAGGAACACCAGCAGTTTACAGTGAAGGTAGAAAACTTTCTGCCTATTTACCACCAAATGAAATGTTACAAAAACTAAACGCAACATTAAAAAATTAGCAGGTACGGTTTAACGAATATCAGCGAAATTCTCCGACCATAGCTAACGAGTATTAGCACGTTGACTTGGTGGGAGATGGATAGCGTACATAACAACGTTATATTGGTCTGCTTTGGTTTTTCACGACAATGCTAACTATGTTAGCGCATTAAATATAAAAAGCCGTAGAAATAGTTAAAACTCTCAATGTGGTAGATTCATTTTCAGGATTTTCAGCAGCATAATTTTGATTTTCTTTATCGTAATAATCTATTTTAAATTTAAACGCCTTATTTATATCATCTAAACGAACAATGGCGCAATCGTGCTCATTGAACGGATCATTGCCTTCATTAAAGCTTGAGAAATTTCTTATTTTTTCGACAGCTTTATTTTTTATATTTTCATCAAGAGAATTAAACTCCCTTGTCACAACGACAATACCACCAGAAAAAGTATTCCTAAAAACATCATTCAATTTGGCAAGTACAGATATATTTTCCATAATTTAATTTCTTACTGTTAATTATTCGTGGATAAATAATACTCCTTAGTTAAAATAGGGTAACAATGAGATCAGGTAACGAGAACATGCAAACCTTAGTAAATATAATTTATACAGATTTTCTACCTTTGATTGTTACATTAGTGTTTCTATATTTTTTCCAGGTAATAACTTTTACGCACATATCAAAATTAGTTCCTTATTGGGTGTTTCGCTTGTTTGCAGCACCCGGCGTAATTTTACATGAACTTAGCCATGCTTTAATTGCAGTGTTAAGTTTTCATAAAATAATAGAAATTTCTTTTTTTAATACAAATGGCTCTGACGCTATGGGGTATGTTACTCACAGTTATAACCCAACAAGTTTATACCAAAGATGCGGCAATCTATTTATAGGTATAGCTCCAGCTTTCGCAGGCGTAGGAGCACTTTTTTTTATTTACAATTATTTTGGTTTGTTGCCACAAAATGAACATTTAGATTTTATCGTTTACTGTAAATCCATATTAAAAAACCTTATTGATATGCCTTTAATAGATAGTTTTATTTGTGTTTATTTAAGTAGCTCGATAGCCACAACGATGTCTCCAAGTAAAGCTGACTATAAAGGTGCTATTGGGGGAATTATAGTTATCCTGATTTTACTTTTTACGGGAAATATATTGGCACCTACTTTTATTGCCAAAGGGCTACTAAATATAAATCATTCGATGATTGTTTTTTCGTCTTATACACACCAGTCACTTGTTGTTGCCATAATAACTATTCTTTTTCTTTTTTTTCCTATATTCCTATTCAAAAAAATACTAACTAAAATTAAAAATTAAATAAAATACCCAGTGAAAACACAAAGCGCAGTTAACTTTGTAGGAGTTGTTTTTGACTTGAGAAAGGTTAAAACGCAACTGTTATTAAAATGATAACTGTTATAATAAAAAAATACTTCTAAGGAAAAAATATGATTTATCAAAAATTACCCCTGATTATAAGTTTAACGCTGTTAGTTTCGAGCTGTTCGAGTGTTGAGCCAACACCAAATAAAAACGAAATTTTTGAAAAAAAAGGAAATATTTTATCATTAATAGATAAGCCTACGCTTGATCTAACCTTAGAAAACAAGAAAAAACAAGAAAACCTAAAAGATAATCGAAGGGAAATGTTAGTGTTTTTTTCGTATGACAAAGACATTATAAAAAAAAATGCGTATAAGATGCTTGATGCCCACGCTGATTACTTACTAAAACATAAAAATTTAAGTGTTGTTTTAGAAGGGAATGCCGATGAAAAAGGCTCTTATAAATACAACTATAACCTATCGTTAGCACGAGCTAATAAAGTTAAAGAATACTTAATAAAAAAGAAAGTTAAAAAAGAACAGTTAATAGTTAAAGCTCAAAGTAAAAACAAATATTTAGATTACACCCAAACGCCAAAAGGCGATTCTATCAACAGACGCGTAGAAATAATTTACTAAAATGATTTCTACAATATAATTTTAAATAAAACAAAGTAAATTGACACAATAGCTAAGGTAAAAGCATGAGAAATAGAATAATAAACAGAGCAAAATTACTTACTATAAGCACATTTATTACCAGTATTTTTATGAGTACGATAGCTACTGCTAGTTTCACGTTTGTTGGAGAGATAGAAACAAAAGCACCAGCAACAACAATAACATCCTTAACCGCAGAGCCAGTGGCTTTTGTAAAAGAACTTGTAGCAAAAATAGAAACAGCAGCAAGTCCTTGTGAATTTACGTTTGATGAAACCGTAGCACAAAACAACTCTTCAACAATACCTTATTGTTTTATAGAGTGGATAACTTCTGATGAATACGCAAGCTCTGGCTCTAGAGTTTCGGGAGTGCCGTTAAATTATGGAGATATAACGCTTGGCTATCAAATATCTGTTTTTAGTGGCTCAGTAAAAACAAAGGTTCATATTCACTCAGATACTATAATTATTAAGGTGCTAGAGCCTATTGAACCAATGTTTAAGTCAGCATCTACTTATATAGGTAACAAGTGGAATGATGGCGTTGTCACAGAAAATCACAATTTAGCAAGTAAACTAAACGCTGTAAAAATAGAGTTGGAAACAAGAAATTACGATCAAAAAGTAAAAATAGAACCATACGGTTACTGTACCGTTGCTGAAAATGCTAATTTTTGTACTATTATGGTAGGTAGCACAGTCTTAGGAAGCAGAGAGCAGGAAGTAGGCGAAAAAAGCACTTTGTTTAATATTAATTCAAATAACGGGTATTTTGCTCAAGGAAAAGGCTCAATAAGACACACTTGGGATTACAGACCCCCTTTTATTGAAGATGCCGATGCTTATGTTGTATCTGAAGAAAATAGCGAAACATCAAAAACCGTTATGCTCAGTGGTATTAGCATAGAAATAAAAAACGAAATAGCTAAAGTGGTTATTAGTTCTCCTCATTCTGATAGATCAGATGATTGGTGGATACCTGACTTTTTACATTTAGAATTTACACCAGATGAAACAATACAAGCCACCGAGCCACTAAAAGTTGATGGTCATGTTTTATACCAAGCGGCAGATTCAACATTACTTAGCAAAGTAAATGTAAAATCAAACGCAATTCCGCAAAGACATGGTGATCAGTGGATATATGAAATAAACATGCTAACTGTGCCTGATGGCGTTTATAAAGTTAACATTATTGCAAGTGACAAAAACCAAAATAAAGTTACAAAAGAATTCGACAAACTTAGCTTTATACGTCAAAGACCAGAAGTTAAACTTTTCAAAAATTATGTTCACTTAAAAGATGGAGCAGAGTTCTACTTTACGGAAAATTTACTTGCGGCATCATTTAATAAATATAGAGACTCAACAAAAGTAGATAGCATAGAAATAGATGGATTAGCTTTACCTATAACTGAAGGCGAAGGAAATGTTAAACGGATCACGATAAATGCAGAACAATTAAACTTGGAAAATAACTCGTTGCATAGAATAAAAGTAACAGCGAGTGATAAAGCAGGTAATGTTTCAGTTAAAAGTTATGATGCGTTATATCGACCATTAGTGTTTAAATTAGAAACAAGTGGCGGCGACAATACAATTTATCAATCCGTTCAAAATGTTTCATCGAAAGTTACTGAAATTAAAAATAACATTTGTAGTTTTGCGCCTAACATAGAGATAGCTAAACGCAACGCGACATCTTATAGATACTCTTGTCTGTTTAGATGGAGTGCTGTGCCTGAAGGAATGGAAGAAGATTACAGAACTACAGCACATATAATTAAAGGAACAATAAAAGAATCAGGACCACAAGAAATTACTTATAATGTTTATTTGTACGATCATAATGGAAATGAAACATTAATACTTACCGATACTAAGTTCTTAGAAACAGAAACACCTCCAGATCCAGTGTTTGAGTTCTTAGATGACAACAAAACGGCAGCAGGCGCATACCCTGTAAGTATAGATGGCGGTTTAATGAATACCTTTAAAGTAGTATCTGTGCCAGCGGATATAACGATAGAAACTGGTATAGGTGAAACATATAAACGCTATGAAAGAAGACAAAATCCACGACAAAAAATGATGCGTAGTTACATCAAATCTTATGTTCCAAAAGGAAATCTCTGGGATGTTGTAGATGTACCTATAATTGCAGCTTATGACAAATTACCATCAAGTAACGCTACAGATACACTAAAAGCCTTTTACATACCTAAACGTGGTATATCAGCCAAATTAACCTTTGATAAAAAATACGGTCTGAACACAAACACAGAGCAAGTATCGGTTGAGCTTGGTAAGTATGACAGAAGAAATAGAGTCTTTTTATATGACAAGAGTGTGATGGGTGAATGGGATATACAACTTGTTAAAATGATCAATCGTAAAGAATACGAAGTGATCTCTACGAAAAAAAGTATAGGTGATGTTCAAAAGGTTACATTTGATGTTGATACAAAACTACTATCTGAAGGGGGAGGTAAGTTATTTGCTATAGCAAGTATAGTTTCCCCTATCGAGGGCTATGAGTTAAAAATCGAAACTAATAAACTCTTTATGCGCGTCTATAAAGGTGGTTTGCTAGAAGGAGGATACAAATATAAAAAATTAATAGGTAATATCCCCTTTACTGTCAGTATGTCATACAAAGCTAAAACTAGAGAAGATAGTATTGCTATGGGAGATGTGAGATGGGAAAAATCAACAGATAATGTTACTTGGACAAGAATAAATGAATATGACAATAAACTTTACATTAGAAGAAAAATTGAAGATGTAAGTAATACTTATATGCGTGTTGTTGTTACTAATAAATTCACAGGCTTAGAAACAAAAGCAGAGAGTCTAAATATAATTGCATTCGATAAACCATCCATTAAAATAAAAAGACAAAATGCGGCTTTTGTAGGAGAAACAGCTAAATTTGAATTATTTTCCAACGGCGAAAAAGCTCAAACAAGTGAAATGGAAATAGAGTGGTCTACTGATAACGGAGAAACATGGATACAAGGAAATAATAATCTTTCATTAGAAGAACATGAATCTGAAAACAGCAGATACTTAATGGCAAGAACGCGATTATTAGGGGAAGCTCAGTTAGCCGGTGAAAAAGGTTGGAGTTCAAGAGCTTTAATTTCTTATTCATGGTTAAAACCTAGAAGACTAAGCGTAAGATCAGAAATGCCTAGAAAAATGGAAATTGGAAAAACATTTACAGCGAAAGCTTTTGCTAAATCACTTTATGTAGGAACAGAAAGCCGAGTTAGAAATGAATGGTTGCTTGGAGGTGAAGTTATAGCAACAAACACTACCGAAGTAGAAGTTGTAGCGGATAAACAATATGTTAACCGAGGAAACTATGAAATTCAATTTAGAGCTTGGTTAGATGGACAAAAAGAAGGAACATTTAAAGAAACAACGTTTAAAGTTCGTGTTTGGGAATACCAATTCCCAGAAGTCTCTTTGGCTATACCAACAACAAGTGCTTATGCGCCAAACACGTTTAAAGTATTGGCACGTAACCGACTACCTTCTACTGATGACATAACATTTACTTCACGTTTTTATGTCATAAATGGAGGCGAAGACACTGCAACAACACCAGCTAGCGCAACAGATAGTGTAGCTTACTTTAGATTTGAATATCCTGGAGTAAAAGTCATAGGGTACAAGCTATCTGATAGCAGAGGAAACGAAAAAGAAGTCACAAGTATTGTCGAGTTATTTCCGTCAATGCCAATGGAAGTGAATTTAGAAGGCTCTTTTTCTAACGTAGCCATGCGATACCCATTAGATGGAACTATAAGAGCACAAATTGTAATAGCTCACCCTGACGACAAAATGGAAAAGTGGGAATGGTCCATTATAAACAATAACACTGGTGAAGAAACTGTATTACAAGGAAGAAGTAGATCGTATCTATCTGATTTAGGTATACAAGAAGGAACAGCCAGCTATACAGTGAAATTAAAGGCCACGACCATTTTTGGACAAGTAGGAGAACAAGCATTAGATATATTTGTTAATAGAAATATAAAACCAACTTGCACAATGGATATTTCAGAAAGTAGTACATCAATTAGAGCTGAATTGGATTGTGATGATGTTGATGGCAAAATAGCAAAATACGCGTGGTATATTAACGGTGTTAAATTGGCTAATTATCAATATGCAATCACTCTGACAAAATCAAGACTAGAGGGTGGAACAGTAACCATTAAAGGAGAAGGTATTGACAACAGCTTTGAATCTGACAGCGTTACAATTACAAAGTCATACAATACTAACTAAAAAACAATACGTGTAAAACACTTAAAAAAGACCTTAAATGGTCTTTTTTTGTAATAACACCTTAAATAAGTCAAAATCTGTGTGTGGGTAAGGTTGTTTTAAGAGTAAAATAACGCCAAACAATTATATAAAGGCCCACTCAATTGATGTTGAATGTAAAAAAGAAGTTAAAATCAGTGTTACTTTATTTAAAAGAATACTTGAGCATCAAAAATAGACGAATATATGAGCCTTTGGTTTTGTTTTTTATTTGCGGTGTTTTATTTGCTTTATTTAGTATGCGTTATTATTTAACTTTTGAAGTGCAAAAAGGGTATAGCTGTTTAAATGCTACCGCGCTATTGGTTGATACATGGGATAAAGAGATAAATAGAAACGACTTGTTTGCTTTTAAGTTTCCTTTGGACAAAGATCCTATTTTTCCAAAACATACTAAGTTTTTAAAAATAGCGAGAGGTATACCAGGGGATGTTATCAATGTAACTCCTCATGTAACAACTACTATGAGCCATAAAATAACGATAAGTATGATCCCCGTGGCTGAAAAGTTAAAAAGAGATCTAACTTTAATACCTAAAAAGGTAACGTTAGGCAAAGATGATTACTTTGCCATGGGAGAAACTATTTATAGTTATGATTCGCGCTTTTGGGGCGCAGTACCTAAAGACAATATAATAGGAAAAGCGTATGTCATTTTTTAAAAAAACATTAGGTACCGCCATTTTAATAATGGCTTGTACAGCAGTTTATTCTCAAACAGAAAAAACAGTACCTAAACTGGTCAGTGATTCGATAGAGAATAGTCTAAACAAAGCCAAAGAAAAAGGTTGGCTTGATGGCGTAGAAGAGTTTAGTAAAATAGATGAAAGCCAATTAGAGTCAATTACAAAGCTTACAGAGAAGTCTAGAGAGCTATTAAGAGAGTCGTTAGAGGATGATTTTGATTATTCTCAAAATGAAGCATCACTTATGGCCGGTTTTGGTGAGGTGAAAACCGAAGAAGAAAAAGGTAATGTCTTATATGAAAATGATACTGTGATATTAATTTCTATGTCGATGCCTGAAAAACTAATATTAAGTGCAATGCGAGTATCAGAAAACAAAGGCGTACCTATTTATTTAAACGGAATGGTAAAAGGCACAAAAAACATAACAGAATCGCAAAAGGTTATAATCACATTAGCACAAGAAGCAGGATTAAAACCTAAAATAGCACTTAACCCTTTAGCCTTTAGGGAATATGATATATCAGCAGTTCCAGTGGTAATTATCCAAAAAGAAGGCCAAGTAGCGATTAAATATGGCATGTTAAATGTTGATTATGTTTATGAAGAAGCGATAACTAAGTTTTCAGAGTCAAAAGAAGAAGTGATACATCTTGCTACTTCAGGAAAGCTTTATAAAATAGAAGAAAAAGATCTAATAGAAGAGATAAAAGATAGGTTTAATCAAAAGAATTGGGCTAATAAAAAAGATGAGGCTATCGCTCGCTTTTGGAAGCATACTAAATTAAACAGTTTGCCTAATGCAACAGAAGATGCAGCATGGTACATCGATCCGACTGTCCGTGTTACTAAGGATATTAGAAATGCCAATGGTGATATAATTGCTAAAGCTGGAGAAGTTAAAAATCCGCTGAAAGAATTTTCAATGAAAATGACCTATTTCATCATTAATCCGACAGAAGAAAAACAAGTCCAATGGGTAAAAGATAAATTGAGTACAATTACAGGCCAGTTTCAATTAATGATAACGCATATCGACAGAAATAAAGGGTGGGAGCACTTTTCACAATTAAGAAAAAGTTTAGATGTGCCTATTTTTGTAATGCCTAAAGAAGTGCCTGAAAGGTTCGGTGTAAAAGCAGTACCGACAATGGTAAAAACAACAACAGATGGTTATTTGAAAGTATCACAAGTGAATTTAGACTTTGATAATCACAAAGGAAAAAATAATGAACATGATTAAGGTAGCAGGCGCATTGGTTTTAGGTATTTATTTGGCTAATAACTATCCCGATGTTGCTAATACGATATTCAATAATGCAATGATGTTAAAGGATGAGTTTTTCATTTTTATTAAAGGTTTACAAAGATGATAAAAAAAAGTCTGCTTATTATATTACTTAGTTTAACGCTGAGTAATTCGGTTCTAGCGGCTGAAGCTGGCGGTTCAATGATTTGCCCTTCAGCAGATATTTTTTCTAGGATTATGGATCAAGTATGTTGGTCTTGTTTTTTGCCCATGAAATTAATGGGTGTAGGAGGCCCTGGTAGTACACCTGATGGTGCAAGAGGAAGTAACCCTTTTTGTATGTGCACGGATAGATTGGGCATGCCTGAATTTGGTTGGAGCCTATCAATGTGGATGCCAAAAAAACTAATAGAAGTCGTAAAAACGCCATGGTGCTCGCCATCCTTGCAAGGCACACGATTACAAGATGATTTGTTTGGCTTAGGTAAACCCTTGGCAGGAAAGACAAATGGAGAATCAAGACTTGCAACCATGCAATATCACTATTTTAGCTATCCTTTATTCGCTATGCTAGAAATGTTCACGCTAGACGATTGTAATACCGATAATTTTGCTGATTTTGATTTGCAGTACGTATCTGAAGTTGATCCAACATGGCAGAGTGATCTAACTGCTATTTTATTAAACCCTGAAGCGATAATTTTTGCTAATCCATTAGCTAAAATGTGGTGTGCATCAGATTGTGTAGCGACAACAGCAGGCGCACCGTTAGAATCAAGTTATGGCTGTGCAGGTTGTGATGGATCACTTTATCCTTTTACGGGTAATGTGCTTTATGCAGACGACCCCGTAAGAGCGAGTTCATTAATTTCTCAAAGAGCGCTTGCTGCTATGCACCGAAGAGGTATAGCTAAAAAAACGATGGGTAACGATAATATGTGCAAGACCAGTTTTTGGCCAATGTTACCTAAATCTCAATACAAACTCAGTATGATCTATCCTGTACCAGAAGCGAGTAATAGTGGCCCTAGTGGAAAATGTTGCCATGGGTTGGGTGAATCAGTTCATAGCTGGGCAACACCGGCTGGCGGAAGAACAAGGCCAGGAAAAGAAGATTATGTGTATTTGCTATGGATATACAGAGATTGTTGCGTTAGATAACAATGCAAAAAAAACAAAAATAACCAGGCAAAAAAATGAATTTATTGAATACAATTAAAAATGCGGTTCCCTTTTCTAGTGCTTGTTTGATTACATTATGCACCTTGATTTCCTCACAAGGATTCGCAGAAACTTTATTGCTAGATAAATTGGAAAACAAATATCAAATTTCTGATCCATACAATAATAGAACAGCTAATCAAGATACATACAATCAACTAAGAGCGAATGCTAATAATCAGCCACAGAGCAATAGAGATTTAGAATATGAGCTACTTAAAAAAAATGTAGAAAACAAAATTATATACAAATCTACAGGAGGCGTATGTGACACGGCTAACGGTTACATTTTAAATGCACAGAACTATTGTGAAAAAGATAGACCACCACAAGCACCTGTAGCACCACTGGATTTTTCTGCTTACGGCGATTTAGCAGGAGAAATGCCCACTAAGTTAGAAGAAAATACCACCAGTATAAGAAGCATTACAGACGGAATAAGCTTGCCTACTCAAACCGGTGGAACATTTGATATTCAAACATCAACGGACAAAGTAAAATTAGAAAAAGATGCAAATGGTGATTTGGTAACTATCATTAACCCTAACCCTACATACCAAGACCATTCGTTAGACCGTTCGGGGCTTGTATCATCAGAAGCCGATCACAGTGATAGTTTATTTGAAGCAGATCAAGCCTATGGTGATAATGACGACCTAATAATAAAAGGTAGAGCCTCTATTGCGAATGAAAAAATAGCGCCAACATCAACAGGGTTAGCCTATCAAACAATCTTAGACTCACAAGTAAATAATCCTGTTCCTGATATTCACCCACGAGATCCAATATTAAATGCAGGCTTTGATGAGGTGTCTAAAGTTGAAAATGCACAAGGACAATGGGCGGCAGAGTGTAATACTGAAGATGTAACAACAACAACAACAGCTCATTATCCTGTTTTGGAAAACCGTTTTTGTACAGAGCCCAAAAGAGATAACGATCAAAGTTGTCAAGTAGAGCGAGTTGCTACTATACCGTTAACAATTGAAGGAGTTAGAGGCACGAACCCTTCAAAAGTCAATATTACCTTTGTTGACGCTTATACATTAAGAATAGCGATAACATCATCAAATAACAGTATATTGGATGCACGAGGATATAATTCTGATTATACATCGAACCCTTTTAACCGACATGATTGCGCGGTTTATTGGGCGGAGTACGCTTTTGTCATTGAGGAAGGTTATTTGGTGGAAGAAGCAAAAAGAACCTCGGGAATGGTAGATGATACAGCTAGAGAATTTATTAACGGAGAACTTTCAGAAAGAATAAGAGATAGAGTTTATAGTAATAACGCTGATTGGGCTGCGGTAGAAGACCAACTACCTTTTCCTCTGTGGTATTATGATGGCTTTCCTATAGATGCTAAGTTAGCCTTAGATAGTGGAAGAAGAACAAGTGGATTCCAAACGTGTGAGCATGATAACGGGTATGGAACAGAGGCTATTTTAACTGACCATTTTCAAAATTTAATAGATAACAGGGTCACTATTCAATTACTGCATGGGATTGGTGGTTCAGGGGAGATGAACATGACCTATGACATAAAATTCAACCGTCCTGTTTCACCTGAACTTACATACACCCAAATACCAGAGGGATGCGCGGACAAAATTGGCTGGACAGAAAATGGGAGTCAAATGTGTGGCGAAAATTGTGATCCTCAATCAGAATTAGAAATAGGGTTTTGTAAAGCTGATGCTTGGGCGGTTGTTACAGGTGGTTCACAAGGTTTTGACCAATCAATTTTAGATTTAATACCTCCAATGTTTATAGGAGATAATGCTAACAAAGCATGGAAAATCAATGCACAAGGTTATATGTGCGATCCTTTAGGTGAAAATCCACTGCCCGTAGATTTAAACGGTGATGGAATAATAGAGCCTGGTGAAACGGTTAATTACGAACAAATTAGAAATCAACCTGATCACTGCGCCGCTTTTTCAGCAGATCCATTTTGTATGGAAACATCTTCTACCTGTGAAGACGGATGGATTGATACCTCAAATAATGACCTATGCTATATGTTTAGAAAAGAATATTCTTGTGATGTAGGCCCGGATGTAGAAACAACAACAACCATTACAAATGAATCTTGTTCTTCAGCTTTACCTTGCATTATGGGAGAGTGTGAAATAGCACCTGAAGAGACGAATGAGGACTTTGTTAATGCAATGGTACAGCTTAATTTAGCACAGCACATGGAAGGAGATTACAACTGTACTAGCCCAACAGATCCCTCTACATGCACTATTTTCTCAGGCTCTGGCGGTTTTTGCACATGGGAGCAATCGGGGTTAGGAAATGATTGTTGTGAGTCACCAGGCGGTACAGGTATTATTGAATATGCAATGATGGCAAACGATATGATGAATCATGCTCAAAGCATGGAAGTGACCTTGCCAGACTCCGTAGGTACAGGGGTAGACTATGCTAAAGCAGGGTATGAAAAATTATCCGAAAGTGCAACTCAGTATTGGGATGATGGTGTGCAAGCAGTAGTTGACTCACCAGTTGGGCAGGCGGCTTCACAGGTTTACGATTATGCGGTAACGGCAATTTCAGATGTAGGTAGTAGCATTGCCGGTAATGCTGCTCAAGATGTAGTTGTTGACCAAGTTACTCAACAAGCCACAGGTGCAGCTACACAATCACTAGCGACAGCAGGAACAGAAGAAACGGCCAAAGGAATGATTGGCTCAATGCAGCAAAAAATGACCAATATGCTAGCAGAGTCATTGCCTGATGGTTTAAGTGATCAGTTATTTACAGCAGTTACAGATGAAGTTACAGATGAAATAACTGGAGAAATAACAAATGAGGCAACTGGCGATTATGTTATGGATGAAGGTGTGTCAAACACAATAGGTACTGCATACGGGGCTATTATGGGAGCATATATGGCCTATACTTATATCAAGCTAGCATTGTCATTATATTCTGCGTGTGATGACGTGGATATGGAAACAGCAGTAAAAATAAATCAAAGGCAATGCATACCAGTAGGAGGGAGCTACCATCCTGAATGGGATTGGATGCACGACATTAAAAGGCAAGATTATTGTTGTTACTCTTCTATACTTGCTCGTGTTGTTATGGAGCAAGCAGGACCCATGCTTGGTCATGATTTTAGTGAGCGTAGCGGAACTATTGTAGACGACACAAATCTTAGGGAGTGCAGAGGATTAACGCCTGACGAATTAGCCGGACTCGATTGGAGCCAAATAGACCTACAAGAATGGATAGATCTCATGATGGCTAGTGGCATTATGCCTGATGAAACTTCAGAAGATACATTGACGGGTGACGGAAGGGCACTTAATAGTGGTGCTAGGGAATCAGGTGTAAGCCGAAATTTAGATCGGGTAACTGAAGGAGGAGAAAATCAATGGGCAGACAGGGCTATAGAAGGTAGAGAAGTGCTAAAAGTCGAGAACGTGGATTGCTCTTATCTACCTAGACCGTTAATGTGTGAGTATGACATACCAACTAATCCGTAATTGGTATGTATACTAAGGCGTTGTTATTTTGTTACTACTTTGTATTTTTCAATAGGTTCATCGGAAGCAGTAAAAAAAACAGTAGAACAATGCCCCGTATCTCTGACACAAACTACAGTCTCTAGTTTTTTTGATGGTAAGTTTACTGTAGGTTTTTTTCTAGGGTTTAAAAAGGACAATATTTTATTTTGCGATACTACCACAGGATATAAGGTTTTGATATAAGTGTAAAAAGTTTTAGACACATCAAGAAAAGCAATAAAACTATATTGATCTACATTTTTTGCAGCGACTATTGCTGTATAAGGGCTAGCTATAGCAACAGTAACTACAGCAAACCATTTAGCATCTGCTTCAGGAAGAAAATGAGCTTCTTTAGCTTTAATGATGCGAGAAACTTTAACATATACAGACAGGGCGCAAGGAGAACTCACTTTTGAGTTTTTGTATGCATCCCCAACAATAGAGCACGCTTCACCCGTTTTTGATAAGACATAACGAGATTCAGATCTGAATGCCCAATAAGGCTTACGTTTTAGATCTTTCGCATTAACTAAAGCGGAAAAGCGCTCAACAGCCTTATCACGAACATCTGTTTGTTCAACAATAGTTAAATTTTGTTTATCTACAGGAATATAAGTAACGTAAGTGGGGAGCTTAAATTTAGGATTATCATCATTTTCATGGTTTGCATTGTTATTCAACGCACCACCAATACCAAAAGCCATAAAACCGCCAACATAATCAAAAACACTTTTGGCGGTAGATTTACGGTATCTAACCTCATCAAAGTCATCTGCACTGTCAACATCTTTAAAGTATTTTTGTAAATCAGCACTTCTTAGCAAGTTCAGTGCTTCACTTTTGTTGTCATCCCAAACAAAAGGTTCAGTAATATATTCATCATCAACAGGCCCCAGTGGTGTTTTTGGCTTAGACGAACATGCCGCTAACAAAAAAAGAGTGGCGACTAGAAAAATAGTTTTAAATTGTAATTTTTTCATTGTTTTTCCTGATGTTAATTCAATGTGACAGAGCATTTTTGAGAATAGCATAAATAACACACGCCCATTCAATAAAAGCTTTATACCAACATAAAAAGTCATTGTTTAGAGGTCTTTATTCTGTAATTAGCTAATATTATATCTATAAACTAATTTCAGGTAACAATCAGTACAGCCATTGTATTAATTAAGATGGTTTATACGGAAAACAACGTAAATATAACGTATAGTTACAAAATCAAAACAAACAAACACTAAAAGGTATTAAAAAGTGAAACCGCTAATTTCTTTCTTTAAAAAAAACCCAAAAGAACCTGATAGCTTAGAGAAAACGGCATCAAAATGGGTAAGCAATAATTTTAAAATATCTTGCGTTAAGCTGGGGCTAATTATTTTTGTTGTGGGAGGAACCATAGCAACAAAAAACATACACGTAACCAAAAGTGACGGTATCGCAAAAATTGACGTTAAAGGCGTGATAAAATCAGGCCAGCCGACAGGGGATGGTAGCGTACTGGCTCAAAAATTCATTGAACAAACGAGAGACAAATCAGTAAAAGCAATCTACATTGCTGCAAACTCGCCGGGCGGCTCGCCTGTTCAAGCAGAGATTTTTTACAATGCAATTAATCAATATACTAAGCTACCTTTAAGTGAAAAAGACAAAAGCTTTATCGGACAAGACTTTTCGGAGTACGATCCATTTTTAGATAGCGAGAAAAAAGAAGAAGAAAACGAAGATAAAAAAAGTGATTCTCGCAAACCTGTTATCGCAGTTATCCAGGAATCGTGTACTAGTGCTTGTCTATATATGATAGCCTCTGCTGACGTTATTGTTGCACACAAATCATCATTAGTAGGCTCAATAGGCGTTCGCGTGGATACTTGGGAGTTTAGTGACTTAATCAAAGAATTAAAAATAAAGCGAATTTCATTAACGACCGGTAAAAACAAGGCTATTTTAGATCCCTACGTTAAAGCTGATCCAAAAGAAGAAAAACTTATTAGAAAGCACATGCTAAATCCTATGTTTGAAGCGTTTAAGGATGCCCTGTTAACGGCTAGGGGAGATAAGCTAGTAATAGATGATTCTTTATTTTCGGGTTTGATGTGGGCTGGTGTAGAAGCTAAAGAAAAAGGGCTGATTGACCAAGTTGCAACGACATACCAAGTAATTGAGGCAATGAAACAGAATTACGATGCAAGTATAAAGGAAACTAACCCTAAGAAATTCACCTTGAACTCGCTACTCGATGCCTCAAGTGTAATTGATTATGTTACAGAGGCTATCTCAAACACAAACATTCTAAAATAAAAAAGGAAGAAAGATATTGTGTTTTGGTGACCGAGTGTAGATATTCAGAAATGAATATCTACATTGTAATCAGATTAAGAAGCTACCCACACATATTTTCTATCTTTAGGTTTTGGGTGGTCAGAATTTAACGGATTGACAAGATACAAACATTCCATCATTATCGCATAACCGTCACTAGGGTAAAAACCTGTTTTTTCCTTGTAAAGCTCTAGCTCTTCGTGATTCATAGCTTTTCTCGTACCTGCGGGGTACAAAACATCTTTAATAGTACAACCGTACTCAGGCGGTTGAATATCTGCGTTCTTTTTAGAAAAGAAACTTTCTTGCGAATAGGCATTACAAGCTACCAGAAAAAGAGATGTTAACATTATTATTTTCATCATTTAAAATACTTACTCACCATCTGTTAAAACAAACTCTATTTGTTGAAACCTCCGACGACTCATTCTAAGAATAGAGTAGCGGAATCCAGCACTAACCTACTTTAGCTTCTAAAAGCCAGAGTGAGGATAATACCAACGGGTTTCCCGTTGTCGGGCAAGTATTTGACTTGCCTTGACTCCACAACTGCTTACGCAATTGCGGATAATAAAGCGTTATTATACCGCGTGATGCAATATTGTAGCTTGCATTTAAATCAGCATTATACCGTTTACCTGATGCAAAAACACAATTCGCATAGTTACTTTTATCTCGTTTTACTTTGCCTGAGCCATCATAGGCGTTGCTTGATGTGCCACGGGCATAAATATTTATGATCCTAATTCCTAGCTCCTGCGCTTTGCTCGCCACTCGACCAACTAAAAGCCGATGAAACCATCGATGAAAACGCGCTTTCATTCGGCTACGTTTTCTTCCTGCAGTTGGCTTCCATCCCTTTAAAGACTCCAGCACAATTGCATCACAACCAGAGACTTTAGCCATATCGACAATACCTCGGCTTATTTGGTGAGCCTCGTTATTCGCAAGCTGCTTTAATCTTCTGTGATCTTGAGTACAGAAACGACTAGGTAGCTTTGAGCCATGCTTTGTTTGCTTTTTGGCTTTCGCTCTAATGCGTTGCATTAGGTGGTATTCACGGTCTTTATCACTTCGATTAAAAAACTTTCTATCGAGTACAGTGCCGCTCTTATCCACCACAGCGCAAGTAGCTGCTGTGTTAATTCCTACATCTACGCCTAAAACAAGTCCCGAAAAGTCTTGTTGCTTTATTAGAGGTATCTCCAACTTACTTGGCAAACTAAGTGTCCATTGCTTACCCTTTAAGGTTAATAAGGGTGAAAGTCGCTTGCCTTGTTTTTCGTACCTTGTTTTACCCGTTAGCCTAAAGCAATGCCAGATCCAATCATCATTAACATAGACTTTAATGAATGCACTTGTCAGCGACTCATTAAACTTAATGCACTGACCTTGATATAAGCTTGGAAAGGTATTAGTTGCACAAGTTAACTTAGGAGGCTTGTTTTTCATGCCACTATTATCTAACCAATCATCGTAACGGGTATGGAATGATCTTACCTGTCCTACCGCATCCATAATAGCAACGCGCCTTAGATAACTTGGGAACTTGTAATATCGTTGGTGAAAATAGCGATGTTTTACTTCTGGTCGTTTGCTTGTTGGGTGTATGAGGTGTTCAGTGGCTTTGATCACTTCATTACCTTGGTAATGTTGAAAGTGCCTCCACCTTGCGTTAACCAAAACCATTAGATCGCGCACATAACATTGATACAAAGACAATGTAGCCCTCAACGCTTCGCGTTGCTTGCTATTTGTGTTGATTTTTAAGTTGTCTGATCGTACAATCTTCATATTATATACTCTATTAAATAAAAGATTAATGTGCAAGTAAAAACAACCATGAAAACCAAGAATAACAGCGCATACAGGTTGCACTACCATATTGTATTTGTAATTAAATACAGGCATAAAGTTATAAACCTAGCAATTGGTGAAAGAATGCGCGATATCTTTTCAGATGTTTTGCGTAAATGGTAGTGTGATTTAACAGAATTTGGCGCAGAAGGTGATCACTGTCACCTACTTATTGAAGCACATCCTTCACTGAATTTGTCGCGTTTGGTTGGTAACTTAAAAACGGTATCAGCGAGGCACATAAGAAAAGAATACCCTGAGCATTTAGCACCGTATTTTTGGAAGCCTTTGTTTTGGTCTAGATCTTATGCGGTAACGACAACGGGTGGTGCAAACTTAGATGTAGTTCGAGATTATGTACTATCTCAAGAAAGTCCGTCAGCCTAAACTAGCGACTCATTCAAAGAATAGAGTCGTAGAATGCGGCTGAAAATTGTTCAACGTGAATTTTGCAATCATCCCTACTTTTAATCAGAGTAACAGCTTCTAATAAGCTATTATTAGAAGAAATCAAGCAATCTAATACTCTTTCATTTTCAGCGTTTAAGCTAGCATCATTTTTTTTCATCAAATTTTATCCTTTTTTAAGTGGCATCTACAAAATAGAGCTAAGATCACATTAAATCCTCAACAACAGAAATATTGAAAGTTTCCTGAAACCAGTGCCATATATCGTAAACTGGCTCACCTTTTTCAAAGTGAATAAAGTCTTCATCAATATTACCGTCAACGCCGTTTTCATCTGTAGGAATGTCACCAAGTATTCTCCAAAGGTATTTAGCAACATCAAGATAAGCAAGTTCTGTGTCGTACTCTGCGTCGTGAATTTCAACTTTAATGGTTTCAAATTCACCAACCTCTATCTGAAATTCTTTTAATAATTCACAGTTAGGGCAATTAGCATACGGCAATAAGATCAAACCGTTTTTGTTTGAAAAAGAAATAATTTTTTCCATGTCCATGTTTACCTTTTGCAAGAATTAATAAAAGCTTACTTATTTTCTAGGTTAACGGGTTTATCCCAATCACAAGCATCTGAGTCATCGGTGATGTTATGGTGAATGATATTCCAAAAAATCATTGCGTGTTTATCAAAAAGAACATCATGTTCTCCATCTTCGTCAGCACTGTTTAACATACCAATCGTCACGGCAGTCGCTTGAAAGGTGTTGCCGCTATCCGATATATAAGGCTGCTCCAATAATGCGTATTCTTGCCGTGAACCGTCATGTACAGAACCGTTGCGAGCCTTACATTTATCAAAGAACGCTTTGTTTTTAGTGGTCATTTAAAATCCTTAATATTAATTAGTAGAGTGAATTTTTCTCAATTCTATGAGGCGATTAATAACTGATTTATAGTGAAGTGTTTTAAGGCATACAACATACTCATTAAATAACTTTAAATTATCTTTACGATTAGCAAATATAGTTAACCCCTTAAAAGCTTCTTTTAATTCAAATTCACTATCTGCTTCAATTTCTGCAATTGTATAATTATCACCAACTTTTAAGAAATGTTCAGCCAGTAAATTAGCTAATGATTTTTCTAATTCTGATTTTGGTATAGAATCTAAATTAAATGTTTCTGTTGCCATGGCTCTATCAAGGCACACAAGATCATAATTATCCACCTGGCATTGCTCTAATGGCTCAGGATAAGCCACAACACCGTGACGAACGCTAGTATGACAACTCAGGTTGCCAAATAACTCTTTTGCTTCATCAACCCCAAAGATTGCAGAAAAAGATTTAGGAACAGCGCCTAGTGAGGCAGGACGAAGCTTTAAGCCGTACCATCCTTTGATCCCACCGTTAATTTCACTTAATTTTATTTTCTCATTAATAGATAAAGACATTTTGTTTCCCGTAAAAGTTGTGTTGCTGAATATACTGCTATATTACAGGAACACTTTTTTAAGGTAACAACCGCTAAGGCAGTGAAAACTAGATTAATCGAATTCCCTAACGCCATGTTTTTTACGAGCGGCAAGAGTAAAGGTTTGAATGTTACTGAGTAGAGTATCAATATCGCTAATTGCATAAAAGGTAATAGTAGGAGTGGTTGGATCTGAAGTTAACAGCTCTAAGTTACCTAAACCAAAAACACGAAGATGAAACGGCTTACGAATCGTTTGGTCTTTAACACGAAACATTTCTATACTCTCGATAGTTGAAGATAACACGCCTGATTTAACCATGATCTTATCTTCGGTAAGCGTGTATTGTAAGCACTTTAACTCAATGAACTTAAAAGCAGGGTAAAGAAAAGCAACCCCGCAAGCCATATATATATTAGACCAAGTAAAATAAGGAACAAAAAGATCAGGAATCCAATAAGAAATATCAGGCGCGTAATAAAGAAAAAGAGACACACCTAAAATAGTGATTAAAAAAGGGAAAAAATTTAAAACTTGAGAAGGGCTTGCCTTCCAATTATATTCTGAGACATTCATTTTGTTTTTTGATTGCACCAAAAGGCACAAACATCCTTAATAAGTAAGTAAGAAAAATAAGTATACCAAGCTAATGTTAAAATTCTATAATTAACTCATTATCAAGCTTGGCAAAGACAAAGGCTTCTTGAGCTACCCAATTTAAAAGTTCGTCTTTGTTTGTTGTCCATAATTGTGTTTTGTTATCATTCTCGTCACAAAACATCAAAGCCTTGTCCAAATTGTTACGAATGGAGTTCACAACAAAAAACAACAATGTATCGCAAAGCGCTTGTTTGGTTTTAAAATGAGGCACAGTCGCTTTAGAATCAGAGCTCAACACTTTGATTTTTTTTGCGTTAAACTCAAATATTTCATCTTGTATTTTCAAGAGAAAATCTTTTATTTTTGGGTTTTTTCCTTTGTAAGAAGCAATAAAACCAGTAAAAACGTGATTGTTTCTAGTTGTATCAAAGTCATCAACAATAGCTTGTAATTTATCAGAGACATCATTTAATCCATCGCCATCATTAAAGTCTTGTTTTTCGATAGATCTAAGTAACTCTAACTGGGCAAGATATAGATTTGCTTCTTCTGCCTGAACAACGTCAACATACCAGCTTTTAATACCATGTACTTCGCCCCACTCTAAACAGCTAAACTTTTCTTTCATTGGGTCTTTAAAATCAAAAGGAATATGCAAGGAAACTTTTTTTGATAGGCGTTCTTCCTTAGCAGTTTTTGCATCATCTTTGATTTTGTTTAACGATATAATGGACTCTTCATTATCTAAAACCCATAAATTTAATTTACCACCAGATCGCGCACCGACTGACCACCGTTTTGTGTCACCACAAAATTTGGCACTTGGTATTTCTGATTTTAACGAATCTTTTAGCTCAAAAGGTATCGAAATACAAAAACGCCCACCCTCTTTGAAAATCAATTCACTTTGTTTTAAAGTGGTAATCTTATGTTTTTTGGTATAAATAGAAATATCATCGTCATGCAAATAAGAAGATATAACGCAAATACCGATATTTGTTGTAGCAAAAAAAGCTATTAGGTGCTTATTGAGCGTTGGACAGTAAGCCGTCTTAACTTGCGTTTCGGCCAAGCAAAACGATTCAGAACGAGAAAAAGGGTGTTTTTCTGCCTGCAAAGCTGGCTGTATAATATCTATTTCGATATTACGCTTAGTGGTATTTCTAAAGGCTAATGTTGTTTTCTTATTTTTTAGAAATAACGAAATATCGTTTTTTAAAAAATCTATAATCAAAGTATCCATAAATAATCCTCTTAACATCACATAATAAATTCTAACTGATTATCTGAAGGGGCTTTAAAATCCACTGCGTTTTCGACACAAGTGAAGGTTTGTTGCCACTGCTTGTAGTTATCAAAACCAATGTGTTCTTTTAATTTACATTTTAACCAGTAGTTTTTATGGGCAAGATTTATTATGCCGTGTATAACAGAACTACTATCATACATCTCAAAGCAAGTATCATAATCTCGCTCGCCAATATTATGTTTGTCAAACAACTCATAACGTATTAAAGGGTGGTATAAATCAAAAATAAAAACAGTAGCAACAAAGTCCACTCTAGCCTTTAAGCTTTTAACGCCAAGTTGACCGGTTTTAGGCTTTAGGCGTTTTAACTTGGTAATAGCACCAGAGACTTTCACTTCACTCTTTGAGTTAAATAGAGAATCTTTAAATTGAAAATACTTTCTATCGCAAACAAAAACATCTTCCTTGACACCTAAAAGTAATTTAACCCCTGTACGTTCAACACTAGCGCTATGTGTTTTTTCGCAAGCGTCACAATAAAAGCCCTTTTGCGTTCCAACGCCATTACGACCAGCTTTATTGCCACTCGCAAAACCATGTTTTCTATTACCGCCCATGTCGAGCTCCAAAGTCATTTAATTAATATGACAGTATTTTATAACAATTATTTTTTAAGGTAACAATGAGATTAAGGTCTGAAAAAGTTAAAAACAACAAATAGAAATAAAAATAAAAAGGTATAATAATAAAAAAAAGAGAGTTTTGAATAAAAATGGCAAATACAGCGACAATTGAGCAGCTAGGCGCAATAGATAACGCAACAGAAAACAATTTAATTGTTGCCCTTCCAGGGTCAGGGAAAAGTTTTACACTAGTAGAAATGGCAGTGGCTATTTTTTCAAAGTACCCAAATGCAACTATAACATTCGTTACCTTCACTAAATTAGCCACAAAAGAAATGAGAGATAAGCTAAAAAGCAAGTTGACGGCAAAACAACTAAAACAATGCATAATATCTACTTTTCATTCTTTATTTTTAAATCAGGCAAAACCTCATTTAAAAGGAACCTTGTTAATTGGCTCTTCACACAGCGCAATGGTAATAAGAGCCATAAAAGCAACTGGTATCAAAATAAAATTTGATGAGGCGGCTAGCATAATAGATGAGGAAGGCCGGATACTGAGGGATAATGATGATATAGGCAATTCAGATGTAGAGTTGTATAAAGCTTATATGAAATTACTTAAAGACAATAAAAAGTATGATTTTAATGATGTTACAAAAATGGTTTGTCGCGGCTTAGCTGAAAACAGTGAAGATAGCAGCAAAGGTATAGCCCCTGTATCAAGTGATTATATTTTAATTGATGAAGCTCAGGATATGGATGAGTTACAGTCAAAATGGGTATACTACCATGGTAAAGCAGGCAAAAAAATTACATTGGTCGGTGACGATGATCAGCAGATCTATTCTTGGCGCGGAGCTAACGGATACGAAGCAATGGTTAATTTTAGAGATGAAAACGATGCACAAACACATATTCTTAGTACGTGTTTTCGTTGTACTCCTGATATATTAGGAGTTGCACAGGCTTTGATAGAACGTAACAAGGTCAGAATACCAAAAACAATGGAGAGCAAAAAACAAGGCGGTATAGATGATGTTAATATTTACGATAAAGAGACTAAATTACATCAGTATGAAGAGCTAACGGGGCTAATAAAGAAAAACCCTCTCGACTGGGTTGTTTTAGCAAGAACGAATAAATCATTACAAGAATGTGAAGCTTATCTGTCCACACAAGGAATAAGCACAACAATAAATAGTGGTAAATCTTTTTGGGATAACCCAAGAGCTAATTCGTTTTTGAAAATGTTATACAGTATTAGATATACCCATGACATAAAATACCTGAATGAAGTATTAGGTTATTTGCACGAAGATGAAGAGGCAATTAATGATATTATTTTTAGATCTGAAAAACACAAAGGCTTTCATAAAATAAAAAAAAGAGAAGCAGGGATGTGGGCATGCTCAACTATCGGCTTTAAAGAAATAATAGACGAGGCGCACAACACTAAAAATTTAACGGTAATAGAATCAAGGTTTGATAAAATATTAAAGGTTATCCAAAGAATTTATCCAAAAAAGAAAACTAAACCAGGGGAGGAAGTAGGAAAAACCATCGAAGAGCACGTTGTTTACCTTTGTGAAAAAACAAAAGGGGATTGGTACTCAATACTTGAGAGTGTAACAAGGCAATTAGATGTGATTGCAGGAGATAAAAACAAAGGCGAAAAAGAGGATGTGTTGTTAACTACTTTTCATGGCTCTAAAGGCTTAGAATGGGATAATGTAGCAATAATAGATCTTACTTATGAACAAATGCCAAGTAAGCAAACAAGGGCGTTAAAAACCCTCTATCCCAAAGAATACGCAAGAGCAATAGAAGAGGAACGAAGGCTATTATTTGTAGGTATGACAAGAGCAGGAAAGAAGCTACACTTATTTAGTTATGGTGGTGAAGAAAAAACATCACCTTTTTTATCTGAGGTCAAGGAGTCAGCAGGATTAGAGGCTTAAAAAACCATAAATACAAAACAGGTTTAGATCTTAACTTTATTAGTTAAAACTATTGATTTTTATAAAAATAAATAGCACAATTAACTCGGCTTAGATGAAAAGAGTAATTTAAGCGCCTATTTAATACGGTAAGTAATGCCGTTTCTCCCGCTTTTGCGATGATATTGTTAAAACAGAATACCGCAGTATGCTCATATAGAGTGTGCTGCACCAAACCAACACTAGGTTTTAAATAAATATAACAGATAAACTTTGACTACTCTCTTTTTAGTCATTAGCCAAAGTTTATTTTGAGCATTGTATTGCCTGTAACTTTTTGCTATTCAATGCTTCTTAGTAGACGCCCATCAATATATTTTTACTATCCGTAGTAACAATATCTACAAACATTATTTTTTTGCTTTATAGCTCAACCAAATAGCGAATTAATAATAACTAAAAACCCTATAGCACCTTTAATCTCAATTTTTATATTAATTTATAAAAACCCCCTCAATCGTATTGATTGAATTTGAGTTATTTGTGTTAAAGCCTGTCAAAACCTCGTACTGAGTCTATGACACATGATAAGCCATGTTAAAAGCCCATGTCTTCACCTTAACGGCGAAGAATTTACCCCTATTCACCTTTATGGAGAATAATTCAACCTCTTCACCCCTATGGCGAAGAATATAAATATATTTTAAATATAATTTTATTTTTAATAATGTATTTCAACCCAACCAATCCAAAGTCTTTATTGATTTTTGTATTGGCTTTCACTCTTTTACTAACAGTATGATTTTTTCCTGAACCTTTTGGCGAAGAATTTAATCACTTATTCTGATGTAAAAAAGCTGTTTTAAATATGATTTTATTTTTAAAACACACTTTATAAACCAATCCAAAATCTTCATTGATTTTTGTATTTTGGTTTAAAACTTTTACTTTATTTAATTATTTTTTCCTGAACCTTTTGGCGAAGAATTTAATCATTAATTTTACAGTAAAAACACCCCAAAAGGGATTATACAAAATCCTTTCTGGATCATTGTATTTTCTCTTTTTCATAAATCTTGGAGGAGATCACAATGAACAAAATTATTTTTATAGCTCTAATGATGTTTTTATTAAGTCAATGCTCAGAATATGCCATTGTTTTTATAGCAATAGCATTGTTTGGAGGATTAATTTCATATTACGTTATTAATTTATTGCGCGTTTTAGGTAATAAAGGAGTAATAAGATGAAAAAAATATTTTTTATTATGAATAAATTATTTTTAATGTTAGCAATAACAAAAGGGCTATTTTTATACCCCTTTAGTAATATTAAATTTGATTTGGTATTAATTTCGCCCTTGATTTTATTTCTCGCAATTACGCTCATATCTTTATGGCGCTTTATTGACGAAGAATATTTAAAAGGAAATAGAATATGAAGATTTTAAAAGCAATCTTAGCCGCAGAATTATCTCGCAGCGACAGATTAACTAAGTTCAGCATAAGACATAGCGACAAAAAGTTATCAATTAGAGCAGAACGACAACGTAAAAAAGCTAAAGAATACATCTTTTTAGCTTAACCCACCCAGAGGAAATATATTCAAATTCCTTTTGGGATTATTCTATATTTTCTCCTAGCAATAAAATTTCCTGGAGGAGATTATGAACACAGTACACCACGAAGAAGATGTATTTTCTTTGACGGCTACAAAAGTACACTTTGTAGAAAAAAAGAAAACCCAACTAAAAGGAGTTTCACAAAACTCTCTTTTAAAAATCAAGAAAAGCAAAGCCATTAAACGTAAAAGAAAATCAGATCGTTTAATAAAATCTCAAACTTTGAAAAAAGACTTTATCAATCACGATTTAGATAAATCTCTTTTAGAAGCTCTAGCTAACGGTAACGTTTCTAGATGGGAAAAATGGCAAGATTTGTTTGACCCTTTCAACCCAGCCTTTAACGGAATCACGAACCAATATCAATATTTTTGGGGAACTGAAGAAGTTAATAAATTATGGACCGGAACTCTTGATAGATCTTTAGTTATTTTAAGAGAGTGTCAAGATTTACAAGGAGAAGTATTAGATGAAGAACTTAATTGGATGGCCTCACAGCAATTCGATATGGTTACTACATCTTTTAATATAGATCCGAACATAATAAGAGAAGGAATTTATACATACTTTAAAGATCGTATAAATGAATTCTCACAAGAAAACCAAAAGTTACTTTTGGCTTTTCACAATGCTTATAAAGTTTTAACCGCAGAAAACATCCAACTGACCACCGTTGAACGTAACTATGTAGTTTAAATATATACAAGCAAAACCACTTTGTGGACGTATTTTACAAACCCACAAAGGGATTGGTACGTCTATAGAGTTATTTAAAAATTTAATCTCCGGAGGAGAACCCTATGACTACCATTACAACTAAGAACACAACTACTTCAAAAACTACAATCAACTTCATGGAAATGGAAACTGTTTGCGCAAGCATTTGTTTTCCTGATATTTATGAAGCTGGCGAAAAATTTGTAAGTAGAAGAAAAAACAGGCACACCAATTGTCAGGAAGGTAATTCAAAATACATTCCTTGTAAAAAAGATTTAACTAAAATTTTATCTTGGTGGTTCGCCCCTTCAATGATGTTACCCCTAGGTTTACACGGAGAAACAGGTACAGGTAAAACGGAAATGCTTCTTTATGTTGCTAATGCGTTAAATGAACCAGTTTTTCTTGAAAAAATAACTTGCGGTATGACATCAGCACAATTTGAAGGAGATAGAGAACTTGTATCTTCTGAAAAAGGTGTAGTAACGGAACGTAATTATTCACAAGCAGTACAAGGCTATAATAGCTCTGGTATTGGTGGTTTAATAATTTTGGACGAAGTAGACAAGGCAAATGAAGATTTAGGAACAGCGCTACATTTGTTCTTAGAAGGAAAACCTTGGACACTAGCTCAATTTAAAGAGACAGTTACTAGACACCCTCAAGCAAGAATAGCCGCCACAGCCAATACATTAGGTGAAGGAGGTAGTGATAGATATACGTCAAGTCAACGCCTAGACACAGCTTTAAGAGCCCGTTTTGGTTGGATTATGACAAAATTTCCTGAAGCTGCAATTGAATTCGAGATTTTAAGAAGTCAATTTCAAGGTTTAGGAAGTTCAATCATTTCAGATATGGTAAGTACGGCTAACGAATTTCGTGACGCAGCACTTGGCAAAAATCGAGATGGAAATATAGAAAACCCCTTGATGTGCATATTTTCAACTAGAACAATAGTGAATTGGGCATATTACAGCATGGCTTTTGGACCAGGTGAAACATTAAGAGAATCTTTAGTATTCACTTTTTGGGGCTCTTTAGATCCAGAAGACCGTGAAGAAGCAGAAGCAATTTTGCAACGTAGATGGGGAGATGATTTTGATTTACCTTTGAAAGCGCTAATACAGGCTAGAAAAGGAAACAATTCATCAAAAAAGTAAAACAACAAGGAAGCATAAAAACAACAGAAATGTTGTACCAATGTTTTCTTGTTAATGATGTTAAATGTTTTTACACAATGGCCGGTATCTTTATAGATATTCGAACATTTAAACTGGACTTATCAAAAGCACTTCCAAGCGCTTATGAGGAATACAGCCATGTAAAAATAGAAAACAAAAAAAGAATTCCTGAAGAAATGCCTTACTATGCGACACCACACCACCGACTAGATCTACAAAAAGAGTTTTATCATTTTGTAGAAACAATAGAAGGTAAGGAGTGGGGGCTTAGTGAGGTAGATGATGGAAAAGGTAATTATTTTTGTCAGATGTATTACAAAAATAATCAAACTGAAAATGTATACGTTGGGTACTCTAAGACTTTTACAACAAGTCACGAAAGAAACCAATATTCGGTTAAAGCAATACAGGCGAAAATAGATAAAAAAGGATATGAGCGCAAAGGAAAAAAAACCATGCGTTTGAATGATTTTAATCCTTATATCTAAAACAAGAAAACCATAAAAAAAGCTAAAAAATTCTTTTTAGTTTTAACCCTTGAGGAGACAAACAAATTCCTCACGGGATTAGTCTGTTCTCCTCTTTTTAATTTTTTAAATCTCCAGGAGGAGACATTATGACTACTACAACTACACAAGCACAAGCACAAGAAAACACAATCTCTGCAACTACCACTAACCCTACACTTTCTTCGGAATGTGTAATCTTTGGTAAAGCAAAAATACAGGGCTCTTGCGGTAAAATAACGTTACCAAAAGAAGTAACTGAAGTAAAAATCTCAGGGCAGGATGTTACTAATACTAATATCAAGTCAGGAGAATTAACTTGGTTACCTAGTAAAGCTGTTGTAAAAGGGAATTCCATTTCAACAAGAATTTCATCTACTTATAGTAATCGAGTAGCAAAGGAATTTAAGTTACATGGAGTAAATGTTGGAGGTTTAAATTTAGTGCCCATTTCTGCTCTTCCAGAGTTAGAAAAAGCACTAGAAGCTTCTAAAAACGAATACTGGGAAAAAGTGGATGAAATTGAATGTTTCTTTGATGAAATCATTAATTTTCATAAACAAGAAAACCCAGAAATTGCGACTTTTATTGAAGAATACAAGCTCACAAAAGAACAATGGAAAGGAAAACATTTTTTTGATATTCCTGCTCCATTGGCCGTAACCCCATATCGAGAAGAAGATATTGTGGAAATGGCAGAAACAGCACTAGATTCGCTTTACAACGAACTTGCTGACTACGCTATGTCCACCTATAAACAAACGTTTATAGAGAGAAACGGCGCATCTAAAATAAAGGTATCGAACAAGTGTAGATCACCTTTTAAGAAGATGATAAAAAAAATAACCAACTTATCTTTTTTAGATAAAGGGTTATTGAAAATAGTTGATACATTAAACGAAATAATGGACGAAATGCCTTTATCTGGTTATATGTCATTAGCACAGTACGAACGACTCTCTAAATGGTGTTTGATTATGTCAGATCCCGAATTACTAAAATTGCACAGCAATGGAAGTAATCAAGAGAAGTTAGTTGAAATTGCTGTTGAAGAAGAAAAAGATGTTTTTGAGTCTTTTAATTCGTCTAAATCAGCAAAAGAAAATGTTGTTGAAGTTGTTGAAGAAGAAAATGTTGATGATGCGTTTAACGCTTTTGACACAACTTCTGAGCCAACGCCTGAAACAGCTTTTGAACCAAAGCCAAGCCAAGAAAAAAACCAAGTTAGTTTTGGTAGTTTTGATTGGTAAACAAAATAAGGAGATATATTCAAGTTCCTCATGGAATAAGTTTATATTTCCTTGGTTTTTAAATTGGAGTCGTTCGTCATGGAAATAAAAATCACACAAGAGGATGTTAAAAATAACCCTCAAACATTAGATAAAATATTACAAAGAAAAGGCGTCAATGTAGAAATACTTTGTGGTCAAGGAATTTGTGGTAATTGTCGATGTAAAAAAATAGAAGGTGAAGTGAATTATCTAAGTGAAGTCATTGGCTATCATAAAGAGGATGAAATTTTACCTTGTATTGCAACATTAAAATCGGAAAGTATTTTACTAGCCGTTTAACCCTTGAGGAAAATATATTCAAATTCCTCACGGGATTAGTTTGTGTTTTCCTCTTTAGTTTTAAATCTCTGGGAGGAGAACACTATGAATGCAGCAAAAACCAAAGCGAAAGCTTTAAAAAAGTACGCGACCATTGCGAGAGTAATGTCACAAACTGCGAACAAGGCAATAAAAATTAATATTAGTGGAAACGGAGCTTACACAGACTGTTCTAGTATGATTAATTTACCTACTGGCGATTTTAATGATGAAAATTACATTAGACTGTTAGAAGGAGCTATTGACCATGAAGCAGGACACATCAAACATACGAATGTTCTTACGGTTAACGAAAGTTATGCCAAAGGGAATATCGTTAAGCAATTCACTAACCTATTCGAGGACATCCGAATGGAAGGTTGCGTCAAAGAAGAATATCGAGGTTCTATCAAAAATTTAAACGCCATGGTATCAGCAATGATAGATATGGATTTATTTAAAGAACCAGACTTCAAAATGAAAACCCTAGAACTCGTGTTCTTTTATTGTTTATACAATGGAAGACTCAAGTATGGTTTTCAAAAAGAGTTAACAGAGTTATCTCGTTTAGCACATGAAGCTTTAGTTATCCAAGGCCAAAGTAAATTAGTTACAGCCTTAGATGATGAAATGAAAGCTTTAAAAATAACTCAAACAACCGATGATGCAATGCAAATCGCCATCAAGGTTGTTGATCTATTAAAAAATGAAGATGGTTCAGGTGATAACTCAAATGACTCAAGCGATGATGAAGATAATTCAGATTCAAATGGTTCAGGTGATAATTCAAATGACTCAAGCGATGATGAAGATAATTCAGATTCAAATGGTTCAGGTGATAATTCAAATGACTCAAGCGATGATGAAGATAATTCAGATTCAAATGGTTCAGGTGACTCAAATTCTAATTATTCTCAAGGCAACAATGTAAAAGAGAAAATATTAGAAGGAAGTGAAAAATTTGAAGGGTTTGACATTCATGAAGCTGTAAGAGAAGCCATGGAAAAACTATCAGACCAAACCAACAGTGAAGATTGTTATAGGGAGGTTTTAGATGACAAGGACATTTCAAGAATCACTTATGGAAGAGTTGTTGATAAAAAAACCGCCAAAAGGTTATCTCAACAAGTTTACCCAGCATTAGAGCGTATCTTTAAAGATAAAGTTCGTACTAACGCATCTTGGGATAAGCGTGGGAGTAATCTTGATTGTGATTTATTAGCAGGCGTAGCAACAGGGCAGTACAATGTTTTCAAAAAGGAAACTATTCGTACTGGTAACTCTGCTGCGATAAGTCTACTTGTAGATAAATCAGGAAGTATGGACAATAGAACTGATGTTGAAGGTAATACAGATATGGATATTGCTAATTTATCAGCATTGTCTTTGATGTATTCTTTTGAGAAATTAAAAGGCGTCAGTTCTGAATGTGTTTATTTTGATGATAGCGTTCATGTAGCCAAAGCTTTTTCTGAAAAACTTAAAGTTAAAAATCTCAATGTATATGCTAGTCATTACACTGAACTCGCAAGAGGAATGATATTTTCTTTAAGAAGACTAGCGGTACAACCTGAAAATAAGAAGTTTATGTTTATTCTTACGGATGGTAATACCTCTGGTGAATTAAATGAAATAAAACAAGTTAAAGAAGAAGCCGAAAGTCTTGGTGTAACAATATTCGCAGTTGGTATCAACTTAGGATATAAAATGCCCGGATTTGGACGCGACTTTTCAATTCTTAAAGACGTATCTTTATTTCCATCGGTAATAAAGGAGGTCATAAGAAAAAAAATGTAAACCATAAAAAAACTAAAAAATTCTTTTTAGTTTTAACCTTTGAGGAAAATATATTCAAATTCCTCACGGGATTAGTTTGTGTTTTCCTCTTTAGTTTTAAATCTCTGGGAGGAGAACACTATGAACAACAATAATATAAATTTAGTAGAGCTGATGGCAAATGAATTCACTGGCTTGATTGTTACTGTAATAATTATTTGTTTAATTATTTTAGTAGCTCAATTCATTGGTTTATTCTTAAAAGAGCCAAAAGAAAAAACGGACAAAGAACTCATTAAAGAAAATATTGAGCTCAGTGTTGAATTGAAATCTCTTTATTTAGAATGCAAAGAATACAAGGAGAAATTAAACTTTCGTATTCATGAGTGCGCTGCGTTAGAGAAATCGAATGAAGAGTTAAGAAGCCAAGCTTTACAAGCTAAAGAAATGGCTTATGAAAACGAAATGGAAACGATGAAGTCGGAAAACGAATCGCTTAGGAAACAGGCAGTTTGTGATGAAGATTTTAGAAATGAAATTTTGAAAAAAGAATTTAACTTAGAGCAATCCCTTCGCGAAGAAGAGTTTGTAAGAGTTACTTCTGAAAATGAAATGCTAAAAAAACAAGCGCTTCAAAGTAAAAAGCAACAACAGGAGTTTAGTACACAAGAGCCTGAAGATGCTTTTTCAGAAATAAGAAATGAAAATATGGGTCATGCAGAACAACAGCACGACTTTGATAGCTACCAGAAAAAAGGTTTTTATCAAGCAAACCCAAATTATCATCAAAAAAACTAAAAATTCTTTTTAGTTTTAACCCTTGAGGAAAATATATTCAAATTCCTCACGGGATTAGTTTGTGTTTTCCTCTTTAGTTTTAAATCTCTTGGAGGAGAATATGATCATAAATATAGAAAAAGTAACCCCTACCGGTTTTGTTTGTCACTACACTATTTATAGAGTAGCAGGCAAAAAAGATCAGTTGTTAAATGCGAAAATGGTGTTTACACCAAATTCGTAAAATCTAGCGAAAAGCCTAACAACGTTTTTCGTTAGAGCTTTTCTTTTTTTTGCAGGACACTTCTAAGTCTCTGCGCGCCTTGCGGGAATTTAGATGTGTCTTGCAGGTTTTTTAAAAAAGGGAAATTATTATGGGTTACTATAACAATACGAAAAAAGTACAAAGTACAACAACAGTACAAAATACAAAAAAAGTAAAATTAAGCGTAGAACAAGTAAAAAATCTAGTTGCTTTACGCGGAGGTTGGAGAGTTGTCTATATGTCATACCCTCGCATGGCCGAAGCAGTAAAAGCAGCAGATTCAACATCGAGTAAAAACAAACCACAAGTACCATGCCCGTTTTCAGGTAATGGTAAGACGAAATTTCGATTGTTTATTGATTGGGAAGAGTCTGGTTCTGGTTATCATAATGATATGGGCGCTATACACGGCGGCATATCAATGGTGATGGAGCTTGAAGGGTGTTCTTGTTCAGATGCTTTAACGTATATAACGGATGCTTGTGGAGGTGCTGATATTAGTATGAAAACCGATGCAAGGTATCAAATTAAGCAAACAGTAAGTGTAAAAACGTATGAATTAACTGAAGAAGAGCAAAAAGAACGTTTAAGTAAAATTAAACGTACTTTTAAGCATGCTTCTCCAGCGGCTAATTCAAATGTCATAAAAATGCACATGCGACAAATGGGATTTAAAGGTGACGTAAACTTACTACCACGAAACTTAGGCTATGCTGAAGAATTGTGGTACGGGGATCATACAGGCAAGGCACAGAAACTTTGTGGATTGCTAGGCATTATGAGTGACCGTAACGGTAGTAATGTTACTTTACATAGACATTATTTGGATAAAGCAACAGGTAAGAAAGCTGATGTGATTAATCAAAAAATGTTAATGAAGTCTCCAAAGGACATAAGAGGTTGTTCCATAAAGTTAGATGAACCGTTTCAGTATGGTTTAGATGACAATGGTAAACCTATGGTTCTGATCGGATATAGTGAAGGCATTAATACTGCTCTTGCTGTTCGTGAAGCCACAGGTTGTCCTATGGAAGCGTGTTATTCTTCAACACTTTTAGCAATGATGGAGCCAGCAGAAAATGTTACAGATGTTTTTATTTGGAAAGATAAAGACAAAAGTAAAGCAGGTTGCAGAGATGCAGAAACGTTAAAAGAGCGTTTAGAAGCAAAAGGGATCAGAGTAGAAGTTTTTGGCCCTGAGCGCGAACTAGGTGAAAATGAAAAATCAGTAGATTGGCATGATGTTTATAATGAACAAGGACCTTCTGGTTTTCCACTTCATCTTTCAAGTACAAACGTAAACACGGGGGTCGATTATTTATCTGTTATGGCAGATTTTTATGAAGCTCAAGACAAAATAAAAGAAGCTTAGTTTTTAAGTTTTCTTAATCAAACCCTTGTGGGATATTCTTACCCCACAAGGGTAGGCATATCCTTTTTTTTGGAGAAAGATATGCAAACAAGTAAAACAATAAAGACATCAAAAAACCCTTTTTTTCAAATCGCTTTGCTACATGGCAGTAAAGTGACAGAATTCACTATTCATAGAGAATTCAAAAAGGAATCAACTCAAGGGTTTAGGTTTTTTCATCTATACGTGCTTAGCAGTACGCCAGAAGAAAATCGTAAACCCTTGCAGTACCTTATACTGCAAAATGATTCTAGGCGGTTCGTCGATTTAATCGAATACAAAAATTACTCGTTGAGTGAAGTTTGTAGAATTGCCCAGGATTATTTGAATGACTTGGTGCTTTCTAAGAATGCAAAATTACTTTTGCAGGCTTAGAAGAAAAGAAACCGCTTTTAGAATCACTTAATTGTGCTCTTTAGCGGTTTTTTTTTGTCAAAAATAAAGTAAAAGTAAGGAGGGATTAACAAGAAATAAACATTAGGGGTGATTAATTAGCTTCAATGACACTTTCTAATTGATAGTCTCTCCCACACCATTTTTCGCCATTTTCATCGACAATAGTGACTAGTCCATCATCTGTTTCGTTGATGACTACACCTTCAACACCGCAGCCATGACTTATAGGCACACAAAAGCGCTCTCCTAAAATAGACATATTTTAATCCTTGGCACTTTGCCTGTTAAATAGTTACTAAATCATCAAATCCTGTACTATCACAGAAATCGACCTTTACTTGTTTTGCATAAAAAAAAGGGGAGTCTAGACCAAATAAATCATAAGGATTATCGCAATCACTAAGGGTTAGATCTTTATCAGGCAATCCCAATACATCCCCGAAAACTAAATTTTCGTTAATGAGATCTACAGTAACATTAACAACACTCATTTTATCAATATTTCCACCATTATTAGGCAGGACAGCGCATGTTACAGGGTTGTGGGCATTCATGAATCCAACTTTTAGCATGTTTTTGTGCTCGCCGGTAACAACAAGCGGCACCACTTTGCTAGTTGTTACTCTCCACACTTCCTCTATTTTCTTTGCTGGAGAGCCGCAAACGTAAGTGCTATTCGCTTTGTATAGTAATCCAGTATGACGGTACTCTATGTTACCGAGTACATTGTATACATCTGTGCCGGCGTTAACTTTAACCGAAGGGATCACAATAATATTTTCACACGCACCTTTATAATTGTTTAACCAGTGAAGTCTCGCTTCAAAAGGAAACTCTGTGTGCCTGCCATTAACAGAAATCAAATCCACAATGTAAAGTTTTCGCTCGAACATAATAGCATCAAGCATTACAGACTCATTAAAGTATCCATCAATTGATTCTTTGAAAGATAACTGCAAGGCAGTGCTAATAGTAATAGGCTCGCCATTAATGTTTGTCACGAGGCATTGCCCTTTGTGTACGTCTATATCAATACAGCAGCGAACGCCTCTAGGTAATGATTTTGACCAGTATTGATTGTCTTGACCTAATGTATCAACGATCAGTTCGTTCGACAAAAAAGGGTTGATTGACAATATATTTTCTTTTTCGCAATTAATTTTATAATCTGCAGTTTTTTCAGCAAGCGAGAAGCCATTGTTTACCTGTTCTTCAATAAATTCTTCCATTTCCTGTTTAGCACGTAACAAAAAAGGAAATTGCTTCATCACAGTTACCGAAGTAGCAAAAGTTTCGCCTTTCGTTTTGTAAAGCTCATAGCATTCAACTTTTTTATTGTAAGAAATAACGGTTAAAGCTAGTGCTTCTACGTCTCCGTTGCTATTTGTTCGGGCTAGGCATGTTGGTGATATTCTTTGCATTGTTTAGGGTCCTTATAATCGAGAAGAAACTGAGTCAGTTTGGTTTATTTTCAACAAAACTCTATCGTGAGTTCCTTGATTTGAACTATGCAAAAATCTCGCTTGGTCTTCAAATCGTTGTCGCTGTAAAAATAACTCTGAGAGTATACCTTGTAAACCATCTATTTTAAGCAATAAAGGCACTTTACCTAAAGAAGCCATGGGAAAAACCATTGATTTTAGAAAATAAAAAAAGATGGCGTTATTTAACTCTCTACTTTCCGAAGAAGAGTCCACAATTCCACCGTAACAAAGATGATTAGTACGGTAAGTCATTTCATCTAATTTTGCTCTATGTGCGTAGGAAATAATAACATCGCCATTAACCAAGATGGCTTTTATGTAGGCACCGACAATATTCCCTTTGGTTTGGATGTTACGGTGCGTAATAGTGTCTTTAGATATTGTACATATTTCTCCTTCTCGAACCAGGCGTGTCACGGCAGTTTGTATAACATCATTTGTTTTTAACATAAAAGCATAAGTGGCCGCTTTTATTTCAATAGTCATACTTAATTCATTGGACACGGGTAAAAATATAGGACGCAACAATACGCCATTATTATTCAAGCTATCAATAAGTGATAACGCTTTTAATTTATACAAAGTTTCACTAAATGACTCAGGAGATGAGTCTTTTAATGTGTAGTTACGGCCATCTTTAGAGTATTTCAATTTGTACATAGGAGTTAATTGATTATAAAGGTGGTTAAACAACTTACTGTCACCAAAAGAAAATTCTCGTAACTTTTCAAAGTGATTAAGAGGTACAGTCATTATATATCCTTAATTTAAAGTCCGGGCTTGGGCAGGTTGTTCCATGTTACTGTCATACTCAACGGATGCGATCACACTTTTTATTGCTTCAAACTGTGAAGTGTTTATAAGGTTTTCATCTCGAAGGCGGGCGACCTGAGTTTGCAACGACTTCCATAAACGGTAAATAGGTTTTGTTTTACACATTTCATCTATATAAACAGTATCCCACAAACTAGGTATGCCAGAGTTTACAGATAACTCCTTAGCGGTATCTCTAGCGGCTTTAAGCTCGTCAGCTTTAACATAAACAGTTAAGCAACTACCATCATCAAAGACAGCTGTGGAGTAAGCACAAGCAATATTGCCACGTTCTTCAGGGTCAAACGTTTTGATTTTGTGTGATATTTTTTGGTCAGCACCCATAAAAGCCCACTCATCGTTTGTATAAATAACATCAGTGTAAAGGGTTTTAGCAACACCTAAAGAGCCAATAAGCTGAGATAAACCTTTGGATGTATATGAAATAGAACATAAACTAGAGCCTCCGTGATTTTCAATACACTTCAAGTAATACCCTGGATGAGATTTACCTAATGAAAGACCTTGTTTTATAGCGTTTAAAAAACAAGACACAAGGCTATCTGCTGGACAATCAAGCAATGATAAAGGAAGTTGGTGCAAAATCGCAAAATTGTAATTCAATAGAACATGCTCATAAAGATAGCTACACTCCTGGGTAAAATCCATACCCCATTTGTTATTTTCTTCAAACGCTTCTTTTATTGTTTTACCGTTAGTTTTTCCTGTATTAAGAAGTTTAACAAAAGGAATGTCATTTGGAACCGACAAATCATGTGTAGCTAGTGTACTTTTAAATTGAGTATTCATTTTAGTTACCTTGTGTATTAAAAGGGTTCTTTTTAACGCCCTTGTTAATGGAAGTTATAGCAGCTCCAGCCGTTTTTGAAAGCAAAGAACTATTACGAGGTTTAGTTTTCCATGGTTGTCTAAGTGTCTCTATCTCGAAGCATCTATCATAGCCGTACCAGTCATTTTGGGTAACACACGACGCAAGCTCTTCTAATAATGAAATAGTTTGGATATGAGCACTTTCAGACCATATATCATCTAGCGTATATACTTTGCATATATCAGCATTTAGGTATTCATTAGCCACAAAGATAAAATCACTGACATGAATTCCTTGAAGCGACATTGTTAGTTTGTAAAATTCTGCTTGAATAGGGTAATTAAGATCTTGAGATTGTTTAGCAAAAAACTTGGCTGAGGAATCCCTTGTGGTTTTATAATCAACAGCGACCAAATCATACCTAAGCCAATCAGGACGACATTTCAACCACATATTATGTATTGGACAATAACTAATAACAGTTAACTCAGGCAAGCCTTTAGAAAATAAGTTCTTAGCCAATGGATTAGCCAGTGTGGTTTCTGCGCTTCTTATAGCATCTGCCCACACAATATGGTCAACAACTATTTTCCCTTGATTTATTTTTTCATACTCGTTGACAATACAATCCCATATAACTTTTTTAAGTTGTTCATCATGGTCAAGAAGTCTTTTAATAAGATCTTCTTTTTTGCCCGATTTTTTCAGACCAAGCTCTGCACATTTATCACTAAGACTTGCTAGTGTTTTTAGCGCATCTTCATGCTCTAATGGGTCAAGTGCGCAACAATAATTATCATAAAAGCCATGAGGCTCTAAAACCAACTCATGAGACAAAGTACCCGTGTCCAGTGTTCTTTGCAGTGCAACGCTTCTTTTACGGTCAATATCAGAGAGGTAATTACGATAATAATGAGCAGGGCTAACGGCAAAAGTTTTTAGCATGCTTGACGATAGTGCAGGTAAAGCATGATATAGCTCGTTAGGGATACCAATATAAATACCTTCAACCAACTCACCTTTGTCATTTAGATAATTTGGTTCGTCTTTCGCATTAAAGCCAGTTTTTACACGCTTTTGCCAAGGAACAAGATTGTTAGCTGAAACATCTTTATCATCAACTATCGGGGCTGTCTCTGCTAAAAAATCAGCGGCAGAAGGCGCGGGAGAAGAACTTTGATGTTCAGATTGGTGAAATGGTTTTTTGCCCCAATCAAAATCATCGAAAGTGTACCCACCTTTACTTAGAGGTTGATTATTTTCTTCATAAAAATCTGACATAAGAAGCACTCGTTTAAAATATTAAAGCTATAATACAGGATGTTATTTTTCAGGTAACAACGGCGAAGGCTTACAAAAGTCTACCTATAGACTCCTGTAAACCATACCAATTAAAAATATAACTCTAAGTATTCGGCTTCAGTTAATACCTTAGTGTTTAGCTCTTTAGCTTTAGATGTCTTAGAAGCACCAACCCGTTCTCCTATAATGAGAATATCGGTGTTTTTTGTTATTTTAGCGCCTACTTTAGCTCCATGACTAACAGCATTAACTTCAAGTTCAGCGCGTGAACCTGTTAACATTGTTCCTGTAAAGACGACAGTTAAGCCAGTTAAGGCACTTTGGGTAACGGCTTTGTTAGATTGTTTTGAATGCGTAATATTAAAACCTAAATCCAGTAAAAAAGTTAACGTGCTGCCTTTCACCATTAACTCATCAACAATATCTCTCGCAGTCAAAGCACCTAAACCATCCATAGCACAAATATCTTTTTCGGTTAGCGAAAGAACATCGCTGATATTGTAAAGGCTTAAAATCTTCTTTGAAGCCCCTCTGCCTAAGTGCTTTACACCTAATAAAGATAAAATATTAGTATCTGCAAGGGGTTCGCTTATGGCACGTTTAATTTCTTGGATAAAATTACTGGCTTGTTTTTGACCAAAGCCGCAAGAGACAAATTCACTGTGAGTTAAAATGATAACTTCACAAACACTTTTAAAGTTATGTTGAATTAATTTCTCACAGGCTTTACGTCCAAACAAATCAACACCTAAACGCTTAAAGCCATGAAACATTGCTGAAACAAGCGTTTGATCACACAAAGGGTTTGGGCAGCTAAGGTGGTCACCAATAAGGGTAGTATCTGTATTACATGATAAGCAATGTGAGAGGATTTGAGGCATAACTGGTTCTAAAGTTTTAGTATGTTTAGGAATGACCTCACCGCTTAAAACACACTCTATTTTTGCCCCAACACCTAATTTATTAGCAATCAAAAATCCTGCGTTATGTGCGGTTATTGAAGTTACTTTATTTAAAAATGAGGTAATAACAATATTGTAAAATATAATCTATGGTCAAAAAACCAAAAAACCAGAGGCAATAGCGACACCAACAAAAAACACACCCCAAGCAAAAATGTACTCAACAAAACCTCCCGTTGCAAAAGTTACAAAGAAAGAGAATCTTTTTGGAATAGGCCAAAAAACAGGAACGCCACTTGGGGTAAAGAAATCACCTAATATGTGCATAAAAGCCCCGAAGCCCAACCAAAAAAACACGGGTGAATTAAGGGAGAATCCGTAATACATTAAACCTCCACAAAACAAAGCACTATGGGTAATGCTTCTATGACCAAACAAACCGCCAATAGGGTAGGATATAAATGGAACTTTACGCCCAAGCACAGAAGTAGGAGTATCAATATCGGGGAGTAATATTCCAAGCATGATCAAAGGTGTAATGATAAGTAACTCAAGGGTGGGGATAGTTGTACCAAAATAATCGTACATAGCTAAACCAGCCCCTAAACCAAATGCTTGATGGTTAGCGAACATCATAGCTTAATCAACAACCTCTTCAGTAGATGCAGTGTTGTTTTCTTGTATCGCTTTTAACCGTTCATTTTCTATTTTAAGAACATCTAATTTTTGCTGATGTTCTACGTTTTTCTGTTCTGCTCGAAATTGTTGTCTTTCTTTAACTCTTTTTTCCAAGTTAGAAAAAGCATCCTTAGATTCTTCATTAAAAGCAGTTGTACGCTGAGAAGCCAATATTTTATTGTATTGTTCATACGGCATCTTCAGTAAAGTATAAACAGTATGCTTGCCTTGAATGCTAATTAACTTCTGATCAACCTGAGTAAAGCCTACCACTTGAACTGAGTCTACGATTTTATCAATAACAGCGCTGTAAACTTCCTGTTCACTACCTACGCCATTATCTTTTTCATAAGAGCGTTCGCTACCACTGATTTCTTGCTTGATAGTCTTAGCAAGACCAAATTCAGCTTGTAAGTTGGCTTTTTTGATAGCTTTGAAGATGGTTTTACTTTCGCCATAACCAATCGCGTAATAACCAGTAGAATCAGGAGCAGGCACCTTTAAAACCCAATCCGGTAAGTTTTCTGCCTCTTGTTCCCGATTTGCCTGTTCCAATTCCATCTTTAACTGTTGTATCTCCATTGACGCTTCGGTTTGCTCGGCAATTTTTTCCTCGGTAGTAGAACTACATGCGGTAAACAAGACACACATAGCCACCGGCAATAACAATTTGTAATTTTTCATTTTTAAACCCTTAAAATAATTAAAATATATAAAGGAAAACCCTTTACCTATTAAAAAGTAACATAAAACAAAAAACAGGTAACAATGAAATCACCCTGTTTTAATGTTTGATATTTTAAAACTTAGCTGTTGCTTGAACCCAAAATTTATTTGTGTCAGTTGAATAATCATCAGCACCGTAAGCAGCAAACTTAGCTAATACAGCATAGTTTCTGTTAATTTTATAAGAAGCAATAAAATCAATTTCGTTGCCGTAATCTATATCATCAACATCAGAAGTAAGGATGTGGTAAGTAGCAGATAATTTTATATCATAAAATGGCGCACCTTTGACGGTAAAGTAAATATCTTGGATACCTTCGCCTGGAGTATCTAAGAATTTATCACTCCACCCCTGAAATTTATGTTTGGTAGCTAAAGGGGTATTAAAGCCAACACCATTATCACTACCTAATAACTCGTAACCACCTAAAACGGTAAAAAAGTCAGTTCTATAGCTAATATCGGCACTTAAATACATAGCGCTATAGCTATTGCTGTTGTCGCCGTTATCACTTTGAGAGGCTATACTTGCGTTAAACAAAACAGAGCCAAAATTACCGTTGTAAAGACCTCCGTAAGTGGCACTAGAGTTTACCTGTTGCACTACATCATCAAAATCCAAAACATAAGCGAATGCAGAGATTTTATGATTACGGTTGATTTTATAAGCCATATTAGCTAGATGAAAACCACCTGAAAGATTATCATCTACAACATTATTTATGTTATGTATGTAACCATAATCAACGGAAAACCCGCCATTTACAAACTGAGCACGAACGCCATCATAAGTTTGCTCATTCTGTCTCCAGCCAACACCACCAAGAAATCGCTCATTGTTATGTAATATCCGCTGTCGGCCAATATTCACACCAAAACTTTTTATAGCATATTGTATATAGCCTTGGTTTACATCTGTGCCAGAAGGATCAGTAATAACAGGATAAGCAGTATTACCATTTTTTGTACTGTTATAATCATCAACAAACGCTGATACGTTATCAACCTCTAAAACAAGAGCAACCTTTTTGTAGCTACCAGTTTTAACATTCAAGCGACTTTTTACTGTAAAAGCGGCAGCATCTTCCTCAAAATCACCTTGATCAACACCTTCATAGCGAGCGCGAAATGATAAGTTAGCATTACTATTATTTAATGCTTTAGACAAACCATTAGAAAACGAAATAGCAGCTAAAGATGAAGGTGTGAGCAATATAGCAGTGGTAATCAAGGAAAGAGAAAATATTTTTTTTTGCATTATATATCCTGTTTTATTGTTAATTTTAGGTTTTTAGGTTCTTCGTTTAATTTAGACGATTTTTTATTCCTATCACTAATTTAAAGAATTTCATCCAAGTAATCCCTTCTCAAAATAGCTATTATTAATAGAGCCTGTGTGAATGTACTTCTATCTGTTGACAAGTATGTAGCGTCTAACTCAATATCATCAATAATTATATCTTCGCTGCCATCTTCTATTATTTGATGCCTATTAGCATTGTAAAACAAGTCTCCAATCAACCAGTAACACCTTTCTCTTGCTCTATTGAGTGTTGTTATGTCAAACATTTCAAAAGGCGTCTTCCCTGAATCTCTCAAAAACTCTCCAACTATTTGAGGTTTTTGGTTGCATAACGCTAACAGTTCATCATCTGCTCTTAATGATGAAGGTGTCATTTCCCACGTTTGACCACCCCATGACATCATATGTGAACCAGTCTCTTTAAAAGGTATGTTATAAAAAAAAGGATTATCAAATATGTTTTCTATATTAAAACCACAAGCTTTTGCGAATATGTAGTCTGCACCTGCCTCGTCATAGCCATAACTACAACCCAAAATTTTAATCCCTTTATCTAAACACTCTTTAATGCCCGAATCTGTCGCAAACCAAGTGCCATAATATTCTTCAATACCTGGCGAATTCATTATGATTAAGTCAGGTGTTCCATTTTGAGTAATATATTTATCAAACAAAGTGTCATAGCGACTTACTGAAACACCTTTTCCTATGCTTTCTTTGAATCCATGTTCAAAGTGACCTAATGAGCCAAGATGAATGTTATTTCCTACTAAGTGTATCGCTAGATCCCAACCTTTAAGTTCAAGTAGTGTAGGTAACGCTCTATATGAGTCCATATCACCATCAAAATCCTCACAACCTAAAATAGCTATTGTGATATTCGGTTTACCTATTATTTCAGGGGCTCTCAACGCTAATTGCCTAGCTAACATTGTCACACCAAGAAGTGCATGCTGCTGCTCAGCCGATGATCTATTGGATTTAAAAAGGCTGTTCGCTTTAATGGAAGTTAAAAACCTGTTCCATTTCTTTTGTTTAAGTATTTCCATGAATATCCTACTGTAAACAAACAATTAAGTATCATACTATGATTGCAAGTGCTTGTTTTTAATGATTTCGTTTTTATTGTTTACCTAAAATAACCCGTTAGTATGATATTTGACCTTAAAATAAATTTATATGGTCACTGAAAATAAAGAACTTACAGGCTAGAAAAGTATGATAATGCATTGTCGGTTTACACCTACATCGTTACTTTAATAAAATACTGCTGAAGAATCCATATTCTCTAATATCTTTTTACACCAATTTACGCGTTCGGTATGATCAATCGGTTTATTCATCGGTGTTGACTGAGGATATAGAGAAAAAGTAACACTGCGCATTGCATCACTAACGTCACCGAACTCTATTTCTGAGCCAAAATCACCAGTAAACGGAAGATCTAATTCAATTTGAAATGTTGAAATAATTGAATTTCTTAATGATAAGAATTCTTTTTTATCTATTAAGGCAATTAATTCAAGTACGTTTTCTTGATGGTTAATTACAGACTCTAATTTTTCCACTAAAGGATAAAATTCTAATACAATATTTTCGTTCTTAGTCATGATTTAATTTTCCTATTATCTGTTAACCAATTCAAATTTCAATAATTTCAATTTGCTGGGTGGCATATTTCTATACCTAGTTGCATCAATCGCACTACACCAACCTTTTACAGTATCTATTGATGATTCGGTATAATCAGCTACCTTTAATTGCGTTAATGGCACTGAGGCCATCAAGTCTTTTAGTTCTTCGTTCGTTGTCATTAACAGAACACTTCCTAGATTTTATATGTGTTCATTGTACACTTAACTTGATTGAATGATAGTGTACATTGAACACCTTGGCAATACTTATTTGAATTTATGTTACCTGTTAGGACGTTTGGTTTCCTCAGGCTGGTTGTTTTTTGTTCTAGTTGCTGTAGGCACTATGGATAGTGGAGTGATAGGAAACGAATCATTATAAATTCTAATGCTATTCAGCAACAATAAAAATTCAGGTAACAGGTAACGTTTGTTACTCTGGTAACGTTAGTTTTTAGTAATGCTTGTTACTTGTTACTTGTTACTATTACCTGTACTGTTTATCTATATAAACAATTTTAGGTAATAACAATGAGCAACGACCAAAACCAAGATGCGACATTTGAAAAAATTGAATCTATCATGAACGATATGTATTTGAAGGGATTTACTCCGACAATACGCGATGTAAGAAAGTTAGCTGGTTGTGGTCAAACTCTGGCTATTAAGCTGTTTGATGCTGTTAAAGAAAAACGCAGACAAGAAGAAGCTCAATATGCTGATGATATAGGGAGTGGTCAAATAGGTAAGTTACTGGCTGCTGAACTCAACGATATGGTATTAAGAAAAACAAAATACTTTCATGAGTTGGTAGAAGATCTAAAAAGCCAAATAAAAGAATTAAACGAATTGTTTGAAGAACATGAGAAAGATTGTCAGTCGAAAGTATTTTTAGCTCAAATAAATGCTGAAAAATCAATTAATGAAGCAGAAGAAAAAATCCAAAAAATCACTGCGCGATTAGAGAAAGCGGAAAGTGAACGAAATGAAGCTATTGAACATTCTAAGAATAAAGTTCAGGAAGCCGAAACATTTATTAATACTGAAAAACAAAAGGCTGAAACACTTATCGAAGCAGCGAGTAAAGAAGCTAACTCTCTTGTGCAAGCAGCAGACAAGCGACTAGACGTTGCTGAAAGTGAACTAACAGGCTCAAGGGAGCAAGTTAAATTGCTTTCAATGAATCAAGCCAAGCATGAAGTAGAGCAAGAACAATACAAACAAGCACAGTTACAACTAGATAAACTACGTACAGAACTGGCAGATAACAAAACAACTAGTGCAAGGCTTGAATCTCAAAACAACTCATTAGAAAAAGACACTGGCCGTTTAAATAATGATTTATTAGAAGCTAAAGAACAAGCCAAGCAGTTACCAAAAGCTCAAGCACAACTTGTAGAAACTCAAAAACAAATATCACAACTGCAACATGACTTATCTCAATCAGAAAGAGAAAAGGATTCTTTATCGAGAGCATTAGCGGTTAGCGACAGCAAGAATACTGATTAATTTGTATTAGTTTTTGTAATATTGATTAACTTATCAGGCTGTATATAACAACAGTGGCACTACGCACGATAGAGATGTTAATGCTTTAACATCAAAAATCATGGTTTGAACATTCTTGCGGTTGGGCTAAACCGTCTTGTTGAAGAAAAGGTAGCAGCGTAAATCTGCCCTAGTCTTTGGGCTGTAATGGCTCTTAGAATCCCCTTCGTTCTCGGAAGGGAGAAGTCAAGTTTCTTCTAATAAAAAGGTCTTTGGGATGGCCGTGGCATCGGCAGAATCAAAAAACCACCTACTATAAAAAGCCAAAAGCATGTAAAAATAATAATAAAAAAGAAAAGCATAAAAAACATAGTAACTTAACTTTTCTAACACTGATTTTCGTTTTATAAAGAGAGAATTGATAGAATAAAGTGACTTAATTAAAGTTATAATAAATAAACTATAGATATAAATTCATGATATGGACAATTCTTTAATGAAAAAAATAAATATAACTGCATTAACGCTAGCAGCACTAACAAGTTTATCAACACAGGCTGAGTTATTGAGTTTGTCTTTTACTGATACCAATGGTGAAGATATTACAGTTGAGAATAGTAAGCGTTTTATCAACCCTACTTCAGGGGTCAAATTAAAAATATCAGCAGGGTTAGATAGGAAAGTTAGTTTTATCGTGAAAAACAGCTCAAACAACATAATGGATGTTGGGGAATCCCCAGCCATATCCGTGAATGACACGTTAACACATAATGGAAATACCTATTATGGTTATGAGCTAAGTACAACAGCTCTACCTGATGGGGTCTATACGTTTATAACGCAACTAAAAGATTATAATGGAACGGTAGTAGACTCCGAAGTTTTTAACTTTGAGATTGACACGGTAAAGCCAACTATCACAGGAGCCATAACTTACAAATACAGTGGGTGGGCATCAAACGACCTAACCGTGTTTTCAAATAGCAACTTTCAAAGTATATCGGTAGATGGCGTTAGTGATAACTACGAAATTGTTTCTGCTGAAATTATAGCAAGAAAAAAAGGCTCAACAGGTCCTTACCTAAAAAAATCAGCAGAAATTGATATAGAAACTAATGCTTTATCAATTACAGGATACCCATCACCAATTTTTACAGGTGACGGTGAATACGAGGTAGGTTTTGAAGTATCCGATATAGCGGGCAATAAAAGAATAAAGACAAGCGAATTCACTATTGACAATATATTGCCTGAAATCGGGTTTTCAGATGTTTGGAATCCAAACACAAATTCATGGCAAGCGTATACTTCGGGTATGACTGTTTTCGAGAATCCAGCAAAATTTAGAGTTCGCCGAAAAGCAGATGATCACACAAGTATTAATGGCACAAAGTATGGGTGGGAGACAGGGTACTCTTACACAGAAGGCTCTTATATTTACAATAACTTTACTGTTCTTCAACCTAACTCATATAGCTACGCTGTATTTTTAACAAAAGGTAGTAAGATATGGGTAGCAAGACAATATGGGGTTAATTATGTGTTAGCTCCAGGAGTACGTCAGGCGCCTAAAATGACAGGGGTAAATCATTACTCTAGCGTTACTGACTGGGTTAACTCATCAACAAGTAGAACGAATGTACCAAAAACAATATCGAAAGTAAAAATAAAAACAGAAGCTAGAGGGTACGTTCAACGAGCCTCGATTAGTGCTGGTGGCTATTGTGATATACCAATTCAAGCAACAGAATGTACGATAACAACTAATTATACATTTTCTTCAGGTAAAGGTTACATCCCTCGCCCAACATACATTAAATCTGTAACCAATGGAGTAGTAGATGGTGAGTTTTCATTACATTCTGGCTATCTCTATACTTACTGGGATTTTAATGGTGGTGAATTCATTAGTAATACAATAACAAATAATTCCCTTGAATTGGTTTATCAGGATAGTGATAGAACTAATAATTGGACACAGTATATGTGGAGAACAACAAGCATAAAAATAAAAGCCGAAAATAACAATACAGGCGTGATTGAGGAATACCCTGCCTCTGTATTTAACCAAACAACATACCAACAATACTATGTACAATTTGATTTAGAAAGCTTATTAGCAGAAGGCGATTACAAGCTTACGGTTATAGCCACTGACTCTTATGGTAATGAAACAAACAAAACAATTACAAACAGCAAAATAATTGATAGTACACCTCCAGTTATTGCTATTTATAATGAAGGAATAGAGAGTTTTACCAAAGCAATTGGTCTTGACGGTATTGCCATTACGACAACCGATATTCTGCCATCGCAAATAATTTCGATTGCATTGGCTGGCGGGCCTCTAAATTCAGTTGTTTATATGGCTTGGCGAGCAGAAAACTCTGAATACAAATTAGAGTATCCACGTATATTTCCATCAATGGTTAGCGGAGAAGAATATTCTCTAACAGTCACAGCGAAAGATTCGGTTGGTAATCAATCATCTAAAACAAAGGTTTTCTTGTATCAACCGCCAAATTTAGAAGAGCTACCAAAGCAGGTGATATTATCAACGGACACCCAATTATTAAAAGCTAATGATGAATCCTATATAACAATCAAAAAAAATAATCTACGCAGAAACGATGGGCTTTTATTAAATGGAGCGAACACAGGTTTTTTCACTCTAAGGGCTGATTCTGAATTCTCAGTAACAATAAAGGGAATAACAGTAGCGCCAGGTCAAACGGTTGAAGTGCCTTTTAATGCATACTTTGGTTCATTTGAAATACCGATTTATCCAAATCAAAAAGTTATAGGAACTGTAAATTATCTATTTGAAATAATATCTGTGAATGTTACAACGGAAGAAGCACCAACACAGTAGTAAAAAGAAAACACAAAAAAAAACTCTAAACGCGCTTACATTATTTGCACGCGTTTAGAGTTTTTTGGTTTAGGGCTGAAATACATACGTGAGTGGGTAGTTACCAAAAAAAAAGTAATTGTTATAATAGGACAAACATTAATTAAAGGCTTATTATGTATAACAATAATACTGAAGATGTATCGTTTTATAATAATCAAATAGCAAGTGAGCACAACGAAGATAAAACAAGTTATTATTCAGTCAAAGTTTTTGGTAGTAGCGCATCTATAGAGTTTAAGCCTGATAAAACAAGGGGAGGGGTGTTTACCGTAAAGATAGAGGCGGCGGCGAAAGTAGATGGGGCAACTAAAGCTTATGACTGGAAAAACTTGATCGCATTGCAAATAACTAATACAGACATTCTTAAATTTTTAATGCTGTCGTTAGGTTTAGTGGAAAAAGCAGATTTTATGCATTACGGCTGTAACAATGACAAGAGTGCTACATTCAAATATCAGTACAATGATAAATACGGCCCTCAAGTTTTCGCTCAAATAAACCAAAAAAATAAAAAACAATGCAGCATACCAATACCTATGGCAGACATGATACAAGCAGGGCATTTAGCCTTGTGCCAGTACATTAAAAATCATCCTTCTTTAACGGCAGATGCAGCATTAATGACGATTAGCCGACTAGCTCAATTAACAAAAAACAAAGGTGAAAGGGGCGTAAAACAGTAAATCAACGACTTGCGCGATAAACTCTAAACTTTAATATTTAGCTTTAATCTTTATTGTCTACCGACATTTGGTAGTCCTAACATCCCATTAGCTATTAAATATAAATCTTTTTCGCCCTCGTTTGCCACTGAGTTAGTGGCAAACAAATCTCTGCACAGCAATAACCTGCAAATTTCACAAGTGAACACTCGCCTTATAACGGATAAACACACAAAAAATTTTCTTTTAAAATAATTCAGCACACCATTACTATAATTTTTCTGTTATGCTCAAATCCATAGATAACTATTGGATACTTTGATGAACCTTTCCTATCACTTTATAAATTGCAACAGACTTTTCCGGGCAGTATGGGTGTTAAGTGGTGCTTGGCTATTTTTATCAATATTAGTATCTGTTCAAACCTATCTTGCACACGGTTATACGCTATCTAGTGGCTCTATCCTTATTCCGGCCTTTGTTTTTTGCGTATTTAGCTTTGCAAAAATCAATCTACTTATTGGAAAATCCACTTATAAAGTAGTATTTTCAATATTTACATTGAAATATACTTATTTAAGCAGCATATTCTCTAATAAGGTTCCCTTGCAATATACAAACATAAAAGATGAAAACCTTTATTCACTTGTGAGCATAGACGACAATGGAAACCGAGTTCGATTAATAAACCGAATACCAAGAAAAAACCTAAATGAGACAATTTTAAACTTGGATTTAAACCACATATAATAAAAGGCTAAAATAGTGAAAAAAAAATTCAGCTTTTTATATCTAATAACGATGAGCATCTTTGTAAATGCCGAGGTCAACACTTCAGATGTTCACCTGGATAGCTGTGTAGCTTATCAAAAATCAATGCCTGATAACGTAATTAAAAGCATGGTTGTCGCGCTATACCTAAATAAATCATCTTCAAAATACATCATTGGAGAGGAACACCTTTTAGAAGGAAATGTAGATTACACAATTACATCTCGCTCTACGGGGATCATAGATAAAGAATCATATAAAAACACCACCACTATCAATATGGATGAAATAAAATACGAATGTTACCTAAAAAAATAAAAACAATCTTACTAAGCTCTGCTGTGATAGCAATGACACTTACTGGATGCTCTGAACCTGTAGAACCAATATTAACATCGGCACAATCGGTAGAGCTTTATGCAAACTATCTAAGCAAAAGAATAAAAGATAAAAATGAACTTTCTGGTGCTATTTTAAAAGTGGCTTATGCTAATCAGATAAAGGAATGGGAAAACAAAAAAGAATTCCAAGATATAGATTGGAAGCCTTTGTCATTTAGACGTTCCGTAAAAGAGTTATCTAATGATTCTGTGGTGGAATATGCAGAAAAGGCAATGAAAGCAAAAGAGTTTTCTTTAGACGAAAATGAAGCTGTTTTTGTTGCGCAATATATTTATACGATGATAACAACTGAAGGCGAGCAAGTATTTGTACCTCTAAGCAAACAACAAAAAAATAAAATAAAAAAAGTAGCAAAAGATTTATCTAAGTTGGTGCTGTCGAAAGATAAAATAAATAGACTATCTCTGTACAGTGTACTAAGTGAAGAAACGATTGATTGGAAAAAGGTAAAAAATATAACAGAAACTATGTTACCTCAAACCACATCCTTAAATAAAAGAGCTTCGATTGCAATAGACACTAACAAGTTAGGCTTGTTACTTGAAAGCAACTTATCAACATCAAAGTTAATGGATTTTGTTGAAGAACATCAAAATTTATTTATACTAGGCGATGAAGCGCACTCATTGTTGCCATTAGTGGCTTATGCATTAGTAACCCAACCATATCGCGTAAATAGCGAAAAAAACAAAACTCAAGCCATGAGTTATTTAGATTTTATTATTTTAAAAGAAATTCCGCGACTTTCTTCACAAGCTCTCGCGCTAAAAAAAGAAAACAACAAAAACACAAAGCATTAACCAAATTTGATGGAGCAGGAACGTGTTTTGTGGCTGATCATGAAACACCAATGCTTTTAAACTAATTATTTCATATTTAAAAATAAGGTCACTCCGTGGTCAGCTTCAACTGGCTACACTTTTTGTTAAAAATCTAACTTCTCATAACGAGAATAAAACAAAGAGACTGCATCCTCAAAAAGAGCGTTGTGCTCCGGCTTAGCCGTAATAATATTTGCGCTACCTCCTTTGTTGGGCATGGTGTAACTATGATTGTAAGGGTGAGGTACTAGTTTGTTATTTTTAACAGCATCTAAAAAAGAAAAGTCTAATTCTAAACCCAAAATATCATGTTCACTTAATAAAGGGTTTACTGCGAGGAGCTCATCAAACCATTCATCAAACTCATTAACATAAGTCAATTGATCCGTTATTGGTGTTTTTCTTATCTCTTCGTCACACAAAATTTTATCCCACAAACTAACTGCGAAACCCGATGTACATTCTCGGCTGGGCATAATTCCAAAAGGATAGTTGTCAGACATGGCGAGTTTGTACATAGCCAAACCATACCCGCTGTGCGATACATCACTAACGCTATGACGAACCCATAAATTACCTGAGCTAGTGCTTTCAAGCTCAATTGATGCAACAACATAATTATCTTTAACTGCAATGTAATGCACTATGTTATTTAGAGTTTTTTTATAGGTAATTAAATTGCTAAGCATAAGAGATCCTATTTATGTTTTACCATCAAAACGCACTGCTATCTCTATGTGCGTTAAACTAGTAAAGTTGGTTTTCCGTATTAAACAGCCACGATAATAACGGATGAGTGGAAGTATATTGTCGCGCTTGAGCTAAAATGTGTGTCCTTTTATCAATAACTTACTTGTTCTGGAAATTTCCAATAGCTCCCAAATGCTTTAACAAAAATATTACCTATTTCATCAACCATCTTGCGACGAATACCGACACGAAAAACCGTCACATAAAGTAGATCAGTATCACTTTTAAAGCGTTGAAGTGTGCCGACTTGTTTAAATGCACCCGCTTGATTTGTGCCAAACAAAGCCACAAAGTTATCTTTGGTATGGTGCGTAAAACCTAGTGGCTCATGCCCTAGTTTAGATTCCCAACAATCTTTTCCTACTTGAGCAAAATGGCTGACGCAGTAGGAGAATGCGTTAAGAACACCTTTTTTATTTTTGAGTAAAACAAGGTTCTCAACTTGGTTAACAGCAAGAGGAGAGTTACCATCAGGCAAAACCGGTAGTAATTGTTCGATAGTTTCTTTGTCTGTTAACGCTCTATTTGGATTGTCGATTATAGACATTTTAGTTTTCATAAGAATACCTTCAAGTGATTAGAGTTTATTAAGTAAGAACAATATACATTGAATATAAAAAACAGGTAATTACCAGATCACCTTGTTTGGATAGCAGGATTTTATTTCACCCATAAATGGTACTCGCACAAAATCAAGCTGAAGGATTTACAAAAAGCGTTATTCACAGAGTAAGGTAATTATCTCATTGATTGAAAATCGAGGTAAAAATAGTAAAATAAATTACCACTCAATCACACTGTCAATTTCAATCGGAGAATCAGCAAGAGATAATTTTTTAGCTTTGCTTTTGTATTTAAACAATTCGCCAATCGCATTAATAGAGTTCTGATCCAAAGTGCATACGCTAGCGTTAAAATAATCATACGCGAGAATATCATTAGCCAAATAATCATTAAAACGCTCACAACTGGCTTTGATGTTGTCACAAAAGAGCTTAGTTAACTCATTAGACAAAGAGATTACTTTCCGTTGTAATAAAGCATCTTTCTTTATGGTTTTTTGTACAGATTTAGGCATAAGGCTGTATAGCGAATCTACATCATTAATATAAGAATAAATGTAGCGAAGAAAGCCTGTGTGAGTATTGACAACAAGAGACTTGTTTTCAATAACACTAAATAAATCATGCTCTTTAGCAAAAGTAGCCACGAACAAATCATTAAGGTAAATATCAACACCCTTAATTTGTTCCTGTAAATCATTACTTACTTGGCTTAAAGACCATTGACAAGGGTTTTGTTTGTACTGTTGCAGGCGTAATTTAATAGCCTTGCGATTAGAATTCCTTTTTTTACGGATAGCTAATAATGAAGAAATTTTATAAGTCCGATATTCTGCCATTGTTAATATATCGTTAACAGGTAAGGTAAAAGATGTTTTGGTTGTCATAAAATCTTTAAAGTGAAAAAGCTTTTTATCTAAATGCGCCTGACTTGCAAAAAGAGCGAAAGAATCATCATCTAATGATGTTAGACCAAGTGAAGCAAAATAAGCTGTCCTTTTCAGAATCATTATAGTGTTTTTCTTAGCTAAGTTGTTTAGCTCTAAAACACCCCAACGCATTAAACTTTCAAAAGCGGCACTGCCGCCAAAATAATAGATAGAGTTATGCCATTTTGTATTACCCTCAACGCTGCGTTTATGATCTAACATTGCGCGATCTAATCCATCGTAATCTATCCAATCTCCAACACTGGACATATTAACTTCATACGCTATATTTACGTCAATATCATTTAAAAAAGGAGTATATGATTTTGTAGTTGTAGGTAAATATAGAGGTGTTTTATTGAGAATTGAATGTTCCAAACTAACATCGGCTGTTCGTAAACCAAAACTTGGCTTATCTAGTGATGTACGCCCACGCTCTACGACTTTGTATTTACCTTTAGCCTTTGAAGCTTTTAATATTTTGCGTTTTGAGAATTTTAATTTAACTACTTTATTGCGGGCATTATCTAAAAAACAAGACGAAAGAGCGTTGTATTCACCAAATCCTCGAAGAGTAACTAAGTCAGCATTTTTCTTTGTCGCTAACAATGTTAACTCTTCAGGTGAAAGTAATCGCTTTGCTGTTTTAAAAGGTACTTTCACGGTAGGCAAAAGAGTATCTACCGCACAATATTCAGCAGATTCTATATCGAGTAAACCTGCAGTATGGGACGTGTAGGTGAACTCGCTTAACGAGTATTTTGGTAAAACCATAACCGCATCAGGCACTACATCTTGCTTACCTGCGGCTGGGTCAACATCAGGGTACAGCTCGCGTAGACCATTTTCTTCATATCGCTTGCGTACAATAGTGTAAGCTTCATCAAGAGAGAAGTCAGTGCAATTGTATCGCTCATCTTCAATATCAGCTAAGAAGTCCTCTACAAGCGTTTTGTAAAGGTATATAGCATGGTAGTTTGGCAACTTAACACCATCGCGGCTATGAATAGCTGAAAGATAAATAGCTATTTCAAAAGTCATCGGCGCAAAAAGAGGTTTAGCAGCATGTTTAAGATAAACTTTAGCATAAGCATTTTTATCTTCTATGGTCATGCTTTTGTCGTCAAAGATACTTGCATAAGCTTCATCAAGCATTTCATCACCAACACTTATTTTTTGTGCAAAGCTCTTAGCTCGAATAATTTCATCTACCGTTGCGTTACAAGACAAATTAATCAAATAATCCAAGGTTTTTGCACAAAGAATGTTTGGCTGTGCTGCAATAGCACCTGTTGTTTGATCGATGGCGCGAGTATGCCAACTGCGCTTAGATAAATCAGCCGATATAAACATCATATAATCACGGATTTTCAATGTGTTTTTATTAATGCTATGATGCCATTTTAACTTTGATTGTGATTCTGCGCTCCTATCCTTTTGAATTTTAAGGCAAAAATTGCATCCGTGGCGGCCGTCTACACCGCTACAACCACCTGATTTAGTTTTGTCATTTTTGATTTGTTTAGAGCTAACAGGACAAGAACCATCACTTGAATTACTGTAAGTAAGAGCTAATAAGCGGTGATTATCTGTGTAGCTTGGGATTTTATAAAACCCTTTTGACGGTTGGGTAATCGGATTCGTACCTGCGCGGCGAATAAGCAACCAAACTTCCTCTGTTGTCATGTGGAGAATTGGCCCAAATATTCGCTCTTTACGGTTTTTATCTGCAAACTCAATTAATTGCTCTGGTGTTTTGTCGATCATGTTATGTTTAGCAAGGCTAGCTTTGCGGCGAGAGCTTTCAGATACGCGTGAACCTAGTAAGCACACAAGATTATCGCCATGCTCTTTCGCTAACTGTCGTTCCACTTTGAAAGCTGATAACACTTTCATTTGCTCACTACAGTCATTATTGGTCTTTGCGGTAGAAAGAAACTTTAAACCTGACAAAAACATGGGCGACCACTGATTTGAGAGGTTAGGCTGGCAAAGACGAATATCTAAATTAATTTTGTTTTTTTGAGCAAAATCTTTAAGTAAAACCATTTCGTTTTTAACAAGCATAGAAATACTGTGATTTTCAACTAGCGTATCTACAGTGATAATAATAAATTTATCATCAGAGGTAAGTACGCCCTCGGTCATTAATTGTCGATGGGCTTCAAGGGCGGCCAACGTAGTCACAGTAGAATCTTTTGCAAAGGAAGATGCCACATATACCTGATATTTTCTGCGAATAATTTTAATATCAGCTACCGCTTTTTCAAATAAAGCATACGCATTTGATTCAATATCGCTTAATTCTTTTGCAGCATCAACAAACAAAATACTATTAAAAGTTGTTGATATATCTGTTATTGGTATTTGTCTTGGAATATTCACTAGAAACCGCCTGTTGACCGATTGTTAAAGGTAAAAGAGTTATAAAGCAATAAGTAACTTACTGATTAATGTTTCTCTATCCTGATGATCATCAAGTGATAATGACTCACATGCGTTAGCTATTTCGCGTATTAGAGATTCTTTTGGTGACAAATACTCTTTTGGGAAATAGTCTAAAAACAAATCATCACAAATCTCCCAAGTAGTATCTGGTGACAACCACTCTAAAGCATCTTGGATAACTACCCAATTATTATACTCTTCAGTAGCCCAGTCTTTGAACTCCATCTCTCCTTCAGCCAATTCGTCAAACAAAGTAGCAGGAGAGCAAGAGTTGATATAGTTTTGATAATAATCGGTTGTAGCTACGCGAGGTTCGCCAACATCACCCTCCGCTTCACGGGTACAAGCAATGCCGCCGTTTTCTGTGATAATAGTAAGTTCATCTGCTTCAATAACAATTCTAAATTTCATGGTTTGGTTCTCACCTCTGGTTAAGATAAAACTATTAAACCATGACTTTAAAATTCAGGTAATATCCGCCGAAGTAGCCAGTCAGTAATCAAGAGCGCACATACTATAACAACCTACGACATTATATTTGCATAACTTATGGTTACCAACCAATCTTGCTGTGTATCTAATTCCCAGTTGTCGTTTATACAAAAGATGTTTTTCATAAAACAATTAAAAAAATGATTTCTCCTTTCGTAAAGTATTAATGGTAACTATTTGACATAGGACAATATTCTTTATTGAGATAACAGTTATTATCCTATAGATCTAAGATTAGACAATCTTAACGCCGCATCATGCTCTTTACCGTAATTTTCATACCAGTGCGTGTAATCATTAAAAAAAGCAAATATCGCAGTTTCTAAGCTATCAAAAGAGCTATCTTCAGTTAGACTTGCCACCTCGATAGAGCCGTTACCGTAATAAAAGGTAGAAAAATAACTTTTTCCATCTTTGCAATTAAAATAAATTTGCATATTATCTATAACAATTTTTTGCTCTGCGCTTTTAATCATTTCAGCTAAAGCTTGTGTTGCTAGTGAGTTAGTTTCTCTATATTTTTCAAGGAAGTTTTCAGGCCATTCGTGCCACGGTGGAAAGTCAATATCTTCAAAATTTTTAACCGCAACATCTTCATCTGATGAATGAGTATCTTCAGGGTTATAACCGCGCTCAATATCACGTTGAATCCGATGTTCTTTATTTGCAGCGCGTTCTTTGTTTAATTCATCAACCCAAGATAGATCGACTTTATCGACCCAAGAATAATCAAAAAAATGATTTTTCCCTTGCGTAAAATATTCAAAATAACTATTTGGACTTTTCATTTTTAAAACTTTCCTAAGTTAGGGTTAAGTGCTTGAGCATCGTTACAATCAGCCATATCATCACCAGTAATCCAAGCGTGGTTCTTAGCTTTAAGCACTGCCAACAAATAATTATTTTGTAAAATTTTAGGGTTTTCTAACAATAATGTAACTAAATCGAAAGCATCAATATCGTGGATCTGTTTTAAAAAATCAACAGGAGCAAAAGAACTTTTTACAGAATTTTCTTTTGGAAAAAAATCTAAAAAAAGATCATTACAAAGTTTCCAACTTGACGTTTCGGGAGATAACCAGTTTAAAGCATCTTTAATAACTTCACAGCTATTAAACTCTTCTGTAGCCCAGTCTTTGAACTCCATCTCTCCCTCTGCCAATTCGTCAAACAAAGTAGCAGGAGAGCAAGAGTTGATATAGTTTTGATAATAATCAGTTGTAGCAACGCGAGGTTCGCCAACATCACCCTCCGCTTCACGGGTACAAGCAATGCCGCCGTTTTCTGTGATAATAGTAAGTTCGTTTGGCTCAATAACAATTCTAAATTTCATGGTTTGGTTCTCGCTTCTTGTTAAGATAAGACTATTAAACCATGACTTTAAAATTCAGGTAATATCCGCCGAAGTAGCCAGTAACAGAAAAAAGACATACACTAAAAAAATAAAAAAACTATGAAAGTAAGGTTATGGCACAAGTATTATTAATAAATAAAAAAACAAAAGAGCTATTTAAGAAAATTAGTTTGAATGACTTTTTAGCCAATAAGTACAAACACCTTACGACAATGCACGTACATAGCCTGTGGCTGCAATGCCAATGCACCAAAGCTGGCGCAATATCGTTTGTTAAGCGCAACAACACAAGTTTTGTACTAGTAAATCATCCTATTCACGGAAAACATCATTATAATTGCAGGTTGCATACTAATGTTAGCGGTGAAATTAACCACGACACAACCGACACCCCACAAAGCGCATCAAAAGCGCCATCAGCATTTACTCCACTAAAAATAGCAAAAGAATCGCAAATACAAACAAATAGCAAAGCTAAAAACAAAAACACAAATAACAAAAAAAAATCTGACCGAATACACAGTTTATTAACTTATGCACTAGAAGAAAAAGGACTAAACATACTTACCGCAGATAAAGTGCCAAATTTAAACTCATTATTTTATAGTAAAATGTTTAGCCTCCCCGTTACGAAAAACAAAAAATATACAGTCAAAGTGTCAGATATTACTTACATCCTCCCAAGTGATCGCGCGCAAAATTACCAGCAGCATCTTGATAAAATAAAGTACAAATTCGCTAACGATGTACCACTACAAAGTAATTTTATATTTTTCATTGATGATATGGCGTTAAGCGAGAACAGCGATGTGTTTGAGTATAAGCATCAGGGAAAAAGCAAAAGAATGGCCGTTATTAAGCAAATACATCACTACCAAAAAACTAAAGGACCAAGGCTCGTTTTTACAATAAAAGCGCTGATAAATACAAAATGGCAGAACTATCTTGTATATACACACCCTATAGTTAGCATCAAACATCCTGTTTTAGTCGATTCGTCTTACGAGCGGGATTTTGCGCAGCATTACTTAAATACAGCTACCGCAGGTAGCTCACTAACAAAACCGTATCTAGCGAAAGAGTTACATGGCAGCTTGTTGTTGCCTGATTTTATTTACAAAGATAAAGAAACGCATTGTATTGTTGAAGTGATGGGTATGTTGAACCAGGATGAGTATAAAGAGCGCAAAAAAAGGCTGGTGCCGTTAATGGAAAAAAGGTTCTCTATGAAAGTCATAGAGGTCACGCCTGATAACTTAAAAGCGCAAGCAGATAGTATTTTTAATTAACGAAAATATTAACGAGCTCATATTATGTCAAGGTATGGTTTCACTGCCAGGTATTGCTATGATTGACAATACCACTTTGAAATACTTCACATTGTAGCTATAAGAAAATAAAACAAACCGTCTTTATGTTGGTAGTCAACGATATTCCACTCAAAACTCGCGCATAGATGTTTTATACGGGCAACAGAACGAGGCTCTTTAGTTTTAATCACGACTTGCTGATCTGCTTTTATATGCTGCTTAATTAATGACATTACAGGCGTAGTAAACTCAGGGCAATACAATGCCGTTGCATCTATGCCTATAGGGTTGTTAGATTGAGTCATGTTACGCGGCCTCTCTGTCAATAGACTCATCAATAGCCAACTGTTCTTTTTTGGCTTTTCGAGCAGCTTTTAAACCACTTGCGCGTTGTAATAAAACCAACTCTTCAACATCTTCTAACTCTTCAGGAAGCTCTATTGCCATAGCGGATAATAGGTAAGATGAACATGCACGATGATTGTATGCCTTATCTTCAAATTTTCTTAGGTAATTACGACAACGACCATCCCATTCTGCATTGTCTTTGGAGAAATCTATTGATTCAAGATCACGCATAAAACCCCAATCTACTTTTTTCTGTCCTGATAGTTTTAAATGCAAATAGATAATACGACCTGTTAATGCAATGCTTTTTAACCAAACGCTTGTACCAACAATTAGTTTATCTCTAGTTTGTTTTGCTGGCGTAGATGAATTAAACGCATACTTTAGCTGTGGATGCTTGGACAATTCACTTAAATACTTACAGACAAAACCAAACAACTCTTTTCTTTTGTTTGCATCGGACAAAAGAGATTCAGCACTTCGCGCAGTTACACCAGCAACCGTTTGAACGAATATTGTAAATTGGTTAAGTGTCCATAGATTATTGCATTGTGACGTTTGAGATATACTTGCTTTGGTAAAGTCTATTCGTTGATCAAGAAAAGCAACGTTTTCAATAATTTCTTTTGTAAAACTGTTAATTAATGCGCGAGAATCCATGGCAATACAAAAACTTTTATTTGGTTTTATTTGCGCTGAATTAAAATCAGTAAAAAGTTGATTGTCGATTTTTAAACCTTGCGTTTTACAAAGTTTTACTGCCAAAGTATTATTGTTAAATTGACTACTTTTTTCTAATAATTTAGAAATACCGCCTAATCTAGCCTGACCATCAACAGCGTACCTATAAACATCTTTAGGGATAGTGAGAGAGTACGCGTTACCTTGTATATGTTTTACATCAAACATTTCAACTACGGCTGATATAGCAGGCAAGCTAGCGAAATCTTGTTCAAGGTAGCTTGCAACATCAGCAATGCGTTTCTTGTGAGTATCACGCTGTATTAATAGCTTTGATTCGGGGTCATAAGGCACCAGCTTAAATAACTTAACACTATCTGCGTATGGCACGTTAATAGTGTAATACTCACGGTTGTTTTCTTTGCCCAGAATAGCGATAAAAGTAAAATCTTTATCAGCATGCAGTTGTTGATATAACTTGTTTAATTCGTACATGGTAAGTAAACCTTTTGGTTGAATAACAACTTGTAAAAAAGAACAGCTACAAGCTAATAGTGAACCCATTAAATCACATTAAAAAAATGAGGTAACAAACAGTTCACCTTAATTATCCATTCAGTAATGGTTGGTAGTTAATAAAGATAATAGACAAAAAAGGAGAGGGTAGTTTTTAAACAAAAAAGAAGTTAAAAGAAAAAACATGAGCAATAACAGCAGGAAAAGTTGTTATTTATGGGCTTTTTTATACACAAAAATTGTGTGCTTCTTGTGCATAAAAGGATTGCTTGCTATGAAAATTTCCGCCGCAAGCGAGGAATTCGCGTGGTACAAAGATCCGAGCAATAGTTTTATTCTTAAATAAACAGGCGTTATTTAAGAACAAGAAAACCAATGAGAAATAACAAAAAGTTATATTTATTCTTTATCCAAAAGATAGACTCTCTTTTTAAACCATTGAGGTGCATTGTTAGCGATAGTTCTTATTTCTCTATCCGAGGCGTTAATAATAGGTGTGTTAGAAAGAAACAAAATATTAATTAAGGCTTGAGTCATAAATAACGGGAAAGCTAACACAAAAAACCTTGAGTCAGATAAACCTAATAACAATATAACAATATAAAAAAAACTATAGGTAAAATTAAATAGTCTGCGGCATTTTTCGTGACGTATATAGCCCAATACATTTGAACTCATATTATTCCTTAAAGACGAAGTTTAGTTACCTGAATTTACACACTAAAAAAATTCAGGCAACTTTGAATTTACACATATAATTAAAGGTAATGATACTCATGCGAAACTGTTGCATTTAATAGAGAGCTTATTACCTGGGTTATATCCCCTTTAACAAGGATATTTTGCCCTGAACACATAATTAATTCTGTGCAATCTGTTTTTTTATCGTACAAATAAGTTTCTATGTTTCGAACCACAACAATTTTATTACCAATTTTTATTATCATTATTTTTCTCTCATAATAGGAGTTAACGAGGGTCAGTATCACCAAAACGGTGTCTAGCCCATAAGCTGAAACCCGCTTGAGACAACAATAACACCACAAACATTGGAAAAAGGTTTTTAACAGGAGTTATGCCTAAAACGACATACAGCGAAATAAATATAGTACCTATCAAAACGGAAGGTAAAAAGTGTTTCCATAAAGGAGAGCTTTCAGGTGTCCAGTACATTTTTAATATGTTATCAATCATTAATAGCATCCTTTGACTACTCCTCATAGATAAATCTAGGGGATTCTCCAGTGAGAGCCGATAATCCTCGGCCTTTTCAGTTAAACCAATAAAATAAAAAGTTTGACATCCTCCCCTACCACGCTACGCGCCTGAACAAGTTCAGGAAAGGAAAGGGATACAGATTAGTTTAAAACCAACGGTGTTTTACGGCACTTTTTTGATAAATCACCTACGGGTAACCATTTAACCATCAAAAAAAGCTTGGTTAAAGTGTTTAACATTATATGTATTGATTATTTGTGTTATAGGAAACAAAAAACCCTTCAAGTTTATTGAATTTAACCGACTATCTAAAACCCAAACCCTGCGGTTATCAGCTAACCCCTCGCGCCTGACCAATCGGCCAATACCCTGTTTAAAGCGCATGGCGGTATCAAGCACCTCATAACTAGAGCCGTAGTAAGGGTTACGTCTACGCATTTCGTGAGATATAGTTCTGTTTAATCCAAAAGGTACTTTTGGGATCACAAGATCGGTCATTATATTATCAAGCAAAGGATCATCTACACCTATATTTTTGCCGTTTACATCAAGCCCAGTCCATGCGCTGCCAACAGCCAACCAAATAGACTTTTTGTTTTTCTTGCCGTTATCCATAAAGCATTTTTTTTGCTGTTCAATGGTTAGTTTACCATTAGGGAAAACAATAAGATCACTATCAATGGATTGACTGATCCTTGAAGCTATACCAGCAACACTTTCATAAGAAGTCATAAGAACCAATACTCCTCCTTGCGCTGATTCGTAGATGTGACTAAGGCACTTACTAACATCATCTAACCATAAGTTATTCGCTACGTCCTTTTCAACTTGGTTTAACTTCTCATTCATACCTACGGGCAGTAACCATCGCTCTTTACTTGGTGAAGGTATATTTAAAGAAGTGACAGGGTTTTTCACCCACACTGGTACGATAGGTGTAAACTCCATGTAGCGATTTTCAGGTATGTTTAATAATTGTCGGTAATAACTGGCTGAATCCTCATGTTTTTTCTTGGTGTATAGGGTTGCTGATACACAAGAACCTGCGGTCATAGCACTCCAAAAGCGAGACAGTAAAGTATTGTTATTTCGATAGCCAACAATTAACTGAGGATATTTCTTAATAGGGGAGTGTCGTAAGATACATTCAGGGCCATTTCTGCCTTGGTTGCTAATTGCCCCAAGCACCAACTTCGCATCATTCTTTAAATGTTCAATTCTAAAATCATCATTGTTTATTTTTTTTACTTTTATCTTGTTAATAATTCCAAAAAAGTTTTCAACCAACAAAGATGAATAACTTTCCTCATTTTTGAATTTTCCAATATGAGCATCATTCATTGCATTTGAATTAACTATCGCATCAAAGCAATACTGGAGTTTGTTTGTGATGTTGGCAGGCAATAATCCACCACTAACGAGATCTTTAATAATTTGTATTATGCCAAATAAAGATAAGTTGTTAGATAGTGTGTTTGCTACGTTTTCCTCAAACAAATGCGCTTCATCAATTAAAATATATTGCCAAGACGGGAGATGGCCCAAGTCTAAAAATTTTAATGCGCTCGCTATTTGCTGAGATTGTTCGTTTAACGCTGCTTTGTACTCAACGCCCGTCATACTTAGTTCGCCATCTACCGCTTGTTGCTTAATACTATACTTAAAGTTATCTTTGATTTTTTTTACTTCTTCAACCGTGTTTTCCCGTAAAAGTTTTGATCTCATATCAACCGCTATCATAGCGTGGGTGGTAACAAGTATTTCGGTGTCATTATCGAAGCGAATAAATTGATTTTTATAAGCAGTCATTCCCTCATCTTCACTTTCGGTTCTTGTAGATAAGGATATTTCTGATTTAGGGATGTTTGGCGCAAGTTCGTTTAGGCTATTAAACAAAAAAGAGGTATTTACATTTTGCCATTGGCCTATTGCTGGCGCACCTTTACTGATCCAATTGTCAATATCATCTTTGTAATGAGCATATTCTTTTTCTTCTAATAGTTGATAAAGCGCTTTTACGCTAACAAAAGACCCCATACCCAAAACAACCTTTAAAGGAGCAATGTTTTCTACGGAAGATATATTTTGGTATTCATCTGCAAATTGCTTACTTAACGCAATAGTAGGAACAGCGATAACCACCCGGCAATTATCTTTCAATGCGTATTCATTTGCATTAGCAAGCATAGCTAATGTTTTACCAACGCCTGTTGATGCTTCTACCATGCCTATTTTTTTATTTTTGAATGTTTCAGAGAGATAATTAAAAAAAGTGGTTTGAGCAGGTCTTTCATGTCGAGATGATGCTTTTAAATAAGGGGTAAAGTCTTTGTTTTTAATTTTTGTTTCGATGAATTCATGATACAACTCTTTTTTTTCTCCTACTATTAAGTAACGTAAGAGAAGATTTGCTTCAGTACATTTTTGCTCACGACACGCTTTACGGATCACAATATCATATTCTTTTTTAAAACTTAATGTTTCAGTAGTGCCTATCAAAACATCATCATCGAGGTCTGTTACTGGCAAGTCAATGCTAATAGATTTTTGGATTATGGACTTTACTACCTTTTTAAATGAGGACAACTCTTCTTTAGTCATTTCAGTTACCGGCGTTTTAGATATGCGTAGACACAGTGAATGAGGAATTGATACTTTAGGCATAGGTGTTCTCATTTAATAATATAAAGCTATGGTATATATTTTCCCTAAAAATGTCTATAGGGAAAATTGACATTAAAGAAGTATGCCTGTATATTTTCCCTAAATATTCCTATAGAGAAAAAAAATATGAATCCAATAATGCAGAACATTATTACTATCACCATTCCGCAAGGGGCAACGTGGTATGCGGATGATTTTCGCAAAACAGTTAGAGCCTGTGTAGGTGGCGATGACTCCTTTAATGGATTACATGAACTGTTTAACTTTCAAGAAGATGGTCACTCAATGAATAACAAGCCTCTTTGTAGATTCATAGGAACAAAAAAAACGGTTGGTTTTGTTTCTGAGCGTAAAAATGGACAAGAAGATGTATCTAAAATTGCGGGGCATATTATCAACGCCGCAAACAAACACTTCCATGGAAAAGATTTAGGTTTAAAAATATTCCAACAAGAAAAAGAGATCAGATTCACCTCCGAGCCTATTACTTATCGGCTCGTTGGCGGTGTCAAAAAAGGCAGGACTGATGCTATAAGAGCGATGACTAAAGAGCAAAGGCAGGATATAGCACCTCAAGTCACTGAAAAAATGATAAAAACAATGTTAGAAGATGCGCTGTACCAAGAGTTATTTGATGATTTACCGCCATTTAATACATTAGATTTTGTTTTGCATGAGATAAGACCACTTAGCGTCCAGATCACAGAGAAATCAAAAGAAGTTGCAACCCTTGTTAATGCTACTTTTAGCATCAATGCAGATTTAGCAGGTTATTGGCAAGCAGGCCAACTGCAAGCTCGCGGCTATGGCTTGTTACATAAGTTTAAGGGCGGTTATTAAATTATGGTAACTTCTAGTGAACTTGCTTGTATTAGTACAAACACTAAGCCAATAGGTACGAGAAAGGCTACTGCTAACGGTCATTGTGGCGTTTGTGGAGGAGCGATTAGAGCAGGCGATTTGGTTGATGATATGGTTTTTGGAGCCAGCTTTTCAAACCATAACGAATTAGCAGATGAAATGGCAGATGATAAATGTGGGTATTGTGCAGCTATACTGTCAAACACTAAATTTATATTAAACTTTTCAACGTGTGTTTATACAAAAAAAGAAGCCTTTCCTTTTGGTAAGAAAATCAACCGCGCCTGGTTCTTGATAAACCCACCTACACCACCCTTTGCCATAACAGTGCAAGCCACCAAAAGTCAGCATGTAGTTTGGAGAGCGCCAGTTTCTTTGTCAAAAGAAGTGTTCTACGTCCAACTTGGAGATAATACGCTAAAAATTCGCCATAAGTTCTTAATGAACGCCATTAACACAACAACTTTGTTACGGGATGCTTACGAGAAACAACTTGAGGATATTGCCTTTAAAACAAAGAAAAAAGCAAAAAAAACAGATCGTAATAAATTACGTCCTTTGAATTATGGCGAAATGAAAGGACAAATGCTAAAGCTGGGTCAACTGCAATACTGGGTTAAAAAGCTAATAAAAGAGGGTTATGTCACTGAAAAAGACATCGCATCATTAAAAGCTTTAAATTGGGGTGAAGCGTGGGCGTTAGATACCGCTTCAACAGAGGGGAATGCAGCGCCAGAAAAACCAGATACCCTAAAATAGCCTGACTTTTATAACGAAAACCTTCCCTCTAACAAATGTTATTGGAAAAATAAAAGTTATCAGATGATTTTGGTACTTATTGAACACCCTGATAGATAAAGGGATTAAAGAGAAGAAGGCGAAATTAGTACCAGAATGTCAATGCTTTTCCTTGAAAAGGGATTTAAGTAGAAAAGTGTAGTACCCAAATGACTTAAATATAATCTACCCTTCAACAAGGGATTTAAGATAAGACATAATTTAAAAAAGGAATACATATCATGGGAAAAAGAACAATTCACGTAATTTTAGAAACAACATCGCCAATGCACAATGCTTTTCCCGATAACTCGGTAAAAACAAAAGATGGTAACCGCATTGCGTTAACCAACAAAAAACAAGTAAAAGGGGTAGACGTACCTTGTTTTCCGGCAAACGGATTTCGAGGTGCTTTAAGACGTAAAGCGGGTCAACGTATAGTGCAAAAGTTTTCTGATACCGAAGCACGTATAGACGCCAAAGTGTATCGTGGCATTATGTGTGGTGCAGCCACAGGCCGTCCAGATAAATCCGCGAATTCAATCGAAGAGTTAGCGCGAGCCAGTGAACATGCCTATATGGGTTTGTTTGGCGGAGGTTCGCGTATATTTGCTAGTGCATACCAAGTGTCTGACTTAAATGTTATTTGTAATCACACGGTATCTACAGGGTGTGTTCATGCCCCAAAATCACTGATTGAAGAAATTGTTTTGTCGCAAACTTACGAAAAAGAGGGTGTTGATGTACCTATTCAGCCTTTTCAGTTTGTAGAGGAGCACTTCTTTACCCGAGTTAATGATTTTGGCAGAAAAAATGATTGGATTGCTTTAGATAAAGTTATTAAAGATGGTTTGGCGGGCGTAGCTGAATTGATTTCAAACGATGTAGATAATAGCAGTAAACGTAAAAGCCAAGAAAGTAATGAAAACAATGTCAAAAAAGAAGACACTTCAACATTATTATCCAATCAAGCAATAAAAACGGGAACACCGTTGCATTTTCGTATAGATTTATCACCTAACGCGAGCGATGCGCAAATTGGTTTGTTATTAATAGCATTAAAAGACGTTTTTGAAGAAAACTACATTGGTGGTTGGGGTCGTGTCGGTTGGGGTCGTTATCGTGTTACTGCGTTTGATTTTACCCTTGATGATGAACGTTTTATTAAAACGGAAAGCTTCTACAGCGAACAAGAAGATTTTATATTACCAAAAGAGACAGAGCACTTGGTAGACGCAGGGTTGAATGCAATAGCGTGTATGGATTGTGCAGAAATGATTGATTTTTTCACTCCATTAACAAAAGAAAAGTAAGGGTTTGTAAATGGATAACTTAAAAATTACTTTTGAGCTTTGTTCAGCGATGGTGACTTCAGGTTATCCTATTCACCTTGACGCGTTAGTGGCGTATGCGGCCACACAAAGAGAATTACTCTTTTTAAACAAACCAACGCAATCAGATTTTGATTTGATATATAGCGAATTACCTTTTGAGAAGTTTGAGCAAGACGGTGACTGGGTGTTTAAAGCAAGTGCGTTAGTTGCTGAAGGAGATTGTGACCATTCTTCTGCATTTTATACCAGGCGAACTAATGAGGTTGAATTGGCCGTCAATAGCGTAAAAGGCAATATACAATATGGTAAAATGAAGGCAGGCGCAGAGTTAAATTCTCATGCGCTAAAGCTGGATATGGTGCGTGGGCCACAACGAAATTTACTTGGGTATTATTCGACAACTGAAGTTGAAAAGGTTGTTGGTTATTGTGTTGGAGATAAAGAGCGCATCGAAGAAATCCTGATAGATTATGGATTTGTAAATCATATTGGGAAGCGTAGGTGTACAGGTCATGGCAATATTAAATCTATCACCATAGAAATTGATGATAGCGCAGGCGATATGTGGAAAAATCGCGTTAAACCATGGCCGCTTTCAAAAGATGATATTAAAATCAAAGCGGCAATAAAAGCACCCTATTGGAAAATTGATAATTCTATTGATGCCTTTTGCCCTAAAGGTTTAGCGTAGAAAATGCTAGATATAATCCCTCACCAAGACAGGATACCTTTTGTTTGTTTAGGAAGGTGTACTTTAACGGTAAAAGGCTTTTCAATAGTTGTTATAGATCTCGATGGTAAATTTGAAATACCTATTGAACGATATAGCGCGTTGTTACTCGAACCTGGTTGCAATATAACACATGAGGCTATAAAGCTTTGTTCTGAGTTGAATGTGTTTGTTTTTTGGGTAGGAGAGTCTGGAGTAAGACTATATTCAACAGGAGGGTCCGTAAGTAAATTAACATCAAAACGATTACTTAAACAAGCATTAATTATTCATGATCAAGATAAGAGGTATGAAGCAGCCCGTCGATTATACATCATTATGTTTCCTAACGATGAGATTCCTTTATTTTCGACAATAGATCAGCTCAGGGGTCACGAGGGAGCAAAAGTCAGGCTTTTATACAAAGAAATAGCTTCTAGTTTTTCCCTTGAGTGGACATCTAAGGATGAAGCGCCGAGTAATCTGCAAAAATCTATAAATATGGCTAATAGCTGCTTGTATGGCTTGTGTGAAATCGCAATAATTATTTGTGGCTATTCACCAGCATTAGGAGTTGTTCATTCTGGCAATCCAAAATCTTTAGTTTATGATTTATCAGATACCGTTAAGTTTAACGAGATAACACCTATCGCTTTTCAGGCATATTTGGATTGTCCATTCGACGAAAATATATTGTCATATGTAAGACGTGAAATACGAGATCATGCGAAGGATAACAAATTAATAGTGAGATTAATTCAAAATGTAAAGAAAATCATGGGTGAGTAGTGTTTATAACCATAAAGATAATCAACCCTAAAAATAAAACCAAAGGAATATTAACTAGATGTTTACTTCAATTAGGCTCAAATGTTTTTGTTGGAGACGTGAGTAAAAAAAGACTAGCAAGTATTTATGAAATGCTTGTATATGAAAGTGCAATTGTTTTTATTGCGAACAAGAGGAATGTCACAGGTTACGATATTGAGCTTTTCGGGAAGTGCATAAATGATTTTAAATCCATTGATAACCTACACTTTAGGCGACTAACATAAAGTCAGTTATTTTGCAACAGTCTACCCCGTATGACGGGGATTAAAGACCATCTACCGCTCCACGACCAACAGCTTTTGCGTCTACCCCGTATGACGGGGATTAAAGGAGTATGGATTAAATACAAATGCTGGTTATGGTGTCTACCCCGTATGACGGGGATTAAAGCATCGAAACACGAGGGACACGGGGAAATCGGCGGTCTACCCCGTATGACGGGGATTAAAGGTAAATGCTTGCAGAATAGACACTGCTTTTTTTGTCTACCCCGTATGACGGGGATTAAAGTTAATGCCTTCAATGCGTTGCTTGTCCATTTTAGTCTACCCCGTATGACGGGGATTAAAGTTAATGCCTTCAATGCGTTGCTTGTCCATTTTAGTCTACCCCGTATGACGGGGATTAAAGTAAATAACGGCCATTAGTTTGTTTTTGATAAACGTCTACCCCGTATGACGGGGATTAAAGTAAAGAGGGTAAAGTTTTGTTGTTTAAATTATTGTCTACCCCGTATGACGGGGATTAAAGTCAGACTGCATTACAATAAACTCAAGCGGTTATGTCTACCCCGTATGACGGGGATTAAAGTAAAAGCAGAAGTAGAACAACGCGCGGTTATGAGTCTACCCCGTATGACGGGGATTAAAGTGACTTATCTACTCTAACTAGTAGTGACTGACCGTCTACCCCGTATGACGGGGATTAAAGTGATACATCTTCAGCTGAAATTATTTGCTCTGAGTCTACCCCGTATGACGGGGATTAAAGCCAAGTGAAGTGCCTGCTGATTCTAACGTTAGCGTCTACCCCGTATGACGGGGATTAAAGTAAGTTTAAAGCTGTTCTAGAGTATGGTTTGTTGTCTACCCCGTATGACGGGGATTAAAGGTTACTACGCCTTCTATTTGAAAGTTATCAGCTGTCTACCCCGTATGACGGGGATTAAAGATAAGTTGTTACCCACTGGCAGTAAATAAATAGTCTACCCCGTATGACGGGGATTAAAGTGGGACACTCGGCAGCAGGGCAAAACCCATTATGTCTACCCCGTATGACGGGGATTAAAGTTAACAAATGAGCAAACTAATGTTTTGTTTAAAGTCTGCCCCGTATGACGGGGATTGAAGTAGTGGCGCGAGCATTGTACGAAACAATTAGCCCTGTGTAGCAGGGATTAAAGTTAAAATCTAAGAACAATTCGTTATATTGCAATTATATTCCAAAAGGTGGAGAGCTTCAGTTAATTTAACTTTAGAGCGTATTTTTTTAGTCTTTTGACCGAGAATAAAACCGTCTTTAAATGCTTGATCTAAGGCGCTTAATATAATTGAATAGATGTCATCATCTACGCTATCTAAAAGTACAGATAGCTTTTCTCTTTTTGTTATTGAGTCTGGCAATTTATTCAATTTAGTTTTATCTATTTCATAATCCTTATCAAAAGCAAAAGCAAATAAATCATCAATACCATCAAAATCAACAGCAAGCGCTTTAATGTTGATGTAAGTTTCTTTTCGGATAGAAATATTTTGATATTGCTGCTTTTGTTTATATTTGAATTGCCGGTATTGCTGGCGAAATTTTAAAACACCAGCGGTAGACAGAACAACTTTTAGCTGCGGCAAGCACTCTTTGAAAGAATGATTAGTTACAAAAACATCCTCTAATATAACCAAAGCATCAAAAGAGCTTAATAAATCATCTTTAAAATACTTGGTGACGTTATTCGCAATATTTTTATACGTTTTACATTCTATATAGGAGTTAAATATTAATTCGTCTGAGTTCATTTTTTTGTAGCTTAAACTTGAAATAGTAGCATTATACTATATTGATTTGTGGTGAATTGATATGATCGATAGAGAATTACATCAGTTGTACCACCTAATTGCATCAGAACTGCCAGTCATTATCATCTAACACTGCCGCCTAATAACAACGGAATGCTTAAAGTAATATAGGCCCGACAATCTACATAACCATACCTTGACATAAAGCCTTGGTTTTGGTTTTTTGTATGAAATTATTAAGTAATATACTCAATGACTTAGGTGTTTGTTAAAGCATAGTGTGACAAATTAATCATTATTGGAGTTATATAACCATACCTTGACAAATTAAACTCATACATTGACATAAAAATTAAGTTTATTGTTCTTATTCAGTCACTTAGAGTTCAATGTAACCATAGTATGACAAAAAATATTTGTCATACTATGGTTACATTTTTACTTTTAGGGGGATATTTATTATGAGGTAGGAATATCAAGCCAATCAAAGAGGATTATTATGACTTCTTTCTTTGGAACAATTTCTGTTTTCCATCCTGTATATTCACAAACAAGATCATAGGTAATGGATAAATAAAAATCATTCCAATGCTCTAACTATTCTATCCGTTGTTGCATCAGCACAATTATATGTGGCAATCAAAAAAAAGAATAAGTAACATTTTGTTATTTTAAAATCTACGTGAACAAAAGGGCTGACCTAAACCATCAGCCCTTTTTTTATCACAAATCTTAATTAAGTGTCTTATAAACATTCCCATGCAAGCCCGTTTTTAAAGGCGTTATTGAAAGTAAACTTTAAAAAATCAACTTAGATGCTGTGTCAAATTTTCAGTTTACCCAGTATTGACACGCTGCTTATTTGTTGTTATTGTTCGTGTCATATTCATGTATACTGGAAAAACAACAACCAAAAGAACTAAACAATGCCAATAGAAAAAACATTTACTAATTCAGATATACAAGAATTAATTACTAATAATGCCACTGGTGATTTTAAAAAAAGAAATACAGCTTTAATTGTTGGTGCTAGTTATTTTGGTCTGACAAGAATAGAGCTTTCTTTATTGCCGCTTAGTGCCTTAATGACAGAATCAGGAAAATGGTATAGCACTTGGACGTTACCATCGGAGTGTTCATTTAACGGAGAACCAAGAGAGCTTTATACTGCGGATCATATAATCCCCGTGTTAGATGCTTATTTAAGTTGGTTATCAGCTAAAAAAATAGGTCTAAGCAACTTGTCAACGTATCGAAACCATAATCCTGAAATGAAATTTTATGTGAACGACAAATTAGAAGAATTTGCACTAACTAAGCGTTCAAAAAAGTTAGTTAATAACAGAGTTAGTTATCAAGCTAGAACAATGGATGATAAGTTAAAAAGCTTTCTTCTAAAAACCAGTATACAGGGAGCTACACCTTCAACATTTAGGGATTCTTGGCTTAGAGAGCTATACTTGGGGGGCTGTAAAATTAAGGATTTAATGGACGTTTCAGGTTACAAAACTCAGTCAACAATAGTTGATAAGATTAAACCTAAAGAAATAGAATTAGAAAAAGTTTTTAATAAAATATACTCAAGAATAAGCTTTAAAAAATAAGCGAAAACTTTCGTTAGATCAAGAAAAATTAACAGAGGAATAAAGGTATGACACTAGGTTTATTTATTATTTTAGCTCTGATTGTAGGAACAGCGGTTCGTATGATAATACGAAAGTATAAGGTTATACCTGAAAACAGTCCTTATATGGCTTCCGAGCTATTGTTAAGCTCGATACCTATGTTCGTTTTCTTTTTAGTGGCGTATGTAATGGGGCTAATGAATGTTATTGACCTGTTCGAACCGAGTTTAATGATCTCTGGATATTTTGGATTGGTGATGTGTGCCTCTTTCGGATATTTGAAATTTAAAAAGGACTCTAAATGATGAATAGAAGGTTGATAGATTTCATGGCAGTTATATCTGTGCTGGCATACTTAGAGTTTAACTATCTTCATTTTATGGGAGATATTAATCACGGAGATTTTGCAGGATTATGGGGTACGTTGGATGGATTTTTTATTATGCCAGCAGTATTTTTATCTCTTGTAAGTATAGTAGTTCGCGTATCAGATCGATTGTCGGAATACTCAATCAGAAAAGCTTTTATTATTACAGTTAGTAATAATAAAATGGTAGGAAGTCGAGTTTATGATAATTTGACCTTTACTTTTAAAGGTGACTTTTCGAGTCCCCAACATTTTATATCCAATGAGAAGTCGTTAACAAATTCATTTAACACAGTCCTTAAAGGTTTGGTGAAAGATAGAGGTAGTAGATTTATTTCTCCATATATTGCTATCAAAGTGGATCTTAAATCAATTAGTGATTTGGAAAAGAAATGCCTGATAAATAGCGCCTGGGCCGCAGGTGCGTTAAAAGCTATTTTGATAGATAAATCATCTAATATTAAAGAAGTAAAAGAAAAATTAATTGCCAATCCAGTTGAACTTTTTGAATAGGAATAAATGTTATGAATACAAATTTTAACAAGGCAGTAAAAGGTAAAGCGCGTACTGGTATGTCCGTGGTACCCAATAAACCACCTTTTATTGAAATAATATGCTTTTAAGTGATTACATAGAAAAACTAAAGACGGCTTTAGCCGAAGAAGGTGATATGACTGTTGCTTGTATGACCGCCCCTTTTCATGATGGTGAATCTGAGGTGTTGAATGATTCTCTGATCAATATAGTAGATAGTAAGCCTAATAATGGGCATTCAAAAACAGCTAAAGTTTTGGCTATTGGCTATAAATAATTTACCAAGGAAACAAATTATGGGTTCAATAAAAACACACGGAACAAATGTGATGAATACAGTGAAGAAATAACATTTGAAGTGAATGGCGCTTACTTTTGGCGTTTCCTTGAGTCTGTACCGGAACAGTTTAGAGTTCTTTCAGAAAACAACCAAACAGAGTCGTTCCTCAATGAATCTTTAGAGGCGGTCATGATCGCGACAAGATTAGCCTATCAAGCCTGCTTTACCGATACGACAATGGAAAATTCCTGTGCACCACCGTTAACTTGTACTCTTGATTTTGAAACTTGTACTTTTTCTGTGACAGAAGCGTTAAGTTAGTTAATAACATTAGTCTGCGATGAATCAGGAAAATTAGAGACTGTTAAATTCATTAGAGAAAAATTACCCACACTTGGCTTAAAGGAAACACTTTTATTTGTCGAAACACTACCTAAAACTACCAAGGAATAAATATGAAAGCTGAAAACATTATGTTTGAGCATATCAACTCTATTAATACCAACATCATTAATGCACAAGTTGGAAAAGGTCATTTATTGGCTGAACGCTTTTTTAGTATTTGTGCTAAATTCAGAGGTTTTGACGATCCTAGCTTTTACTTAAAAGAAAATGAAACATTGCTGAATGATTTATTAGAGTTTGAAAAAAATATTTGTAGTCTTGAATTTTTGTATCCGTTTTACTGTTATATCGCAAGGATGTACTTGCAAACTAGTAATGTTGAAAAAGCTATTATGTATGGTCAAGCCGCACTAGAATTAAATGAAAAAACAAATGACCTAGAAGGTGTTGTTGCTGCTAATAACTTACTCTGTGATTGTGCTATCGCCAATGATGCAGCTTTAGTAGGGGTTGAATATTTCAAAAAAGCTCAACCTCACTTGACTGAGCAAATTGCATTCTTTGAAACAATGCCAAACCACAATGCAGAAAAGATAAGTAAATTATTAGCAAGAAAAAGCAGGCCAAGTAGTTATAAATACTTCAATTCTAAAGACAGTCAGCACGAAGAAGAAAGTATACGTCTCTTAATGGTTGCTCAGAATTTTTCAAGAGCAACGGCAAAGAAATATGTTAACAATGCTTAATTCAATGAACTAACTTTTACAGAGGAATAAAGATGATCGAGAAATTACGAAAAAAGATTTGGATAGATGACAAGGTTGATTTCTTCACCGTAGCTTTATTGCTTCTAGTTCCTGCAATACCTGCTTTTGTTTTAGGAATTGCGCTTTTAGGGGGTAATTCTGAGGTCAACTTTATCAGTGAATTAGTAAAAGAATATTTGCTAATCTCATGGAGCGGTTTTTTTATTTTAACAGGGCAAACTTTATATACATTCTACTGTTTAGATAAAGCTTCTGATCACCCGAATACAGCAAACTAATTAACGTTGGAATAAAATTATGGGTTCAATAAAAACACACGGAACAAATTCAAAAGCTCCAATGTACAGCTCTAATTCTATTGGTACGCCTAGTTGGTCCGGTTTAAGTGATTCTGAATTTACACCCAAAATAGAGTCGGAATTGAGAGGCTTTATTGCTTTTGAAGCTAAGTTGAAAGGCCATAATGATAGTAACAATGACCGATTAGGCCAAAATAAAATATTTTTTCATGTTGATTTTTTATCTGGTTGGCCTCAAAAGCTATGGGATCAGAGGTATGAACTCGGTGTATCAGAACAGCAGTCACCAAGGATTAAATAGTATGGATTGGACACTCGCAAAGATAACTGACTTATTGTTTTTAGGGGATGCTGTTGATTTACCTTATTACGATTTTGTGGTTGGTATAGAGGCTATGGAGCCAAGTGAAGGTGTTGCGTATAACAATGGAGAAGGTGAAGCGATAAAGGATCGACTCCTAAATTTAGATCGTAAAGCAATCCTACATTTGAGTTATCAACCATCTCCACCTAAAGAATCTCTTGATGGACTGTTAAAACAAATAAATGTGAATCATATTGTAGCAGCCATAGGTATAGCGATAATTGATCCAACAGCAAGTGGAAGTCAAATTCAATTTGTTCAAACACCACTTGAGTTTTTAGATGGTGACGGGATAGTTGAGGAGCATCCAGAAAAATTATTAAATATGTTAAAACAGCGTTTAGCAGACCATAAATAAATCAATAGGAATTAAAATGAGCGATAATAATTTTATTAAAGGTTTAATTGTAATTGCTGTATCAGTTTTTATATATGGCTTGGTGATAGCTACAACCGTAACTTTAACGATGGCTGGCTTTATCGAACCATCAACGGCAAGTTATTTATTGCCATAAATTTTAGTAAGGAATAAAAACACTTCACGGTGAGTTGGTAATTACCTAAATTTAGACAATCTATAAAATAGCTTATAAATAACCACAAAGGAATAAAATGGCTGTCACACTTTCTAATTACGCTTTTGCGTATCACTATTAAAAACATAGGGATTTTGTATTATGAAAACAATCGTAGAATTAAATTTAAGTCATGGGCTTATAGATATTGCTCAAATATCTAAATCATTTGAGCTACCTACCGTGTTCGGTGATGAAGGTCTTAAATCTCTTATTAAGTTAACTGATTCAGTTAGCATTATGGAAACATTAAAACCTGCTTCAATTGATCTTGAAAGTAATATTGTCACTGTACAAAAGATATTTAGCGTTGATATTACAGAGCATGTAGTGAAAGAGGCTTTAAATAATTTTGTTAAAGAACTAGAAATTCAAAATTGGAGTGTTCAGGTTAACCAAGATGCTATTGATAAGTTAAATGAACCGCCAAAACCGAAAGCAGTTATTAAAAATGAAGAAATCGTAAAACAAAAGCCAAAGCTAATTAATTGGCTTTATCAATTCCTATCTGTTTTAGTTGTCTTTTCATTGACTACATACTTTTTCAATAAAGAAAACTTCTCATTAGTTTACATGGCTCCCTTCTTGCCCTTTTTATTGGTAGGTACGCTTATTGGTCACTTTATGTCAGTGCGCCAGTACAATAAGGCGAAAGAGAAACTAGAAGAGCAAAAAGAAATAAAACCTGATTTAATTGTTGGTAGCGTCAAATAATCACATAGGAATAAAGATATGGAATTTAAAGGTTTTAGGGTTAAACCAGACGATAGAGGAATGTCGTTATTTACGTCCGACAATGATTCTCTTTTCAATGGCTCAACAGAAACATTTAATTTTGTGGTGGTTGCTAGTGATAAAGATGAAGCTAATTTAATCGCTAAACATGCTCTTGGTGAAATTAATTTTACATGGGATTAAAGGAAATGAGAGAAATTATTTTTAATGAATTAAAGGGTATCCCTAAAATTTTTGGGATTGTAATTATGGCATTCTTTTTTCCTGCAGTATCAGCCATGTATATAGGTATAGATATAGCTTAACGATACGGCATGGAAAAAGGAACGTTTGGTTCAATTATAGCAACAATGTTACTCGCAATGATTTTTGCATTGTCCGTTTACATCAAGTTCAACTAAAAATAACAAGCATCACCGTCATAAATCAATAAAAATCTAATAGAGGAATATAACATGAATAAAAAACTTGATTTTTTCTTTGGGAGTACGCTGCGCACCATGATCTTTTGTGTTGCATCTGCATTAATCATCATAGTAATTATAAACTCCAAAGAGAACGCTAAAAAAGAAATTAAGAAAACACTGTATCAAAACTCTACATTTAAAATTGAAAATAAAGTTGTTTTTAAAGCAAAGGATGAACAAGGTACTGTAATAAGTGTTTATTGCTCTCCAACCATGCCTGATTGCTCATATAGTATCAGACTAAATTCATCTCTTGAGTTAATAAAGGACGTTAAAAATTTCGAATTACAACAAAAAGTAAAATAATCGGAAGAAATAAGATGTGAAAGGCAATACTGGCAGTGGCAGCATAAAAAATGATTTATAGTGACAGAGGGATAAATAATGATTAAAAAATCAAGGCTAAATAAGTTAGTTGAGATAGGTTTCTTTGTTTTTGTTTGCTTGTTCTCGCAAAGCGCAACTGCTGAAGACAAGAACTGTTGGGAAGTGGCCGGTACTAAGTATGGTGTTGACCCCTGGCTACTCTATACCATCGCACAAGTAGAAAGTAATTTAAACCCGAATGCTATAGGAGACAATGGAGATTCAAGGGATTTGGGGCTGATGCAGGTTAATACATGGTGGATTCCTAGATTAGTCATTTACGGGATTCGTGAGGATGATTTATTTCATTCGTGTACTAATATTGACGTTGGGGCTTGGATACTTTCACAGTCATTGGCGCTATATAGTGATGAATGGGATGGAATAGGTGCTTACAATGCAGGCACAGGCAAAACAGATGATGTCGTAAAAGAAAGACAAGCTTATGCTGCTAAAGTTTATAAACAATACATGGTCAATATAAATAATTTAAAATAATTAACATTTAGATAAGGTGGAAAAGTGAAATATTTGTTATGGAGATCTAAAGTCAAAGCGTACATTGAAGATGTTTTTTTTGATGTTGTGGATTGGGAACGATTAGCTATTTGGAGGGATTATTATATTGATAATAAATCTCCTGAACTAGCGGCTACAGAGGCTCACGATATATATTTAAAGTCTTTATGATCCAATGACAATTTTAAAGGTTGAGCATAAAGCTTAACTTTTCTGTTGGCGTATTATCTAAGTAAGTTTAAGGGCTCTCTTTATGGCTAAAAAATCACTCTCAGTTTCCCAATTAAGTTCTTATGCAGCCAATCCTCAAAAGTTCTGCTTGTCTAAAGGAAAAGCCTATAATGGTGCGGCGGCAGAGCATGGCACACGTATGCATAACAAAGCTGGACGTATGCCTTTTATGGTTAAACTTATTCTTTTATCTTTGGTTGTAGGTGCTTTATGGATCACATTGAAATAGATAATATCGTGTTTTTTGTAGAATCTTATTATCCGTATTTTTTTATTCTCTTGGGGCTTTACTACCTTTTTAGAGGCTTCTTAATTAAAAGATTATTTAAGTTTCCTTTTTGGTATTTGTTTTTGGGTAGCGATATAGGCGGTAACAAATCTCCTTATTATTTTGATAAAAAAGGTATTTGCGGGGCACCTGACGCTGTTTTTTTTGACATTTTAACTTTGTCTTTTGTTATTGGAGAGTACAAATCTCGCAACTATAACAATGGCGTTACCTGGCGCGAACGGTTCCAAGTGACACTTTATACCGGCTTAGTGCCGCCATGGTTTTTCCCTCGCTCTAAAGGTTACATTGCTTACGGTTGCGGAACAGTTAAAAGGATCAGCTTTGAAAGAAAATATTACAAAGGTTTATTGAGCTTAAAAAAAGAAGTCATTGAAGCTAAAAAAATATGGCAACCTTTAAATAACTTACCTTTGTATAAGCGGGATTAGCACTAAAAAATAAAAATGTTAAGTTTACGTTGATTGTGATTTTTAGCCTTTAGGTAATAACTACGCCTTTAATTATTTTAGCTAAATCATTAAAGGCGTAGTTATTACCGAACCGCTTGCTGGTCGGCTCTGAATAAATTAACGGTGAAAATCCCTTTCGAGTCACCGAATTCTCGTTGCCACGGTATAATTAATTTATTTTGGTATTATCCAATAATTATTATTGTTATTGGATAATACCAAAGCTTTCTACGTTTTTGTATTACCTTCCTATTTTGTCGATAACTTTTCCCATGCCATTTTTACGAACGTTAACTTGCTCTGTGTATCTAGCGGGCATTGATGCACTTTTCCATCCTCCTGCATGTTGTATTTCTAGCATGTTACAGTCGTGCTCGGCCAACGTCACTGCTCCACCAACTCTAGCGCTATGCGTACTCAAACTATCTACATCTAACATTAGCGCGAGACGTTTATAAGCTCTATATACTTGGTCGTACTTTAATTCGCGCTCAGTTATATTTTTAACTGGTGTTAAACTACGCAGTAAAAAACCATCAAAAATACCAAAGTTAGACTTCCAAAGTGTGATTAATGATAAGGTGGTTTGACTTAATACACGATAAGCCCCTTTGCCTTCTTGGTCTGTTTTGCTAGAAGCAAGAAACAATAACTTAGCTTTAAAATCAATATCTTTGCACTTTAATGAACACACTTCACTTGCCCGTAATAGACCGTCAAACATAATATTCACCATAACTTTATCGCGTAACTGTAACGGGCATTCATCATCTAATTTGAAATTTAGCTGGGCAAGTAAATCATGCGTTAAAGCTGTTGCCTGATCCTGAAATGCAGGTCTTTTATTCAAGTTCACTCTCAACCATTCTTTAAAAAGCATATCATCAAAGGGATTCGGCCACTTTAATAATGATATAAACTTTGATAATGGCGCTTTACTTCGACTTATCGTTGCCCTGGCAAGATTGTTTTCTATTTGGTAGCTAAAATAAGCCTTTAGAATTGTCTTGTTATGATCAAAATCTGGTTTGAATGATGAATATCCTTTTTGTACGCACCATTGTAAGAACAATTTCATATCACTGTTATAGGCTTTTTGGGTGTTTTTTGGTAATTGAGAGAATATTTCTTTGTATTCGTTTAATGTATCTTCAATTTCTTTTTGAACAACAACGGGCAAATGATGATTTGTATTTGCGATTAACATTACAAGTCCTCTACTAATTTAGTGATCATGTTAACTGGAACCCAACGGGTGCCTTTTTCCCATGTTTCCCATTCGCCTTGATAAAATCTTTCGTGACGCAAATTTCTATAATGAGCCGATTTTGATTTTGTTTGAGTGAAATGTTTAATAGTTTTAATAACTAAAGGTTTTGTATTTTTATCGCCTTGCATTTTTAAACTGTCCACAGAAGAAATATGGTCTTTATGCGCTGCCATATAAACCATAAAGCCGATTATAAACCGTATAACGTCAAACTGTGTTTTTTGTTCTTTCTTTGATAAGTCTATGCTAAATATATCATCCTTGGTTGTTTTTCTGGTCAATTCACCAAATTCTTCTATGGATTCAGCCTCTAAAATAAAGGCTAACTTCCATACCGGTACATTGTTAACAATCATGCCGTTACCAATAGGATCTCGATAAGATATACAGATATTTTTTTCTAGCGAACCATTAAAAGTCA
>Ga0209826_1000040_pt1 | contig 79456 bp, 66 predicted proteins | sample GOMGulsemesocosm_5_FD_184637 | JGI IMG/M metagenome (GOLD analysis project Ga0209826, IMG submission 184637) | Methane-oxidizing microbial communities from mesocosms in the Gulf of Mexico - GOM15C Gulf of Mexico (SPAdes) (version 2) | ecosystem: Environmental > Aquatic > Marine > Cold seeps...
CGCTATAAAAGATAATATATGTCACAATAGCCTATATTTACTTATTGTCAGTATATTACCATTACTATGCTAAGCCCATTTTTTGTTAATGATAAACAATTAACACTTGTCCGTTTTCCCCTAGCGCAAGTAAACCGTAGTTTACAAGCATGGGATGCTGCGGATGAGTACTTACTTAATTACATTGAAACTGAGCAGTTGATTTCAGAGAGAACTCGAGTTGCTATTTATAATGATGCCTTCGGAGCGATCACCACGCATTTTTGTAATCCAGAAACATCAGCTAATACTGACTCAATAAGAGCCGATATCTATTGCGTTAATGATTCTTACATCAGCAGTCAGGGCATCGCTTATAACATTGAAAAAAACCAACTTAATAGTGAACATATCACTCAGCTAAATTGCTTAGATTCTATCCCTGAAAATATTGATGTTATTCTTTTTAAAATTCCTAAAAACAAATCATTATTAATAGAACAATTGATAATGATTCAAAATAGTGTAGGAAAAAATACTGTATTTATTGCTGCAGACCGCGCAAAAGAAATCCATAGTTCAACACTAAAAATATTTGAAAAATATTTAGGCACAACTAAAACATCACTAGCGTTTAAAAAAGCTCGATTAGTTTTTTGCCAACTAAACCAACAGCAAAGTCACAAATCTCCCTTTCCAACAGTTTGGACATTACCTAATAAAGTTTTAAAGCGTGATTTTTCCATTAGTAATCATGCTAATGTTTATTCTCGCGAAAAGCTTGATATTGGTGCTCGATATTTTATTGAAAACTTGCCTGATGCTCAAATAGGTAGCCAAGTTATTGATTTGGGTTGTGGTAATGGTGTTATCGGTTTAACCGTATTAGCCAAACAACCAAGTGCTCAAATACAATTTTTTGATGAATCGCACATGGCTATTACTTCAGCTGAAATGAATATTAAAACAAACTTTCCTGATTTAGCTGCCCAATGTCAGTTTCATTTAAATGACTGCTTAACCAATGTTGAAAGTAATAGCGTTGATTTAATTTTATGTAATCCACCTTTTCATCAACAAACGGCAACAACGGATCATATTGCATGGCAAATGTTTAAAGATAGCCATAGGGTATTGAAAAAAGGTGGAGAACTGCGCATTATTGGTAACCGGCAATTGGCTTATCACATAAAGTTAAAACGTATTTTCGGAAACGAAAAACTGATTGCCAGTAATGACAAGTTTGTAACGCAATCTGCAATTAAATGATTAATCTAACACGATAACTTTAACACTATCTCCCTAAAATAATAAAGCGACACCATCTAATGAAATTCAACTTTTTCTCCTATAAAATTATTACATTAATTCTAGTGTTGTTTCTAAATGGATGCGCCAGTATCCCTAGCCACGTAATTGTTGCTCCTGATATTATGTTTACTCCTTCTATCTCCCATAATAACAAGCAAACACAGCTTGATGTTATTGACATGCGCACGGCTAATCATATTATCCAAATAATGCGGGAAGGCGAAGCGGCAACACTAATATCTGCTCAAGAAGAGCTTGAAGACACCATTAAAAATAATTTGGGCAAACACTGGCAAAAACAAGACTTAGTGATCAATGGTAGTGCCATTAATATGATTAAACTCTCCATAGAGAAAGCCGTAATCAGTGTTAGCCAAGAAACGATGGAATATAAAGTACAAACTGAAATAGTATTGAAAGTAACAGTCAAAAACGGCGTGCAAACACTAACAAGCACTTTTAAAAATAGCGGTAATAGTGATGGACCTTTTCAAGCTGATATAGCGGTATTAGAGCGTAATTTCAATCAACGTTTAGCCACGTTATTGCAACAAATTTTAGTTAATAAAAAAATCAGTAACTTCTTAAAATAGCAATCATTCACAGAGATTAATCCAATGAAAAATATAGTTAGTTTCACAATTGCCAACGCACTTTTGCTAAGCCTAGCCCTATTTAGTTCAGTTGCTTGCTCTAAAAACATTGCTATTGATCCAACCAATATTTATCCAAAGGTAAAGTTAGAAACCTCACTGGGTATCATTATTGTAGAGCTTGATCGTGTTAAAGCCCCCATCACAGTTGATAACTTTTTAATTTATGTAATTACTGGCGAATACAACAACACCATTTTTCATCGCATTGTCGAAGACTTCATTGTGCAAGGTGGGGGATATGATGCTGACTTTGTACCAAAAAAAATAAATGAGGATATTGTTAATGAATCAGGGAATGGATTGAAAAATGAAATTGGCACTATTGCAATGGCAAAAGAAAACAGGCCTCACACAGCTAATAGGCAATTCTTTTTTAATATCAACGACAACACAAACTTAGATCCAGGAAGACGTTGGGGATACACAGTCTTTGGTGCAATTGTTGAAGGAGATGAAGTGCTAGAAGCAATGGCAAAAGTTAAAACCGATTATGACGAAGCGGTAGGTTGGGAAAATGTTCCACTAGAGCCTGTAATGCTTATCAAAGCCACGCTTTTGCCGGCAGAATAGTTAATGTTTAATAATAAATAACTCAAAGCTTCTCATGAACTTTGAGCTAAGCCCTAAATAGTACGAAATTTTTCGCATATAAATCATTCATTTAAAAAACCGTAATAAAAATTACATTTATATTACAAAAAAACTCACCTTATTTTTTGACAAAATGACATTTGTCACCGATAAATAAGGGTAAGCATTAATCGTTGTAGTTTGTATTTTTTAAGTTTATCAAAACGAAAACATAATAATAAAAATCACTCTTTACTTATCGATTTAATTTTTCATCGTATATTATTCTGGAAGCAAGGAGGCCTCCACGGAGCCCTTCATGATAATTGAGCAGTTTATCAATGATAAAGTTATACAAATGGCTGCCTTTGTTAGCGCAGTCATTGACGAAACCCTTCATTATACCGAATTAGATAAATTCATTTTAGATACTATGAGTGAGTGGACATTATTAAATGTAACAGATGAAACGCCAGGTAACGCGAAAGAGCGTGTATTTTGGCATTTAATGCATGAAGTCAGTTTGCATGGTGCTCAAGCATTGAACCACAACTTGTTTTTTAAAAGTGAAATGAACACTTGTCTTGATTTTTTTAATGGTATTGGCAGTTATCCTATTGATTGTATAGGTTGGCGACCTATTGCTTAAAATTTTCTTTTTCTCAGTTCAACTCTCTGATAAGCTTATAAAATCATTATTAATGAAGTAACTGTTAATGTCGACCACATCGTTTAAACAAGCCATTTTAAACAAACGCATGCTAATTTGTATTTTTACAGGCTTTAGCTCTGGCTTACCTTTATTTGTTCTTTATCAATTAGTTCCTGGTTGGCTTCGAGATCAAGGTGTTAGCTTAGCAGAGATTGGCTTATTTTCATTAATTGGCATTCCCTATGTGTGGAAATTTATTTGGTCACCCTTAATGGATAGATATTCATTGGGCGGACTAGGTCGAAGACGAAGCTGGATGTTAGCGACACAAGTGCTGTTACTCTTCTCGATCGCAGCTTTTGGCTGGGTAAATCCGAACGCTAATATTTGGTCAGTTGCTTACTTAGCAGCCGCAGTCGCTTTTTTTAGTGCAAGCCAAGATATTGTACTTGACGCATACAGACGTGAATTACTACCAGATAATGAATTAGGACTAGGTAACTCCATTCATGTTCAAGCCTACCGTTTATCTGGTCTAGTTCCTGGTTCACTAGCCTTTATTCTAGCCGATCATATAAGTTGGCAGTCTGTTTTTATCATTGTTGCGGCTTTCATGGTAGTTGGTGTTTTGTTGACTTTATTCATTAAAGAATTAGACACTGAGCAAAATGCGCCAAAATCATTGAAAGAAGCTGTTTTTTTGCCTTTTAAAGACTTCGTTCAAAGCAATGGTTTAAAATCAGCTTGTTATACATTAGCCTTTCTTGTGCTGTACAAGTTGGGTGATAACATGGCAACAGCGTTACAAACCCCATTTTTTATTGATATGGGGTTTAGTAAAACAGAAATTGGTGTCATTGCTAAAACTTCTTCCTTGATTGCTATGACCATAGGAATAATCGTTGGTGGTATTGTAATGATAAAGCTCAGTATAAACCGTGCCTTATGGTTATTTGGGTTTGTGCAAATTGCCAGTATCCTTGGTTTTGCTGCCCTTGCTGAAATTGGTCATAATAACTATGCTTTAGCAATGGCAATGGGCTTTGAATATTTAGGGGTTGGTCTAGGTACTGCCGCTTTTACCGCTTTTATAGCCCGAACAACAAACCCTGCTTTTGCAGCTACACAAATCGCACTTTTTACTGCCTTGGCTGTTTTACCGAGAACTTTTGCTAATGCCACCACAGGATTTATTGTTGAGCAAATAGGTTGGACTCAATTTTATTTTTTATGCACTGCCCTTGCAGTTCCTGGCATGCTAATGTTATTTAAAGTGGCACCTTGGCATGAAACGACCGAACAGCAAGCAGCTAATTAAACAGGAAATTAATATGATCAGACTTTTCTTTATACTCCCTATTATTATGTGTGCTATTTGGTGGTGGTACCTTACTAACCGTGGCTATAGCTTAAAAGAAGGGCTGAAAGGCTTCATTTACATATTAGTTTTTAATGCGGTAATCGTACTTTTTTTCACTACAATGATTTATATAACTCGTTGATGCTTTGACTTAGGATTATCCCCCCATACGGTTAACAAAAGCTTTAGCAAAGCGCTCTGCAGCGTTATCATCCATATTAAAATATAATGAGGGCTCTATTAATTCAGCTTCCATTAAAGCAAACTCATCACAAGCATATTCATCGCTACAACGAACAAAATCAACTCGAGCATATAAAGGCATTTCGCCCGTTAATTTGGTTATTGCAGCTAAGGTATCATCGGCTTGTGCTAATAACGCTTTTTCAGGGGTAATTGCTTGTAATCGTCCACCGTGCTCTTCTTGCACTCTAAAGTCATCTGCTTTTGGTGTTTTTAAAATAGCATGGCTATACTGACCATCGAAATAGAATAATGAAAACTCGCCTTCATCAATAACCTTGCTCATAAATGGCTGAACCATAAACTCGCTTTGTGAAAAAGCAGCCGCTAATTGGCTAGAAAAGTGCTCAGCAAACTCTTTTTTTATCCAGAAGGTATTATCGGCATTGGCGCTTATCCTGGGTTTGATAACAAGTTGTTGGCAATTAAAGTCGCTAAAGAATCCAGCCAAATCATTACTAGAGAAGTTTTTTTGCCATAACGTTGGCACAATAGTAACTTTATGATCAGCTAAAGATTTTAAATAAATTTTATCTATATTCCAACGTACGGTCGCTAAAGAATTTTGTAATACAGCCGTTGAACTATCAATTGTTTCTAATAGCGATGTAAAAGCACTAGCATCATCTTGATAATCCCATGGGCTACGAATAATCACAGCATCAAACTGATGCCAATTTATATTTTTGCTACGCCATGATACTAGCTGAGTTTGCCATCCTAGTTGCGCCAGTGGGACATCAAGTAAAATGTCATAACATTCAAAATCAGACAAATCATCCATGGTTAAAATAGCGCAACTCTTCATTATTAATCCAATACATATACAACATTATGCACGCATGCTAACAAATTAATGTTTCATTATTAAGCAAATATCCTCAATATGTTTTATTATTTAATCACTCTGTAAATTTAGCGATGGTTATTTATGCTTATTGTTGACCAAAGTGTTTTAGATGATATTAGCAAGGGATTTTCTGTTCCTGCACAACCCAAACTACTGCTTAATCTTTTAAAGTTAATGGCAGAGCCATCCCCTGACATCAATGCTATTGCTGATTGTATTAGTAAAGATATTGCCGTCAGTGCCGCTATATTAAAAACGGTTAATTCTCCATTATATGGATTAAGCAGAACGGTTACTGATATTAAAATGTCCGTAAATTATATCGGTATTTATGGTGTGGTGATGCTAGTTACTGGTAGCCTGTTAAAGAAAAGCTTCGATCCCAAAAATTGCAGCATTGATCTCGAACTTTTTTGGACCATGACAACAGAGATATCTAGCGCAGCCATTACTATTGGTAAAGAATTCAAAAAAAATATTGCTATGGATAAGCTATCCAGCTTGGGGTTATTTCATGCCTGCGGCATTCCCGTGATGGCAATGAAGTATGACAATTACCAAGAAATTGTTGACCAAATAGTATTAACGCCTGATTTATCATTAATCGAATTAGAAGAAAAGCATTACCATGCAAACCACGCCACTATTGGTTATTATGTTGCCAGCTCTTGGCGTTTACCAAAAGATGTTTGTCAAATAATATTGCAGCATCACGAAAGAGACTATTTAGACAAGCTAAATGGTTCGCCAGAGCAAGATTTATTTTCAATATTAAAACTAGCAGAACATGTTATTTCAATGAAATATTTAGATTGCGCTTCTCCCGACTGGCCTTACCTAGAAGAAGCTGCATTATCCATTTTAGCAATAAACAAAGAAGATCTTGCTGATGTTGTAACTCAGATTACCGAGTCATTATAATAAAAGTCTGTTGGCCACCAATTATTTAAGCCTTATTAAGTCACTCTCTATTTAAGAGAATAGCTTTTGAATATCTTCTTTAATCAAATACAAAGCAGGGATTAAAAACAAGGTTATTACTGTCGCAAAAACAATACCAAAACCTAATGAAATAGCCATTGGTATAATAAACTGGGCCTGTAAGCTTTGTTCAAAAAACAAAGGAAAAATACCAAAAAATGTCGTTAAAGAGGTTAGTAATATAGCACGAAAACGAGCCGTTCCAGCTTGTATCACGACATCAATCATCCGTTGCCCAGTACTTTTTGCTTTATTAATAAAATCAACCATAATCAACGAATCATTCACCACTACCCCAGTTAAGGCAATAAAGCCATAAATTGACATCATATTAATGGTTTTATCCAGCAGCCAATGGCCAACAATAGCACCGATAATACCAAAGGGAATAACGGACATAATAACGATAGGCTGAACATATGATTTTGTAGGTATGGCAATTAACCCATAGATTAAAAACATTGCTCCAATAGCAGCTAATCCAAGCTGTCGTAAAAAATCTGTTTGCTCTTTGCTCGCCCCTTCAACGCCATATTGTACGGTTGGATAGTTAGCTATAATCTCTGGAATACTGTTATCATTCATTTCACTAATGACTTTTCTCGATTCAACTTTTTGCGAATCAATATCCGCTGAAATTGTCAGTGAGCGTTTTTGGTTAACCCGCGTAATAGTAGAAAAACCTTGACCGATTCTGATATTCGCTACCTGATAAAAAGGCACTTTATCTCCGTTTGGTGTGCGAATCCACATATCTTCTAGATCACTCACCGAAATACGGTTTTCTTTAGGGTATCGCACCATCACTTTCAATTCATCGCGTCCACGCTGAATACGTTGTGCTTCTTCACCGTAAAATGCTTGACGCACCTGCTTTGCTAAATCAGCTAATGCCAAGCCTAGTACTTCTGCTTCAGGCTTAATACTTAACTGAATTTCTTGGCTACCACGACTAAAAGAATTGCGAATATCGTATACACCATCGTAAGAAGATAACTTTTCTTGAATATCAATCGCGGCGGCTTCAAGAGCAACATAGTCTTTACCTGTTAACTGAAACTCAATCGCTGCACCGCCTCCTGCATTAGCTCCCGCATAGAATCTTAACTCTTTGGTTCCCGGGATTTCACCTATTTCATCACGCCATAACTTTTCTATTTCATATGCATCTAATTCTCGTTGCTCTGGTTTTACTAACTCCAAGACAAAGGTCGCTTTTGTATTACCATTCGTAAATACCATTGAATGTTTAATAAACCCCACTCCTTGATGCGGGTTATCTTTAGCAATAGTTGCTGCGGCTGTTTGTACTCGTTCAATAACTTTATTGCGTTCGCTAACTGCACTGCCATCAATCATAGTTAAGTTACCTTGAATAAAGTCACTTGGCACTGATGGGAATACCTCTAACTTAACAAAGCCGCCAATAAGTAGACCAATAGACAAAATTAAAATAGCAATAAAGGTCGCCATGGTGTTATAGCGAGCAATTAAGGCTTTTTCTAGCCAAGGTTTGTACTTATGATGAATAAAGTTATCTAACCCTTTCTTAAATTTTATTTGTTGACGTTCAAGCCAGTTACTATTTTGTTCAGTTAGATGTATATATTTCATGTGTACTAAATGAGCTGGTAAAATCCATTTAGATTCAATTAAAGAGAACATTAAGCAAAATGAAACCACTAAAGCAATAGCGCGAAAAAAGGCCGCAAATGTAGCGTCAATCATTAATAAAGGTGCAAAAGCAGCTATGGTAGTTAATACTCCAAAAGTTGCAGGCATGGCAACACGCATAGTGCCGTTAATGACATTTTCGGTTGAGTGACCAAAACGTTGAATTTCAGCATAAGAGCTTTCACCAATAACAATAGCATCGTCTACAACAATCCCCAGTACCATTATAAAGGCAAACAGGCTGATTAAATTGATAGAAACCGACCATTCCCCCATCAATGGCATCATAATAAAAGCGCCAAAGAAGCTGATGGGAATACCTAACATAACCCAAAAAGCTATTCTTATACGTAAAAACAGCGTCAACACGATAAAAACTAATAACGAGCCCATTAATAAGTTAGAAATCATCATGTCCAATCGAGCATTTAAGTAGTAAGAAGAATCTCCCCAAACGGTTAATTTAGCACCATGTGGTAATGTTTGATTTTTTAGTTCAACGTAAACCTTAATTTCAGCTGCAATATCAAGGTCGTTTTGTTCACCCGTTGATTTCACCATAATACTTGACGTATGTTCACCATTAAATAAGGCAAAATCTTCTCGTTCAACAAAGCCATCTTTCACTTTAGCAATATCACCAAGTACTAAGCGGGTGCCGTCAATATTAGTGCGTAATACTAACTTAGCATACTCATCTCCAGTATAAACTTGCCCTGTTGTGCGCAATAAAATATCACCGCCGTGAGTTTTAATAGTGCCACCAGGTAAATCTATAGATGAGCGTTTAACGGCCTTTGAAACAGCATCAAAAGTCAGCTGATACTTTTGTAACTTTTCCTCAGACAATTCAATGGATATTTCATAGTCTCGGCTACCAACAATATCAGCAATATTAACGCTAGGCAGAGCAATAATTTCATCACGAATATCTTGCGCCATAACTTGTCTAGTGCGCCTATCCATAGAGCCACTTACAGATAACCACATAACTTGTGATTGAAATTCCTGTTTAGCTATTATCGGCTTTTCGGTTTGCTCTGCAAAGGTGGTAATGGCATCGACTTGCATTTGCACTTCATCAAGCTTTTCTGACATTGAATAACCTGATTGCAACTCAATAGTAACGATGCCAACACCTTCAAGTGCACGAGATGTTATTTTTTTAATGCCTTCAATATTTTCTAGTGCTTCTTCTACTTTTAAAATAACGCCAAGCTCTACCTCTTCTGGTGCAGCACCTAAATGAGGCACCGTAACTTGAATACTATTAACATTAAATTCAGGGAAAGTTTTTTTATTTAAATTTTGATAAGAAAAAAAACCTGCCACCAAAATAAATATCATCAATAAATTAGCGGCAACATGATTATAAGCAAACCATGCGATAATACCTTTTTGTTGTTTGGCTGTAGGCTCACCACTTTTTTCTAGAAAATCACTCATCCGTAGCTTGCTCTGTTGAACTTTCTTCTTTAACAGGTGTTTCTAATTCACCATCAATCCTTAGCTTCATATTGCTAATCGGTATAGCGAGTTTCGTTAATATTAAACGCTTATCTGTAGGAAATACATCGGTAGAATAAGCAAAGTTGGCATCGCTTCTTAATAGTTTTACTTTTTGAATAAATAAGCGATTGTCATTATCAACTAGGTAAACAGTGTCTCCCGAATAAACTGCACTTAATGGAATAGCAGTAACATTGGTGACATTTTTACCTGTCACTTTTGCATTAACAAAAGTGCCAATGCGTATTTCATCATGTTTACTACTAGCCAATACACCATAGGGGTCTTCAATTTGTGCAATAAAATAATGGACTCGACTGGCACTATCAACCACGCCTTCATAACGGGTTATTTGCGCATTCCAAAAATGTTTTTTACCATCAATTTGATAAAATAATTCAACATTTGCACCTTCTTCTATGGCTTGATGAATACGCGATAAATTAAGAAAAACAAGATCTCGTTGTTTTACGGGTAAGCGAACTTCGGCATAATCGATAGCAAAGGCATTAGCTAAACTAGTGCCCATAGTTACATATTGACCAATATCAACTTGCTTGGCTGTTAACATAGCATCGTAAGGCGCAGTAATTTTAGTACGCTCTAGCTTCACTTTAGCCTCTCGTAAATCAGCCTGTGCAGCTAAAACACCAGCTTGAGCTTTTTTCAGTTGTGGCACCCTTAAAGCTAATATGGGTGCTTGTTCACGTGTTTTTCCTGTTAATAACCACTCTTCTTCTGCTTGTTGGCTACGAGCTTGTTCTTCAATGAACACCGCTTGAGCAGACTCTAACTGCGCTTGCGCTCTGAGTGAATCTACTTGGTAGGTTATGTCATCAATCGTAAGCAACACTTCGCCCTTACGGAAAAAACCTCCTACTTGGAATTTTTCAGAAACACTGGTCACCACGCCAGAAACTTCAGAAACAAGCGTGGTTTTTGTTCTTGGCACTACACTACCTTGACTGTGAATATTAAAGGTCACTTCTTGAGAAACAAGCGACATTACCGAGACCAATGGCGCTTTAACTTCTATAGGTTTTTTCGTTGGTTTTGGTGCCATAACACTAAAGAGAGCCAAAATAATAAGTGCAGCAAAAATTATAGCAATAGGAGTCAAAACATGACGTAAGGGCACCATACGTCTGTTGCTATTTTTATCAAAGTCAGTTTTTAAAGGCATAGTATCTGCCATAAGAAAGTTCCCGCCAAAAAGAATATAACTTTAGTTAATTTAGCGGTTCTTGATTGAAAATAATAGGTTAATTTTTTAAGTTATTGGTAAATCTAGACCATGAAATTAACAACTCTCTAAAGTCATCAATACCACAAGCTGCGCTTTCATTTTGATCATAATGAATATGATCTGTGGTTAACATTTCTGATAGCGGCTCTGCACCATTTAAACTGGCATTAGTTTGTATTTCAACATCGTTTTGACTTATTGCAACAGAGTATTCATGCCCCGTAATAACAACCTCACTCTGATGACCCTTTTCAACGTTATCTATAGCGGTTAGTAGCTGTGTTAGTTTCGCACTGTCATGCCCCAATTCCACTTCAATCCATGGACCTACCACTTCATGCTCTAGAGAAAACTGCGCTTTTGCACTACCTGTTATTGCATCATGTATAAATTCATATTCCATAAGATTACCACTTCATTTTGCTAATATACCCAAACTACCTCATTACTAATTGTAGCAAAAATAAAAACCTTTAACGTTCAAATTACCTAATATATTGCAAGCTACTCATTAACCGATGAATTAATTTTATTAAGCGTTGAAAAGTATAGACGTATGACATTAATCATTATCTTTAACAGCCAAGAAAACTCAATAATCAATAACAATGAAAGCAGCCAATAAATACTGGGGAACATAATTGTACAAAGTAAAATAACACCGGTTATAAAATGCAAATAAAATAGCCTCTGTCCGTGTTTTTTATCTAAGAATTCATGCATATGTGGTAGATATTGCATTGCAGAAAAATTTGCTAAACATCTTTGCTGCAAATGGGTATAACTTAAAAAAGGTAATATTTTTAGCAACATTCCCTGGATGACCGCAACTAGATAAAAATAAATGAAAAATGCGCCTAGCAAGATAACTTTATTATCAACAACTATTTTAGGTAAGTATGCCTCGGGGGAAAAATAGAAAATATTTAAAATAATCAATGATAGCGCCGTTAATTGCCAGTAACGAATAGTATTATCTTGTATCTTCCGTTTTCGTTTTGAAATAATAAACAACAAACTTAATGCAAATACCCCGTGAACTAGAATGATAAAAGCGGCAATAACTTTTGGATAAAAAACAAACAACAGCAATAAAAAAAACAATACCTTTGGTAAATAACGAGTAATGTTTCTAGAAAAATTTGGCGCAACATGAAACATCGGGATCACTTGAAAGCTAACCGAAATAATCATCAAACTCCCCCAACCTACCAAACCAAAAACTGCATGGCTATTGGTGATAGCTTTTCCAGTAAATTTTGAACTCAACGTTGATAAATCAATAGCGATAGGAAGCGATAAGTTAAGCATTAACACACCTAGCAAAACCACAAAGAACAAAGCGATAATAGAGAAACGGAAACCGACAATAGAATCACCTTGGCTCAGTTTCTTGTGTAACACTAAAGCGATAGCAACAATGTAAATACCTAGTCCTAATACAAGTAGCAATAAAGTTATCACCGTTAAAAGTGTGTTCGGCCAGATAAAGTTGGCCATCAAACAAAAGGTACCTAGAACTAAAGCAGGATGACTAACTAATACGATTAGCCGAGGCTTAGCAATTCCAACGCCACCAATAACAGGTAACAATTGCAATAATGCTCCCATCATCACCATGGTGATAAAACCTAAAGTAAAGCCGTGGGTAAGAGCTAACATACTTGGTTGCCACCGACTTAACCATAAAGCTTCACCAGCGAAAAATACCAACAAGGCACAAATGATAACAAAAACAGGTGCGGTGAGAAAAAAGCGAAAGGGTAAGTCAATGGGTGGCAAAGCGTTGAAGGACATGCCGTTGAAATTCATCGTTATAACCCTTTACCTATATCTTTGCCTGTAAATGTTTCACTAAATAAATTCTGCTCGCTTTGATGATAAATATACAAATCAATATCGTTTTGAGCATGAACTACACAGTGATATGAAAAGCCAGCATCATTGAGCTTTTCATAAAGAGGGAAAGGTTGGCGTCTATGCTTTATCAATAAACATTCTTGATGCATCAATTTTGCTAAATGTTTTAATATAACCGTCATCGGTTCAGGCGGTGCTAAACCACTAACATCTACATTGATAAACTTTAAATTTGATTGCATGACTTCAACTATACCAATTTGAATCAACTCATTTGAAACTGTTCAATAATCTGCTCACCATTAGCTATATTCTGTTCCATCATCGGATAAAGCATCATTTCTTCTTTCATATTATGCTGTTGCATCATCACCATAAGGGTTTCACTCAATCCTAAGTACTCATCTTTTTCTTTAGCGGCGAGTGCATTATCTAAATCTTGCACTAGCGATCGCATTTGTTGGTGTTCCATGCGCATCACTTGTGTTGGTCCTGCTGTCATGCCCGTTGCTTGTTCAAATTTAGGAAATAATATTTCTTCTTCTTGGCTAAAATGTTTAATTAACTCTAAAGCAAAGCTCTGCCATTTTGTTAGTGCTAATGACCAGTCACCCTTTGCAACCGCTGCTTCTGCTTCGGTAAAGAGATCATCACATTCACGGTGTTTATTTGTCATAAATTTTGGGATAGAAGTCATCGAAAAATCCTGTTATAAAATGGGTGTGCAATTAACGAATTTCGCTCACTGCTTGAATAACTGAATTTTACCTAAGGGTGTAAGAATTGCTTTGACCTACGTTAATAAAATAGAAAATAGCAATAACAACCTATTCCAATCAAGGACGAATATGTGCTTGCTTAAAAGTCCTTTCATCGGGGAATATATTCTGCAAAGCATTTTTACGGGCAAGTTCCGCTATATTTTTATCAAAATAGGATTTAAGAAAATGTCCTCTAGGATTATCATGAAAAACAAGAAACAAAGGGGAGTTTTCTACTAAAACTGTATTAGGTAAATCTTGCGTGAAGTGATCTAGGTTGTAGTCATATTCAATAACAATGTCGACTTTATTATTTTTTATCAAAACATCACATTGCTCTAATGAAGTTTCAATAATATTACCTTTGGGTATAAACTCGACATATTTAAACAAAAACGAGCCTGAACTTAAGCAAGCAGTTAGTGCTGTATCTTGGGCTTTAAATCGCTTTAAAACATCCTTATTTCGGGCAAATGCATAAAGAGGAAGCTCATAGTCAATATGAAAAGAAGAATAAATAACATCTTTTAACTTTTCTTTTCGGTAAGCGCCAACTAAAACGTCAACCTGATTTTGTTCAAAAGCACGAACAGCTCTAGCCCAAATAGAAGAAGCTTTAGTAATGAGAAAATCATCGTCAAATATACTATCAATGATATTCCAATAAACCCCACTACCATCAGCATTAGTGTAATCAGTCCAGGCACCTGAAATAAAACTAACATTTTTGGGTCTATTATTTAGATCGTTAACAGATTTAATTTTATATTTTTGTCTTAATTTGGCTACAGTACCGTTTTTCTCTAATTGTTCAAAAGCTTCGACAAGCGGCTGTTTTAGGTGCTCTAAGCTAGGTGACAAATAGTGATAATCATATTCACGAGTTATTGTTTCAACGATCATGTGGGGATTGTCAACAATTTCAGGTGATAATTGGAAATCCATTATTAATACAGAATCAGCACGTCTTTTTAAAATCATTTCATTAAGTTTTAATGGATTTATAATTGCCAACTTATCCATACTAGAACGCAAAGACTCCGCATACTTTGCTGATATTCGAGCACCTTTGGTGTAAACAATAGAATGAATATCTTCATCTAAACAATAGCCGCACCGACGTCTATCACTTACTTTTAATAATGCAAAATCAAACATCTTATAAGGGACTTTTACTAGCCTAGGAAATTCTCCTTCAATGATAGGATGCTTAGCAATAGCCGCTGATAATTTGCCTTTATTGACGAGCTCTAACTCTTTAGAGCTAACAATATTCAACCAATTAATTTTGTAACCTATTAATGCATAGGCTTTTATTAGAAGCTCTTTAGAATAAAGCAATGTATTAGAGTTATATGGTTGTTTTAAATCAACTGTATTACTTGTTTCTTGTGCAGCTGGTGCCGCCAATAACCACGTTGGGAGAATAGCTAAAAAAAAATAAAAAATGAGCTTCTTATTCATTAATTACCTGAATATCAGTTATTAGGAGTAATAAAGTATAAATTAATGCTTACTTACTAACCGGTTTTAATTAATCACTGCTATTACCCCGTATTTTCTTACCCCAGTGAGGAGCAACTAGCAATACGCGGCCAATGACAGCATAATAAAATAGACAAATTACAACATACATTATTTGACACACTGATACAAAGTAAACATGAGATCGATATAATATCGACGCGTTCTGTTCAAGGGGTATCAAAGGTACTATAGTGGTTTATTATTCTTAAAATTTAAATAGGCATACAATGAAAAATTTATTTTTAGCTATTATAATATTAATGTTTTCGTATCCAATTTTAGCGAATAGCGACAAAAGTGCCGTTGCCAATTTCAACAAATCAGAGCAAGTTCAACAGTTTTTTGACAAGGCATATGGCTATGCTATTTTTCCAAGCGTTGGTAAAGGTGGTTTTGGCATTGGTGGTTCTTATGGTGAAGGTAGTGTTTATAAGCAAGGTAAGAAAACAGGGACTGCAACATTAACGCAAGTAACTATAGGGTTTCAACTTGGAGGCCAAGCATTTAGTCAAATTATATTCTTCAAAAACAAAGCCGCTTATTATACTTTTACCAATGGTAATTTTGAATTTAGTGCTCAGGCTTCAGCTGTTGCTATTAATGCAGGTGCTAACGCACAAACAAGTACTACGGGTAGTTCTGCTGGCGCATCAACTAGCCCTGAGAAAAATGAACAACAAGGTATTTATCAAAACGGTATGGCCACTTTCACTTATATTAAGGGTGGCTTAATGTATGAAGCTGCTTTAGGTGGACAAAAATTTAGTTTTCAAGCGCTTGGAAAAAAAGATTAACGGGCTAACTAAATCAAATTTAATAGATAAAAGGAGTTGCTAACGAGCAACTCCTTTTTTATGTTTATAATTTGACAGTATTAAGCTAAACGCATCAACTGCCCATTAGCTACCTTAAATTGATATAAGCGAACCATAGAGAAATAATCAGTACTTCTTTGATAGTAGTTTTGTTTCGCTGTTTCTATACCATCAACCGCATCTGGTATATTATGAAAATCAACTAACATTTCATTTCCATCTACCTCAACAATGACTACACCATGTTCAGCCATACGAGAAAAAACTAAATTACTGTCGATATCATCACGTTGAGTTGCCGTTTTAACTAAATTATCAAAAAACAACGGTAACTGTTGAACTTCTGGAGGAATATCCCCTAACTGACCTAAAATGTCATTCATGCCATTTTCTAAGAATGAGCCAAAAGTACCTGACGATACCGAAGACGTTGTAAAGTTGAATGATTTTAACCCCGTAATGTCATTTGCTTTATGTTCTGTAATATAAGAGCTGTGTACATCACCACCCAAAGATATCACCCCATATTGACTCATAATCTGATCAACAAACTGCTCTTTATACTGCGGAAAACCATCCCATTGATCTGCTTCCAAGTAAAAACGTTGCTTTAATTGTGCAGGAATTAACTCAGAGCCTAAAACAAACTCTAACGGTATTATATTTGAATCAGCACGGTTAGCTGAAAAATCAAACAGTAAAGGTGAAAAAGATACGGAGCTTGCCAATATTTTCCAGGTACTAGTTGAAGTCGCAAAAGTTTGAGCTAACCAAGCAGTTTGTTGGTCATCAAAACCTGCTTGCACAGACTCTCCTTGCTGTTGAGCGATAAACTCTTTATAGCCTGCATATAAATCATAGGTTTCTTTAACCACGAAATAGCGGCTGCCCAAATAATTGAATAACGAGGTTTTACCCATAGTATAAAAAGCTAATCCTTGCTCAACCCCCTGTTCTGGCAACGCTGGTAACTGCTGAATTATATGTTCACTTGGTAAGCTTCCTTTCGCCTTAGCTAACACTTGGTTTAAATAACTAGTGGCTAAATTACCTTGAATAGCCGCTACTGCACGCGCTTGTCCTTTAGCAAACGCTTCGGTTTCATCCATTGAAATTCTGGCTAATATTTCTTGAGTATATAAGCCAGTAAATATTTCTAAAAATGCAGCTTTATATGGTGAAAATGCAATATTATCAATATCGATGTATGGAGACATTTGTGCAACAACAACATCAACTTGGGCTTGAATCATCCCCGTTGTTAATAAAAATCCTGTTAATGTTTCTTGACTCATTTCCACTGTGGCAGGAAAAGCATCTTCAGCTAGAATATGATCAGGACGATTAGTTCTAAAGTCAGTCATGGCGATATGCAAATGTTGGCCGAAATGAAAATCGCGATAGATGCGAGTATTCGGATATAAATGATTATCATCAATAACTAATTCTCCTGATGCTAACGCACCTTGAGCGTGAGGTTGCTGATGATCTATTGGCATATATTCAAAATAAGCCATTTCTGAGTTTTTCTTACGCTGAGTTTGCTGCTCGTCTGCCGCGCCATCGAGGTATGTTGCCCGATCACCCCAGCTATCATCAGAAAACTCATGATCATCCCATATAGCAATCATAGGGAAACGTTCATGCACTTTTTGCAATAGCTCATCGCTACGGTATTCTTTGTAGAGCTGACGATAATTATCTAAACTGTTAGCTGCTTGAGTTGTTTTTTCACCCACACCAATGGTTAAAACATTATCACTGTCATTAAAGATGATAGAGCGTTCGTCAGTACCCTGTTGAAATAAAGGATCGCCCGTTGTTTCATAAATATAGTCACCTAGATGTACAACAAAATCTAAATCATCGTTATTTAATACTGATAAATAAGTGTTGTAATAGCGGCCGATGTAATCTTGACAAGAAACATAAGCAAATTTTACTTTAGTGTCGCTATCAATACTAGGAGCTGTTTTAGTTCTCCCATTGTTACTTAAATAGTTCGTGCCCTCTTTTTGATATACAAAGCGGTAATAATAATGCTGACCAGCATTAAGTTCAGTAACACGAATTTTAAGGCAATGATCAGCTGATGCCAACGCAGTAAACTCTTGTTCAACCACTAACTGGCTAAAGCTTTCATCAATAGCAACTTGAAGCGTTAGTGATAAATCGTTATCAGCGTTGTCTTCTACTCGCGTCCATAAAATAACAGAGTCTGGTCTGGGATCACCTGAAACAACAGATTGAGGAAAAAACTGACTTCCTACAATAGTGTCTGGCGGTGTAGTTAGCTCTTCAACATCAACTTTAGCGGCCGAATTATTACAGCCCATTAAGTTACTTGTCATCACGGCTCCAGCAGTAACGACCAATGTTTTTATAAATTTACGACGGTTGTATTGCATGTTTTTCTCGATTTAAGGTGAATTGCGGTAGTAAAAAACCAATTACTATTTATATTTTTATTCCCAACTAAAAATATATTAACAAAAGCGACGTTTTTAAAAAGAAAATTAGTCTGACAATTATGGACAAAAAATTGATAATTTAGGTCAGCAACACAAGTCAGAAACTGAACTTTGGTTAAAAAGCTTGATCTATATCAAGCTTTCCAACCAATAGTTGGAAAGTATCACATTTCAATACCATACTTTTTGTTCATTCGTCTTAGGGATAAGAACTCATGAAGTTACTATTTTTACCCGCAATTAAACTTTCAAACTTGTTATCATTTCAAGCTAAGTTCATTTTAGTTTCACTATTATGTGCTGCCCCATTGCTTTTCTTTTTTGCAACATTAAGCCAGCAGCAGTGGCAAATTGTTGAAAATGCTAATTACGAATATGATGCCTCTCGATTTATTGTGCCATTGAGAAATTTAACCGAACATGTCGCGCAAACTCGTGGCATGACGAATGTTTATTTAAATGGTGATCAAAGTATTCAAAATAAAATAGTACAAAAACACCAACAAGTAGCACAAGACTTCAAATCTTTGCTCAATATAGAGAAAGAACTAAAAGCAACCCTTGCCACTAATGATATACCCACTAGTTTGTCTGAGCGTTGGCAAAAAATAAGCCAAAACGCTTTTAATGGTCAGGCAAAACAGGTGTTTTCACATTACACCTTGCTTATTGCTGATATTCTTAATTTTATGGACACCATAGGTCGACAAGGAAGAATGATTCAAGATAGCGACTCTGCCAACAGTTATCTTATAAATAGCCTATTACATACCATACCAAGTCAAGTTGAAGCTTTAGGTAAACTTAGAGGTAAAGGTGCTGGCATGTTATCTGCTAACACCTTAACTCTTGAAAACAAGCTGCAAGTTGCCGCTCTTGCTGATAACAAAAATGCAATAAAGCTAAGTAAAGACATCAAATACTTATTCAACGAAGCCCCCGAGTTATCCAAAACACTATCAAGTGATTACAGCCGGGTAAAGAGACAACTTAGTGATTATTTACTCTTAGCAAATACTGAAATAGTTCAAGCTGAATCTGCTGGTATGAATGCAAATGAATTTTTTGATCAAGGCAGCAAAACTATCAGCTCACTTTTAACATTATTCGATAAGATGCAATTAGCGCTTGAAAACAGAATGAATAACCAAATAGCAAAAGCCAAAGCAAACATATACTTTTATATAGGGGTTATCATCATTGTCTTAGCCTTATTGATTTATGCCTATATTGGTATTTATCTGGCAATAAAAATCAACCTTAATACTATGATGAAATCAGCTAACCGTATTTGCGAAGGGGATTTAAATACACGGTTAGCGTTAGATACCAAAGATGAATTACAACTAATCGCAGTGAGTGTTAATGAAATTGTAAAAGGATTATCACGTTCAATTATTTCAGTGCGTAGTTCAAGTAAGGAAATAGCTATCGCTGCAAAACAAGTGGCTAGCGGCAGTAATCAAGCAGCACAAGGTATGGCTTCGCAATCGAATGAATTATCACAAACATCAACAGCTATTACTCAAATGAGTGCCTCTATTAATGAAGTTGCACAAAATACTGAACAAGGTTCAGTCGCAGCAGAACAAGCTAATAATGAAGCTGAGAATGGCGAAAAGGTGGTGCAAGAAACAATAGTTGCAATTAACACTTTAGCAGATAATATCAACCAAGCAGCAGCAGGCACTGAGACCTTAAAAGAGAATAGCAATTCAATTACCAATATATTAGATGTGATACGCGGCATTGCCGAACAAACTAATTTATTAGCGTTAAATGCTGCTATTGAAGCAGCGAGAGCAGGTGAACAAGGCAGAGGTTTTGCAGTAGTTGCAGATGAAGTTCGTACTTTAGCAGGTAGAACTCAAAATGCCACCGTTGAAATTCAACAAATGATAGAGTTAATTCAATCCGGGATCGGGGAAGTAGCAGATGCAATGACATCAAGCCAAAGTCACGCTAAAAATGCCGTTGAACATTCTCAACAGTCTGGGAAGGTACTAACGTCTATTACAGAAGCAGTAAATGAAATAACCAATATTAGTACTCAAATAGCTGCCTCAGTAGAAGAGCAATCTGTTGTTGCTGAACAAGTATCAAAAAGTATCATTAATATTAGTGATGTAGCAAATGAAGCCTCACTAGGTGCGAAAAACCTTTCAGAAACTGGCTCCACACTCGCTGCCATGTCGCAAGAAATGCACTTAATCATAGAACGTTATCAATTAAATGAAGAAAAATTTAATCAACAAGAAGAATCATTAAAATTACTTTCTTGGCAGCCAGAGCATGTAATTGGCATAGATGAAGCAGATCGCCAGCACAAGAAAATGCTAGATATGATGAATGAGGTACATATACTGAGCGCTCAAAATTATAGTGTTGAATCAATTAGCCAAGCGCTTGATGTGTTAATTTCTTATACTGAGGTTCACTTTAGCTGGGAAGAACAATTCTTTGATAGTTATCAATACCCTAAATCCCAAGAGCACAAAGAAAATCATGATCAATTGATTAAAGATCTACGTGATCATCAGAAAAATATTGCTGTAGGCGAACAGATAAACATTGATAAAGAGTTGTCTTACCTTAATGACTGGCTAATTAACCATGTAAAAAATGGTGACCGAGATTATGCTAACTACTTAACTAATCATGGTAACTATCAGAATTCAAAGCCAGAGAGTACAAATGTTGTGTCAATATCAACAAAGAAATCGTTGCGCCAAGCATAAAAAAAGAGAGTGTTAAGATTGAGCTTCTTTTTAAGCACTATTATAGTGATATAGTTAAGCACACCCTCAGTGAAAGTAGAAGAGATTATCATTTATACTCAAGCGACTACAAATGAGGAAATTAATCTCTAAAGTTATTCTTAGCAGTCATTTTTCTGAAGGTATTAGGAAATAATCGTGCAATCGTTGGTGCCCAATAACTGATCCCTTTTCCTATGACAACTTCTTCTTTGTTATGCTCAATGGCTTTAACTATTTGCTTGGCGCAGTCATCGACCGCAATACCATGTTTAATTGAGCCCGCTACTTTGCCAAACTGACCACCATCAGCAACCATAGCATTAACCGATATTTTTGTTTGCACAAAACCTGGACAGATAGTAAGAACATGCAAACCGTTAGAACTTTCTTCTGCACGTAAACAGTCCATATAACCAATAATAGCGTGTTTCGATGCGCTATAACCTGACATACTTTTGCCGCCAACTTTGCCCGCAACAGAAGAAATGGTCACTATCATTCCATTAGTCATACTAGGAAAAATCGCTTGCGTGATAGCGACCGTGCCAAAGTAATTAACTTCCATTACTTGCCTTTGCACAGCAAGTTTAGTTTCTCGCGCAGTACCTCGTTGGGCAATACCACCGTTGTTTACTAAAATATCAACTGGGCCATGCTCATTAATATAATCACTTACAATGCCAGTTACTTGTTCTGCTTTAGCTAAATCTAAAGGAATGACTTGGTGACATTCACTATTTGTTAATTGCTTTTTTAATAAATGAAGTTTTTCTTCATTACGCGCAGATAAAACCAGCAAAGCTCCTTGCTTTGCACATTCTATTGCTAAAGCCTCGCCAATGCCTGACGATGCGCCCGTGATCCATATTTTTTTGTTTTTTATATTCATGGTTCGTTCTAATTATTATTAATTTTTATTGGTTAACTTTTACACCCAATAACTCTCGAATAGATTGTGATATTTCTTCAATGCGCTCTACTTCTGCAGGAGCAATAAAAATAGTATCGTCGCCCGCTAGCGTTCCTAAAATACCAGCAGACTCTCCCATGCTATCAAGCATTCTGGAAATTAATGGCGCGCCGCCAATACCTGTTTTCAGTATAATTTGCATGCCATTATGTTTAACACTTAACACAACTGATTCTATTGAATGTTTTGACTTGGGCACCGCAAGTTCATCGGGCAAAATATAGATCATTTCATTGTTGGCATTACGAGTTTTAACTGCGCCTAATTTAGATAACAATCGCGATATTTTGGCTTGTGACATATTATCATAACCTTGCTCAGACAAAGCTTGCGCTAACTGTCCCTGCGAGCCATAACTTTGCTCTTTTAACAATCGCTTAAAAGCATGTACCAAGTTCGATTCATTTTGTTTTCTAAGTGTGGTCATTTAAATGCTGTCTCAAAATACAGGAAAATTATAAGTACAATAATATTGACACTATTCTACACTAAAAATTCTCAAATGGCATAGCTTGCTTGACTGTACAATTCTACTCAAGCAAACTGCCATTGTTAACATTTACATAACAATTGAGAATTCTCACCATGAAAATAATAGCATCATCATTAATTGCTGCAACCTTTGCATTCGGCACTAGCACAGTACTAGCCGATGAAGGTATGTGGCAGCCAAATCAATTGCCGACTATCGCCAAACAATTAACTAACGCTGGGCTGAAATTAAATCCAAACGATTTAACCGACTTGACTGGCTTCCCTATGGGAGCAATTGTTAGCTTAGGCGGCTGTACAGCGTCTTTTGTTTCTGACCAAGGCTTAGTTGCGACCAACCATCATTGTGTTTACGGTTCAGTACAATATAACTCTACAGCAGAAAACAACCTGCTTAAAAATGGTTTTCTAGCCAAATCATTTAAAGAAGAATTGCCTGCAACACCGGGTAGTCGTATATATGTAACTGAAGAAATCAACGAGGTAACTAAGCTTGTCAAAGCAGGCCTAACTGATGCAATGTCAGGCAGCGATCGTTATAAAGCTATTGATATAAGTTCAAAAACCTTAGTTGCTGAATGTGAAAATGATGATAGATACCGCTGTAGCGTAGTTAATTTTCACGGTGGTCTAGAATATTATTTATTTAAACAACTGACGATTCGTGATGTACGCTTAGTACATGCGCCAGCTAGTAGTATTGGTAAATATGGCGGTGATATTGATAACTGGATGTGGCCACGCCACACTGGCGATTACGGGTTTTACCGCGCTTATGTTGGTAAAGATGGTCAGCCTGCAGATTTCAGCGAAGACAATATTCCATATAAGCCCAAGCATCATTTAAAAGTCAACAAAAATAGTGTTGATGATGGCGACTATATTATGGTGCTAGGCTACCCAGGTAGAACAAACCGTTATAGAACAGCCTATGAAGTTGAAAACCAATTTACCTGGGTTTACCCGCAAGCAAAAGCTTATAGAGAAGAAGTGATTGACCTTATTCATCAGCACTCCGAAGTAGGTAGCGAAGCGCGCATTAAGTATGAAAGTACCCTAGCAGGCCTAGCAAATTATGCTAAAAACTATGGTTCTATGATCCACAGCTATAACAAAGGCAGTTTTTATAGCCGAAAACAAGCGCTTGAAGCAAACTTAACAAAATGGTTAAACAGCGATGCTACCCGTAAAACCCAATATGGTGAGGCATTAACAGGCTTAAATAAGTTACTTAAAATGGATAATGAGCAACAGGCTCGTGACTTGATTTTAGGTTACTTACGTTACAGTAAAATGTTAACCACAGCGAATAAGCTACATAGATTAGCGGTTGAAAAACAAAAGCCAAATATTGAGCGTGAACGTGGTTACCAAGAACGAGATATTGCCCGCATTGAACAAAGTATGAAGGCGGTTAACCGCCGTTTTGATGCCAAAATAGATCAAGAAATTGTTGTCGCAATGCTAACCCATTATGTCGCTTTACCTAAAGCCGAACGTGTGAGTTCAATTGACAAGTTTTTTGGCTTAAGCAATACCACGACGATCAACTTTAATGAGAAAAAATTACGTAAGCAGTTAACTCGCATGTACAAAAGCACTAAACTTAACATGCAAGAACAACGTTTAGCATGGATGAACAAAGACGTTAGCGACTTTGAAAAAAGCCACGACCCCTTTATTCAACTTGCCGTGACAAGTTTTAAAGAACGTAAAGCCATGGAAGATAAATCTAATGAGTTGGCTGGCAACATTCAAGCTTATCGTCCTATATATATGCAAGCGCTAATTGCTTACTTTAACGATAACAACTTGCCCGTATATGCTGATGCCAACAGCACACTGCGCATTACTTACGGTAATGTAAAAGGTTACTCTCCGCAAGATGGTTTAACCGCAACACCTTACACCACACTCGAAGGTATTGTTGCTAAAGACACGGGGATTGCACCATTTGATGCACCGAAAAAACAACTTGATCTAATTAACAACAAACACTATGGCGAGTATGCTAAAAAGTCACTAGGCTCAGTACCGGTCAATTACCTTGGTACCTTAGATATTACTGGCGGTAACTCAGGTTCCCCAACGTTAAATGATAAAGCTGAGTTTGTTGGTTTAGTATTTGATGGTGTCTACGAAAGTATTATCGGCGATTGGGATTATGACACAAAATTGAATCGCTCAATTCACGTTGATATCCGTTATATGCTTTGGGTAATGGAGCATGTTGATGGCGCAACTAACTTGATTGAAGAAATGGATATTGTTGAGTAACCGTATTACTTCAATAATTCTGAAAAAAAATCCGGCAGTTGCCGGATTTTTTATCGATTGAAGTAAATGATTGAAGTAAATGATTGAAGTAAATAATTCTATTCAGTCAACGCTTGCCATTTTTCCATCGCATCCGGCTGCCCATTTTTAGCCTTTATATATAAATTAAGTAGTCTCAATTCATGGCACTGCTTCTCTTCAACAGGATCGGCTAATACTTCAATCAAAGAAACACCAGAACACTGTTGGAATTGTAAAAAACATTGCTTAAAATCAGCGACGGTATGACAAGTTCTCGATTGTCCTTGGTAGGCTGCAACAATATGATGCACGTCAAAGTTTTCGTCATTACAGTGATAAATATTTCCATCACCACTTTTACCTAAATGAAAAATATTATTACGCATATAAATAATAATGACGTCTGTTTTATCTTTTAAAAAGTGAATCAATTCGTTTAACTGAAAATGAAAACCTCCATCACCTATTATAACCACAGCACGCTCTTGCTTATTAACAGTATCACAACGTTGTTCTTTTAATCGCTGAGAGACCACCCGTGCGTAAGGTAATGCAGTACCCATTGCTCCATACCAAGGATTAGTTAACCAAGAACGTCCTAAAATAGAGCCTCTAACTTTTAAGCTATAGCTAGAAAAGTATGAGTTACCCACCTCAGGTAAATACACCAGCGGCATTTTCTGCTGCGCCTGAATTTCATTTAATGTTGCTGCAAGATTATTAAAATCTATTTTATCGCTTGGTGGCACCGAGCTAACGTCACGACTGATTGGCTGAAAGTTAAACGTTTCTATATCACCTTTGAGTAGCAACTCAAATACTTCAATTAAGTCTTTTTCCAATAATGCGCCACCTTTAAGTAGTGTTTTGTTATCAAAGCTTTCAATTTTATGCGTACCTGTGGCAAAGGCGATATTACAATCCTGTGAGAAAATACTGGTGGCAACATCAATAACGTAGTCAGCTGCTTTCTCTATGTATTCTCTCCCTGTAGTTTGAGAGAATACACCATTGTAAGCGCCTAAGCATAGAGGAGCATATTCATCAAATAAACCTTTTGCAAACCAAGTAGTTGCATAGGGAATATTGAATTTGTTAGCAAATTTAATAATAAGCTGCTTAAGCTCTTCATTATGTTTCAGCCCATCACCAATATACAAAAGAGGTTTTTTCGCCTGTTTAAGCTTGCTAATAATATTAGCAACAACGAGTTCACTGCCAGCCAACACATTGCCGCCACAGCAAATGTTAGCTTGAGAACTTGGTAATTTAATTGGCTGAGTTTTAGCAAAGACTTGGTCTCGTGGCACTTCAATAAAAACAGGTTGCTTGTTTTTATACGCTTCAGCAACTATTTGATAAAAGCGCTGACCAGCTAGATTAGGGTGCCCGTCAAGTCTCTGTCCTTGCAATCTTTCTACACGCATTCCCAAGGCGGAAAAAGCCTCCAAGGCGTTATCATAGTCTGTTTTCCATGAAGCATTAGGGTGAATAGTATGATGAATCGCCAATTGATTCACTTCGCTTTCTGCAGGAGCTCCCGAAATGAAAACCACCGGCAAACTTTCTGTTACCGCCAAAGCCGCAGCACTAGTGCAAGGTAAACTTCCCACCATATAGGTAGTTAAACAAAAGCCCATACCGTCGACTTCAGCCTGTGCGCATGCTGAAAAACCCGCATGCATTTCATTGCTTGATGGGCAAATATCAATTTTTTCATCTAAAGCAGCAATAATGTTAGCAGCAAAATCACCACCTACGCCATAAATATGCTTGCCGCCAAAAAAGGTTATAACCTTTGCCATAGTGTCACCTAATGTTGGCAACTGGTCATTATAGTCTTTACCAAAATTCATTTCATACGACATTTTTTTCTCTCATTAAAAGCAGCCGAGTTAATTTATATTGCTACTTTAATCCGAGATAAATTATAAAATGTGATCGAGATCATGTTTTAATTCTTTGATGATGAGACTACTTTTATCGCGGTGTTACCGCTTGTTTACAGCAGCTGTAAACAAGCCCAATTGCGACAACTAAATAATAATGCTACTTTTATATAATAAAAATTAATAAAATCTTCGCGATGCATAGTTTTTTAATGAAATTAATTAGTTAATCATTATTAAAAAGCTAAATGGCAGGTATAAGCACCAAAACATAAATGAGCATGGAACTACTTTTGTTTATGGTGGCATTGTTTGGCTATCCGGCTTAATTGCTGGAAAAAAAGTTGTCCCCGATATACAGATATTTTAAGATGCTTAATCCTTAACTAAAGGTAAAGGTCCACAACTAAAGCGTGCTGAAATAGAATTGGTTAAAGAATTAAAAGGACAATAAGCAATGTCTATTGCACCACCTAAATTTCCAACACCCGCTTTAAAAATTAGAGATGAGTAATATGCCAATTAAAGATTCTGCAATAACTTTTTCGATAACTGTTTCGATAGCAATCATGTTGATGTGTTGTTTTCCATTACAGGCAAACAACACATCTCAAATGTGGTTAGGAAGCCAATATGACAGCAACATACCTACTTTTAATCAGGTTTTAGGTTATGATGTTGGCGAAAAAATAACAAATCATAGTAACATGATTCGTTATTTTGAAGCGTTAGAAAGTGCTGCTCCAAATAGAATTAAGCTATTCGAATATGGACGTACATGGGAAGGGAGGAAACTGATTTATGCTGCTATTGGCAAGGAGGAGCATATATCAAATCTTGATAATTTTTCAGGAAAAATGCAACAACTATCTGACCCTCGTATCACCAATAAAAGTGAGGCAAAACAACTGATATCTACATTGCCTGCTTCAGTGTGGCTAGGTTATGGTGTTCATGGTAATGAAATTAGCAGCACTGATGCTGCAATGATGACAGCTTATCATCTACTAGCAGCCCCTAGCGAAGCTACTAATAAAAAAATCCTTAAAAATACCATCGTTTTTATCGACCCTTTACAAAACCCCGATGGACGAACTCGTTTTACCAGTCGTTATTATGCGACGGTAGGATTACAGCATAGTAGCGACCGACTCAGTGCAGAACACAACGAACCTTGGCCTAGCGGACGTTCAAATCACTATCTTTTCGATATGAATAGAGATTGGCTTGCAATAACACAGCCTGAAACCGCAGGTCGTATTCGTGCTATTAATCATTATCGCCCTTTAGTTGTTATTGATTTGCATGAAATGGGTGGAGATCAAAGTTATTATTTTTCACCTGCTGCTCAACCTTTTAATCCGCATATGACGCAAACTCAAATCGATAATATGTCAGCCATAGGTAAAAACCACTCCAAGCATTTTGATCGTTTAGGGTTTGACTACTTCACCCGAGAAGTTTTTGATGCCTTCTACCCCGGTTACGGTGATAGTTGGCCAACATTTTATGGTGCATCAGCGTCGACTTATGAAGTTTCTTCCTCAAGGGGGGAAATTTACAAAAAACGTACTGGCGAAAATTTAACGTATACGAATACTGTTCAACGACATTTTATTGCGTCAATTTCCACAGCAGAAGGCGTTGCTAATAACCGTACAAAGTTACTTAATGATTATTACAATTATCAAGTTAATGCGATTACAGCCGGAAAAAACAATACAAAAGAACGTGTTTATATACTTCCAAATATACGTAATATAGCAGGAAATCATCGCCTTGCGACACTAATGGCGCAGCATGACATAGAAGTACAACAAGCAGAAAATAAATTTGAAGTTTGTGGAGAAAAATATCAAGCAGGTAGCTACTTTATAGATACTGCACAACCCAAGGGACGTTTCGTTACAACAACATTTACTCAACAAGTTGATATGCCCGAAAAATTCATCAAAGAACAAGAACGTCGCCGAGGCCGAAAGTTAGATGATGAAATATATGATGTTACGGGCTGGTCATTACCATTAATGTTTGATGTGGATGTTGATACCTGTGACAAAGAAATTAAAGTTGCCAGCCATATAATCAAAAGCGATAAACAACTCGTTGGCAAAGTGACAAATTTAGATGCGACTGTCGCCTACATTGTTCCATGGGGTGACATGGCTGCGGGGCGTTTTTTAACCGCCGCTCTTTTGAAAAACATCATCGTTAAAAGTGCTGACAAAGCGTTCACCTTAGAAAACAAAAAACATTACACCGCTGGCACTTTAATTATAGAAAAACGAAATAATTCTTCTGACTTAGCGTTAAAGATTAAACAGATTGCTAAACAAACGGGCGCGCAAGTTGATGGCGTAAACTCAAGCTGGGTAACACAGGGTCCAAGCTTTGGTAGTGATAACACTGTTACTATGTCAGCCCCAAATGTAGCCATAGCATGGGATGAGCCAGTGAGCTCTTTGAGTGCAGGGAGTGCTCGATTCGTTATTGAACGACAATTTAATTATCCAGTGACCGCAATACGCACTAGCACAATAAAAACTGCAGACTTATCTCATTATCAAGTACTTATCTTACCCTCTGGTGATTATATGGAAGTACTTGAAAAAAGTGGTGCTGACAATATAAAACAGTGGGTAAATCGAGGTGGTGTATTGATCACGCTTGGCACTGCAACGAAATTTGCAGCTGACAGTACAATCGCTTTGATTGACGTTAAAAGAGAACGAGCATTCAAAAATGAAGAAGACAAAGAATCACAAGAAACCGAAAAAGAAAAAGAAGATTCGATGACTGATGGGCAGTTGCTTACCACTAAAGCAGCCCTAGTTAAAGCAACCGAAAACGAAAAAGACAAACCCGATTTTGTTGCTGGTATTTTAGCAAATATTGAAGTTGATCAAGAACATTGGCTCACAGCAGGTGTACATGAAAAACTAGTGGCTATTGCGTATGGTAACGATATATACACACCAATAAAATTACATTCAGGTAAAAACCTCGCATGGTTTGCTGGCGCCGATAATGTTTTAGCAAGTGGTTATCTTTGGGAAGAGAACAAAAAACAATTAGCTTACAAACCTTTCCTTATTCATCAACCTATGGAAAAAGGCATGGTTATAAGCTTTACCCAAGAACCAACAACTAGGGCATATCTTGATGGGTTAAATATTATGTTAATGAACAGTATTTTTAGAGCCGCAGCTCATGCGTCATCACAAAGGTAGTGTTGCTTTCATCGCAATGAAGCGATAAATAACCAGTAATAGCAGAATTGATTTTCTGCTATTACTAACTTGCCTAACCATTCTCTCCGATCAATGCCTTGCCTAAATATGTTTCTAATTCCAGTACAATCCTGCATCTTGAGATAGCTTGGGTATAGCTTACATTTTCTCACAAATTCCGACAGTTTTTGCACATTTCAGTTACTGATTTGAACATATATATTCAGCACAATAAGCGTAACTAAATTGTAATAAATGAAAATGACGGGAATCACCATGACAATGACAGGAACCAAAAAACAAAAGCGCTACTTGAATGTACTAACAAGTGCGATCGTTTTCAGCTTATATACCGTACCTGAAATATCGTTTGCACAAACAGAACAAAATAATGAAAAGGTTAATACTTCATCAGAAATTATTGAAGTTATTGGCAGACGCAATCAAGCCAATAGTGAAATGACAGAAGAAACTGAACAGTTAATGAGTGTTGCAGGTGTTGGTAACGATCCTCTCAGCGCTGTTTATAGCCTACCTGGAATCGTCTATGCTGGCGGCGATACAGGTTCACCAGCAGTGCGAGGCTCTTCGCCTGATGACAATGCCTTTTATATCGATGATATGCCCGCGGGTTACATTTTTCATTTATTTGGTGATAGCATTTTTAATGAAAATTTAATCCGTGATTTCAACTTGTCCCCCGCTGCATTTGGTAGTGAATATGGCAATGCTACTGGCGGTGTGTTTGATGTGAAGTTGCGCGATCCTCGCCATCAAGATATTGAAGCAACAATAGATTTAAGTATGCTGAAAAGTGGTGTTATGGTGGAAGGCTCAGTTACAGAAAACTCTGCATTTTACCTTTCTTACCGCCGCAGCCAAATTCACTTATTTTTACCTGAAGGTGAAGAAGATGAAGGTTACACAATTTTTAAAGCCCCCATCAGTGATGACTATCAAGCAAAGTATCAATGGCTAATTGGTGATACCCATAAACTTACTTTCAGTGCTTCAGGCGCTGGTGATACCGGTGGCGTGAACATTTCAGAAAACTCTGAAGATGGCCGTATAGACCCAGATAGTATCGGAGATTTAGAAATTTCAACCGGCTTTGATAATCAAAATATCTCATGGCAATACTATGGTGATGATCACAAAATGATGCATTTAGTAGTAGGTCATAATGTTAATCAAACTAATGAAAAGTTTGGTGATGGCCAATTTGTTAACGTTGAAGAAGAGAGCTATGATTTCAGGTTTTTCTACCAATTAGCTTGGTTAGAAGATCATAAGCTTGGCTTTGGCATTGATTACAGTAAATCAGAAGCTAATTATAGTTTTGACATTATTCCCTATTACTGCACAGAGTTTGATAACGACTGTCGCCAACACAAAGGTGATCGCATTCAAGATAAAGCTTCACTGACGAATCAAAATATTGCTGTTTATCTCGATGAAACATGGGATATAAATGATAATTGGCAATTAGTTGTCGGTGTTCGCGGTGAACGTAATGACTATACAGAACAAAGCTTTGTTCATCCACGATTTACGCTGAATTGGCTGGCAAACGATAGCTTGACCATTAAGGCCAAAGCAGGAACTTACAGTCGATTTCCCGATATCGATACTGCGATTAAAAAGCTAGGTAATCCTAAAATAGAATCGCCAAAAGCAACACACTATTCATTGGGTTTTGAATACGATGTCAATGATTTATGGTTTACTTCAGTTGATATCTACCACAAAGCCTTATCGGATTTACCACGTTCAACGGACGAACTCACTATTAACTCAATTACTGGTGAAGATTTACATTACACCGCTGACACCTCAGGTACTGCTCACGGTATTGAGTGGCTGGTAAAACGCGAGCGGCAAAATGGTTGGTTTGGCTGGGCATCCTTAAGTTGGTCTAAAAGTGATCGCACCGATGATTTAACAAATATTACTAGCGATTATTATCTTGATACACCGCTAGTTGCCAATGTTATTGCTAACTATGAATTAAACGAACGTTGGGATTTTGGTTTACGTTTTACCCTACGCAGCGGCGCGAAATATACGCCAATAATGGGGTTACGTGACAACCCTGATTATGATGATCATTATTTACCTAATTACGGTGAAGTAAATTCAAAAACCTTGCCTGTATATCATCGCCTAGATTTAGAAGCGAATTATAAAACGCATTATTGGGGACACAAAGCTCAGTGGACATTTGCAGTCATCAACGCTATGGCACAAAAAAATGTCTCAGGTTATTACTATGATCCTGAAGAGAACGACAGCCCAACTAAATTTACCGTTAGCGGCGAAGAAGATATAGGCATATTCCCTTATATCGGCTTAAATATGACTTTTTAAGTGTTATATGAATCCATATAACACTTAAATAAAATAGAAAAAACAATGCTATATATTAAACAGCTGCCAACAGCAATTTTTTACATTTTTATTCATAAACTAACTTGCCATATATTATGAAAACGATAAGCTAATCGCATGCATAAAACTTTAATTAAAAACTGTTCGCTTATACTGGTTATAACCCTGTTGAGTGCTTGTAGTGCAACATCATTTACTGATTTATTTAGCAATTATAATCAGCAAATGCATGATGTGAAGCAAGCGCAACAACGGGGTGATTTTCAACAAGCTATTAGCTTAATTCCACCGCGGAGTCCAAGTAATAGTAGCTACAATTTAAGCCTATTAGAAAAAGCGCGTTTAGAATACTTAGCTAACGACAATAAACAAAGCCAAGAAGACTTTGCAGAAGTCTATCAATTAGCTCAACAGGCTCAACTTGCCGCCAAAGTTGAGCTAAGCAGAGGTGTTGAAAATGTTGCTGCAGTAATGAGCAATGACAACGCTATTCGATATGATATTCCTCTGTACGAGCAAAGCATGTTACATAGCTACCAAGCACTAAATTATATAGCCCAACAAGATTTATCTGGTGCACTGGTTGAAGTACGCCGTGCTAACTTAGTTCAAGAGCAAGCATTAATAACTAATGCAAAAAGTATTTATCGTTATCAAGAGAAAATGGCAGAACAAGGCCTAAATATGGCTGAATTTTCTCGTCAATATCCAGCGATGGATAATACTATTGGCAATATTAAAAATGGCTTTCAAAATGCTTACACTTTTTATTTATCTGCCATATTGTATGAAGCCGCAGGCCAAAGTAATGATGCCTATATCGACTATAAAAAAGCGTTAGAAATTTACCCTGACAATAGCTACTTGCAACAAGATGTATGGCGCTTAGCAAACGCCTTATATATGAGTGATGATATTACCTTATTGAAAGCGAGTTTACCGCAAGCAGTTATCAGCAAAAACAATAACTTAGATCATCACTCCAAACAAGGACAAGTTATCTTTATTGTTGAAAATGGCATAGTGGCAGCAAAGCAAGAAATAGCAATCAATCTGCCTATTTTTACTAGTCACAATAATATGCGTTTTTACAGTGTGGCTTTACCTAGTTACCAGAATAATTTACAACATTATTCGCCATTAAGTGTAAGTTATCAGAACAAAAACTATCAATCTGAAGAAATTGTTCGATTGCAATCTTTAGCCGCCAAACAGTTAAAAGATCAATTACCCATGATAGTGACTAGGCAAGTAGTGCGCTTAATTGCTAAAGAAGAAATAAGACAACAGATGGAGCGCAAAGGAGGCGATGTCGGCAATATTTTTGCAAGTATTTATAATATAGCTTCAGAAAAAGCTGATACCCGCAGCTGGAGTACACTCCCTGATAGCATCCAGATATTGCGATTAAATATGCCGTTTGGAAAACATCAACTGATACTCAATGTAAATGGCACAAACCAACAAGTTACGGTATCCGTTCGACCAAATAAAATCACCTTGGTAAAACTCACAACTATCGGCACTTATAATCAATACCAAACCTATATTCTATAATATGTACAACTTAGGAGTTTCATCATGAACAACAAATACCCTGTTATGCTAGTACTTATTGTTACAGGATTTTTCATCACCGCATGTAAAAATGTCCCCCCCGTAACCTCGGGAATTGGTAGTAGCCAAATAACGCCAGCACAGCAATATAAAGATCATCTGCAAATTGATAATGAAGAACTAGCAGCAAAGCTTTATATAAGCGATATTAAATCACGCACCAACAATGATTTATTACAGCTTAACTTAACGCTTACTAGCCTTTATGAAAAGTCGTTGCAACTGCAATACCAATTTCAATGGTTTGACAAAGACGGTTTTGCCATTGAAGCAGGGAAAAGCCCTTGGCAAGCGCTCGAATTACACGGTATGCAAACAGCAACGGTTGCTGGTTTAGCACCATCTACCAAGGTTTCAACATTTAGTCTTTATGTACGTGAAGTACCTGAAAAGTTTTTTAAGTTTTAATTAAAATTACAAAGTAATAAGGAAAAAAAATGAACAAAATAATTTTAGCTACCACCCTAAGTATCGCTTTATTCGCACTAGGCGGTTGTACCAACAAGTCAGTAGTCCGTTATGGTGATGCCACCGCAGTAGAAACTACTAATATTAATTTTGGCTCAACTGATTTACAAAAAGTCGCAGGCCAAATGACTGACTCATTATTACTATCACCTGTTGTTGGCACATTAACAGCCAATACTCGACCTATTATATTTGTAGAAAGTATTAAAAATAAAACCAGTGAGCATATCGATACGGAATCAATTACTGACTCTATTTCAACTAAATTATTGCGCTCTGGTAAATTTCGCTTCGTTGATATGGGGCGAGTTTCTGCGGCACGTGAACAGCTTGAATTTCAACAAAGCAGCGGCATGGTAGATGCCAGTAAAGCAATAGCTTTCGGTCAACAAGTTGGCGCACAATATATGTTATACGGAAATTTGGCCAGCATTGTGAAATCTAATAAAGACAAGTCAGATGTTTATTATAAATTTACTTTACGTTTAATGGACTTAAAAAGTGGCTTGGTGGAATGGGCCGACGAAACTGAGATTCGTAAAACTAAAGAAAAAGAATTTGTTAGCTGGTAGGAAATACAATGAAACTAATATCACGAAAACTAGTATCACAGAAGCTAGTAATACTGAAAATATTGGCTTTATTTAGCACATTGCTACTAACATTCAATGCATTGGCTGACTACGACAGAAACAAAGCCGTGCCCGTTGAAAAAGTTTTATTTGGCACGGTTATGTCTGTCCGTAATATTAATCAAGAAGAGCTAATTAGAGATAAAAATAATGGCTGGCACACTTTTGGTGGCGCCCTTATCGGTGGTGTTATTGGCAATCAATTTGGCGGTGGTAGCGGCAAAGATGTTGCTACCATATTAGGCGCAATTATCGGTGCTTCAATGGCGAACAATCGTCATAACCAGCCTAAAAAAGTGGTCACGCGTTTAGTTGAATTGATGATCAAAGTAGAGGGCGGGGAGCAATTCATGGTGATTCAAGACTTTGATAAGCAGATGATATTCCGTTCAAAAGATAAAGTTAGAATGATATATTTAGCCAACAGTACGGTAAGAATAGATAAACAGCGCTAGTTTTTTCTTACATTTTTTAAACACTTTCAAACCCATTAGCCAAGAAAGAATGAGTTACATTGTGGTAACATCTTTACACCTTTGTAACTTACGTTTTTCTGCTAATTATGTCGTTTCAAAAATTTAAGCGTTTCACCTTAAAGCAATTATTATCAAGTTTTCTTATCGTGTTTTACTTTGCAGTAGCAACAACAAGTTATGCTGCTCAAGAAAGTAATAACATGGTAAACAGTGCTAACTTGCCAATTGTAAAAGATGCTTTTGAATGGCAATTTATGGTGGATCTATCACTTGTAGACACTCAAATATTATTAACTGATGTACATCAAACAGAACTTTGGGATTATTTTCAGCTAGGGCTATTACTTGATATGTCCTACAAAGGTTTTTTCATACAAACCAACTCTAGACGATCTTCCACGGCTCTAGGAAGCGCTGAATTAGGTTATCAAATTACGGTTCAAAAAAACTGGCAACTTGATGTCATACTCAAGGCCTATATTAATGGTTACTCTCCTGATGAAATTATCAAAGATCAAGAACAAAATATCCCACAATTAGCAGAACTAAATGATCGTAATCCTACTAGTGGAATTGCCTTACGTTATTCTCATTTTTTTGATGATGCTATTTTTTATATAGACGTTGCTGCTGCTCATGCTATCGATGATGGCCAAGATGACGATGCAACAGGATTAATTATAGATAGTTTTTATAGCTATTTACTCCCCTACCGTAACTGGGATATTTATCTTGGCGCAGGCCTCACTTATTATGATCAAGCGCTTGTTGATTACTATATTGGTATTGATGCTGATGAAGTAACCAGTAGCCGGCCTTTATATGAAGCTGATACTGGTTTTCGTGGACAATTAGAAATCTATGCTCAGTATCCATTATCACAAAGTTGGTCTTTTAATGCTGGAATCACCCAAAGTTTTTATTCTAATGACATAAAGCAAAGTCCTCTAGTTGATAAGAATAAGTTAACAGAGGTCATGATTGGAGTACTTTATGTATTCTAGCGCTGGCAGAGGAATGGCTCTACTTGTTTTCATATTCGCTAGCTGTTTTATTTCATCCGTTAATGCTGAAGACAAACCGTCTTTGACTACTAATATATTGTTTAGCGTACAACCTCAACAATGTGTAACGTTACGCCAAGGGCGTGATTGCTTTACAACAGTAAAAATACAGTGGCAAAAACAAACAGAACAAGCGCTATGCCTTTATCAAGTAACAAACAAACAAGCCAAGAATAAAGAACAATTAATGTGCTGGTCAAAAAGTAACAAAGGACAAACGAGTGTAGAATTTGAATCTAACGATAATCTAACGTATCAATTACGCACGTTAAAAGATGATCATTTACTTGCTGAAACAGAAATAGTGGTAAGTTGGTTACATAAAAACACAACAAGAAGACGTCGTTGGCGCTTGTTTTAATGGCATTTCAAAGAGCAGTGTTGAATTAAAGGTAAATGTTGAATTGAAGGTAAGAAAATGAGTACTATTTTATTGGTTGAAGATGATATCAGTTTAGCTAACTGGGTATGTGAATATCTTACAGAGCAAAATTTTGATGTTATTCATGTTGAGCGTGGCGATCTTGTTTTAGAGAAAATAAAAACAGATACGATTGATCTAGTACTGCTTGATATAATGTTGCCTGGTTTAAACGGCATTGAAGTTTGCCGTCTTATTCGTCAATACAGCCAAACACCTATTATCATGTTAACGGCTAGAGCTGATGAATTTGACGAGGTAATAGGCCTTGAAGCCGGCGCAAACGATTATGTTATCAAGCCCGTAAGGCCGAGAGCATTACTCGCGAGAATCAATAGGCAATTATCAAATCTGCAGCAAGATCTATCGCCAAAAAATATCCTGACATTTGGAGAGCTTACCATTAATCAAGAGGCAAAAAGGGTAACCTATCTTGCTCAAGAAATAGAACTGTCTTCAAGTTTATTTATCTTTTTAACCTTTTTAGCTGAAAGAGCAGGCAACGTAGTTGATAGAGATTCAGTTTTCAGAGCGCTAAAAAAACGCGATTATGACGGTCAAGACAGACGTTTTGACGTAATGTTATCTAGTTTACGAAAATTATTTAATGATGATCCTCAAAAACCGAAAAAATTTAAAACCGTGTGGGGAAAGGGCTATTTATTTGTCAGTGATGCATGGGGTAACGAGGAGCGACTAGAAAAAGATGAAAAAAACAATAAGGAAAGTAATTAGTAATGCGAGGCCTATATTTAAGTATTATTATTACTGTCCTTAGCTCACTATTCTTTATTGGTTGGGGATTAGATAAACTGGCTGAACATGCAGCATCAGGACAACAAAGTGAACTAGAAAATAATAACACATTATTATATCGCCAATTAACCCAAGGCTTAGCTCAACAACTAAATAATCAAGCTGAAAAAACACTTCCATCGACAGTACGCCAGTTCCAACAACAGTATAATATAGATAGTCATTTGGTATTAAGTAATGATATCGCTTTACCTGAGTCTTTATTGATCCAACTAAGCAATAATGGCGGACTGCTATTAGCATCACAAAGTGATCAATATTTATTAAAAAAACTTGAACAACACCCGAGCTACTTACTACAAATCAACTTTCCTTTAGAGCAAGAAGAAAATCAGCCCTTTAATTTTCTTCTAACTTTAGCTTTATACCTTAGTATTTGCGGCATACTTATTTTGTGGGTCTTTCCTCTAAGTCGAAGATTGTTTTTATTAAACAATGCGGCTGCAAAAATTGGCGCAGGCCAGCTAAGTGTTCGTATCACTCCTAGCCGCTTTTCTTATATAAAAGTGTTAGAGAACGGTTTTAATAATATGGCTAGCCAAATTGAAAAATTAGTCGCGGATAACAAAATCTTAGCCCGAAGCTTGTCTCACGATATACGAACGCCTATCGCCTGCCTTCGTTTTGGCTTAGAAGCAGCAATTGATAGTAAAACACTTGAGAAAAAAGACAGTTATCTCACTCGTATGGATAGTGAATTAACTAACATGGAAGAAATGACCAGTGCTTTTCTCGAATATGCCTCAATGGAACGCCAAGCATTGCACCTCAAAAAGCAAACAACAAACGTAAATGAGCTTATAAGCTCAGCCATTAATGACTGCAAAATGCTCGCTAAGCAAAAACAAGTCTTTGTTAAACTAGTCACAACCAGCCAAGATATTCAATACTTACTTGATTACCATTGGTGTTACCGTGCACTAGTTAACTTAATTAGTAACGCTATTGGCTATGCTGACAAGCAAGTTTTATTAACGTTAATGAATACAGAGACGGCACTCATAATTAAGGTTGAAGATGACGGTAAAGGTATTGCTAGCGACAAGTTTGACATTATTTTCACCCCTTTCGTAAAACTAGAAGCTGAACGTTCACGCGAACAAGGTCATTTTGGCTTAGGGCTAGCTATTTGCGCTAAAGTGATGGACTGGCATCAAGGTAAAATTACGGCTAGTAATCACTACCAGCTTTCAGGTGCTTGTTTCACATTAACACTACCTTCAAATGCATAGCACGAGTCTAATTTCATTTCGTGATTAATACCTTTGACTAACTTCCTGATTATGTTTGTGATTATGTTTGTGATGGTTTTGTGATAATTAAGTAATCAAACCGTGATAAGTCCGTGACCTTGCCGCAATAACTCCCCTGCATACTTGCTCTTGAATTTAACAAACATTAAGAGAAGGTATGGTCATGACAACATCAAAAAGAATAAAGACATTAATCAGTGCAAGTGCTCTGGTTTTAGCTAGCGCTTCAACTATGGCACAAGAACTGTCAATTACAGTAACAAACTTAACTCAAGGATTACACTTTACTCCAATTCTTACCTCAGCTCATACTAGCGACAATCATATTTTCATGTCTGGTGAAGCCGCAACAGCTGAGTTACAAATGATGGCAGAAGGTGGTGATATTTCAGGGTTAGTTAGCATATTAGGCAATGCTGATGCTAATAACAGTGAAAACCCTGCTGCAGGCCTATTAGCTCCTGGCATGTCAGCAACTTACACATTAACTAACGATAGTGCCAACACGCATTTATCAATGGTAACCATGATCCTACCTTCAAATGATGGTTTTGTTGGTTTAGACAGTTGGGAAATCCCTACCGAAGCAGGCACATACAGCATAAATTTAAATGCTTATGATGCAGGCACCGAAGCAAACAATGAGCTACGCGGTAGTGGAGCTCCGGGAATGTCAGGTATGCCAGTGCCTCCACCGCTAGAAGCGAGTTACGGTATGAATGGCACAGGTATTACAGATACAGAAAGTAATACGCTGGTACATATTCATCGCGGTTCACTTGGTGATGACATGACTGATGGCGGAAAAAGTGATGTAAACAACAGTGTTCATCGTTGGTTAAACCCTGTAGCAAAATTAACTGTAACCATTCAATAAGGAGGAGAACATGTTGACCTTTTCTTTAATTAAAAATCGCGCATTAGCCAATCCTATTACAAGCAGTAAAGTGATTGCCATAACGTCTTGTTTATTACTGTTGTCTGCCTGTGGAAGCGACAACAATAGTGTAGATGAACCACCGCCACCGCCACCTGTACCAGCAGAATACACTTATGCAGTCACAGTAACTAACTTAACTTACGCACAGCCTCTTTCGCCTCTTGCTGTCGTTTTACACAACGACAGTAAAATGTGGATGGTAGGTGAATCATCTTCTTTGGCATTAGAGAAACTAGCAGAGGGTGGTGATAATAGTGATTTTATTGCTGATAGTGATGCGATAGCCTCAAACTCGGGTGACGGCCCTGTGGGACCTGGCATAGCGAGTACTGTTGAAGTAAGTACGACAGACAGAAATGCAACTTTTTTTACTGCAGCGACAATGTTGGTGAATACAAATGACGCTTTCACAGGTCTTACTGGAGTAGATATATCTACTATGGCAATTGATGACGTTAAATCATGGAACTTAAATGTTTATGATTCTGGTACAGAAGCCAACAGTGAAGTTATGGGCACTATACCCGGCCCAGCAGATGGCGGCACTGGTTTTGATGAAATTCGAAACGATGTTGACTTTGTTGGCTACCATTCAGGTGTTGTTAGCCAAGATGACGGATTATCTAACTCAGTTTTAACACAGGCGCATCGTTTTGATAACCCTGCGATAAAGTTAACCATAACACGAACGAAGTAAGATGAACTTGGCCAGTTAGTCCTTGTTCTACTAACTGGCCAATAATATGAAAGATAATGTTTTAATCGTTGAAGATGAATTTGATATTGCCAACTTAATTCAAGTGCATTTATCTGAATTAGATATTAATAGCGATATTTGTTGTCATGGACAACAAGGGCTTGAACAAGCACTTAAACAAAATTATCAATTGATAATGCTTGATGTCATGTTGCCAGGTATTAACGGATTAGACATTTGCCGCCAAATTCGTCAAGCGAAGCCGTTGCAAGCAATTTTGATGCTGACCTCAAAAACATCTGAAACTGACAGAATACTGGGGCTTGAACTAGGGGCTGACGATTACATGACCAAGCCTTTTAGTATCAGAGAATTACAAGCACGGGTACGCACTCAATTAAGGCGAGTTCATGCTTTAGCAGATAGAAGTAAAACATATGAAACTAAAGGTGACATTCATAACGCCACAAGAAACAATAGTAGTACGTGTATAGGTAAGCTATTAGTTGATCAACGTTATCATCAAGTCACTTATAAAGATAATGCAATTAACTTAACGTCTACAGAGTTTGAGTTACTTGATTATTTATGTAAAAACCCTGACCAAGTATTTTCTCGAGCCCAGTTACTCGATGGAGTATGGGGTTACAACCATAGTGGTTATGAGCACACGGTAAACTCTCATATAAACCGCTTGCGAAACAAATTAGAAGAAAACTGCGCTGAGCCTAAAATAATTCAAACCGTATGGGGTGTAGGCTACAAGCTAAATTCTGCAGGTGTTTTCTAATCAATACTAGTTAATCAAGAGTAATATTTAAAAAGAGTTTTTCATGAAATTATCACTTTACCAACGACTCGCTTTATCAATATGCTGTGCTTTCATCATATTGGCATCATTGCTTTTTTATTGGAGTAATTCTTTAGCTGAGTATTCAAAATTTCAAGCTGAGCAGAAGTTACATAATCAGCTTGCTGAGCACTTAGCTCACGATAATCCACTTTTACAAGATGGCGTATATGATAAAACAGCATTAAAGAATTTATTTCATACTTTGATGTTATTAGGTCCTGCGTTTGAGTTCTACTTCCTTGATCCTGCTGGCAATGTTATTACCTATTCAGCTGATGTAAGTAAAATAAAACGTCACAAAGTAGAGTTAAGCCCGCTTGTTAATTTAATCTCAAATCCTGATGCTGTGCCTGTTTTTGGTGATGATCCTCGAAGCCTAAGCAAGCAAAAAATATTCTCAGCCGCCCCCATATATCGCGGTGACAATTTACAAGGATATTTATATATCATTATCGGTGGTGAAATTTATGACTCTATTTTTAGCCAAGTAAAAAATGATGAATATTTACAACAATATGGCGCATTGTTTATTGGTTCTTTATTGCTGCTTCTCTTAATTCTATTAGCCGTATTTCGTTATTTTACTGCGCCTATAAAACAGCTAGCAAGTGAGATGAAATCTATTAACAAGGTAAAATTTGATCAATCAAAGGTTGTCTTAACCCGCTGGCAAAACCCTGAAAATAATGAAGTACATATGCTTGGTGCCACATTTAATGCCATGGTAAAACAAATTAATCAGCAATTTTATCAATTAACAGAAAATGATCGAATTAGAAGAGAGCTTCTGGCGCATTTATCTCATGACTTACGTACACCACTAGCCACCATGCAGGGTTATATAGAAACAATGGTTATCAAAGGTGAAGAGTTAACGGAGTTTGAGCGTGCAGATTATATAGCAACGGCACAGCGAAATGGCATGCAACTAAAACGTTTAATTGATCAAATATTCGAATTAGCGCATTTAGAAGATGGTCAAGTTACTGTTAGCTTAGAAACCTTTGCCGTAGGTGAGTTACTCCATGATATTATTGCCAAATTTTCACTTAAAGCAAAAGAGAAGAATATTAACTTGCGTTTACAACCACAACAGTGTCGCTTTATTGTTTATTCTGATATAGCTAAACTTGAACGCATCATCACAAACTTGTTAGAAAATGCCATTAGACATACCAATGAAAACGGTGAAGTTGCTATTATCGTTAATCAGTTAGTTGATAAAATAAAAATTTCAGTAACCGATAATGGCACGGGTATCAGTAAAGAAGATATCGCGTATATTTTTGATGCCAGGTACCGCGCAAGTAATGCCATTGAAGATGATACAACTCATGCGGGCTTAGGTTTGGCTATTAGTCAAAAACTGAGCAAAATTTTAAACTCTGAGCTTTTTGTTGAGAGTAAAATAGGTCAAGGTTGTAGCTTTTCATTATCTTTGCAGTTAGTAAATCACTAATCGCTTATTTATTAGTAACGTTATTAACGTTATTAACGAAACATTGCCTAATATTGATTTTGTGCGGTCAAGGCTAAAATATTTTCTTGGGCATCAACTAATTGTTGATTAACCACTTTATGATGTTTGACTGCATCCTCAAGCGCGATATGGCATATCGCGCTATTCTGCTCTGCAATCATGATATTATTATCACCTTCAATAATAGCCTGTACAGCTGCTACCCCCATTTTTGTTGCCAATAATCTATCTTTAGGTACTGGCGAACCACCGCGTTGAATATGTCCTAACACACAGCCTGTGCAATCTATATTTGCTTTTTTCTTCAACTCTTTTGCTAGTTCTATAGCCCCGCCCGGCCATAAATTTTCAGCAATCACTATGATATAACTGTTATGACGATTTTCTTGAGCGGTTTTTATTTCATCAGCAAGTTGTTGAAGTTTTGCTTTTTTATTATCAACCGAGAAGTTTTCAAAAGATAACACTTGCTCTGCGCCACAGGCTATTCCAACATTGAAGGTTATATGGCCACTATGGCGCCCCATTAACTCAACAATAAAAATACGTTCAAAAGCATCAGCTGTATCTCGAATTTTATCAATCGCCTCTATAGCGGTATTAACTGCAGTGGCAAAGCCGATAGTGAAGTCTGTCCCATCAAGATCATTATCAATAGTGCCGGGAATACCGATCAGTTGTCCTTTCCAATATTTTTTTAAATCGAGTAAACCATTGAAAGAACCGTCCCCACCAACAACAATTAAGGCATCAATATTTTCTAAGGTTAATGTTTTCGCTGCTTGTTTTAGCCCAACCTTAGTTAACATTTCAGGGCAACGGGCGCTTTTCAAAATAGTACCGCCACGATGAATAATATTATTAGCATCATCTAAGGTTAACAGCTTCGCTTGATTAATGTTTTCAATACAAATAAGACCATTGAAACCATGATAAAAGCCGACAACGTCAATATGATAATGGTGAGCAGCAAGCACAACCGAACGTATAGCAGCATTCATCCCTGGCGCATCTCCGCCACTCGTTAAAATAGCAATGCGTTTGATAGTTGCCATGTTTATATTCCCTTTACTCATAATGAACAATTTGGAAAACTATAACACCACAACTACCCTTTATCACTGTTCTACATTAACGTTAAAGTAAGTATTAAGAATAACTCACAGAAATTGGAATTGTCAGAACTTTACGTCCTTGATGTTTTAACCAGAAATATATACCAGCAAAACACAATAATACCGCAGCAATTGAAATGCTTGCCATCATAGGAGCGACGAAAAAGTTGCCCACTTGAAAGCACAGAGTTGCCATTAAATAAGCAAGTAAGAAACTCCAAATAGCCGCAAAACCTGCCCAGCGGCTACCGACTTCATTTTTTATCGCGCCCATAGCAGCAACACATGGGGTGTACAATAGAATGAAGAGTAAATAACTAAAGGCGCCTAGTTGACCTACAAAAGCAGCTTGCATTATTTGATAAGTACTTAATTCAACGTCTTGTTCTAGTGCAACAGCTTCTAAGTCACTCAAATCACCAACATCAATGCCCAAAGGATCATCAGGGGCAATTCCGAGCAAGTTTTCTTTAATACTCGCGGTAGCTTCATGCCAACTTGCTATGATAGAAGGCTCTCCTTCATCAGCACCGCTTGAAGGGGAATACAAACTGTTAAAGGTTGCAACGAGAACTTCCTTAGCAAAAATTCCGGTAATAATTCCCACACCAGCTTGCCAATTTTCTTCTTTAATTCCCATTGGTGCTAATATTGGCATAACCACTTGTGCACTTTGACTCAAAATTGATTTTTCACTATCTTGATGACCAAAACTACCGTCAGTACCAATTGAATTTAAAAAATTAAGTAGAGTCACTACGATGACAATGGTCTTACCTGCCCCAGTAACAAAGCTAGAAGTGCGTTGCCATACACGTTTACTGATTGCACTAATACTGGGAACTTCATAAGGGGGTAATTCCATAATATTGAGAGAACTTGTACCTGCAAGCACTGTTTTTTTCAATAGAAACCCGGTAAAAATAGCCGCGGCAATACCAATTAAATATAAAAGAAAAACTAAATTTTGACCACTTTCGGGGAAAAAAGCGGCGGCGAATAATGCATATACAGGTAAACGAGCACCACATGACATAAAGGGAGACATCATAATAGTCGTTATGCGCTCTCTTTCACTGTCAAGCACTCTAGCTGACATTACGGCTGGCACAGTACAACCAAAACCAACAATAAGCGGCACAAACGCTTTGCCCGGCAAACCAATTTTTTGCATCAGGCTGTCAACGACAAAAGCGGCACGAGCTAAATACCCCGAACTCTCAAGTAAAGATAAGCCTATAAATAAACAGGCGATAACAGGAATAAAAGTAGCCACGGTTTGGATGCCACTACCCACCCCCTCTACTATGGTGAGAATCCACTGAGGTAAACCTAATGGTTCAAGAAAATAAAGCGGATAAGAAACAAATAGGGTACCACTAAGAATATCAAAGAAATCGATGAAAGCACTACCGACATTAATAGCAAACATAAACAATAAATACATCATTCCTAAAAATATCGGAATTCCCGAAAGAGGATGCAGTGCAATATTGTCCAACCAGTCTGAAAGATGAGCTCCGCCACCAGTGACACTAACTCGGCTAAGAATATCGCCAACATAATCTTGTCTAGCTTGAATAGCAGAGTTACTTTCTGGCGTCCGCTCCTGATTTTCTGTTGATTTAGTTTGCGAAGAGCAAGCCAATAGTTTTTGCTCAACAACCTCAAGCGCATTTTTATCTTGGGCACTAATAGCAACAACAGGACAGCCTAACTCTTCACTTAATTTATTAATATCTACTGATTGGTGTTTTATTCTGTCGGTTTTATTCAACACTACAACCATAGGAACACCCAATTCAAGCAATTGAGTAGTAAGGTAAAGTTGACGACTGATTTGATTTATATCAACAACATTGATCAAACAGTCAATGTTGTTTTGCTGAATAAATTGTTGTGAAATAGTTAAGTCTTGCCCTTGTTCACCACGCTGAGTAAGTGAGCTTAAGCCGGGTAAATCTGAAAGAAAGGCATCTACGTTGTTTAATTGCAGTGGTGTTTGTTTTGCCGCCACTGTTACACCAGAAAAATTACCAACATTTTGCTTGGCAGCATTTTTCTGACGTGACGTTAATAAATTATATAGGGTGCTTTTGCCTGAATTAGCGAAACCAACCAGAGCATAATGCAGGCCTTTGGTTGGTACTGTGGCTTCTGCACATGATGATGAACTAGAACAACAACTCATGAAAAAAACTCATATAACAATTACTGAATGCGGCTTTATTTGAAAACGATTAAACTTAAGTCCAACCCATAAAAAATTAAGCTGACGCAACTTGAATTTGCTCAGCGATAGAGCGCTGGATACTTATTTTTGTATTATGAAGACGATAGGCTAATGGACCATTAAAGGGAGCTTTATGGGCCAAAGCCACTTCAGTGCGTAAAGCAAAGCCTTGCTCTAATAATTGAGCCGACAGTGTTTCGTCAAGTGGTAGGGCACTAATTTTAACAACTTGATTTTTTGCTACATCAACTAAAGTCATTTCTTTACCTCATTGCTGCACCTATCACTGCATATTTTCAAATAAATAAAGTGATCAGTAAAATACAAATGGAACATTCTCAAATTCAGTTGTAACTGGCATCCCTAGAATATCATCTAAAATCCAACAGCTAAAAGTTAATGAGAATTACTATTATTTGCATTCTACGCTTAAATGAGAAAAGAGACAATGAAAACAATTGTTATTTGCATCTTAATTGATATTGATCAATGAAAGGATACCTACCCAAGCCACTCCGATATGCAGGGTTCAATTGGAAGTGGCTTGGGTATATGGGGAGTTTTCTGCCTCCCAGATAAAATAAGTAACAGTTATGAATCTGCTGTGGGTTCTGCTATTGGCTCTAGATTGACTTTAGGTAATTCTACATCTACTTGATCTACACGTTGTAAACCGCGTGGTAGTTTATTTCCTCTACGTCCTCTCTCTCCACAGTAATGTTCAATATCTGCTGCTTTTAAAGTGAGCTTACGACGCCCTGCATGAAGGGTTACCGAAGCACCATCTGGCACAATAGCAAGGATAGTAACAAACTCTTCACGCGCTTTTGCTCTTGCTGATGGAATATTAATGATTTTATTACCTTTACCTTTGCTAAGCATTGGCAAGTTTTTCACTGGGAATACCAACATTCGCCCTTCAGTAGTAATAGTAAGGCAAGACTCATTATCAATATTTTCTATTAACTGTGGCGTTAATACTTTTGCGGCTTGTGGTAAAGAAATCATTGCTTTACCATTTTTATTACGACTGATCATATCGCTAAAGCAACTGACAAAACCGTAACCTGCATCACTCACTAATAAGTACTTGGCATCATCATTAGCCATTACACAGTGAACAAAGTTTTCACCTGCAGCTAAATTAAAGCGCCCTGTTAATGGCTCTCCTTGGCTTCTGGCGGTTGGCAAAGTATGAGCATCTGTAGTGAAAGCTCTCCCTGATGAGTCAATAAATGCAACAGGTCGATTACTCCGACCTTTTGCTGAGCAGAGATAAGTATCTCCCGACTTATAATTTAATGCAGTAGCATCAATATCATGCCCTTTAGCACAACGAGCCCAACCTTTATCTGATACAACAACCGTTACAGGCTCACTTGGCACAAGATCTTTCTCAGTTAATGCTTTTGATTCACTACGCTCTACAAGTTTAGAACGACGATCGTCACCATATTCTTCAGCAGCGCTAAGAATTTCTTTTTTCATTAGCGTGCTCATGCGTGCTTTTGAATTAAGAATTTTTTCTAAATACTCTTGTTCTTCGCGCAACTCATCTTGCTCGCTGCGGATTTTAACTTCTTCTAATTTAGCTAACTGTCTTAGCTTAATTTCTAAAATAGCATGAGCTTGAATTTCAGATAAAGCAAAGCGAGACATCAATTCTGCTTTTGGATCATCAAAACCGCGAATGATTTCAATGACTTCATCAATATTTAAATAAGCAACTAATAAACCATCGAGGATATGTAAACGGGCAAGCACTTTATCTAAACGATACTGCAAACGTCGACGCACAGTTTCTCGGCGATATTCAAGCCACTCAGATAAAATTTCCAGTAGATTTTTGACCGCTGGACGATTGTCTAAACCGATCATATTGATATTAACACGATAGCTTTTTTCTAAATCCGTACTTGCGAACAAATGCTGCATTAGTTGTTCAATATCAACACGGTTTGAACGAGGAACAACCACTAAGCGCACTGGGTTTTCATGATCAGACTCATCACGAAGATCAACGACCATTGGTAATTTCTTGGCTGTCATTTGCCCTGCAATTTGCTCTAATATTTTGCCGCCAGAAGCTTGGTGAGGCAAAGCAGTAATAACAACTTCTCCTTGCTCTACATCATAAACAGCACGCATTTTTATGCTGCCACGCCCGGTTTGATAAATTTTTTCGATATCAGCTTTAGACGTTATGATTTCAGCATCGGTAGGGTAATCTGGACCTTGGACAAATTCTAATAAATCTGAAACTTCGGCTTTAGGTTGCTCAATTAGGTGCACACAGGCAGCAGCAATTTCACGTACATTATGAGGTGGAATATCCGTTGCCATCCCTACAGCTATGCCCGTTATACCGTTGAGCATAATATGGGGTAACCGTGCAGGTAGTGTTTTTGGCTCATTCATGGTGCCATCAAAGTTTGGCACCCAATCAACCGTTCCTTGACCAAGCTCAGCAAGTAATATTTCACTAAACCGTGACAAACGTGATTCGGTATAACGCATTGCAGCAAAAGATTTAGGATCGTCTGGTGCACCCCAGTTACCTTGACCATCTACTAAGGGATAGCGATATGAAAAAGGCTGCGCCATTAACACCATAGCTTCATAACAGGCACTATCACCATGAGGGTGAAATTTTCCAAGTACATCGCCAACAGTACGAGCAGATTTTTTATATTTTGCCGCAGCCGATAAACCAAGCTCTGACATTGCATAAACAATACGACGTTGTACAGGCTTCAAACCATCACCAATGTGTGGCAAGGCTCTGTCCATAATAACGTACATAGAGTAATTTAAATAAGCTTCTTCAGTAAAACGTCTTAGGGGAACCTGTTCTACCCCGTCTGGACTATATTCGAGCACATCAGACATGAAATGATTTTCCTATCCCCGTAAATATTGCATCAAAATATTAATGGGGTTTATTGTTCTTATAAATTGATATAAAACACAGCTTATATGATTTTAATAGCCAAGTGAACTTGAAAAGTTAGAGCTGGCGTCTTTCTTGATCTTTAGCAATACTTTTATAACTTACCATTTGGTTCCGCCCTTGCGCTTTTGCTTGATACATAGCTAAATCTGCCGCATGTAAAATATCATCAAATTCTGCATTAGTATCTTTTATGTTAGCAACGCCGATACTTAAAGTTATGGCTCTATTTACACCTAGTTCACTAAAGTTATATTGCGCTATTTTTTCCATCACTCGTACCGCAATGGCTTTGGCTTGATCGATGTCGGTGCTGGGTAGCATTGCGACAAACTCTTCTCCCCCTAAACGAGCAAAAACATCGCGAGAACGCATGGTTTCATTCACAAGTAGCGCTATTCTCTCTAATACTAGATCGCCAACAGGATGACCATATTCATCATTTATTAATTTAAAATAGTCAATATCGAAAAGTAAAACACTTAACTCTAGTTGTTGCTCGATAGAGGTTTGAACTAGCTTTTGACCTTTATTAAATAAAGCGCCTCTATTTAATAAACCAGTTAACCCATCAGTTTTAGCGAGATGAAGTAACGTTCTTCTGACTTTAAGTTGCCGTAAAAATAATAAAACAAACAATAAAATAGTACAGAAAATTAAAATAAACCTTCGCTGCTGATCTTGTTGTTGTTTACGTACGTCGCCAATACGTAACTCTTTTAACTTATTTTGATTATCAAGTAATTTATTTGCTTCTATTTTATGAGCAACGTCATATTTTTTAGTTAACTTATCAACAGTATTTTCCCGTGTTGCGTCACGATAATCATTGTAATCATCTACAAAGTCTTTCTTATTTTGATAAGCATTATCATATTCTTTTATTGCTGCATAACTATTGGCTAAAACTAAATAGGCATTAGAAAAAATAGGCAAATCCAACTGCTTTTCAACAATGTATTTTCTCAATAATTTTGCTTCTTCAATTAACGAAATAACGTCTTTATGCTGCTGCTCATGCTGTTTTATTTTTGCTTTTACCAGTAGAATTAAATACTGCTCGGCATAATTAAAGGTTGAAGTATCAACGGCTATCCTATCCATCAATTTACTTGCTTTAATGGGGGATCTTGCTGATAGGTCAACTAAAGCAACAATATCTTCACTAAGTGCAAACTCACTAGTCTGGGTTATTATTTCGTTTTCATCATTTTCATTTGATGCTGCAATAGAAAAATTAAAAATAACATTAGCGATCAAAAAAAATGGGATGATTAAAAGCTTAGCCATTAGCTACACACCTTATTTCGACCTTGCTCTTTCGCTTGGTATAGTAAACTATCAGCTTTACTAATTAATGTTGCTAAATCAGGTGATTCTTCATCAGAAAAATCAACACTGTTGGCAACACCAATGCTAATACTTATAGTAAAGGGCTCTTGTGACTCATGGCTCATTTTCCAAGAATATTCATCCACAGATACTCTAAAGCGTTCTGCAACCATTTTAGCCTGTTCAGTAGAAGTATTTGGTAAAAAGGCAATAAATTCTTCACCACCAAAACGGCCAAAAACATCTGTTTTGCGCATGAACTCATCACCAAGTTCAACTACTTTTTTAAGTACCACATCTCCGACACTATGACCAAATTGGTCATTTACTCTTTTAAAGTAATCGATATCGATCATGATGACACTGAAATCTGTTTTTTTAACTTTAGCTTGGCGCAGTAATTTTCGCCCTTTTCTCATCAACTCTCTACGATTAGCTACACCTGTTAACAAGTCGATGCTAGACGCTTTATGTAATCTACGCTGGCCTTGAATCAACTTAACCAGCAACCATGCAAATACTAATGCAACCACCGCGATATAAAACAAATATAATTTTTGTTGCTCTTGCTTTTTTTCTGCTTCTAATAAAGATATTTTTTGTAATGTTTGTTTGTTTTTCAATACTTTCTTTTGTAAATCAGCCTCTTTAGCCTCAAGCGTTAATCGCACTTCAGCAACGGATTGAGTATATTTTTTATCACGCAACACCCGGGTTAATGATAATCGCTGCTCTTGTAACTCATATGCTTGTTGGTATTGCCCTAACTTAAAATATGTTTTAGATTTTAGGTTAACAATACTAATACGATATTGCATTTTTAAGTGGCCTAACGGCATTTGTGCTGCCAGAATATTCTCAACTCTTGCAATACTGTCGATAGCATCATCAAAACGCTCAAGTTCAAACAATACAAAAGCTGCATCTAAATAGTATTGCAGTTCAATATCATATTGTTCGATTCTTCCCATATACTGCTTTGACATCAACAAATACTGATAACTGGCTTCAGGGTTAGGATCTTCTTTCTTTAAATTTGCCCAAGATAAGCCAGAATAAGTACTGTACATAATTTGATTGAGGGTAAAGCCATCAGATTCATCAATGATAGTTTTATAAGCCACTATGGCTTGTTCATATTCTTTTTCAGATAGGTGGTTCATTCCAATATTAACTAAGGAATTTAAAGATAAAATGATTTTATTCGCATTTTTGTAATGCTGATAGGATTGTTGATAATAAACCATTGCTTGCTTTCTTCTATCCAGATACGCATATAAAATACCTAGCTCAGAATTTACCGAACCTTTTAGTTCCTCATCATCTGTTTGCTTTGCAATATTGTATGCATCATTTAATACGATTAAAGAATTTTCATAGCGATCGGTAAGGTAATATATTGCGCCTAAATTCACTAAACCCGTCGCTATTAAAACATTATCATGAAGTGATTTCGCTAGTTCTAGACCACTTTCATAATCTTTAGTTGCGAGTTCAGTTTCACCTATACTTTCATAAGCAAAACCTCGGTTATAAAGCAATTCAGAAATTAATAAACTGGGGCTAGAAAGTTTCAATGTTAGCGATAAACCATCAGTGGCAGTTTGTTTCGCTAAATGAAATTGTCCTTGTAAAATATAAATATCCGTTAACAAGTGCTGATAGGTGATTTGTTGCTTAAGAGATAACGCATTAAAACGCTCACCATACTTTAGCAATTGAGACTGCGCTAAAGGTGTATTGCTATCAACCAGCTTTTCAATTTTTAGCGCTGCATCTTCAAAGCCTGCAATACCTTCTTCTTGATCTTGAATAGCAGCAGCTACACTCGTTTTTACAACGAAGATAAAATAAAACAATATGAGCAAACACTTTGCAAATCGCTTAAATAGCAATGCCACTGACCTTTGGATATTATTAGTATCAAACCAGTATAAAGTGATTCTTACAGAAAACCAGTGCTATTAAATTTGCGCTATATTCGATGATAATTAATAATATTCAAACCAAGTTGATTAAGTTATTTTCCACTCAGCGAGAATTAAAAGGTTTCCTTCGACAAGCTCAGGAACGACGAAGGCAAAGCATTGATTGAAGAGAATGGTTTATTCCCTTATTAAAATCAATAACACCACTTAGAAGCCTGTTAAACACGTTTAATAAACAAAGCAGCCATTATTGCCAACAAAAATGAAACGACTAAACATGCAAGTATGCCATCATGGTTAGTGTTGAAACTTTGATAAAGAAAGCCAGAGAGAAGAGTTCCCAACAGACGCCCTAAGGCATTAGCGGTATAATAAAATCCCACATCCATAGACACACCGTCTTCTTTTGCCAACGAAACAATAAGGTAGCTATGCAAAGAAGAGTTAATTGCAAAAACGCCGCCAAATACGAATAAACCGACGATTAAAATAACGTCTATTTGTTGGCTTAAATTTAAACTTATGACCAAAACTAAGATAACTATAGACAGAACACCTGACCAAGTAGCAATTAAGCGACCATTAATTTCCTTTGCCACCTTCTTATTCAGGTTAAAGCTCTTTTTTCGATTAAACAACCTGGGAGCATTGGCTTGTATTACACCATAAGCAATAATCCACAAGGCGAAGAATATGCCTATTTTTTGATGGCTCCAATTCAACTGGTTTGCGAAGTAAACTGGCAATGCAATAACAAACCATACATCACGCGCAGCAAATAAACATAACCGTGCCGCAGAAAGAAAATTTAACGAAGCGTTGGTGGAAAAAACATCGGTGAACTTAGGCTTAAACGTCGCTTTACCAAAATCATCCTTTAGCAAAACAACACTCATTACTGCAACCAAAATCAATATTGCAGCCATTAACAATACAGCTCCCTGAAAGCCAATATTGGTTAATAGAAAACCACCAAGAAAAAAACCTACGCCCTTCAACGTATTTTTAGAACCGGTAAGTAGTGCAACCCACTTAAATAGCTTTTCTTGTATTGAGTCTTCGCGTTCATTAGCTGACACTTTGGCAACAAGTAATTTAATGCTGCTTTTTGCACTCATTTTATTGAGATCTTTAGCTATCCCCGATAATGCCTGAGCCGTCATTAAAAACATAACCGATAGATACTCACTTGGCATAGCAAGCATTAGCAAAGCAAAAACTTGCAGAAACAAGCCAATATTCATGGTTTTATTTAAACCAATACGAGCACCTAACCAGCCACCCACAAGATTAGTAATAACACCAAACACTTCATAAAAAACAAAGAGCATAGCCAGCGCTAATGGTGCATAACCTAGTTGATAAAAGTGTAGCAATATCAACATGCGCAATGCGCCATCTGTTAAGGTAAAAGCCCAATAATTACCTGTAATGATAAGGTATTGCTTAATGGCTAAGGGTAATATTTTGATTTTATTAAACATTGATTTATAAATTAACCTACAAACTCTCTGCTATTAATTTCATCAGCTCAGCACTGCGATTAGCATAGCCCCACTCATTGTCATACCATAAATACATTTTAAGTTGAGTATCATTTACCACCATCGTTGATAGTGCATCAACAATAACTGACCTTGGATCAGTTTTATAATCTACCGACACTAAAGGGCGTTCTTCATAGCCTAAAATATTTTTTAATTCACCTTGAGCAGCGGTTGCCATTAGTTGATTAATTTCATCAACACTCACTTTACAATTCATCTCAAATACACAATCTGTGATGGATGCATTGGCTAGTGGAACACGCACAGCATGACCATTAAGCTTCCCTTTTAATTCGGGAAAAATATCAGTAATCGCTTTGGCCGAGCCTGTAGAAGTTGGAATTAATGATTGCCCACAAGCACGAGCTCGACGTAGATCTTTATGGGGCGCATCTAAAATAGTTTGAGTATTGGTGATATCATGAATCGTAGTCATACTGCCGTGCTTTATACCGATATTATCTTGCAGTACCTTCACTACAGGCGCTAAACAGTTAGTGGTGCAAGAAGCGGCCGTGACAATGTTATGTTTGTCAGCATTATACAAATACTGGTTAACACCCATAACAATGTTAACAATATTCTGCTCCTTTGAAACACCTTCAAAAGTCTCTTCAGCAAGTATTTTCATTGGTGCTGTCACTAAAACCTTCTTAACGCCTTGCTTAAAGTAAGCTTGAAGTTTTGTTTCATCTCGCATTACCCCTGAAGCTTCAATAACAATATCGCATTTTGACCAATCAGTATCGCTAATCGCTTTATTTTGAGACATGGCTATGGGTTGATCGTTAATAATCATCTGGCAATTATTAAATTCATCATCCGCACTTGCCACACTCTTTGCCTCAAGACTCCACCGGCCATGAATTGAATCAAAATTGAGTAAATGAGCTAAGGTAACAGCATCACCTGCAACATCATTCACTTGAATAAATTCAACTTCAGGCCAATGAAACGCTGCACGCATGATCAAACGCCCCATACGACCAAAGCCGTTAATTCCTACTTTTATTGTCATAATTTTATTTTTGATTTGATTTGTTTTTAAATAAAAAATCCCTATCAATTGATAAGGATTTACTGATTAGTTTGTTTTTAACACATTTAGATGACAGAAATATTAAATAGACCTAAACCACGGCCATATCGCCTTTACTTTGGAGCCATTCTTTGCGGTCTCCCGAACGCTTTTTCGAAAGTAACATATCCATCATTTCAATAGTTTTGCTATGTTCATCCTCAAGCGCAGTAAGCTGCACCAAACGACGAGTATTGGCATCCATAGTCGTTTCTCTCAGTTGTAATGGGTTCATTTCGCCCAAACCTTTAAAGCGTTGCACGTTAACTTTACCGCGCTTTTTCTCTGCTTCAATTCTATCGAGAATACCATCTTTTTCGGCTTCATCTAGTGCATAAAACACTTCTTTACCAACATCAATACGATACAACGGAGGCATTGCCACATAAACATGTCCAGCTTGCACTAACGGCAAAAAATGTTGGGTAAACAAAGCACACAACAAGGTTGCAATATGTAGTCCATCCGAGTCAGCATCTGCTAGAATACAAATTTTACCGTAACGCAGTTCTGATAAATCATCACTGTCAGGGTCTATTCCTAAGGCAACAGAAATATCATGTACTTCTTGTGATGCAAGTATTTGCCCTGAGTCAACTTCCCAAGTATTAAGAATTTTACCACGCAATGGCATTATTGCTTGTGTTTCACGATCTCGGGCTTGTTTAGCGCTACCGCCAGCTGAATCACCCTCGACTAAAAATAATTCGGTACGAGATAAATCTTGGCTGCCACAGTCGGTCAGTTTTCCTGGTAAAGCAGGGCCTTGTGTGATTTTTTTACGTACAACTTTTTTACTTGCTCGCATACGCGTTTGTGCATTGCTGATACAAAACTCAGCTAATAATTCGGCAATATTGGTATGTTCATTTAACCATAAGCTAAAAGAATCTTTTACCACACCAGTAACAAAGGCTGCACATTGACGAGATGATAAACGCTCTTTAGTTTGTCCGGCAAATTGTGGATCTTGCATTTTAATAGACAAAATATAGCTACATTTATCCCAAATATCATCAGGGGTTAACTTTACGCCACGAGGAATCAAATTACGGAACTCACAAAATTCACGCATAGATTCTAATAATCCTTGGCGTAAACCATTAACATGAGTGCCTCCTGCAACAGTTGGAATTAAGTTTACATAACTTTCTCCAACACTTTCCCCACCTTCGGGTAGCCATGTTACTGCCCAGGTTGCAGCTTCACTTTGCGCAGCAAATTCACCAACAAAAGGTTGTTCCGGCAAACTTACATAACCTTTAACAGATTCTTTTAAATAGTCAGTTAAGCCGTCTTCATAGCACCATTCATATTTTTTATTTTCATTTTTGTCATGAAATTTAATGGTTAAGCCAGGGCACAAAACGGCTTTAGCTTTTAATAAGTGAGTCAATTTTAATACTGAGAATTTGGGGGAATCAAAGTACTTAGGATCAGGCCAAAATTTCACTCGTGTGCCTGTATTACGTTTACCTACGGTGCCTGTTTCGGTTAACTCTTCCACCTTAAAGCCATTTTCAAAAGCCATTTCATAGACTTTACTGTCGCGCCTAACCGACACATCAACACGTGTTGATAACGCGTTAACTACAGAAATACCAACGCCATGTAAGCCACCAGAAAATTGATAACTTTTATTGGAGAATTTTCCTCCTGCATGAAGTTTACAAAAAATGAGCTCAACCCCAGACACCCCTTCCTCAGGGTGAATGTCAGTTGGCATACCACGGCCATCATCGATAATTTCTAGTGACTGATCGTTGTCTAAAATAACACTAATATTTTGGGCATGCCCTGCAAGCGCTTCATCAACCGAGTTATCAATAACTTCTTGACCCAAATGGTTTGGACGAGTGGTGTCTGTATACATACCAGGACGGTGGCGAACGGGATCTAAGCCGCTAAGTACTTCAATGGAATCTGCATTATATTGATCGGTCATGGTTTATTTATCTTTATGAATATTATTGTTTTTTAGGGTTGAAACTTTGCTTTAAGTTGGAAAAAATCTGCTATTATTGGAAGTTTTTCATCAAAACCAATAAAGCTATGGTCACCGCCCTTCTCAACTATAAGACGACAGTGCTGAAATTTATCAACAGCTTGTTGATAATCTAACACTTCATCACCTGTTTGTACCATAACTAGGTAATTATTTTTTTGTTCATCATCAAAAGTGGGTGCACTTTGTTCAATCGCTTTAAGATCGAGCATATGTTGCTCAGTTACTTGGTAAACAGTATTGGTATAAGTATTTACCTGCTCCCCAATATAGTCTTCAAGTAACGTAAATGGCTTAATTGCTGGATTTATTAATACCGTGTGAAGATGGTACTTATTCGCTAAGTAATTAGCAAAGTATCCCCCTAATGAAGAGCCAATTAACAACCAAACATTATTATTTGAAGACTTATCCTTGGTTGAAGACTTATTGCTCGTCGAAGACTCTATAATAGCCTCTAGTTGTAAAATGGCCTCATTGGGAGAAGTTGCCAACTGCGGGCAATAAAAATTCACTTCTGGAAAATTATCGTGAAAATACTGGCGAGTTTGCTCAGCTTTTAACGAATATGGTGATGAATTAAAACCATGAATGTGAAGAATATTTTGTTGCGTGTTTTTTTGCATATTTTTATTGCCGAATTTTTTCCTATGACTTGCTTTACAAAAAAGATAATTAAAGAGAAATAATATCACTGCTGAGTGACCCATCACTTTCAAGATAAAAGAGTCGATAACTGGGCAGAATAGAAGCTACTTTTTCTTTTGTATCGCCAAACTGGACAGAGGTTGCTGGGCAAGTATATACATCGACATCTAATTTAGATAAATGAGCAGCTCTGTGCACATGACCACAAGCAATCGCTTTGATACTCATACTTGATTCATTTAATTGAGTAATCGTTTTCCAAAAATCATCCTGCTCTAATAGTCCGTGTTTATCAATATAATAGCCTACATCAACGGGGTGATGATGCATCATCAGTAATTGAAATTTTTTGCGTTCAATTTGTTGAGACAAGGCTTGCAAACACTGTTGGCTAACCAAGCCAGACGGCGTGTCGCTTTTACTATCGAGTAAATGTATTTGCCAAAAATCATTACTGATAATCTTGTTTTTTTGAAACTTAGGCGCTATTAAATGTTTCGTGAGTAACGATCTATCGTCATGATTACCTGCTAAAAAATAGACCGGCATATCAAGTTTTGCTTGTTCAACTGCATTCGCAAAATGTTGGTAAGATAACTCGGAATGATCTTGAGTAAGATCTCCTGTGAATACAACACTGTCGATATTGTTTCGTTTTGCAATATCCGTTAACACTCGAGTTAAATTTTGCCAAACCTTAGCCCCAAGGTGCTTCGCTTGTTTATCAGCAAATAGGTGACTATCACTAAATTGGGCAATAACAAAAGGTTTCAATTGGTTAATCATCTACTTGCTTGCATTGCTATGTTTACTTTACCGTGTTCTAAACAAAGGTGTAACCACTCATTTAAAAACTGATTAATTTGCTGTTTTTCATCCTGCTGATGCATGTTTTTATTTGGATAATCGTAACGCGGCTTCACTTGAAAAATATCTTGGCTACTAATCACTTCTGCCATACGAGCATCGTGGTATAAACGAATAATCATACGTGGATGAAACGAGTTAATAAAAGCTTTCGTTTTAATTGTGACTTGATCAAGCGTCTTTTGTTCGAATGCTTTTTGCTCAAATGTAAGCAGAGAAGTATAACGAGTCACTTCATTAACCGTTACAACATAAGCTAGGTGGTCATTAATAAAGAAATGACGTTGCTGGCTAAGCTGAGTTTTATCCGCTTGTAATTTCAAAAGTAATAAATAATTATTGGCACACAAAGTCATCAAACTAACGAGGTTAGGTTGATACCTTGTTCTATTATTAACTTTACTACTTGGGAAAAAACTCACATCGCTCCTTTTTTTCTTTCGTAACTCATAACTATTTACTCGATCCTTAGTTCAGGGTTTGATAATTCATTGCTAACCATTGTAATCCAATTATGGTGGCTGCGTTACAAATTTTCCCTTCATTTAATAATGCTAAAGCATCTAAGCGTGAGATAAGATGTAACAAAATATCTTCGTTTTCATCATCTAAACCATAAATACTACCAGATGATACTTTGTTGCTATCAAATTTCGCCCAATACAAGTGTATACATTCGCTCATCGCCCCTGGGCTTGAAAGATACTTCATAATGGGTTTAATATTGTTTGAAGATAGCGCTATGTTAGCTTCTTCTTTTGTTTCTCGAATGGCAACATCAGTAGGACTTTCATTGTCATCAAACATACCGGCAACAAATTCAAGCAGCCAAGGTGTTTCTTCAGTGCGCAATGCACCAGCTCTAAACTGTTCTAATAACAATAACTTGTCTTGTGCCGGGTCATAAAGCATAACCACTACCGCATCGCCGCGTTCAAACACTTCTCGGGTAAATTCATTACTTATCTTATTAGAAAATAACTTATGTTTAAGCTGATATTCATCTAATTTAAAAAAGCCCTGATATTTTGTTTCAATCACTGAAATAGATACATCCTTTTGGTCATATTGCAGCATGGGTATTGGTTTCTCTTTACAATTTTGCATAAACACTCTCTTTTTAATAATAATTTGTTACACTACTAAACACTTATTTTATTTGGTTAATTTAAAAATTTCTGTAACATAACCTCGTCTAAAAATGAAATTATAAAATTATAAACGGGAACAAATATCCCCAGGGAAAGCTCGACTCATGAAAAAAACATTAAGCACATTAATTATAGCCATTGCTAGCGCTTTAACAGCCACCAATGCTCAAGCTGAAGATTTATTATCAGTTTATCAACAAGCCCTATTAAACGACACTGTTGTTTTAAAGGCTCAAGCTCAGTTTGAAATTGTTAAAGAAGATATTGATCAAGCTCGCTCTGCATTATTACCACAAATTAGTGCGTTTGGTAGCTATAGTGACGGTGAAAGAGAATCTTATACTGCTGGCTCTACCTTAACGACTGAGTTTAACTCGTTAGGTTATGGTGCAAGTTTGAATATGCAGCTTTATCACCACGACAGTTGGTTACGTTTAGATATAGCAGAAAAATCAGCTCATCAGTCTGACTTAAATTACCAAGTTGCTAAACAAGATTTAATTGTCCGTGTCGCTCAAGCTTACTTTGCTTTATTGAGTACGAAAGATGATTTGGTTTTTGCCCAAGCAGAGAAAGCAGCCATAGCTCGCCAACTTGAACAAACAAAGCAACGATTTTCAGTTGGCTTAACAGCAATTACTGATGTGCACGAAGCACAAGCACAATATGATAATGCGGTCACCGAAGAGATTCGTGCTGAAAATGCCATTTTTAGTGCCGAAGAAGAGTTACGTGTAATCACCAACACTTACCCACGAAATATCAATGTATTAAACACCGATCGTTTTAGTACTTCTACACCTAGCCCAAATAGCGCTGATGAGTGGCAAAAGGCTGCTGAAGCTAAAAATCTAGATTTAATCACATCAAAGGTTGGTATTGAAGTGGCGAAGCAAACCATTGATTCAGCAAGAGCAGGTCATTACCCAACGTTAGATTTCGGTGCTAATTACAATAGTTCTGACGGCGAAACAACTGGAATTTTAGGAACGGTTGATGCACCTGCTTTAAATGACTATTCAATAGGTGTAACACTTAATGTGCCTATTTATTCAGGTGGTGCGATAGAGAGCAGTGTTCGCCAAGCACAAAGCCGTTTTGTGTTAGCTAGCCAAGACTTAATGCAAACTCATCGTGCTGTAGTTCGCACAACTCGTAATGCATATAACACAGTGGTAGCAACTATTTCAGGTATTAAAGCTTTTGAGCAATCTGTACTGAGTGCAACAAAAGCGTTAGAAGCAACAGAAGCTGGCTTTGAAGTAGGTACACGTACTATTGTTGATGTATTAGATAGCACACGTAACCTATACAACGCGAAGCGTAATTTATCATCAACTCGTTATGCTTATATACAAAATGTATTATTGTTGAAACGTGCTGGCGGTACGATTACCGATGACGATATTACTGCAATCAACTCAGGTTTGATAGCTGAAAAATAATACTCAATTAAAAACTAAAAAGGGACACATGTTTAACATGTGTCCCTTTTTATTTTATTTTTTCTTAACGTTACATCAAGCTTCTAAAAAACTCAACTAACTGTTTAGCTTCTCGTTGAACTGAATAATGTTCAAGTACCCGCTCACGACCATTAATGCCCATTTGCGTTAATTGCTGTTGATCACTCAATAACAAATCCATTTTTTCAACAACTGCAGGTAAATCATTTATTGGCACTACATAGCCGTCTTTTCCAGCTCGAACTACTTCTGGCCAAGCTCCTGCCTCGCTTGCCAATACCGCAGAGCCACTGCTCATAGCTTCAAGAATAGTTAAACCAAATCCTTCGTTATCACTTAACGCTACGACTAAAGATAAAGCACTAAATATTGTTGGAATGTCGGCAAAGTTTTGCTCGCCCACAAAAACTATCCGCTGCGTTAAACCCGCTTGTTCAATTTCAGCCTGTAACTCTTTAACAAAACTTTCATTACTTGAGCTAATTGAGCCAACAACTACCGCAGTATAATCTGGATATTTATCAAGCAACTCGATGCAACTTTTTACAAACAAGTGCACGCCCTTCTGTTCTCGAACTCGCCCTAAGATTGCAATACCGTACTTACCTTTATCAAGTGACTCCGGTAAAAGGTTTAGTGCTTGCCAAGCAGATTCTTTATTTTCAGGGGGTGTATAAATATCGGTTTTAACACCATGATAAATTATTGCATCAGGTTTGCGATGTAAATAACTCGCTGAAGCTTTACACATAGCTAATAATGCATCCATCCTATCTGTTAACCATAAAGTTGAACCGCTGCGGTGCCGCTGTGCTGCACTACTAAAAACAATGTTAATTTTTGCTCGAAATAGATGCTTTAATATCAATGCTTGGATCATTTCATCAACACGTCGTGCATGAAAAACTCTAAATCGACCATCAGACAAGGGGGTTCTACATAATTTAGCAACTTGCCAAAAACTAATATTTAATGACTCATCAGGTAAGTGATGTTTGCCCATCACTCGCAAATTAATGAGTTTTTGCTGTGCTGACAACAACTGCAACATGGTTGAGGTTACACCAGAAAAATTTGAGTTAGAATTACCGATAATTAACTCAATATCTTTAGTTTTATTTTGGAGTGTTTGGTTACCCATTAAGCATTCCCAAGAATTAAAGTGATGTTCAATTTCCGTATTCTACTTGAAAATATGGCAAGCTTCACTGCACTATTTAACAAAAACAGTAGGTTCTTCTTTCATACAATAGTGATTACCCGATATAATTAGCCTCATAAAATAGTCAGCGCCAGAAATATCGCCTAGCGTGTAATCAAGAGAATGTACTGTGAGTAGAAATAAAGTTTTACAGCCTGATTTCAAATTAACTTTTTTATTACCTAAATACTGGCTAACTTGGTTAGGTGTTTTAATTCTTTACAGTATTTCGTGGCTACCTTACAAGTGGCAATTAGGCTTAGGACGCATATTAGGCCGATTACTTTTCAAAATAGGCTCAAAAAGAAAACACGTTGCTAATGTTAATTTAAAACTATGTTTTCCTGATATGAGTGAACAAGAAAGACATCGCATTTTACAGAAAAACTTCGAAAATACAGGCATTGCACTTTTTGAAACAGGTATGGGCTGGTGGTGGCCAAACTGGCGAGTAAAGCGAAAAGTTAAAGTCGTTGGCCTAGAACATATTGAAAAAGCACAACGTGAAGGAAAAGGGATTTTATTATTAGCAATGCATTATTTAAGCGTAGAAATGAATGCTCGAGGCGTAGGTTTTGGTCATCCAATGGTCGTGTTTTATCGTCCTCACAATAATCCACTTATGGAGTTTTTCCAATTTCGTGGTCGTGGTCGTTCAAACAAATATATGCTAGGTAAGAAAGATGTTAAAGGGTTAGTTAAGGCCTTAAAAGATGGCGAGGCTTGTGTCTACTTACCCGACCAAGACTATGGCCGAAATCGTAGCTTATTTGTCCCTTTTTTTGGTGTTAAAGAAACAGCATCCACAACCGGCACCTTAATTTTTGCTCGACAGAAAAATGTTAAAACCATGATGCTAATCCCCACCAGAAATGATGATGACAGTGGTTATACTTTAGAAATATCACCGCCATTAGAAAATTTTCCTAGTAAAGATGATGAAACCGATTTAATCAGAGTTAATCAAGAACTGGAAAAAGCTATTTCTCAAAAACCAGAACAATATATGTGGTTACATAGGCGCTTTAAAACTCGCCCTGATCCTGACTCACCCTCATTTTATAAATAAATCGCTAGATAATTCTTTGATAAGTTAGCAACTATTTTGTATGGTATAGATAATACATATAAAATTATGTCAGCTGGAAATATATTTATTATGGGTTTTTGGATTCGAAATGCAATTTTAGCAATAGTTATAATTGGACTAGCCGTTGCCTTTTATCTTAATAAAGATTTACTGCTGGCTTTAGACCAAGACGAAACACAAACATCCACAGCAAAGATTGAAACTAAGAACGGTGCGACCAAAGACGCACCAAGCCCCAAGAAAGAGAAAAAAAACACTAACGCTGCAGCAGATGGCTTATCCAGTTTCTACGAAAAAGTATACGGAAGTAAAAAAGATAGAAAAATAAGAAACAACATTATTTACTTACCTGATCCACAAGGCGATTTGGTTGAAATATTACAAGCAAGAGAGATGGTGGTTCGCCCTTATCGTAAAGATTGGAGTGGTTCTAAAGCTTCAAGATCATTTAGAAAAGGGGAAACGCTTTATCAAAAACTTTCAGAATACTCCGCCGACGAAGGTCTTGAAATCATTTGGTGGATCAATAGAGATTTTATCGTTAAAGATCCTTTTCGTATTGATAAAAGCATCTTAAAGATGGCTAGTCAAATAGGAAAAGCCGTGTCTGGACATTTTCCTGAAGGTATCAATAGCTACTTTTGTTACCGACAACGAACATTAGTTTTTGTTAATGAACCACCTACTTACCTTGAAGAAGAGTGTATTCATTTAAGATAAAGCGATACTATTAATTTAAGATGTATTTACGCCATAAATTAGCGACCTTTTCTCGCCCTATTAACAAAGACTTATTTATTAATAGTACTTCATTTTGCAAGGTAGCTTTATGGCTATAATCTCTCAGGTGCTGGTAACTATTTGCAAGTAAACTCTGCTCCGAACAAGTTATTATTTCAAACTTTGCTAATAATTCAAAAATACCTAAATTATCACAACGCTCAGTTAAGCTTTTATATTCATAACTGTGTGCTAATACTAAATATTGCGCTAAAAATTCAATATCAACTAAGCCACCAGCTCCTTGTTTAATATCTACAAGTTCATCGTTGGATTTATCAAGATGATTACGCATTTTCTCACGCATATTACTTACATCTGCTTTTAACTGAGTTAGATCTCTTTTTTGATTTAAGACCTGTGCACGGATCTGTTTAAATTCGTGCTCAATTGTTATGTTTCCATAAACAACACGTGCTCGAACAAGTGCTTGATGCTCCCATGTCCAGGCATCTTGTTGCTGGTATTGGCCAAAAGTATTTGTATGGATAACTAACACACCTGAATTCCCTGAGGGACGCAATCGCATATCTAATTCATATAAAATACCGCTATTCATGCGAGTATTGAAAATATGCATAATACGCTGTGCCAATTTCATATAGAACTGACTCGCTGCAACACTCTTTTCACCACCCGCTAATCCAGTCGTTTCATCGCCTTTTGGACTATGATGAACAAAAACAAGATCGAGATCAGAGCCATAACTTAACTCGTTACCCCCCATTTTCCCATAAGCAATAACCGCAAACCCCTTACTGCCACTTTCAACTACTGACTTAGGAATTCCAAAACGATTTGCCACTTGCTGCCAAGCAATATTAATTACTTCATTAATGATTGCTTCAGCTAATGCAGTTAAGTGTTGGCTCACTTTTTTAACGTCTAATACTCCTGCAATATCTGCAGCAGCAATGCGTAATTGTTGTGCTTGCTTGAATAAACGCAAACCATCCATTTGCGCTTCAAGATCTTCTTCAGGAATGCGCAACATGCTTTCACGCAATTCTAAACCGTATGAAGATAACTCTGGTGGGTTATGTAAAAGTGTAGGATCTATTAATTCATCCAACAAAATAGGATATTTAGCAATATAATCAGTCACCCAACTGCTGGCTTGGCATAAATGAATGAGTTGTTTTAGCGCTCCTTCGTTTTCAAACAACAATTCTAAATAGGCGGTGCGGCTGACTATCTTTTTGAATACATGTAAAATTCGTTCAAGCACAAATTCAGCTTGCTTTGCTTGTTGAATATGACAGATAAGTTGAGGAATTAACTTATCTAATACTTGTCTGCCTCTACTGCCTATGCTGCGTTTACCGACATCCTCTCTAAAGTCTGACAATAAATGCCAAACACTTTCACTATGCCAAGAAATAGTGTTTTGTAATTCTTGTTCCTGCTCAAGCCAAGCTATAGATTCTTCATCACTCCAACGGCTATGCCACAGCGTACTCCAATGTTGATCTTCTACTTGGTGATTAGGACTTTCTATACCAATTAACTGCTCAAACTTGTCATGAACACTATTCATATGCGCTTGTAGCAATTGAAGAAAAGCATCCCAAGAATCAAAATTAAGTACTTGCAATAATCTTTGTCTATCTAACTCATTATCGGGCAAAGTTTGTGTTTGTTTATCAGCCAAAGCTTGTAAAATATTTTCCACTCGGCGTAAAAAGCAATAAGCATTTTTTAACACAACTTTACTGTTTTCTTCTATTTCTCCAGCAATGACTAATTCAGGTAAAACAGTTAGCAAACTTCTTTGCTGTAACTTTTTCACTCTGCCACCACGAATTAACTGAAATACTTGCACGATAAATTCAATCTCTCTAATTCCGCCTGCGCCAAGTTTGATATTATTAACTAGCTGCTTACGGCGGACTTCTTGAGAAATCATGCTTTTCATTCTGCGCAAACTATCAATGACACTAAAGTCTATATAACGGCGGTACACAAAAGGGCGTAACAAGGTTGATAATTGTTGATGATAATCCTGTTCATCATTAATTGGCTGCACTTTTATTGAAGAGGTTACTAATGGGGGAATGACGCGTGCCTTTAACATGGCATATCGCTCCCAATCACGTCCTTGCTCTTGATAATAATCTTCCATTGCACTGAAAGTTAAAACTAATGGTCCGCTTTCGCCAAAAGGTCTTAAACGCATGTCTACCCGATAAACAAAACCATCGGCAGTATGTTGATGTAAGGAAGTAATTAACTTTTGCGCTAACCGAGTAAAAAACTGTTGATTGTCTAAACTACGCCTGCAACCTTGTGTTTCTCCGCTATGGGGATAAACAAAAATCAAATCAATGTCAGAAGAAAAGTTAAGCTCTTTTCCTCCAAGTTTCCCCATTCCATAAACAAGTAATCGCTGCAACTCACCTGTAGAATTTACTGGCGTACCCCATTTGTTCTGACAAAACTTCGTTAGCCAATCAAGGCTGGCTTGAATCAAAGAGTCTGCCAGTAATGACAACCTTTCTAATGAGTTCTCAAGCTCAATATTCAGCACCAAATCAGCAATGGCAATATTTACCATTTGCTGTAAACGAAAGCGCCTTAATATTCGATGTAATTGTTCTTCACTTTGACAATCCTTTAATAATTCTTTGAGCAAAGTTGCATAAGAAGGTGTTTTTTGAAGATAAACACTTTTACTTACAAATAATGCCAACACTAATTCAGGTGCTTGTTGAGCACTAGATAAGACAAAATCACTTAAGGTAAGAGCCAATTTAAAGTGCTCAAGCTGCTGCGTTGTTAGTACTTGATAACTTTGAGGATGCTGCTGACTAAACTGTTGCCAACTTTTTTGTTGCTGCTGCTCAAGTAAATTATTATCATTAAGCTGTGACAAAGAGAGAAAAGACAAAAGCGTTCCTTTTATTTGATTAATATAAAACAGTCAAGACAATAGACATAATATGTCGTTAGTGCTATTAATATGAGAATAACATAGCATTTTTATGGAGATGATGGCAGCAATGCAAAGGCTAATACACTCTTTTCCTCAGCAATTTTTAAATAATATATGCACTAGATCAATGTTAGTGATTATGATTTTTTTATTAACTGCTTGTGGAGACCCAATTAAAGAACAAGCATTACAACAATTGCCAATTACACAGCAAAGAGTTGCGCAATTAGGTGATGCCCTAAAAAATGGTCAAGTGCGTAATGCTATTTTGATTCAGCAATACGCTCAAAAAGTTACCGCTCAAAAACCTGAATTGTCTTCATTAGTAAATGAATTCAAAAAAGATGCTTCAACGCAAGGTCCAATGTACCTAGCTTTACTTGATCGCATTAACACTGCAAAAAACCAACCTCAAATGTTTGCTTCAAGCCAAGCACTTTATGATGAATTACTTAATATTTATCAAGCAGCCGATCCGGTACTATATTCTGATGCATTAAGTGACCCCTTAAATGTTTTAGCAGACATGTCTGATGGCCAATTACCTCGTATAAATTCTTTATCAAAAGCGCAAAGTCAAAGAGCAAATAATGCCCAAGATTTTGGCACCGGCGAGCAACTTATTGGTAATCCAAGTTATGGTCACTGGCAAACGGGTAGTAATGGTATGTCATTTTGGGCATGGTACGGAATGTATTCAATGATGGGCGACTTATTTGGCCGCCGTACTAATTACAATGACTGGGGAAGAAGTCGAAATTATAGCTATTACAATGATTATGGTAGAACCCGTTATAGCTCACCGAGCCAGTTAAATAACCAAACCAAGCTTGATCAACGCTCTAAAAAATCATTTGCCAGCAGAGGGCAAAAATACTCGAGCCCCTATAGTAAAAATCGCACCGGCTCTTCAAGTTTGTCAGGCAAAAGTAAAACAGCACAAACAAGTGCTAATCGTTTTCGAAGTAGTACGGCTAAAAAAAGTAGCTATGCAAGTAAAAGTAAGCGCTCAAGTTTTAGAAACTCTAACACCAATACTTCACGTGGCTTTCGACGTGGCAAATAACAAGCAATAGGAACAGAAAACATATGAATACATTAATTGAGCTCGTTGGTGTAAATCAGGAACTACTCGTTTTTTTAGCCATTGATATCACTATTGCTATTATACTTTTAGGTGCCATGCGCTTTTTACTCGGCTTAACTAGCCAAGTGAATAGTACTGAAGAATTAGCCCACAAAGATAATTTTGCTTTTGGTGTAAGTGTCGCTGGTAGTATTTTAGCTTTGGGCATTGTATTAACGGGCGCTATAACTGGAGAGAACGCACCAAGTTACCTGATGGAAATCATTGGAATGCTTGCCTATGGAACTTACGGATTAGTATTAATTAAAGTGGGTAGAGTCATCCAAGATAAAGTGGCGCTGCAACATATAAACAAAACTGAATTAATAAAAGAACAGAACCTAACCATAGGTATTGTCGATGCTGCAGGAGCGATTGCAACAGCTATAATTATTCGCGCTGTATTACTTTGGGTTGATGGTTTAAATGTTGCAACTTTCCTCGCCATTACCAGTGGCTTTGTTGTTGCTCAAGCCGTTTTAGTACTAGTCACTCGTATCCGAGAAAGCCAATACGGAAAAAACAATCAAGAAGATTGTTTGCAAGAAGCTTTAAGTGAAGGGCAATTGGCGCTTGCTATTCGCTATAGCGGCCAAGTAATTAGTACCGCCCTAGCCGTGACTGCCGCAAGTCACTTTTTAGTTTATAGCCCTGAAACCTTAGTGGTAAACCTTATTGGTTGGTTAGTGTTTGGACTCATTATGACCGTTCTTGTTTCACTGTTAACATCTCTGGCAAAACGAATTGTATTATGGGGTATCAACTTAGTAGAAGAAGTTGATCAACAGCACAATATTGGTGTTGCTAGCATTGAAATGGCTACGAGTATTGCTATCGCGCTGATTTTAACGGCATTGATGGCGTAAGAAAGTAAACTTACACAGACCAGTTAGTAGTTTCGAGTTGCGAAAAAATTGTCGTCGTAACTCGCTACTGTTAACTTATCAGTTAAACGCGCATACCTATCAATAGTCACTTTAATAAATTACCCTATATGCATTCAAAAAACGCCCACCTGCTAGATGACATTCTTCTGATTTTGACCATGGCAGTGTTAGCTGGTTGTGGTTTAATCTATGAATACCTTCTTTCTCATTACGCAGGTAGAGTTCTTGGCGTAATGGAAAGCACCATTTATACCATGATTGGCTTAATGATCGTCTCCATGGGCTTAGGTGCCTTTGCCGCTCGTAAAGTACGTTGTGCATTTAACGGTTTTGTGTATTTAGAGTTAATAATCGCTTTGCTCGGCTCAAGCGCTATTTTATTTATTGGTGGCCTAATCGCCATAACACAGATATTACCAAAAATTACCGCAGAACTATTTTCTTTGCCGCCTGATATGTTACCTCAAGGTGGAGTATTTAATACATTAAGCTTTTTGGCGGTTAACAGTCCCTATTTTTTCGGTGTTATTTTAGGTTTTTTCATTGGTATGGAAATCCCCTTAATTGCGCGTATTCGAGAACAAATTCATGGCCAACATTTAGCTAACAACCTAGGTACTATTTATGGCGCAGACTACATTGGTGCTGGCTTAGGTGCGGCTATTTGGGTAGTGTTTTTATTAAGTATTGATATCAGCAAAGCTGCCGCATTAACAGCTAGCTTAAACTTAATTGCTGGTGCTTTTTTTATCATACGCTATTGGCAGCAATTACACTGGCGAAAAACATTTGTTAGTTTACACCTGTTATTAGCCTTAATAATTCTGTTGATGTTCAATTATGGTAATCAATGGCTCAACCAAATGAATAGTTTACTCTACTTAGACAAAGTAGTGCACGTTGAAAAAACACGATACCAGCAACTTACTTTCACCCAAAGAGATATGGGAGTTAACTCTACCAATACAGAATTTGGCGATGCTCAGAAAAGTATTATTAATTTTTACCTTAATGGACGTTTACAGTTTTCTTCCATTGATGAGCATATTTACCATGAGTATTTAGTAGCTCCTGTATTAGCGGGTTCGGCTCGCCATGACAATATTTTAATTATTGGTGGTGGTGATGGTTTAGCGCTACGTGATGTATTGAAATACTCACCTAAAAACGTCACTTTGATTGATTTAGATAGTGAATTAATTGATATATTCCAAACACCTAAAGAGCATTTAAATGCAAATTTAGCACGAAAAATCAGCTTTCTAAATAAAAACAGCCTACAGGATGAACGAGTCACTATTTTGCGTAGCGATGCATTTATCACCATTAATGAACTGCTTAAATCAGGGCAAGTTTTCGACGCTATTATTGTAGATTTACCCGATCCAAGCCATCCAGATCTAAACAAACTTTACACTGTTAATTTTTATGCTCGATTAAAGCAATTACTTGCTGGAGATGGATTAATTGCCATTCAATCAACTAGCCCCTACCATGCTAAAGATTCTTTTATTTCCATAGGAAAAACCTTAAGCGCTGCTAACTATGCACATGTGCAGCAATATCATGATAATGTGCCAAGCTTTGGTGAATGGGGTTGGACTATTGCCGCAAAGATGGGTGCTAGTCCCTTAGCAAGACTGAACAAATTAGAAAAACTCCCGATTCAACATACATGGTTAAATTACGAGTTATTAAAGGCCTCTTTTGTTTTCCCAAATGATTTCTATAAAAATAAAGAAAATATTGACATAAATACTTTAGGGAGCCATACACTTTACCAATTACACCAACAGGCTTGGCAAAATCAACAAGGAATTAAGTAATAAGGAGTAAGAAAAATTTCGAGTAACAAAGAAATAAAGAAAACAAAAAGAAAAAACACTTGACATAATATGTCAAAATGCTAAATTCAACCACGGTGACATATTATGTCACTATCAAGTAAATATATTAAGGATAGGAAATACATGAATATTCATACTATAGCCGATCATTTAAATGGTTTGTCCGGCAATTCAGAGACAGGGATGGATTTTGACTGTCAACCAATTTCAGGTGAAGTCGACGTACTGCAAATTACTATTTTGGGCCGAGAGGAATTACCCATTTTTGTTTCAGTAACTGACGATCAAATTCTATGCATCACCTACCTGTGGGGTGTTGATGAAGTAAAACCTAATAGCCTTAGTGCAATGCACGAGAGCATGTTAGAAATGAACATCCCTATGCCATTATCATCTTTCTCTAAAATAGGTGATAAATATGTGGTTTTTGGTGCGCTTTCTATTAACTCAAGTTTTAATGATATAGAACACGAATTGGCCGTATTGAATAATAACGCATTAGAAGTTATTGACGATATGAGCGACTACCTACTTTAACCAAGTTGTTGATATATATGGTTACCTTATTAGGAGAGAGAAAATGAGTATATTTAAAAAAATTATGACCGCAATTCGTGGTGGCGCTTCAGAAGCAGGCGAAGCAATTATTGATGCTAATGCAACCCGTATTTTTGAACAAGAAATTCGTGATGCTGAAAATCACTTAACCAAAGCCAAACGTGATTTAACAGGTGTTATGGCAGAACAAATGTCAGCACAACGCGAAGTAACTCGCCTAGAAAAAGAAATAGGTGAACATGAAGGTTATGCTGGACAAGCTCTAGAGAAAGGCGATGAAACGTTAGCACTTGCTGTTGCCGAAAAAATTGCCAACCTAGAAAGTGATTTAACAACACAACAGCAAGCCCTTGACAGTTTTACAGGCAATGCTGATAGATTAAAGGAGTTGGTTAAGAAAAGTGAACGCCAAGTAACGGAGCATAAGCGTCAGTTGTCTATGGTGAAAACCACAGAAAGCGTACAAAAGGCAACGTCAGCAATTACTGATAATTTTTCATCAAGCAATTCAAAACTATTAAGTGCTAAGGATTCATTAGAGCGAATTAAAGCTAAACAGCAGAAATTTGATGATAAAATGAAAGCGGCTGAAGTTCTTGAATCTGAAGATTCAGACTCATCATTAGCTGCACAGTTAAAAGCAGCCGGGATTGGCTCACAAAATAGCAGTGCTAACTCTGTACTAGATCGCATTAAAGAGAAGCAAAATAAGCAGTAAGTTTTCGAGTAGCGAGTTACGATCGGGTCGCTACTCGCAGCTTTTCTTACTCGAAATTAAAGGTGTTGTATGAGTTTTTTCAAGAATGTTTTCAATAAAAAAAGCAACAAACCAGAGCAACGTAAGCTAACACATGTAAACCAACTTTTAGTTGGTGATATAATTGTATTAACTGATAGCTTTGCTTTGCCTGAGGTATTACGGAATCAACAATTACAAATAACTGCTGTAAATAGTTATGAGTATGAGCAAAGCACCCAATCAGAATGGACATTACAGGGTAATAATGAGCTTCAATTATTTTTATCTCTAGATGTTGATGATTCAACTGAATTAAAATTCGGCCTAAAAATATCACCTGAAGATGTAGAATCATTATTTGATTTAGACTGTTTTTCTGAAATTTTTGACGAACCAGGTGAAGCATTTTTAGATCGAAAGCTTGATAACAACCTAACCACTAGCTGGAGTAGCGAACAATATCAGCAAAGTACTTTTGCAAAAGTTGGCTATTTTCATCGTAAAGATCATCGCAGCGAAAACATAAGTGCCTATGAAGGTAAAGATAGTGGTGAGCAGTTTGAACTTTATTCCCTGTATAATGAAAATCAAAGTAAAGGTATTGATATTGAAGTTTGGCAAGACGGCGATACGGATGTCTTTCTAACCATATATAGACCGCTAACTGACATTATTGATATGTATTCGGCAACTTGATGCAATCTGATTTGAGACTATCATGACAAAAACAATGCCAGACAAATGGCAATCTTCAATAAAAGCTATTAAAGCGGTTCAAGTTGCTTTTGATATGGATGAAAAAATCCAACTATCAATAAGAAAACAAGCACTTGATGCAGGCTTAAGCCCTTCAGATCAAATTCGTGATATTTTAGGACTTTCCATTAATAAGCGTCCTAAACGCCCTCGCCTCACCGTCAGTTTAGCACCCGATGATTACCAAGTATTGGCTGAAAAATACGATTTAAAAGCAGAACAGCAACTTGAAATTAAAAGAAAATTAATGGATGAGCTTATTGAGCATGTAAATATAAGTGAAAACAAATAAAGCTATGCCACACTCCTAACACGAGTGATTGCATTATGTTGAATATAAGAATACGACGTTAATTTAAAAATCAACAACGCATTATTTCGCTTTTTCACGGCAGCACTTAACCTAATATTGTAATGATTAAAATACTTCAATGTCATAACCGAAATATTCAAAATCTTTGGCATAAAGTCGTTCAATAATAGCCTTAGATTCATCACAATAATAATCCTTACAACTCGCTCGTTTGGATTTATTTCTATGCTCAACATTCAAGGGAGGCAATCCTACTTCTTTCATTAAGCGTATTAGTTCTTCATTATAATTCTCATACCTTCCGATAAAGTCCATTTCAACATGTTCGATCCAACGATACTGGGGATTACATAAGCTCATACCTTTAGAATTATATAAGCCAATATCCTCAATATTACCATCTAACGATTGCCAAAAATCTAAAAATGAAGGCTTATCTGACATTTTTTTAGTTAAATAGACATAAAGGGAGACGGCTCGATCATATGGATTACGACAAAAACAAAACTTAAATGATTTTTCATCATACTCGGCAGAAACATGATTCTTCTCAACTAATTGGGCATAATCCATATGATCAAAAGTTACAAGCCCTCTTTGTGAGAAGCGCTGACTAATTTGCGATAATACCTTAACTTTAATGCAGCCATACGCTCTCAACATGTTGTAAAGGCTAGTTCCTGCATTTTTAGGAATCCAAATAAAAACGGCTTTAGGCCGGTTTTTACTCCGAAAGTAGTGTATGACTTTATCCAAACGGGTTGAGTGATAAAGGCGTTTAATTTTCTTTTCTATAACTTTGTTTTTTTTAACCCGCATATAAATTTATTCTAAATAATAAAAAGGAAACTGAGCATATCTTCAAGATACATTATCTTATTGTCAAGTCGCACAGCCCCTCTCCTAGTAACAAAACGTCTAAGAACATGAATAGATCGCGTTACAACCACAGGTTATTTAACTGAAAATTCAATAACTTATAAAAAACCCTTTATAAGTAAAACACGTAATAATTCAATAATGGCAAAAGTATCTAACAACTCGTTAATTATATTCCCAGCAATACTTCTTTTAGGTAATATTTTTAAAAGGGTCCTTTTTCATTTCATCATTATATAAGGTATAACCACGTGCAGCTTTACTTAACTCACTAGGCTCCATCGGAATAACAACCATCAATTTTTTTGCTAAAGCAAAAAGTGCTTGTTCATTACCGCTTACTAATTCTATTTCTATCTCATTTATAACTAATGTGGGCTTTCCTAATGTGGTACAAATCTCCCCACTATCTAATGCTAATTCAATAATATTTTCATCTTGATGAATAAGCCAAGTTTGTCTGGAAAAATTAGTAGAAAAGATCACCTGCAAGCTTTGTTGTAATTTCTTTACATTAACATTTTTAGGCCAAATATTGATGGGGAACAAAGATAAATCTAACTTTCCATTGGTTATATCAACATTATATTCTGGTCGTTGATGCAAGCAACCAACGACTTTTCCCGCGGTTTTAATGGTTTGTTCAAATTGCTGTCCTTTAACGCGTGTTCTCAAACCAAAATCCATTTTTCTTAAGTCCAAGTTATCATTATCGAAGTAATTATTTACTAGTTGATTTTGGTTTATTTCAAAAGATATATTATGTGCGTTAAGCATGGCGGTTATATCAGCGACAATCGTGTTGTTGTTTTCATTATTTGCTATTAACTGATATTTTAGCTCTATCTCTGTAGTCATTTTTATTCACTTGCCTATAACGCAGTAATTTATTCACAGCATACACTTTGTTTATCAAGAGACCAAAGGATTCCTAATCTTAGCTTGATATCAAGGCGCCAAACACATAATATCTTCTTTTCAATGATTTACTTTTACCTAGTGGTTGTTTCATGAATATTCCTAGCTTATATTTCAAAAAAGCGATTAAACAAAATGTCGTCAGTTTATTCGTCGTTTTCATTGCTGCCTTTTCTGCTCAAGCAGAAGAAAATCAACAAGGCTATATATCTGACGATCTAACTATTTTCATGCATGCCGGACCGGGTACTAATTACCGTATTTTGGGCACGATTAATGCTGGTGAACAAATACAAATCACAAATAAATCATCAAATGATTACAGTGAAATTGTTGACAATAAAAATAGAATGACTTGGGTTGAAACAAAATATATCACTCATCAACCAGGATTGCGCTTTGTTGTTGCGGATCTGAATGACAAGCTTGAAAGTGGCAGCGATTATAGAGCGCAGCTTGATGGTGAGGTGAATGAATTAAAAAGCACTATAGACTTGATAAATAAAGAAAAACTAAAGTTACAAACTGACCTTAAACAAGTACAGCAACAACTCGAACAAGCACAAAATAAAGTAAAAGACCAAGACACTAACATTAAAAAACAATGGTTTTTTAATGGCGCAATAGTTTTAGGTATTGGGTTGATTTTAGGGCTTATTTTGCCTAGGTTCTTTGCTCGTCGTCGCAGCTCAATGGATAGCTGGGGATAACCCTTACTTCAAAGTGAAAATACGTTCATGAAAATATTAGTGATACCAAATCGCGGTCGATCCTTCAATGCTGTTCGACCTGAAGCTGAGTGCTATATAGGTTTAGCCAAATTGGGTCACGACATCACCGTGATGTCTAGTGCTAGCAACGCTTATATTGATGAATATAAAAAATCATCAATTACCTTTATTGAACTAAAAACCTTGAAAAAGCACAGTTTGTCGGTGATCAAGCAAATTCATCAATATGTTAAAAAGCACAATATTGATATTGTTTATGCCACTGAATCTAAAGGTATCCCAAATGCCGCCTTTGCTTGTATTGGCACCAAGGCAAAATTAATCACTTACCGTGGCACCTCTGGCGGCATGTATAAAACCGACCCGAGCAACTACCTTTGTATGCTTCATCCTAGAATTGACGGCGTTATTTGTGTTTCTAGTGCTGTAACGGTTAATGTCAAAAATAAAGTTCGTAAATCCATTAAAGAAAATATTAAAACCATTTACAAAGGTCATGACCTAACTTGGTATAAAGAAGATGCAGTTGATTTAACTCTCCTTAACAGTGACGAAAAATATTTTAATATACTTTGTGTTGGCAGCCCCAGACCCCATAAAGGCACACATATTTTACTCGATGCCGCCAAAGAGTTAAGTGAGATTGAAGATTTAAGAATTATTTTAGTGGGTGATAATTTACAACGTGAACCCTTTATTACGCAAACTAAAAATTCAGGAATGAGCGAACGCATTATTCAACCAGGCTTTAGAAATGATGTACCAGCTATTGCCAAAGCCTGCGATTTATTAATTTTACCGTCATTGAGTAAAGAAGGCTTAACCCGCACAGTATTAGAGTCTCTTTCTAACGGCACCCCAGTGGTTGCTTCAGCTAATGACGGTGTAATAGAAACCATAGAGAACGATTTTAATGGTTACCTTGTTCCTATTGGAGATGCTAGTGCTATTGCTGAGCGTATTAAACATCTCTATTTTGACAGAGAAACCTTAAACAAACTTGCTAATAATGCAACTAAAGTGATTGAAGATAAAATGTCACATACTAAAACAGTAAAAAATATGGAGTCTTACTTTGAATCTATGCTCGCTTAGTATATAGCGGGTTAACTGTAGTAATTTATTCCTAAAATAGCTCAAGATGCAGGATTCAGCTGGAAGTTGTTTGGGTATAAAGATAGGCAATTAAACTATTTCGATTCAGCTACTAGAAATTACTGTGTAGGCTAGGTAAAATGCCCTCTCTTAGATTTTTTGCATTGATGGCGCTACCTTGTTAAGCACTTATAAAACTTTCCTTTTTCTTTTCCTTAGTTTAAGTACCATAACTAGCTTAGCTAAAGGGCCATCTCCTTACCTTCCTTTGCAAGTTGATCCTTTAATTGAATTAGAGCTAAATCGTTTAGCAACATTAGCGAAGTTACCTGTTTTAACAAAGCCGTATCACGCTGCAACAATAAACCGTTATTTAGAAAAAGTTATTGATAGCCACCCCACTTTATATAAACGCATTTCATCTTACCTTAAGCGATATAAAAAAGAAGCCGCGCTGACTTACGCAGCTGTTCAACTTAACTATTCTGATACAAAAAATATTACTTTACCCAACCAACGTGGCCAAATGGCTGAGGCTAAATATCAAGCCTCTTTTAGCGGTTTTTGGCAAGCAAATCAATATTTAATTATCAATGGGGGTGGTCGGTATTATGAAAACGGTGATTACCTTAGAACGAATTCTTTTGTTTCATTTGGTGCAGATGTTTTACAAGTTGATATTGGCTATAGAGAACATTGGGTATCACCTTTTCAAGAAAGTGCTGTACTACTTTCTACTCAGGCAAAACCACCGCTAAGTGTCACTATTAGCAACCCAACATTAATCACCGATTTTAACATAAAATATGAAATGTCGATTGCTATATTAGATGAGCATGATGAAATTCTATTTGATCGAGATGAGCCTGCAGTTTCTGGCGATCCTGCGTTGTTAATGATGCACTTAAGCGCTCAACCTTTTGATTGGTGGACTATTGGCTTTAATCGTACCTTAATGTTTGGAGGGGATGAGAAAGTCACTTTAAGCGATATTTGGAACGCAATCATAGACCCAGTAAACAGTGATAACTGTGGTGGTGATGGTACTGACTTACAAGATTGCAAAGAAGAATTCGGCAATCAACAAGCCTCAATTTCTAATAGATTCGATCTCAATTTGTTTGATATGCCTTTCAGCTTTTATTATGAGTACGCAGGTGAAGATACCAACAATTACACCAATTACAAGCTAGCTAATTTAGCGAACAGTTTCGGCTTGTTCTTTCCTTATTTAAACGAAAACATCTCATTAAACATGGAATTCACAACGTTCCAGTCGGCTTGGTACACTCATCATATTTATGGTGAAGGCTATTCAAATGATGGCGTAAAGATGGGCCATTGGTGGGGGAGTATGAAAGACCCTAAAGATAATGTTGGCGGCGAAGCGGGCAGCGTTAAATTCGATTGGCAAAACAGTGGCGAGTCACAAATATCCTTGATATATCGCACAGCAAACTTTAATAAATCAAAGTATGCTGATTATCAACAATCACACGAATTAGAGCTAAAATATACCCGAGTTGTGGAATCTGGTTTTTTAGGGGTAAAACTCTATTTAGGTCAAAATAATTACGGTGAAAGTTTTGTGCAAACAAGCGTATCTTATTCTTGGTAAAAAAAATATTCGCATTAATAATAAAATTTAGGAGTATCAATAATGAGAGTTATCACCTTTGGTACTTACGATATTTTTCATGTCGGCCACGTTAGTATTATCGAAAGAGCAAAATTGCATGGTGATCATTTAATTGTGGGTGTTTCATCCGATAAATTGAATATTTCAAAAAAAGGTCGGCCACCCGTTTATTGCGAAGATGACCGTCTACATATCATCCGTTCGATGCGTTGTGTTGATGAAGTGTTTTTAGAAGAATCCCTTGAATTAAAGGCTGATTATATTAAATATTATAATGCTGATATATTAGTAATGGGTGATGACTGGCAAAGTAAATTTGATCATTTAAATGATATTTGTCAGGTAATTTATTTACCTAGAACACCATCGGTTTCAACGACTGAAATTATCGAAGTAGTGAAAACTAAACGACTATAACTACAACTATTATATAGATA